>Ga0334722_10000587_pt1 | contig 51993 bp, 61 predicted proteins | sample C3_bottom_MG_FD_207210 | JGI IMG/M metagenome (GOLD analysis project Ga0334722, IMG submission 207210) | Sediment microbial communities from Yellowstone Lake, YNP, Wyoming, USA - C3_bottom | ecosystem: Environmental > Aquatic > Freshwater > Lake > Sediment | place: USA: Wyoming | collected...
GGTCGTCTGAGAACCCGGGGTCGCGCCCGCCGCGCGCGGCCCCGACGCGCGCGTCCATGGCGGAGCGGAAGGCGTCGTCGCCCCGCTTGAGCATCTCTCCGCCGATTTCGGCGGGGTCTAAGGCGCCGTTTTCGCGAGGGATGAGCCAGCAGGCGAAGTCGAGCCGGTCGGCGCGGTGGACGAGGACGTGCCATTCCCCGAGTTCGTTCATCGCGGGCCTCTCGACTCGCGCCAGGCGCACGGACAGGGTGCGGTCCCGGCCGGCCAAGCCCATCTTCTCGGCGCGGAAGGCGGGGCCGAGCTCGACCCTCAGGGCGGGCGGTAAAGTCGTGGGAAGATCGAGGTGATCCAGGATCGCGGCATGCGCGGCGGCGCGGCCCAGTTCCACGCGGGTGGGAAGAACCAGATGTCTCCAGATCTGCGCGCCGTTTCCGAAGTCGGGCGTGTTGGACTTCGCCGCGGAGAGGCGCTCGACGAAGGCGTCCTCGGCGTCTTCTCCGAGGGAGCGCGCCAGCTCCAAGGCGCGGCCCGCGCGCTGAAGGACCTGAAGGGTCTCCACCCCCGAGATGTCGTCGAAAAACCAAGCGCAGCTGGTGAACATCGCCAGGCGCTGTCTCTGCATCTCGAGCAGACGCAGGGCCTTCGTCTTCTCGTCGGAGGTGAGGGGCTTCTTTGAGTGCTTGTCGAGGAAGGCTCGGATGCCGTCCGGGTCCTTGGCGCGGAAGATTTCCACGGAAGCGTCGCGGACGGCCCAGGGGTCTTCGAAGAAGAGCCCCGCTTCGTCCTCGTAGAATAAATCCAGGCGCTTGGCCAGGCGGTCCAGGGCCTCGCGCAGGGGCGCGCGCCATTCTTGGTTCCAATCGGAGAGATGGGGGGACCTGCAGCCGCAGTCGCTTCGCCAGCGGCTGAGTCCGTGAGGGCAGCTCCAGGACGTGTTCTGCTTGATGCGGACCTCGCGCGGCGGGGGGAAGAGTTTTAGGAAGCGCGCGGGATTGATCGCCGTCACGCCTTCAGAGGCGAGCAGGTCGAGGGCCAAGGCCAATATTCGCTCAGCGCCCGGATGGTGATGGCCGTAGAATTCACCGTCGGAAGCCGCGTGCACCAGCTGGGCGGAGTCGTCGGGAAGCATCCTGGCCAAGACGGCCTTGGCGAAGGTGTTCGCATCGGCGAGGGCCTGGCCGGAGATCACCCCGTCGGAGAGGCGCTGGTGAAAGAAGAAGATGGCGATCTTGCGGGAGGGGTCTTTCGGCGAGACCCAGAGGTAGGGGGTCTTGGGATCGAGCGTCTCCGAGGAGACCTCCGCCCATGTTTCTTCTCCGACGCAGCGAACGGCCTCGGCCTGAGAGGGAGACAGGATGGTCAGCTCCACGCCCTCGGCGGCCAGGACGTCCAGGGTCTCGTCGTCGACGGCCGTTTCAGGCAGCCACATCCCCCGGGCGGGACGGCCGAAGCGGGCCTTGAAATCCGAGAGCCCCCAGCGGACCAATGTTTCCTTATCGCGCCGTCCGGCGAGAGGGAGGAGGGCGTGATAGTAGGGCTGGGCCAGCGCGTTGCCGAGCCCGTCCGGCGCGGCGCTGGTCTTGTCGGCCTCCAGAACGCGCCGGTAGAGAGAGGGCCGCTTGCGCTCCAGCCAATCGAGCAGGGTCGGCCCAAAGTTGAAGGAGAGGCGGCTTAAGAGGTCTTGGTAGGCGATGGCTCGGCCGTCGGAGCCGGCGCGCACGCCCAGGGCCATGGGACCGTAGCACTCTTCGGCGATGCGTCCGTTCCAGTCATGAAAGGGGAAGGCCGAGTCTTCCCGCTCCACTTCGCCCAGCCACGGGTTTTCCCGCGGCGGCTGGTAGAAATGACCATGGACGCAGAGATGGCGATGGGCCACGGTGAGTTTTTAGCAAATCCGCGGCTGTCCCGTCGGTCGTGCCGGTCTCAGCGGGGGACGGTCTGCCCGCGCGGCACGACCGTGATCCCGGCCGGGTCGACGACGTATTTCTTGGCATCCTCCTCACGGTTGAGGCCGATCCGAGCTTTGGAGGGGATGTCGTTGAAGCGGTCGACGACGGCGCGCCTGAGATGCGCGTCGGCGCGGACCTTGCAGAAGTCCATGACGATGGAATCCTCGATGACCGCGCCGTCGTGGACGTGGACGCCGCGCCCCAAAATCGAGTTCTTGATCGTCGCGTTTCGGATGAACCCTCCGTCTCCGAGGATGCTGTTGGTGATCCGTCCATCGAGGATTTTCGCCGGAGGGCCCTCGTAGCGGCCGGCGTGGATGAACCATCTCCGGTTGTTGAGATTGAGCTTGGGGCGGGCTCCGAGGATGTCCATGTTGGCGTCGTAGAAGCTTTCGAGGGTGCCCACGTCGCGCCAATAGGCCTGCTCCTCGTAGAGCTTGATGCCGGGCAGGATGTTGGTCGAGAAGTCATAGGCGTAGAGCTTGCGCGTTTTGTGGAGGAGGGGGAGGATGTTCTTGCCGAAATCTAGGTCGCTTGCGTCTTTGTGCTCGTCCTTGAGAAGTTCGACGAGAAGCTCCCGGTTGAAGATGTAGTTGCCCATGGACGCCAGCGCCTGGTGGGTGTTGCCGGGCATGTGCTTGGGATGAGGGGGCTTCTCGGCAAATCCCGTGACGCGGCCCTTGGCGTCGACGTCGACGATCCCGAAGGACGCGGCGTTCTTGAGAGGAACGGGGATGACGGCGACGGTGGCCTCCGCTCCGCGTTCGATATGAAACTGGATCATCTGCCCGACGTCCATGCGGTAGACGTGGTCGGCGCCGAAGACGGCCACGAGGTCGGGATCGAAGTCTCCGATGAGGTTGAGGTTTTGACGCACCGCGTCGGCCGTGCCGCGGTACCAGGTCGAACCCAAGCGCATCTGAGGGGGTACGACGGTGATGAACTGGTCGCGCGTGAGTCCCGTGGTGCGCCAGTTGGAGCGCAGGTATTCGATGAGGCTCTGCGACATGTACTGGACGAGGACGTAGATGGACTGAACTCCCGAGTTGACGAAGTTGGAAAGGACGAAATCGATGATGCGGTATTTGCCGCCGAAAGGGACGGCGGGTTTTGAGCGCTCGTGCGTCAGGGGGTGGAGGCGCTCGCCCTTGCCGCCGGCCAGGACGACGGCCAAGACCCTCTTGGTGGGGGCCGGGAGCCTAGATATCGCCATAGGGGTCCTCCGCCTCGTTTTCGTCCTTCTCCGGTTGGGGCTTGACGTCCTGGTTGGGGTCCCGCTCTTTGGGGGGTTCCGCCTTCGGCCGAGGATCCTTCGGGGAGGGGGCGGGAGCGGCGGGCGCCGTCGGGGCGTTGATTTTCAGGCGCCTTTCGACGGCCCCGACGTCGATTTGGGGCCGGCAGCGCTCGGCCCCGGTCGTCGCCAACTGCTCGTCGTCCAAGATGAGGAATTCCGTTTTTTCGACGACGCCGGAGGCGACCTGCGTGACGGATTGAATGGTGGGTCCCGTCGAGACGCGGATGGGGAGGTAGGCCTCTCCGGTGGGAAGGCGGATCAGGGACTTCGTCGGCGTCAGGAGTATGTTTTTCTTGGAGACGGCGATAAGCTCTCCTTCCCATTCCGTGCCGGGCGGAAAGTAGCGTTCAGGAGACAGCTTCAAGACGAAGGAGGCCCCCGGAGAAAGCTTTTGGCCCTGGATGTCCAGGACGAGGCGGGTGATCCGGCCGCGGTGGATGTCCTTCGGATCGGAGGTCGGCCAGAAGGAGAACTCCATGCCGTCTCGGACCAGGGGCATGTCTTCGGGGCGCACGCGTCCGACAAGATCAAGCCTTGCGGCGGCCTCGTAGAGAACGCTTTGGGCCTTGACCCAGGTCTTGGGCTTGACGTAGCTGCGAAGGATGTAGCATTCGCCGGCGCAGCCCACGGGAGTCTCCTTGTAGACGGTTTGCCAGCGGTCCTCGAGGAGTCTTGAGTCCTGCGCGCCGCGGGAGTCGAGCAGGGCGGTCAGCTCCTTGGGGGCCAGGCTGGCCAGAACGTCCCTGCCCGAGCGCCAGGTGCCGGTGGAGGTCTGAGCTTTCTCGACGCGACCCTCGATGCTGGATTTGATGCGGAAGATGTCGTTGGGCACGACGGTTCCCGTGATCTTGACGCGGATGTCCAAATCGCCCCTGCGGACCCGGAGCGGCGGGGCGCCGGCGGGCGCGAGGAGGCTGTCCGCCTCGCTGGCGCCGGCGGTGATTTGGGTCAGGTCCTGCGCGGAGATGCCGGTTGAGACCCGGACGGGCAGGTAGGCCTCACCGTTGGCGACGAGCAGGGCCTGCGTGGGAACCTTGAGGACGTCTTCCTTGACGGAGACGCTGGGCAGTTCCCCTTCCCATTCCGTGCCGGGGTCCAAGGAGGATTCCATCGACAGCCGAAGTTTGAAGAGGCCTCCCGCGGCGGCGTCGCCGCTTTCGCTCGGGAGGAGCTTCGCGATCTTCCCGCGGCGGCTGTCTCTGGGAGCATTGACCGGCCAGTAGGAGAATCCCATCCCGTCCCGAATCCAAAGGACGTCCTCGGCCCGCACGCGCCCGACGAGTTGGAGGCTGCGCGAGACGTCGAAGAGGGAGGCCTTGGCCTTGATGCATTCCTTGGGGAGGATGTTGATGTTCAAGACGAAGCAGTCATCCCGGCAATAGGCGATCGTGGGGGTATACGATTTTTTGAGGAGTTCCCTTCGCTCCGGATCGGCTTCGGGAGCGAGGAGGTCCGAGACTTGCTGGGAGACGATCGTCGCCAGGATCTCTCCGCTCCGCCGCCAGGCGGAGCTCGAGACGTAGAGGTCTTCGATGCAGCCGTCCATCTCGGAGCGGATGCCGACGACGTCTTCGGCGGCGACGGTGCCCTTGACCTTGACGCGGACGTCGAGGTTTCCCCGCCGGACGACGTCGACTTTCGGCGCGGCGCTCGAGGAGGCGGCCAGCAGGACGGCCAGCGCCAGGCTCACTGGGTCGCGGCCTCCAGGGCGGGCAGGGACGCGATCTGGGCCGAGAGGACTGGGTTTTCCCCGCGCCAGCCGTGGCGGAGAAAGGCCTCGTAGGTCCACGGCATGTTTTCGTGGAAAGCGGCGGCCATCGCCTCGCCGTACTTCTGTATCTCCCACTGGGCGTGGGCGTCGGCGCGGAGGGCGACGAAGTTCATCAGGCTGCGGGCGTTGACCGTCCAGTAAAATTCAGTGTAAAGGTTCACCGGAAGGACCATTCTCGCCATCTCCCTCGCCACGCCCATCTCGATCATTTTTTTATACGTCTCCAGGGCGTTGTCGACCTGCTTTTTAAACATGTCGTTTAATGACTTCTGCTCGAGAGTCGTGCTCGCCGAGGAGCCTTGCTTGTTTTTCTTGTCTTGACCTCGCCACTTTCCCGGCATGTAGAAGTCGTCCTTGACTTCGGTGTAGCGGAACGAAATTTCATTGTAGGCGGCGAACCGGTGCCGGAACCATTGCCGGGCCACGAAGATGGGGGCGCGGACGTGGAACTTGAAGAGGGCGTGCTCGAACGGCGTCAGGTGCGAGTGCTTGAGAAGGTAGGCGATGAGCTTTCGGTCGGCCTCCGCGCCCTTTGACGTTCCCCCGTAGGAGACCCGCGCGGCGTCGACGACGCCCTGGTCGCCTCCCATGAGGTCGACGAGGCGCACGAAGCCCTTGTCGAGGACTTTGACGGACGGACGAGTCTCAGGGGTGTTCATCGTTTGCCTCCAAACGGAGACGGAGCGCCGAAGGAGGCGCCGTCGCGGTATTGTCTGGAATCGGGGAGCTTGGCGCCGGCCTCCGCTTTCGCGCGGACCCACTCCACAAGACGGCGGTCGCCGATGAGGCCCTTGCCGTCCCAGCGATAGGCCGCATTGCCCAGCTCGCGCTTGAAAAGACGCTCAAGGGAGGTCCCGTCCGGCGCGAGAGGGACGGCCACGATGCGGCCCTCCGTGCTCAGGGTGCGGAAGATCGCGCGGAGCTCTTCACGATCTTTGTCCTGCTGCCCGGCGCGCACGCCCGCGCGCACGACGGCGACGGCTCCCGTGCGGAAGCCTCCCCTCTCCTGGACCTTGTCGGCCACGGCCTGGGCCGAGGCCTTCCAGGCCTTCAGGGCCTCGTCGGAGCGCGGTCCCGCTCCAACGAGGAGGATCGCCTCGCGGGAGGGGTCTCGGGAGAGGGCCTTGGCGCGATCTGCGAGGATCTCGGCCAGGACAGGGGACTTATCGATCGTTTCGGTGAGAACGAGGGGGACGGCGCTTTTGAGGCGAGAGAGCCGGCGCCCGGCGCCCGGCAGGACGAGGGAACTCTTGACCTCGGAGTGCAGCGGCTTCATCTCCTTTTGGCGCGCGTCGGGGCGGTCGGAGGGGGGATCTTCGCGGACGCCGAAGAGGTAGCGGTCTTCGTCGAGCGCGGGGGATTCCGCCAGGGCCGCCAGAGGCACCGCCACGATCTTGCCGACGCGATGGAGGGTAAGCCGGTCGATGGCTTTCTGGACCCCCACGGAGTTCGAGGCGTTCTCTGATTTTTCGACGATCTCGAGGGCGTGGCCCTTGAGCTGGTCGCGCAGGGCCATGAGGTCCTTGCGCCAGGGGCCGCCGACGCCGTAGGCGATGATGAGGATTCCGTAGGGCTGCTCCTTGGCGCCCACGGGAAACGCCCCCGCCGGAGCGGCGAGCGCGAGGGCCAGCACGAGCGCCTTCACGGGCGCGCCTTGTCCAGGGCCGCGTCGACGCGTTCTTGGAGTTCCTGGATGCTGACGGGCTTGGAGACGAAGTCGTCGCCCCCGGAGAGGGCGGCCGTGGTCTTGTCGTGCTTGGTGTCGCGCGCCGTCAGGAAGAGCACCGGCACCCGCACCCCTGATTTTTTCTCCAAGGCCCGGATCTTCTGGCAGACGCGCAGGCCGTCGAGACGCGGCATCATGACGTCGAGAAGGACCAGGTCGGGCCGGTCCTTCTCGTAGGCCTCCAGCCCCTCCTCTCCGTCGGCGGCGATGGCGACTTCGTAGCCGAGGCGCGAGAGCTGGATGGCGAGGATTTCCCGGATGGAAGCCTCGTCATCGACGACCAGGATTTTGCGGCGCTTCGTCGTCATTTCAGGGCTCGAACGTCCAGACGGAGGATCGCCCCGCCGCGCCGATGACGGCGACGGCGATCTCCCGCCGGCCTGGGGCGGTTTCGACTTCGGCTAAGCCCTGCGCGCAGCCGGGCAGTTCGGCCTTCCAGTCGGTCTCGAAGGCCAGGCCGTTCCAGCTCTTGCGGCTGAGCTCGCCCTTGTTGAAAAGGCCGAAGGGGCTGGCCAGTCCCCCCAGGGCGGCCATGTTGCGCACGGCGTAGAGAGCCCGGAAGCCCTTCTCGTCGTAGGAGACCGCCATCGGCGGGTTGAACTCGAGGAGCTTTTCGTTCCAGCGCACCCGGATCGGGGTCTGTCCGTAGTCGTCGTCGCTTGAGCGCCAGTGTTCCTTGCCGAACTGGGCGCGCAGGTTGTGCACGCTCGTCAGGAAAAGGACGGCGGGCTCGCCGCTCCCGATCTGGGCGGTCGTAAACGAGTAGAGCCAGTCCGCGCGGCGGTTGCGGAAGGCCGGGGAACCCTGGGAATACTTGCCGTCCTTGTAGGCCAGGGGGTAGATCGTCCCCAGGGGGAAAGTCTTGTCGTCTTGGACCTGCTGGGTGGCCAGGATCCTCGCGCCCTTGGCGTCTTGGTAGCTTCGAACCAGATACGAAAGCTCGGCGACCTTAAGCCATTTGCCGCTTTCGACCTTCATCACGCGCGTTTCGAAGCGCCTGAAGCTCTCGTCGTAGAGGGAGACGAAGAGCTCCGAGCGGCCATCGCCGTCGAAGTCCGCGGCCTCAAGGCCCAGGATGCGGATGCCGGCGCCCGAGAGGACCGTCTCCGCCAGGGGCTTGGCGTCGGCGGCGGGATAGGCGTAGAGCTTGATTGAGTTTTCCGAGGAGAGGACCAGCTGGACGGCCTTGACGCCGTCGAAGTCCCCGACGGCCATCGAGGTCACGGAGAAGGGAAGGGTCGCTCCCCGAGTCTTGGGCATGCGAAGTTCGGGCTCGCCCGGCTGGGCCGTTTTGGCGGACGCGGGTCCCGCGGGGGGGGCGGGGGCGATGAAGCGCGCGCGCTGGCCCGCCTGCACGGCGGGACCGACGTGGGCGCTCAGCAGGCCCGTGGAGAATTTCTCGGAGGTCTCGCGGATGGAGCCGGAGGCGACCCTGTCCTGCGTGCGGCCGAGGCTGGCTCCGGTGACGGGGTGCTTGAGCTCGGCGCCCTCCGTGTAGATTTCGAAGGGCCGCCCGGGGGCCGCGCCGTCGGCGGCGGTGAGATCGAGCCAGACGGTGTCGGAGTCCGCCCGCACGACATAGCCTTTGTCCTGCGTTTGGGCGCAGGCCAGCGCCGCGACGAGAAGAGAGAGGGGGATAATCACGGACAGAGGTTACAAAATTTCTCCGCGGAAGCGCGCGCATGGGGCGCAAGTGATAGAATCACTGCATGACGCAGGCCGATCCGGCGCATCGAACGGGAACCGCCCAGGACCTCCTTCGGGTCGTGACGCGCGCCTATGAGCTGGAAGTCGAGAAGACGGGCGAGCGCCTGCCCAAGAAAGGCGAGGCCGGGCGGCGCTGGATCGCGCCGCCCTTCCGCCTGCTCGGGGTGCTCTTCGCGTTTTTCATGCGGCTGCTTCCGGCCGAATGGGCCCTCTCTTTTCACGAGAGGGTCTATGCGCGGCTGGCCGGACGGACCTATCCCTTCGACTTCGACTCTCCGGTAATGAGGCGCGCACGCGCCTTAGTCGAGCGTCTCGAGGCCGAGACGGGCCAATCTCCCGCTCTCTTGGCTCTGATCTCTCATCCCCCGGCCGTCGGCGAACTCTCCCATCTCAACTTCGAGCTGGGCCGCAGGGCCCTCCGCGTCCTGCGCGAGCTCCGCGGGCGGCCTTGCCGGCCGCGGCAGGTCGTGGCCACGGATCCTTTCGCTCTCGACACGGCGTCCGTCGCCGGGGAAGGCTTCTACGCCGGGTACATGGGAACCTATCATCTCGGCATCGATCGCATGGCTTTGGGGCGCGCGGGGGCCTGGCTGTCTTTGACGCCGAGGGCGTCCTGGGTCTCGATGCCCCAGCGCCTCCTGAGGTTCTTGCGCGAGGGCGGGGAAGTCGGGCTCGTCCTGGCGGGAGGCATCCCGTCGACCGGCCGGGTCCTCTACGGCGTGCGGGAGTGGGCGCGCCGCGCGCGCGTCGGAAGTTCCCGGGAAACGGCGCCAGAGGAGGTGGCCCGCGCTTTACGCGGCGACGAGTCCTACGCGCGATTCGAGAGGGCGGTGTCCAAGACCCTGCGTCTTCCTCGCTCCTCCTGGCGCCTTGTCGAGGTCTGGCTCATGGCCGCCGCGGCGGGACTATTGCCGGGGGAGAGCCTGGAGGCGGCCGCCGTCGCCGCCCTCGCCTGCCTGGGGACTCCGGGGGACCTTCGTCCCACCCTGCTCGCGGAGCTTTTCCGGGAGGTCGCGCGCGAGACCCCTACGCGTCGCCGCCTGTTTCGTCTCCTGGCCGGGCGGGTCGCCCGCCGCAGGCCGATCGTCTTCCTCCCCCTGGTCCACCATGTCGATCCCTTCGGCGTGGAGCTGCGCGAGGCCCGCTCCTGGGAGGGGCTCGGGCACGGGCGCGTGCGGGTCCGCCGGGCCGACGCTCCCGAGACCGTCCTCGAGATTGATTGTGAGAATTTCGCTGAAAAATTCGTCGAGGAGAATTTCGCGTGAGCGCCAAAGTCTACCTGAACGTGCACGACCTGAAGGGCTTCTCGATCAAGAACTGCCCGCCCATGGAGGATCCTTCGGGCGTTTTGATGTGTCCGCCCGACCATTATCAGGTTCTGGCCGTGAAGAATCCCTACATGCGGGGCCACGTCGGGGCCGTCGACCTCTCCAAGGCCCGGCGGCAATGGGAGGAGGTTCGGGAGGCGTTCGACGCCGCGGGCTGCCCCGTGTCCTTGATCGAGCCCACGCCGGGCCTGGAGGACATGGTGTTCTGCGCCAACCAGTCCCTCGCGGGAACGCGCCCGGGCGGCGAGAAAGTCGCGCTGATCGGGTCCATGAGGCACGCCTCGCGCAGGCGCGAGGTCGAGGCGTTCGAGTCCTGGTACAAGGAGCGGGGCTACCGGGTGGCGCGCCTCAAGACGGGCGGACACGCGACTTTCGAGGGTTCGGGAGACGCGGTCTGGCACCCCGGCCGCAGGCTCATCTGGGGAGGCTACGGGTTTAGGACCGACTCCGAGGTCTTCAGCCAAGTCGCCGAGACCTTCAAGACCCCGGTCGTCCTCCTTAAGCTCGTCAACGAGCGTTTCTACCATCTCGATACCTGCTTCTGCCCGCTGACGGCGGAGGCGGTTCTCATCTATCCGGCGGCTTTCGAGGCGGCGAGCCTCGAACTCATATTGAAGATCTTTCCCATCGTCGTCACGTCCAACGAGAGCGACGCGGTCACGCGTATGGCCTGCAACGCCTCCGTCATCCGCTCAAAGACCGCGATCCTCCAGAAGGGGGCCCTGAGCGTGGCCAACCACATGCACGCCTTGGGCCTGGGCGTCTGCGAGGTGGACACTTCGGAGTTCATCAAGGCCGGCGGCAGCGTGTACTGCCTCAAGCAGTCCTTATGGTGACGGTCCTGCTTCTGGGCGTTTCCTTGGCTGCGGCGGCCCCCCAGCCCGAACTCGTCGTTCGCCTGGAAGCGGCTCTTTCGACGAGTCTGACCGCCCGCCGCCTTTTGGTCGCCTCCGGCGACGTCCCTCGCCGCGAGGCCCGCGACGCCGGGCTTCCTCTTGCCGTCGACGTCAAGGGAGGCTCCAAGCCCGAGATCGTCGTCGATCTGATCAAAGCCGAGGGACTCTCCGAAGACGAGTTGACGGCGGAGTATGCCCTGGCCCTGTCCCGCGCCTCCGTGGCCGCGCCCATCCCCCTCGTGGAAGCCGAGCAGGCCGCCTGGCAATGGACCTCCCAGGTCTTAGTCGAGCTCGCCGCCGAGGATCCTTCCCTCTCCTCCGTTTTGGCCGGCGCCCAGAGAAAAGCCGTGCCGGAGTCTCCCGTCCTTTCGCGAGCCGCGTCTTTTTTGACGCTCTTCGAGCGCGCTCCCGAAAGTTTCTACTGGGCCGTGGAGTCGGGAGGGGGACTTCCGCGCGAGGCCGCGCGTCTGACGGACCTCGAGGATCTTTTTGCTCTCCGCGGCCGCGAGATCGCGGCCCTGGAGCGTTCTCCAGAGGGTCCTTACGGCGAGTTGTCCGGGAGGCGCTATCCCTCAGGGCTTATTCGCGCCGCCTTCCGTCTGCGTTCCGGCGGTGAGATCGTGCGCCTGCGCGAGGCCCTCGGTTCCTATGACTCCATCGGCATCGCGTCCCTGCGCGCCGCCCTGACGCGCTGGCGGCGCGCAGAGCGATGAGCGACATCCGCGCGGAGGTCGCTCGCCGGCGGACCTTCGCGATCATCTCCCACCCCGACGCGGGCAAGACCACGCTGACGGAGAAGCTCCTCCTTTATGGAGGCGCGCTCAAGCTCGCGGGGTCGGTCACGGCCCGCAAGAGCCAGAGCGCCTCGGCGTCGGACTGGATGGAGCTTGAGCGCAAGAGGGGCATTTCGGTGTCCTCGACGGTCCTCCAGTTCGACTACGAGGGCCACCGCATCAATCTCCTCGACACCCCGGGCCACCGGGACTTTTCCGAGGATACCTACCGGGTGCTGACGGCCGTCGACGCCGCGGTGATGGTCATCGACGCCGGCAAGGGCATTGAGAGTCAGACGCTCAAGCTCTTCGAGGTCTGCCGCCTTCGAGGCATCCCCATCCTGACCTTCATCAACAAACTCGACCGCGAGACGCGCGATCTCCTTGAGTTGATCGACGAGATCGAAAGCACCCTCCAGATCCACGCCTTCCCGGTCAATTGGCCGATGGGCACGGGCTCGCGCTTCCGCGGCGTCTACGACCGCACGACCCGCGAGGCGCATCTCTACGAGCGCACCGTCCGCGGCGCCTACAAAGCGCCCGTGCAGGTGGCCGGCATCGGCGACCCCGTCGTCAGGGAGGCGCTCGACGCGGATTCCTATCGGCACTTCGTCGAGCAGGTCGACCTCCTCGACGCGGCGGGGGCTGCGTTTGATCGCGCCGACGCGCTCAAGGGCGGGACCACCCCCGTGTTTTTCGGCAGCGCGGTCAATAACTTCGGCGTCCAGCTCCTCCTGGAGGCCCTGCTCGCGCAAGCCCCGGCCCCCACGCCGCGCCGCGCGGGAGCGGCGACGGTGGACCCGGCCCGCGAGTCGTTCTCGGGCTTCGTCTTCAAGATCCAGGGCAACATGGACCCCAAGCACCGCGATCGCGTCGCCTTCCTGCGCGTCTGCTCCGGAAGGTTTACGCGCGACCTTCCCGTCGTCCACGCGCGCACGGGCAAGTCCTACCGCCTGGCCAACGCGCATAAAATCTTCGGCCGCGAGCGCGAGATCGTCTCGGAGGCCTATGCCGGAGATGTCCTCGGTTTGGTGGGCTACTCCGAATTCGGCATCGGCGACACCCTGGCCGAGGACCCGTCCGTGGTCTACGACGAGATTCCGCGTTTCGCGCCGGAATGCTTCGCCCAGCTCTACAACCCGAACCCGGCCAAGTACAAGCCGTTTGCCAAGGGCTTGGAGCAGATGCTGCGCGAGGGGGTCGTCAGGTCCCTCCAGCTGCACGACGCCGCGGACTTGAAGTCGACTCTGCTGGCCGCCGTCGGGCCCCTTCAGTTCGAAGTCGCCCAGTACCGGATGCAGTCGGAATACGGTGTGGAGTCGCGTCTGGAGCCGACGGTCTGGATGCTGGCGCGCTGGGTCGGGCGCAAGACGCCCCTGGGACTGCTCGACGGCATCGGCCTGCCGATGAAATGCGCTCGCGCGCGGGATGAAAACGGCGCGGAGATGATTCTATTTCCAACGGCCTGGTCTCTTCAGTATCTCTCCGAGAAGCACCCCGAAGTCGAGCTTCTGCGCCTGCCCCCGGGCCGCCCCTAGGGGCGGCCCGGAAGCGCCGGCCGCGGTTACTCCCAGTCGTCGCCCTCGCCGGTCAGCTGCTCGACTCGACGCGCGACGATCTTATCCTTGAGCTGCCGTCGCTTGGCGATCTTCTCCTTGAACTTGGCGATGTCGTCCTGCATCCGCTTGATCTGAAGCTCCTTGCTGCCCAGGTCGGCGTCGAAGAGCTCGCCCACCGCCTTGCCCAGCTTCTCCTTGACGGCGGCTTTCTCCTTCTCTCCCGCCTTCTTGTACTGAACCGCCAAGTCCCTGACCGCCTCGTTGGCTTTGGCGTGCTTGACGAAGTTCTCGCGAGCCTCGGGATTTTTGTAGAGCTTCCAGAGGCCGGAGAGGCGATGCTTCTGCATCTGGGGGTTATCGCCCTTGGCCGCGTTCAGGTTCGCGTAGAGCTTGGGCGCGTTTTCCTTGAGGAATCCCAGAAGTTCCTGCTCTTGGGCCTCCGTCAGGGCCGGCTCCTGTTCACCCGGGCCGCCTGCTCCTCTCCTTGGTCCGCGCATTCCCATCGGGCCGTTCTGGCCCATCCGGCCGTCGGGGCCCATGCGCCCGCCGCCTCCCGGCGCCCGCGGTCCGCCGCCGTCCAGGGCCATTTCGTCGTCGGGGCCTTCGGCTCCGGGCGGCGTCGGCTGAGCCGACGCGACGCACGCCGCCAGCGACACGATTGCCGTCAACAGTGCAGATTTCATGTTCATGAGAGTCATACCTCCTCAAGTTCGTACAGTTGATTTTGAAGTCCTTTCCGGCTTCGGTTGAGATCGTTCCAGCTTTCCTCGAATTCGTCGTTTGAAATGTCCAGGGTCAAATCGGCGTCCATGGAGTCGATCGTCCGGGAGAGTTCGGAGAGTCCCGTTTCAAGCCCGCCGGGGCGGAGGGTTTCGTTGACCGGGGGATTGCTCGCCCTGATCAGGAAGAGGCCCGCCGCGAAGGCCAGCCCCAGCCCCATCCCGGAGGAGCGGGCCCAATCGGCCCAGTTCCAGCGAGGGGCGTCTTCGAAGACGCCTGCAAGGGCGCGCCGCCGCAGGGCGGCATCTTCGGGCAACTCAGCCTCTCGGGCCAGGCCGCGGGCCCAGTCGAGGTCTTCCAGGGTCTTGCGGCAGTCCGAGCAGGAGGCCAGATGCGCCTGGAAGCTTGCGCGGGGGGCTTCCTCGAGTTCTCCCGAATGATAAAGGAAAACGAGTTCACCGTGCTCGAGATCAGCCATGACACGCCTCCAGAGATCCTCTCAGCTTCAAGACGGCGTAGCGCATGCGGGCCAGGGCGGTATTGAGGGGACAGCCCTGTGCCGCCGCGATCTCCTTGAAGGAAAGCCCGCCGTATTCGCGCAGCAGGAAGACCTCGCGTTGATCTTCATTGAGGCTTGTCAGCGCGCGGGCCAGGTCCCTCCGCAGTTCGGAGGACTCGGCGGCGCGAGCGGGCCCCGGGGTGGGGTCTGCGGCGAATTCGACGACCCCGTCCAGGGGCAGGAAGCTGCGGCGCCGCTCTTTTTCGGAGTGATCGATCAGCGCGCGCCGGGCGACGGTGAACGCCCAGGCCGCGAATCGTCCCGTCGGTTCATAGCTTTTCATGTGCGTCCACCATTTGATGCAGATCTCTTGAAAGACATCCTCGGCGACGGCCTGACTGGTCCGATAGCGGAGGTAGCTGAGGAGGCGGCCCTGGTAGCGCTTCACCAATTCCTCAAAAGCCTCTTGGTCTCCTTCTTTGGCCCTGGTTGCGAGTCTTTCGTCGGTCACGATGGCCTCATCATAGTAAACGGCCCTGGGCTGTTTTTATTGCATTAAAACTCGCACCGGTGCGCGTTCTGGATTCGACTCTTGCGTAATGGGACAAGGCGCTCTACACTGGGGGCGCGATGGGCCTCGGGGCCCGGGAGGATTTTTCGATGCGCAACGTCCATTTGAACTTGGCGGGTGCTGCGGTCGTTCTTCTTTGGGGCTGGGCGGCGGTCGCCGGCGCCCAGGAAGAAAGCCAAGGCGAGAGCAAGTCCCCGATTTATCTCAGGTCTCCGGAGGATCGCGCCACGAGGCTTGCCTCCTTCTTTGATCTGGGCAAAAGCCGGAAGGCCAAAGTCCGAGCGATCCTTAAAGAAGTCGATTCCGGCGTCCGCCAGAAGATTTCCGCGGGCAACAAGAAGATTCGAGCCCTGCTCACCGCGGAGGAAAAGGCGACGTTCGACGACCTGAGGGATGATACCGAAAGCGGGCCCCAATCCACCCAGCAGAGGAGACGGCTTGTTCCCTCGTCCCACCTCGACAGCGGGGGGCGCGGGAATATGTCCGGTCAGGGGGGCAGTCAGAGCGGCGGCCAGGGAGGCAGCCAGAGCGGCGGCCAGGGCGGCGGTCAGAGCGGCGGTCAGAGCGGCGGCCAGGGCGGCGGCCGGAGCGGCGGCCGGAGCGGCGGTCGTGGCGGCGGCCGTGGCGGCGGGATGGGCGGCGGTCAGAGCGGCGGGATGGGCGGCGGTCAGAGCGGCGGGATGGGCGGCGGTCAGAGCGGCGGAATGGGCGGCGGTCAGAGCGGTGGGCAGGGCGGGAGCGCGCGCGGCAGGTGCGGAGACGGGATCTGCGATCAGATTGAACAATCGAAGGGGGTTTGCCCGGAAGACTGCGGTCAGAATCAGGGGTCCGGTTCGGATCGATAGAGAAATCCTTGAAAAGCCTCCTGCGCCGCGGCTATACTTGAGACATGGCTCGATACATTTTCTTCTTTAGCGTCGTCTTCGGTTGCACGGTCCTTGCTCGCGCGGAGGACTTCAAGCCGCTCCAGTCGCCGCCCATCAAGAAGTCGACGACGACGGCCGTGGCTCAATCGGAGCCCAAGGAGAAGACGCCCATCCAGACGAAGGCGGCCGGCGCGAAGAAGAAGACCGCCAAAAGCCCAGAGTCGAGATATAAGACGCGGGAGATCAGCGAGGGGGTGGAGCATTCCTACCGCTTCGACTCCCGAGGCAATCCCCTCGGCTCCGGCGCCGAGAAGAAGCCCGCGGCCAAGCCCAAGAAGAAGGCCGCCGCTGCGAAGGAGGACCAAGACGAGAGGAAGCCCGCCTGCACGGCCGAGGAGCCCTGTCTTGAGAAGGGCTCGGATGCCGACGCTCTTTAGAACGGCCGCTGCGCCATGAGAAGCGTCCTGCTCCGCTGGATCCTCCTGCTGGCCGCCCTGATCTCGGCGGTTCTCTGTTTTGTGAGGCCGACTCCCCTGCGAGCGGTTTTGACGGCGGTCTGCGGGGCGGCCTGGTCCGTCTCGTCCTGGCGAAAGGCGCGTTCCATCGACCGAGATCGAATGGGCCTGACTTTCCGTTCTTGACTCCCTCGGGTTCTTGCCCCTGAAGCCCGCGATTGGCTATCCTCGGGCCATGACCACGACCATGACCGCTTTGTCGCCCATCGTCTCCGATATCCGCCGCAAGGCCGCCGCCCTCAAGAAGCGCGTCGTTTTGCCGGAGGGAGAAGAGAAGCGCACGCTCAAGGCGGCCGCGATCCTGAAGAAGGACGGCCTTTGCGTTCCCATCCTATTGGGAAACCCCGACAAGGCGCGCCAAATCGCCGAGGCCAACGGGGCGGATATTTCGGGCATCGAGATCGTGGATCCCTCCAAGGACGCCAAGTTTAAGGAATACGCCGCGCAGTATTTCGAGCTGCGCAAGCATAAAGGGATTTCCGAGATCGAGGCGGAGGCCGCGCTGAAAGACCCCATGGTCTACGGCGTGATGATGCTCCACAACGACCGCGTCGACGGCTTCCTCTCCGGCGCCGACCACGCCACCGCCGATACCGTGCGCCCGGCCCTGCAGATCATCAAGCCCGCCCCCGGCGTGCGCGCCATCTCAAGCTTCTTCATCATGATCTTCCCCTCGCCCTCCCAGGGAGACAACGGCGTGCTCATCATGGCCGACTGCGCCATCAACATCGACCCGACGCCGGTCAAGCTCGCCTCGATCGGCATTGCTTCGGCGCGCATGGCCAAGGCCCTCTGCGGCCTGGACCCACGCGTGGCTTTCCTGTCCTTCTCCACCAACGGCTCGACCGAACATGAATTGGTCGACGCCGTTAAGGAAGCCGTGCGTTTGGCCCGGGAGAAGGCCCCGGACCTGGCCATCGACGGGGAGATGCAGGCCGACGCCGCCCTCGTGCCCGAGATCGGCCAGCGGAAGTTCCCCGGCTCCAAGGTCGCAGGCCGCGCCAACGTCCTGGTCTTTCCGGACCTGCAGAGCGGCAACATCGGCTACAAGCTCGTCCAGCGTCTGACGGGTGCCGAGGCCCTGGGCCCGATCCTCCAGGGCTTCAACAAACCCGTCAACGACCTCTCCCGCGGGGCCTCTGTCGACGACATCGTCAACATGGCCTGCGTGACCGCCCTCCAGAGCGACCCCGGCCTGCGCGGTTGAGGTCGGGTTAAGCCCCGGGACGGTCTGCCGAGCGCGTCCTGCGTTTTGGGAACAAAATAAGGGGGTAAACCGTATTCCTAAGTAGGGCCCGCGTGGGTCTTGAATATACAGCGTATGCGCTGTATACTGGGAGGGACTCATGGCGTATGAGTTGGAGTTTTATCGTTCGCTCAACGGGGAGGAGCCGGCTCTGGATTATATACGGGCGCAGGTGAAGGCTCATCGGGCCAAGATCGGGCGTGCGTTGCGGTATCTGGAGGAACTGGGGCATGAAACCCGCAGGCCGCTGGCGGAGTATCTTGGCGACGGGATTTACGAACTGCGTATAGCCGTCGAGGGGCATCGGCACCGATTGCTCTACTTCTTTCACGGGAGATCGCTGATCGTCGTGACGATGGGCTTCTTAAAGAAGACGGGGCGCGTGCCGCCGGAGGAGTTGATGCGGGCATTGCGCTATCGGGCGGACTGGATCGGACGCTTTGGAGGTGTCGCATGAAAGGGCGAGGGCGAAGAGGGACAACGCTTAAGAAGTATCTTTCGGGGGAGATGGCGGACCCTGAGTTCCGACGGTTTTATGAAGAGGCGGACGTCGAGCTGAGGGTCGCGCTGGAGGTGGCGAAGGCGCGCGAGGCGGCGAAGATGACTCAGGGCCAGTTGGCTCGCGTGCTGAAAACGAAGCAACAGACGATCTCCCGCATCGAGCTCGGCGCTCAGAATGTGACGGTCGAGACGTTGGACCGGATCGCGCGGGCCTTAAAGGGAAGCCTTCAGGTCCGGATCATCACGGCTTAGAAGGCGTTCTTGGTCGAGTCGCTCCTCCGTCTTTGATAGAATGGTTTCGTCCACGATGAAAGCTCGAGAGATTCGCCCGTTCGACGTTTTAAAGAACACCCTCAACGGTGAACTGGGGCTGGTCGTCGAGATTTCCGAAAACAAGGTCCACCTCGCCGACAGGACCGGCCGCAGGACGCTCTACAAGCTCAGCGACATCTTCGTGCTGACCAACGGCGACGAGGCCGGCTTCAAGCTGGCCGCTCTGGCCGGGATGCGCGAGCGCCGCCGTCTGGCAAACCCTCCCAAGAAGCGCGCCCGCCGCGTCAAAAAAACAGGTCCATAGTCTCCCCTGATCGAAGGGAACTTTTTGGGGGGTCTCCGCGTATACTCTCATGCCCCAACGGGGGCGGGAGGTGGGGGATGGGCAAGATGATGACGGTCCTGGCTCTGGCGCTGGCGGCACCCGCGGCGTTCGCGGCGGCCCAGTCGCAGGCCCAGGTTGAAGCCTTGCGCGTCGAGATCAAGCGCGACGGCAAGGACCTCGGCGCGAAATGGAAAGCAGGCAAGTCCCAGCGGCAGGCCCTGCTCGACGAGCGCAAAGCGGAACTGGCCAAGGTCAAGACGGGCCCGGGGTCCAAAGAAGAAAAGAAGGCCGCGCGCCGGGCGATCCGTGAAAAGTACGCCAAGCTCCTCAAGGAGGTCGGCGCCAGGCGCCGCGCCGAGGGGCGTTGGATTCGGGAGGACATGAGGGACAAGGGCAATCAGATCCTGCGCCTGAGGGAAAAACCCTAGGCGCCGCGAGAAAAGACCGGGGCCCCCGGGACGCCGGGGGCCCTTTTGCGCTCGCTTCGCCGTCGCGGCGAATTGCTATCATCCCCGCAGGGCAGGTGGCGGAACTGGCAGACGCAGAGGACTTAAAATCCTTCGGCCGAAAGGTCTTGCGGGTTCGAGTCCCGCCCTGCCCACAGATCGAAGACATCGCATGAAGATCGCGCCCCAGGCATGGCGTTTCGTCGTTCCGGCGGTCGCCCTCGGCGCCGCCGGGCTCTGGCTGATGGGCTCGCGGCAGACTTTCCCGGCGGGGGTTCTGCTGGCGATTCTCGGCCTCGACTTCGCGGCCTTCACGGTATTCTTCTTCCGCGATCCCGAGAGGCCGATGCCCGCAGGCGGCTCGAAGATCTTCTCGCCCGCCGACGGAGTCGTCTTGTCCGTGGCGCGCGAGGGCCCGGGCCCCGAGACGACGCTGCGCGTCTTCCTGTCGATCTTCGATGTCCACATCCAGCGCGCGCCCTGCGCCGGGACGGTGACGGACGTCCGCGTCGTGGAGGGCTCTTTTGCCGCAGCCATGAAGGCCGAGGCCAAGGCCAATGCCCGCGTGATTCTGACCCTGCGGCCCGAGGGCGGACGCGGAGCGCTTGTCGTCGAGCAGATCGCGGGGCTGATTGCGCGGCGCATCGAGTGCTGGAGCAAGCCCGGCGAGGCGCTGGCGGCGGGCCAGCGCTACGGCCTGATCTATTTCGGCTCCCAAGCGGCCGTTCATTTTCCGGCCGACGCGAAGTGCACGGTCCAGCCGGGCGCGCGCGTGGCGGCGGGCCTCACGGAGATCGGAGAATGGACAAGCAAGTCCTAAAGCGAGGCGGACGCGTCCTGGCCCCGTCCCTTTTTACCCTGGGCAACATGGCCTGCGGGTTCTACGCCTTGCTGGCCTCCGTCCAGGGGGAGTTCGTGTCCTCGGCGACGGCGATCGTCGTCGGCATGATTTTCGACGCCCTCGACGGGCGCGTGGCCCGTCTCGTGCACGGCGAGTCCTCTTTCGGCGTGGAGTTCGACTCCATGGCCGATTTTCTGACCTTCGGCGTGGCCCCCGCGCACATGATGTACGCCTTCATTTTAAAGGACTACGGCGTCTGGGGCTATCCCATCGCCTTCACCTACGCCCTCTGCGGGGGCCTGCGCCTGGCGCGCTTCAACGCCATGGCCCACTCCTCGACGGCCAGCAAGTCTCACTTCACCGGCTTGCCCATCCCAGGCGGGGCTGGTTTTTTGGCGAGTTTCGTCCTGCTCTACCAAATCATCGAGGAGGGGCGGCCGGCCCGGACCTGGAAATTCCTCATGGATCAGATACCATCCCTCTACGGCCTGGCCCCCGCGATGGTCCTCGTCCTCGCCTTCTTGATGGTCTCGACCATCCCCTATCCCGCCTTCAAGCAACCCGGAATCCTCCGTCCTCGGTCATTGCCGGCCATTCTTCTCCTGCTTGGAGTGGGGTTGGCTCTCTTTCTCTACCCCCTCAACGCCCTTTTCTTGGTTTTTCTGTTTTACGTTCTTCTGGGACCTATTTCCTGGCTGATCCGTCTTCTCGGGGGGTTTATAGGCTGGCGTCGCGATCTGAGTGATGGAGGGTTGCCATGAGCGAGACGCTTCCCGTTAGACGCCTTGAGGCGAGTGCCGTGATGCCCACTCGCGCGCACGAAGGCGACGCGGGGCTCGACCTCTATGCCCTGGAGGATTCGACCGTTCCGGCCGGTGAGGGCTGCGTCCTGCGCACGGGTGTGGCGCTGGCCGTTCCTCCGGGCCATGTGGGGCTTGTCTGCGACCGTTCCTCCATGGCCAAGAGGGGCCTCAAGACCGCCGGCGGCGTCATCGACGCGGGCTATCGCGGCGAGGTGGGCGTGGTGGTCTGGAATCTTTCAAGCCGGTCTCAGTCGGTCAAGAAGGGCGAGAGGATCGCCCAACTGCTGATCATGCCCATCGCGGTCCCGGCCCCGGTCGAGCAAGACGACCTTGGGGCGACGTCCCGCGGCTCGGGGGGCTTTGGCAGCACGGGGCGCTGAGAGGAGGCCGCCATGAAGTGTCCAAGCTGTTCCGTTGTCTCCGCCGAAACGGAGGCCGAATGCCCTTCCTGCGGCCTTCTTTTCTCCAAATGGCGCGATCTTGAGGAGAAGCGCAAGCGTCTGGCGGAGGAGCCGCTTGCGGCCGGCGAGAGCCCGTCTGCCGCGGTCTTTTTCCTGATGCAGAGAGGCCGCCAGATCGCCGTCGTCGTCGTCGCGGTCTGGCTTCTCGGCCTGGCGATTTATTCCTATCGTGCCCTGCGCGGCCGCAGAGAGGGCCAGCCGATTCGGCCCGGAGACACGGTGAGCGTGCGCGACCCCGAGACCGGGGAAATGCGTCAGATGAAGGTGACCGCCGCCGAGTCGTCATCGAGCCCGCATCCCGCCCCGCCCGTCGAGGCCGAGCCCAAGGACGGGCGAGTCGTCAAGGAGTCGGAGTGGATCGAGGAGGAGGGCAAGGAGCCCGCGGCTCCCGAGTCCCAGCGGACGGTTCTGCCGACGCCCCCCCCGGGCGACGAATAAATTCTTCCGGGCGAGGCTTCAGAACGAGAACGCCCACGCGGCCGTCCGTTCCTTCCCGCGGGATCTGAGGAAGGGGCGTGAGGACGATCGCCTCGACTTGCGGAATGTTTCGGAGGGTCTCGAGCGCAAAATCCCGGTCGTCGTCCAAGGCGGCCGATCCCCACCAATAGGAGCGCCCCCGCAGGTCGAAGATTCCCGTTCTCCAGAGGCGGAAGGACCGGCGCCGTCCCGGGGGCGTCTCGCTCCGGGCCCAATTCATGTCCTGTCGCCGTCCTTTCAGGCGCGCGTCGCGCATCGGCGGCCAGGAGAGAAGACGTTCCCCTTTGAGGAGTTCCTCGGCGCTTTGCGCCAGACAGCCGCGGAGCGTGCGCGGCATCTCAGTCCAGCCGGCGGCGGTCAAGGTCTCGCGCAGGGCTCCGGAGGAGCCGAGGAAGACGAGCTTCAGCGGCCGTTCCTCCCGGCCCTCCTCCACGGCCGGCAGCCAAGGGGCGGCGTCGTTCCAGGTTGCGGCCAGCGCGGGCGCCGGGGGACGCCCTGTCGCCGGCCCCAGGCGGTCAAGGCTGGCAAGAAGGAAGAGGGGCGCAAGGGCGAGGACGAGGCGCTTCACGGCTTTCGCATGAAAAGAGCAGGGCCCTTCTGGATCTGCCCCGGGCGCTCCTGGGCGCCGGCCAGGACGTCTTCGGCCGTCAGTGGAATCGGGAATTGCCGCACGCCCAGCTGCATATGCATCTTGGCGGCCGTGTTGGGCATGAAGGGGTCGATCCAGCCCGCCACGATGCGCAGGGAACTGACCAGATCGAAGAGCGTGCGCTCGCATTCCTTCATGTCCGTCTTGGCCAGCTTCCAGGGGGCCTTTTCGTTGACGAGGGCGTTGAGGCCTCCGACGACGCTCCAGATGATCTCCAGGGCTCCGTGGAAGTCCAGGGCTTCCATCTTGGCCGAGATCTCCGCGCTGCGCTTGGCCACGCTCGCGGCGTGAAAATTCCCGTCTAAGGGGGGCTTGGCCGGGAGCTTGCCGCCCATGAACTTGTCGACCATGTCTTCAACGCGGTAGACGAGATTGCTTAAGTCGTTGGCGAGCTCCGAGTTGTAGCGCCTCAGCATCGAGGCTTTCGAGAAGTCGCCGTCGTTTCCGAAGGGCATCTCGCGCAGGAGGAAGTAGCGGAAGGCGTCCACGCCGAATTCCTGCGTGATCTCGTAGGGATCGACGAAATTGCCGAGGGACTTCGACATCTTCTGGCCGTTGGCGGTCCACCAGCCGTGAGCGAAGATCTTTTTGGGCAGGGGAAGGTTTGCGGCCATGAGCATCGCCGGCCAGATGACGGCGTGAAAGCGGTAGATCTCCTTGCCCACGATGTGGACGTCGGCGGGCCAGAGGTCGTCTTTCCCGGCCGCGGCGGACCAGTAGTTGATCAGGGCGTCAAACCACACGTAGACGGTGTGAGCCTCGTCTCCCGGGACCTCCACTCCCCATTTGACCTTCGTGCGGGAGACCGAGATGTCCTCGAGGCCTCCTTCGACCCAGCGGACGACCTCGGGCGCGCGCGAGGCCGGGGCCAGGAAGCCGGGGTTGGCCTTGTAGTGCTCGAGCAGGAGCGGGGCGTATTTGGAGAGCTTGAAGAAATAGGTCTCCTCGGAGAGGGTCTGGAGGGGCTTGCCGGACTCAGGCGAGAGCAGCACGCCCCGGGGACCCTTGACCGCGTCGCCCGCCTTGACGAAGGACTCGCTCACCACGTCGTAGAGGCCCTCGTAGCGGCCCTTGTAGATGTCGCCGTTCTTGAGGAGAAGGGCGAAGAGCTCCTGGACTCTGCCCTCGTGGCGTTTCTCGGTCGTCCGGATGTAGTCGTCGTAGCGGATGTCGAGATGCTTCCAGAGATCCTGGAATTGCTTGGAGACCGCGTCGCAGAAGTCGAGGGAGTGTTTGCCCGCGGCCTTGGCCGCCTCCTCGATTTTCTGGCCGTGCTCGTCGGTTCCGGTCAAGAGATGGGTGGACGCGCCCTTGCCGCGGTGAAAGCGGGCCAGGACGTCGGCGGCCACCGTGGTGTAGGCATGTCCGATATGGGGGGCGGCGTTGACGTAGTAGAGGGGAGTCGTAATGTAGTAGGGCTTCATTGATTTACGGGGGAGTTTCGGCCTCCAGGGCCGCGAGGGTGAGGATCAGCTTCGGGTCGGCGTTGGCTTTGAGGGCGGCGCGCAGGCGCGAGAGTTCCTTGAGTGGTTTTTCAACGTCTGCAAAAGAGCTTCGTCCTTCCAGGTGGCGCAGGCGCAGTTCCTGGGCGAAGGAGAAGAGGGTGCGCTCGACTTTCACGCGCTGTGACGCCGGGTCTTTGGGCAGGGAGTCGGCGGCCGTGACCGCGGCCAGGGGGCCGCCGCCCGCCGGCAAGCCCTCGTCCTTGGAGAGCTCCAGGGCTCGAGCGGCCGAGCCGTCGGAGAGCGCGGCCAGGCGCGGGGCCTGCGCGGGGGAAACTCCCCGGTCGACGAGTATTTTCTCAACCACCGCGGAGGGCAAGGGGGCGAAGGGCACGACGAAGCAGCGCGAGGCGACGGTCTTGGGCAGGCGCTCGCGCTGGGTCGCGCAGAGAATCCAGAGGCAGGCGGGCTGGGGCTCCTCCAGTGCCTTGAGCAGGGCGTTGGCGGACTCGATGTTGAGCTTTTCCGCCTCCGGGACGATCGCCACGGTCCAGCCTCCCTGCATGGACTTCATCTCCATTTCAGAGCGCAGGTGCTGGATGGTCTCAAGCCTGAGGATTTTCTGCTTCTCGAAGTCTTCCTCGCGCAGGGCGGCCTGGTAGTGTTCATCGGCGACCTTGACGTCGGGATGGAGGCGGTTTTCGACGGCCGTGCAGTCGGAGCAGGCCCCGCAGGAGGCCTCGCCGGTGAAAGGCCTCTCGCGGCAGACGAGGGCTTTGGCAAACTCCAGTGCCGCGAGCCTCTTGCCCACGCCCTCCATTCCCACGAGGAGCAAGGAGCCCGGAATGCGCCCCCCGGCCAGGAGACCTTCCAGGCTCTTGGCGGCTCGGGGCTGGCCGAGGAGTTTTTCAAGCCTCACGGCAGGAGTCTCCGCACGCGCTTGAGGATCGCGCTCAGGAGTTCCTCGGCCGGTCGCGTGCCGTCGAGGCGGAGCGTGCGCGGGGCTCGACGGGCTAATTTGCGATAGCCCTGCCGCACTTTCCGGCGGAACTGGGAGGTCTCGCGCTCCAGGCGGTCCAGGCGCCGGGAGCGATCTCGCCCGACGAATTCCGCGTCGGGGATGTCGATGACGACGGTGAGATCGGGCTTAAGCCCTCCCGTGGCGACGGCGTTGAGTGAGCGGGTCGTGCGCAGGCCCAGGCCGCGGGCCAGGCCCTGATAGACGTCTGTCGAGAGGGTGTAGCGTTCGCAGACGACGATTTTACCGCTTACCAGCGCCGGGAGGAGGACCTCCGCCGTGTGCTGGGAGCGCGAGGCTTCGTACAGGAAAAGTTCGGCCACGGGGGAGACGTTGAGTGAGGGATCGAGGAGGACTTTCCGGATGGACTCGGCGACTCCGGATCCTCCTGGTTCGCGCGTGTGGACGACGGATTTCCTAAGGCGTTTAAGCTCCTCGACTAAGAGACGGGCTTGGGTGGATTTCCCGGACTTGTCGGGGCCCTCGAGGACGATGAAGAGGCCTTTTCGTCTCGGCACGGAGCGATTCTAGCAATTCGACGGGCGGAGGGGACTACCAGGTCGCGTTGGCGGGAGACCGCTCCTGCCAGGAGTCGCGAGAGAGCGTGACGTTGAGCTGGGGCAAGACGAGATTGTCGTTGTAGAAGATCATCACGTTGCCGGCCCCCGACCAGCCGGAGGCCACCCAGACGGCGCCATAGACGTCGGAGTCTCCCGTCATGTTGATCGTGCCCCCGACGTACATGAAGCCGTAGAGGCCGACGTCGCTGCCCGAGGCCGCGCCCTCGCAGGTCGTGCCGCAAGAGCCGATGTCGTAAGTCGCGGAGTTGCTGTGATATCCGTTATCGCCGGGATACTCGTTCGTCGAGGCGGTGTCGAACTGCTGGTATTCCTTCCAGGCATTGGTCGGGACATGGACCGCCGGGGGGTTGTATTGGTCGGTGCCCGCGATGTCGAGGTTCCCGCGCACGATCATCGTGCCCTTGATGCCGTTCTTGCCCGTGAAGGAAGCGTTGTTGTCCCAGTACCATACATAGTTGGAAAGACTGCGCGTGTCGTTGTAGACATTGCCGATGGAGCAGTTCGTGCAGGAAGAGCCGCAGGGGATGGTGCAGCCGCCCGAGGAGGAACAGCTGCCGTCGCAGTTGAGCGTGCCCGTGGCGGAGGCCGAGGAGCGGAGGGTGGCGAAGTCGAAGATGGGCAGTTCGGGCACGTCGTAGTTGGACCACCACTCCAGGCTGTCGGTGTTCGGGGGAGTCAGGCCGTTGGTGTCTCGCGGGTTGCCGACCGTGCCGGTGACGACCTGCTTGGAGAGCTTGCGCGGAAAGTACCGGCTGGCGGCGGATCCCGAGAGGGTGATGTTGCCCATGGCCAGCATGGGCCCCCAGTGCACGACCGAGGTCCCACCCTCGGAGATCGTGGCCCCCGAGATAAGCCCTCCGGGGAGGGCCATATTGGTGTAGCGAACCTGGATGGCGCGCTTTTCCTTCGCCTGACTGTCGCGGCCTTCGGCGATGATGGTGACCTGGTCGGCGTTGGGGCCGGAGGTGATGCTGATCCGGTAGGCCCCGCCCGGAATGTCGGTGTAGACCTGGTCGAAGTTGTAGCCGGCCAAGGAGATGCCGAGCCTCGCGTTGGCCCAGGTGGTCGTCGAGCTCTTGAGCTTCCAATAGGCGCGGTCGGCCCCGGCCTCGGCGAGATTGAAGGCCACGGCGGTCTTGCGGTCCTTGACCGAGGCCTTGCTGTCCTCCTTGGCCCAGTAGACCATGGCCGGCACGATGATCAGCAGGACCATGACGATCAGGACCACCCCGGCCAGGACCTGGCCGCGGGAGTCTGACGACGCGGCTTGAAGGGAGTTCTTCATATTAATTCATCACGCGGACTTTTTCGGAGGCCATATGCAGGGCCTTGGTCCGCCCCTGATAGATGCTCTTCTCAAGAGTGATCGAGACGGAGACGATGCTGAGGTCGTCGGAGCGCGGGAAGGTGAAGGCGAGGTATTTGAGGTTTTTGGTCAGGGTCTTGTTGCTTGAGCCTACGGTCTGGATGAGACTGGCGCCGCTCTGGGAGAAGGTCATCGTCGTGCCCTGGATCTTCGTGAAGGTCAGGCGCGAGTAGAAGGGCTGGCTGGTGTTGGCCCGGTCGATCTTGACCGAGGCGTTCTGGGCCTGGCGCAGGTTGCGGTTGATGACGTACATCAGGGACCGGGCCTCGCGCTGGAGCTCGGAGCGGGTGCTGGTCATGATGAAGTAGCGGTTGACCTGGACGAGGATGCGCGCGCCGATGGAGGCGAGGATGCCGATGATGGCCACGACCATCAGCATCTCGGTCAGGGTATAGCCCTCGCGGCGGCGCAGGCTCTTCACCATGCGAAGTTGACCCCCGAGGTGGTCTGCCCGGCGAGAACTTGGACGTTGGTCTGAGAGAGGGAGTTGATCGTCGCCCCCGAGGCCGAGACGGTTGTGTAGTAGGCGTAGACCCGGTAGGCGGGGGAGGTGCTTTGCCGGACTTCGACCGTGAAGGTCCCGTCTTCCTGGCTTGATGAGATGTAATACGGCGAGCCGGTCAAGGTCGTGGAGCTCAAGGCCGGGGGGGCGGGAGGCGTGCCGGAAAGCGTGGCGGTGGTCACGACGATGAGGGCCCCGGTGCGCAGGGGGGCCCCGCTCACCGTGACGGCGCCGGTGATCTTGCCGAGCGCGCCGCTGACCGTGAAAGTCGAGGAGTAGGTGTTGCCTCCCGCCGTCACCGAGACGGTGGCGCTCGTGGGGCTGACGGTCTCCATGTCGTCGAGCGCCGGCGTGACGACATACTGGCCGGTGGAGATGTTGAGGGAGGTGAATCTTCCGTCGGAGCCCGAGACCGGCGTGTCGCGGGAGAGCCCGTTGATGTCGACGACGCTTAGGGAAATCCCAGGCAGGGCGTTGACGCCGTCGCGCGTGACGAAGCCCGAGAGGCGGCCGCCCTGGGGGAGCGCGAAGTCCACGCGGGGCGTGACGGCGCCCAGAACGGCGGTCACGCCGATCGAGGAAAGCGAGATGTAGCTCGACGCCGCGCCGGTTCCCGAGTTGGCGATGACGTCCACCAGGCCCGGGGTCACCCGCAGAAGGTAGCGGCCGTTGGTCGTGTTGGCATAGCGGACTGCGCCCGAGCCCGTGGGGTCGATAGGGATTGCGGGGCTGATGGCCACGCCCATGACGTTGGTCACCGAGCCCTCGATGAAGGCATCGGAATTCGTGGTGTTCAGGAAGGTCCAGGTGGAGGGCAGCGTAAACACCGAGCCGGAGGCGGCGATGGTCATAGTGTCGTACTGCATCAGATAGCCGCCGGTCGAGACGAGCAGGCTCCAGGTTCCGGTCGCGATCTGGGTGAGCGAAAATCTGGCCACGGGAGGGCTCCCCGTCGAATAGGCGTACGTGGACAGCGAGAGTCCGTCGGTCGCCGAGACGACCGCGCCGACCGCCGTCTTGCCCGCGAGGACGGTCCGGGTCGGGGCCGTGGAGGTGAAGACGGGGTAGATGAACCCCCCGGTGGTCGACGAGAAGTCCACCCGGTTGTTGCCGGAATCGTAGGCGCGGCCGTAGGTCGAGTGGTCCGCCACAGAGGTGGCCGTGCTCACGAGCCGGACGAACTGCTCGCCGACGGGGCCTCCGGCGGAGGTCTGCAGGCAGTTCGTCTCGCAGTTGGCGGAGACGGTACCGTTGTGGTCCCAGCCGAAGGCGTCGAGAATGACGTCAGAGGAACTTGTGATGAAGAAGGTCGCCGAGTGCCCGTCCGGGGCCATCTTCTTGCGGGGGGGGGAAGATCCTGTGTTCCAGAAAGCGGCCAGGGGCGCGATGGAGCAGTAGTTGTTGGCATCGTCGGCGTAGACGGCGTCGGCGGTGTATCGGATCCCGTTGACCGTGAAGGTGGCGATATTGGCGATGAGATAGTAGCCGTAGGCGGGAATTGTCGTGTTGACGTAGTTGAGCTTGATGCCGTAGGTCGAGCCCGTGCAGGTCGGGGTGCCCGGGATGGAGCAGGCGCTGATCATCTTGAGCTTGAGCTGGTTGGGGGTGCTGCCGCTGCCCACGACGATCGGGGCAGCCGTCGGGTTGAAGAGCTCCACGAACTGTGCTTCGAAGTTGGTGTCGGCTTGAGGAGTGGAGACGACGACCTGGCTGATCACCGGTCCCGAGTTGACCCACAGGGCGGGGCCCGAGAGGGCGCTGCCGGAGCTCATGGGTGTCAAGTCGAAGTCCTGGGTCTGGCTCTGGTTGGCCGCAATCGAGACGGAGCGGTGGGCCGGGAAGTAGCCGGGCACGACGGTGCCGAGGGTGTAGCTGCCGGGGGAGAGACCGATGGAGTAGATGCCGGAGGCGTTGGTCGTGTCGCGCCAGCCGAGGTTCTCGGAGACGTTGACGACGGCGTTGGGGATGGCGGCCGCAGTCGAGGCGTTGCGCACCAGGCCCGAGAAGATGGCGTTGCTCATGACCGTGTCGGGGTTGGAGACGATCGTCCTTAAGACCTGGTTTTTCCACTCATAGCCGTTCTTCCAGGCCACGGTCACGGTGACGAGCTTCATCCCCGTGTCGGGCGTGCTCGGAGACATGATGACGATCGTGCCCGAATCCTCCTTGGCGACTTCGACCATGGTGTAGCGGATGTAGTTGACGCCGCCTTCCAGGACCGATTGGGGCGGGAAGTAGCCCGGATCGTACTCGACGCTGGGCGTGAAGTTCGTGTCGTAGGAGGGATTGGTTGTGATCAGGATCTGGTAGTAGACCTTCTGCTGGAGGATCTGCATCTGCTCCTGGGCCAAAGTCGAGCCCAGGGTCCCCGCCTTGGAGACTTGGATGCTTTTTTGGATATTGACGAACGCCGCCATCAGGCCGACCACCGCCAGGGACAGGACGGCGACGGCGACCATGAGCTCGACGAGCGAAACGCCGCGCGAGGCCTTGGTCATGCGTGTCCAGTATAGGGCGTTTTGAAGGCCCTTTCAATAGCGCCTAGCCTCGAATTAACGAGTCGTTTCCACGGGCGGACCGCTTATAAGAGGAAGTCCGGGTCTGTTCGCTAAAAGTTAGGAGCAGGTCGAGTGGCCGCAGTCGTGGCAGGTCGGCCCGGAACAACCCGATTCGAAGGAGACGTTCCTCGAGAAGCACTTCGGGCAGTGTTCCGACGCCGCCGTCGGCGGGGCCTCCGCGGTCTCCGCCGCCTTCTCGCCCTCGCCTCCGATCCAGCCGGTCTTCTTGAGATGGGCGCGCAGGGCGATGGCGACGGCGTGGGGGATGGAGTCGACGCGCGAGGGCCCAAGCCCGATCGGCCGGTCGCCTTTGACCGAGTTGAGATGCTTGAGGAGCTTCATCGGGTCGCCCCCCTCGCCTAAGTACTTGGAGATCAGGATGCCGACCAAGGAGGTCAGCCCCGAGATTTCCGTGCCGAGCGGCGGGATATTGGTGAAGACCTGGAAGGGTCCCTTCTCGTCGTAGTTCAAGTGGATGTGCAGGGGGCCGTAGCCGGTGCGCATCTGGTAGTACTCCGAGGAGAGCCCGAAGTTCGCTTGAGGCTCCCGCCTCTTGCTCTTGGAGGTCGTGGGGGCGAGGTTTAAGACCTGCTGGGCCTTGGAGCCGTCGCGATAGACCGTGATCCCCTTGCAGCCGAGCTCGTAGGAGAGCATGTAGGCGTTGCGCACGTCGTCGAGCGTCGCCTCAGCCGGCAGGTTGATGGTCTTTGAGACGCCGTTGTCGGTGTGCTTCTGAAAGGCCGCCTGCATGCGGACGTGGGTCTCGACGGAGGCGTCATGGGCGGTCGCGAAGATCTTCTGGATGTTCTCCGGGATCTCCGTGATGCCCTGGACGGCCTTGTGGTTCTCGTCGATGCGGCGCCACAGGGCGCGCTCGCCCAGGCCGAACCAATCGTTCTTCTCCGCGATCTCGCGGAAGAGGGAGTTGGCCTCGAAGAAGACGTCCTTGTCGTCGGGCTGCTTGCCCGCCTTCGTGGCCTCCAGGGCCTTGGCGTTGTAGCGGGTGTAGGCGATGGCAAAGAACGGCTCGATGCCGCCTCCCTGCAGTCCCGCCGCGATGGCGATGGTGCCCGTCGGCGCGATGGTCGTGCGCGCGCAGTGGCGCGGGTGAAGCTTGGCGCCGCGGAAGTGCTTGGAGGACGGGTCGTAGGCCGACTCGCGCCAGTTGGGAAACACCCCGCGCTCCTGGGCCAGGGCCTCGGAGGCCTCCAGGGCCGCGCCATTGATGAAGGACATGGTCTTGTCGGCAAGTGAGAGCGCCTCGGGCGCGTCGTAGGCCGTGCCGCACTTGACCAAGGCCTCCGCCCAGCCCATCACGCCCAGGCCGATGCGGCGGTTGCCCTTGGCGAGCTTCTCGATCTCGGGGAGGGGATAGTCGTTGATTTCGATGACGTCCTCGAGGAAGCGGATGGAGAGGGCGACGGCCTCCTTTAAGCGCGGATAGTCGAAGCGCCCGGAGAGGGTCTCGCCCGCGACGAAGTTGCCCAGGTTGAGCGAGCCCAAGTTGCAGGGCTCCCAGGGCAGGAGAGGCTGTTCTCCGCAGGGGTTGGTGCTCTCGATCTCGCCGAGCTGGGGCGTGGTGTTGGATCCTGAGGCGTTGATGCGGTCGAGGACCACGTAGCCCGGGTCGCCGTTCTTCCAGGCGAACTCCACCATCGCGTCGAAGACTTCCTTGGCGCGGGCCTTGCCGACGGGCTTGCCGCCATGGGGATTGATCAAGTCGTACTCGGCGTCGGCCTGGACGGCGCGGAAGAAGGCCTCGTCGACTCCGACGGAGACGTTGAAATTCTCCATGACCCCGGGCTGCTGCTTCATCTTGATGAAATCCATGATCTCGGGGTGATCGTAGCGCAGGATGGCCATGTTGGCGCCGCGCCGGGTGCCGCCCTGCTTGATGACGTCGGTCATGGTGTCGAAGAGGCGCATAAACGAGAGCGCGCCGGAAGCCACGCCCATCGACTTCATGACCTTGTCGCCCGCGGGGCGCAGGCGGGAGAAGGAGAAGCCCGTGCCGCCTCCGGATTTCTGGATGAGCGACTGCGCCGCCAGGGACTTGGTGATGCCCTCCATGGAGTCCGGAACGGGCAGGACGTAGCAGGCGGAGAGCTGCTGGAGCTCGCGCCCCGCGTTCATGAGCGTCGGGGAGTTCGGCAGGAAGTCCCAGTTCGACATGAGGCCGTAGAACTTTACGGCCCAGTCCTCGCGCAGGCGCCGGGCCTCAGCGTGTTTCTCGCAGACGGCTTCCAGGTTGGAGATCAGGCGATGGAAATTGGCTTGCCGAGCGTTGTGCTCCAAGAGCCCCTGATGGTAGAGGATCATGCGGCCCGCGGGAGCATGCCCCGCGGCGGGAACGGGGAGCACCTGGCGCTCGACTCCGGTGAAGACGCCCCACTCCTCGGCCTTCGGGTGCATGACGACTTCAGCGAGTGCCACGTTGCGCGCCACGCCCATCAGCCAATTCTCGACGCTGCCCGCGTCACGAAGATATTTGTCTTTGATCACCTTCAACTGATTCTGCGAAAGGCGGATCTTCGTCGGCGTCGAAGTTCGCTTGGTCATGGAGTCTCCTAAATTGGATTCGCTGTCGGCGTGAGCGCGGCTATGAGTGTATCAACCTGAAGTTGGATTCGTCTAGACCCAGAAGGTCCCGGTTTTCAGATTACGCCAAGGCGGGACGCGCGAGAAATTCCGCGCCGACGCGGCGGGCGTAATCCTCGACGGCGGAGAGATCGGCGCCGGCGCCCTGCACTCCGGTGACGCGAGTGCGAAGCCCGGACTTTGCGCAGCGTTCGATGAAGTCCTTCACCGCGGCAAATCCCTTCGCGCGATATTTTGGCGCGGGGCGGTGCATGAGGACCCACTGTTTCGGATCCAGGGTGTTGAGGCTGACCGAGACCATGTCGAGATAGTCGTGCAGTTCCGGGACGATGTCCCGTTTTTCAATGAGACTGCCGAGTCCGATGGTGTTGAGCCGTATTTCTAGTCCCGGCCAATTCCGCCGCGCGAAAGTCCCGAGTCCCGTCATCGCGGCCAGGCGCATCGTGGGCTCCCCGAAGCCGCAGAAGACGAGCTGCTTGTATTTCTTGGTCTTCAGCATTCGAGCCTTCAGGCCCGACCTGAGTTCCTCGACCGACGGTTCGCCCTTGGGCAAAGAGAGATCCTGGCCCTCGAAGCCGTAGTCCCACTCCTGTTTGACGCAGAATTCGCAGGCGACGGGGCAACGGCTGGTCAGGTTGACGTAGAGGCCGGAGCCGTGTTCGTAGAAAATCATCGTCTTCCCTAATATAGCGCATAAACTCACGCCGGTGCGAGTTCTGAGGCGTAAACGCCCCGGGATGGTTGATTCCCGTCGGCGATTTTGTTATGATGTCCATCTACTTCCAAGGAGTCCTATGTACGCAATCATTGAAACGGGCGGAAAGCAGGTTTGGGTCGTTCCCGGCGAGACCGTGAAGGTCGAGAAGCTGGAGGCGGAGAAGGGGGCCAAGCTCACCTTCAACGCGCTCTGGGCCGTCGGCGACGCCAAAGAAGGCCAGGAGCCGGCCTACAGCCGGCAGGCCAAGGTCACGGCGACCGTCGTTCGTCAGGGCCGCGGACCCAAGATCATCGTCTTCAAGAAGCGGACCAAGAAGGCTTATAAGAAAAAGATCGGCCACCGTCAGTGGCTGACCGAGATCAAAATCGAAGGCATTTCCCTCAACTAACATGGCACACACAAAAGCCCAAGGCTCCTCTTCCAACGGCCGCGATTCCCACGGCCAGCGTCTCGGCACCAAGCGCTACGGCGGCCAGATCGTCAAGCCGGGCATGGTCATCGTCCGCCAGCGCGGCACGAAGATCCTTCCCGGCCTCAACGTCGGACGCGGCAAGGACGACACGTTGTTTGCCAAGATCGGCGGCGTCGTGACGTTTGAGTGGGCCAAGAAGGACAAGAAGCAGGCGTCCGTTTATCCCGTCGCGGCCGGGAAGTAAGTCCGCCGCCCGCGCGGGAGGCGAGTCTGAACTTCATCGATAAAGTCCGCGTTTTCGTTTCCGCCGGCAGCGGCGGCGACGGTTCCCTGTCTTTCCGGCGCCTGAAATTCCTGGAGTTCGGCGGCCCCAACGGCGGCGACGGCGGCAAGGGCGGAGACGTCTGGTTTGAGGCGGCCTCCCGGCTGACGACGCTGATGGATCTTCACTTCCATCCCCATGTCGAGGCCGATCGCGGCAGCCACGGCAAGGGGGCCAACAAGAAGGGCGACAGCGGCTCCGACGTGGTCATTGCCATTCCCGTCGGCACGGTGATCTACAAGGATGGCGTCCTGGCCGCCGACCTGCACAAGGACGGCCAGCGTTGGCGCGCGGCCGCGGGCGGGAGGGGGGGGCGCGGCAACGCTTCCTTTAAAACTCATGCCAACACCGCCCCGCGCCTGGCCGAGAAGGGCGCTCCGGGAGAGAAGGCGACATTCGATCTGGAACTCAAGCTCCTGGCCGACGTCGGCCTGGTGGGGTTTCCCAACGCGGGCAAGTCCAGCTTCCTGGCGCGCGTGACGAGCGCGCGCCCGAAGATCGCGGATTATCCTTTCACCACGCTGGCGCCAAACCTCGGGGTGGCCTACCACAAGCATATCGGCTTCGTCATCGCCGACATCCCCGGTCTCATCGAGGGCGCCTCTCAAGGCAAGGGTCTCGGAGATCAATTCCTGCGCCACGTCGAGAGGACTCGCGTCCTGATCCATCTCGTCGACCCCGCCGGGTACATGGGGGAGGAGCCCCTCTCCGGCGTCAAGACGATCGAAGGCGAGCTGAAGGGCTTCAGCCCGCTTTTGGCCTCCAAGCCCCGTATTCTCGTCGTCAATAAGAGGGACCTGCCTGAGAGCGCCGAGGTTTTCAAGGCGTTCAAGAAGAAGTATCGAGATCGAGTCCTCCTGGCCTCCGCGGCCACGGGAGAGGGGGTGGCGGCCGTCTTGGACCGGGTGATCGAGGAGCTCGCCAAGCACGACGGGCCGCTCCATTTTGAAGACAAGATCCCGGTCGAGGTCCTGCACAAGGTCGAGCAGGGATTCTCCGTCGAGAATCTGGGCGGGGGCGTCTTCGCCCTTCGCGGCCGCTATGTCGAGCGGGCTTCGGCCATGCTCGACGTCAGCCTCCCGGAGGCGATCAACCGCTACCAGCACACCCTCAAGCGCATCGGCGTCGACAAGGCTCTTAAGAAGGCGGGCATCAAGCAGGGAGATCGCGTCCGCTGCGGCGAATTTGAGTTCGAATGGTCGGACGCCCCTCTGCGCCGGCTGACGCAGAAACGGGGAGACAAGCGCACCCGCATCGGCGTCGGCAAGAAATGAACACGGTCAAGGAGTACGAGGCGCGGCTGATGGACCCCGCGGACGTCGCGGGCGCCTATCGCTTCTGCCAGGATCTGGCCGATCGCCATTACGAAAATTTCCCGGTCGCTTCGCGCCTTTTGCCGCGGCGTTTGCGCCGCCACGTGGCGGTCCTCTACGCGTTTGCGCGCATTGCCGATGATTTCTCAGACGAGCCCGAGTACGAGGGCGTGCGCCGCGAGCGCCTCCTCGATTGGCGGCGGCAATTGGCCGAGATCGGGGAAAATCCCCCCGAGCACCCGGTCTTCCTGGCGCTGGGCTCCACGCTCAAGGACTTGGATCTGCCCAAGAAGCCTTTCGACGACCTCCTCTCCGCCTTCCTGCAGGACACAGAGAAGAACCGCTACGCGACCTTCGCCGAGGTCCTGGACTACTGCCGTCGGTCCGCCAATCCCGTCGGCCGGATCGTCTTGATGATCCACGGCTATCGCGACGAGGAGCTGTTTCGCTATTCGGACGCGATCTGCACGGCCCTTCAACTCGCGAATTTCTGGCAGGATGTCTCGGTGGACCTCAAGAAGGATCGCATCTACATCCCGGAGGAGGACTTTAAGACCCACGGCTACTTTGAGGCCGACCTCCGCATGGGCGTCTACAACGAGCGCTTCAAGGCGCTGATGAAGTTCGAGTTGGCGCGCACGCGGGCGCTTTTTGAGCAGGGCAAGCCCCTTCCCTCCCGCTTGAGCTGGCCTCTTTCTCTTGAGATCCGCCTGACATGGCTGGGGGGAATGCAGATCATCAAGAAGATACATAAGCTCGACTTCGATACCCTGCGTACGCGGCCCGCGCTCGCCAAGAGGGATTGGGTTCCGCTGGTCGCGCGGGCCCTTATCGGCGGATGAACGCCGCGCCCCCTCAAGCCGAAAAGACGTCCAATTTCTTCCTCGGATTTCTCCTCCTGCCGCGAGTTCAGCGCCAAGCCCTCTCGGCCGTTTACGCCTACTGCCGCTTGATCGACGACATCGTCGATTCCGGGAGCCTCTCCAAGGACGAGGCGCGACGGATGCTCGATTTCTGGAGCGCTGAAGTCGAACGCCTTTTCGAGGGCAGGCCGACGCACTCCATCTCCGCGGCCTTGCTCCGTCCGGTCGCGGATTTTAAGATCCCCAAGGAGCCTTTTTGCGAGATGATTCGCGGCTGTTCCATGGACCTGGAGGGCCGGCGCTACGAGACGCTCTCGGACCTTGAGAGCTACATGCGGGGAGTCGCCTCCTCGGTCGGAGTCATGTGCGTCCATATCTTCGGCTGGGAGTACACGCCCCGCGAGCGCATGACCCAGTTCGCCGTGGACTTCGGCTATGCCTTTCAGCTCACCAACATCATCCGCGACGTCGGGGCGGATCTCGAGATCGGCCGCGTCTACCTGCCGCTTTTCGACCTGCGCCGGGCGGGATATTCCGAGGAGCGTCTGGCCGCCCGCGAGCAGTCGCCCGTCTTTGAGAGCCTCATCCGGGCTCAGTACGACCGGGCCAAGGCCTACTACGCCCGCGCTCGTTCCCACGTCGACGTTCGCGACCTGCCGCGACTTCTGCCGGCGGAGATCATGGCCCACGTCTACGAGGGACTCCTCGACGAGATCAAGCGCGACGGGTTCCGGGTCCTTTTCCATAAAACAAGACTCTCATCCCGTCGGAAGCTGGCGCTGGCCTTTAAGGCCTGGCTCTACTGTCATGGATTCTGAGCGCTGGGATGTCGTCATTCTCGGAGGAGGTTTTGCGGGACTCTCCTGCGCCGTGTCGCTGGCCGAGAAAAACGTCAAGGTTCTTGTGCTGGAGAAGAAACCCCACCTCGGCGGGAGGGCCTATTCTTTCAGCGAGAATGGCCTGGAGATCGACAACGGCCAGCATCTCTTCATGGGCTGTTATCGTTCCACCCGAAAGTTCTTAAGAAAGATCGGGACGGAGAGCCGTCTTGACGTCTATGACGATGTGGTCGTTCATTACGCCGAGCCCGGCGGCAAGCGAGACCGGCTGTCCTGCCCAGCCTGGCTTCCGGCCCCGCTCCATCTCGCGGCCGGTCTTCTGGGATTGACGGGCGTTTCTTTAAGAGAGAAAACGGCGTTATTGGCCTTCGACCTGGCGTTAAAGGCGATGAAATCGGGTCCGGTTCCGGAAGATGTGGAGAAGATGACGGTCCGGCAGTGGCTTTCCTCTCTGGGTCTTTCCCGCAACTTTCAAACCCGTTTTTTCGATCCGGCCGCGATCGGCATCCTCAACGAATCCCCCGAGATCGCCTCCGCGGCGGGCTTTATCCAAGCCCTGCGCGAGATGTTTTTCTCCGGGAGAGAAGCCTCGAAGTTCGCCCTGGCGAGAACGGGCCTTTCCGATCTTTACGCGGATGCCGCTTGCGACTTCATCGAGAAGCGGGGGGGACGGGTGATCTCGACGGCCAGGGCCGCGGGACTTGTCGAGGAGGGCGGCCGCGTGCGCGGGATCGTGACCGACATGGGTTCGCGCTTTGAGGCGGGTCACGTCGTCTCGACTTTGCCCCCATGGGAACTTAAGAAGCTTCGATTGCCCGCCGCCCTTCGCGGAGACTGGGAAACGTTGATGCCCGCCCCCATCGTCGGCGCGACTCTTCGTCTCGACCGGCCGGTCATGACCGAACGCTTCGTCGGGCTGATAGGCACCGAGACGCACTGGGTCTTCAACAAGACGATGATCCATGGCTTGAAGGAGGAAGGGCAGACTTTGGCCGTGGTGATCTCCAGCGCGCATGCCCAGCTTTCCTTCGTGCCCGAGAAACTCCTCCAAGTCATGGTTGGCGACCTGTCGTCGTGCCTTCCGGAATTCCGTTCGGCCAAGGTCTTGGCTGCCAAGCTCGTCAAGGAGCCCTTCGCCACCTTGTCTCCGACGCCCGGCTCCGAGGCCAAGCGTCCCGAGCCGGGTTCCGGCATGCCGGGCTTCTCTTTTGCCGGCGACTGGACGAGGACGGGGCTTCCCGCCACCATCGAGAGCGCCTGCGTGTCGGCAGACCGCGTCGTGAATAGATATAATCGGCCCAATTCGGCGGAGGAGAAGTCATGATCAAGTCCGACAAGTGGATCCGCGAGATGAGCCGCAAGCACAAGATGATCGACCCCTTCGTCGAGCATCTCGACGGCCACGGCAAGATCTCCTACGGCCTTTCCTCCTACGGCTACGATATTCGGGTCGCCGATGAGTACAAAGTCTTCACCAACGTCCACGGCGCCCTGGTCGACCCCAAGAAGTTCAACGAGAAGGCCTTCGTCGACATCAAGGCTCACGAGTGCGTCGTGCCCCCCAATTCCTTCGCGCTGGCGCGGTCCGTGGAGTGCTTCCACATCCCCCGGGAAGTCCTGGCCGTGTGTCTTGGCAAGAGCACCTACGCGCGCTGCGGCATCATCGTCAACGTGACGCCCTTGGAGCCCGGCTGGGCGGGCTACTTGACCATCGAGATATCAAACACCACGCCTCTCCCCGCCAAGATTTATTCCAATGAGGGGATCGCCCAGCTCCTTTTCTTCGGAGGCGACCAGGTCTGCGAGACTTCCTACTCGGACCGCAAGGGCAAGTACATGGATCAGGTCGGAGTGGTCCTGCCGCGCATCCTCGCCGCAAAGTGAGCCTCCTCCTCCTGATCCTGCTGGCCGCGCCCTCGCGCGCGGCGGGTCTCGGGGGGCATGAGGAGCAGTCTTCCAGCCAAACCCAAACCGCCTTCGACCAGCGTCGCGCGGTCCTCGAGGAGATGTGGCAGAGGCGCCTTCTGCCGCCGGACCAGCGGATGTGGAGTCCCGAGGACTACGAACTTTTAGAGAAGATCCGCCGCGCCGAAAACGACGCCTTGAGCCTCCTTAAGCGCAAGTTCGGCGGCTACCGGTCCTGGACCGCCAGGCCACGCCGAGGCCAGGGCGTCTCCCTCCTGACCAAGGAGGGGTATGGGAAATATATCTTCATCCTGACCCAGGAGGCCATCGACTATTTTGAGTCGCGGGGTGCCGACGCCAAGTGGGTTTTTAAGCTGAAGGATTTGGACGGCCGTTCCCTGTTCGACGGGCGAGGCGCCATCACCGAGGCCGGCGCCCAAGTCTACCGGCTGGCCCGGCAGAACCAGGAGGTGTTCTGGCGCGGTCCCGACGGGGCCGTGTCCGGGACGCGCCGCCCTCCGGGGCAGGCCCCCTCGTCCTCGCCCGGGATCTCGACGAAAAGCCCTTGAGCCGTCGTCGTGAATTTGCTACCTTTTCCATTATGCCTCAGAAGACCTATATGCACGACCCGCGCCAGGCCGCCCTCGAGCGGCGCTGGCATCACATCGACGCGAAGGGACTTGTCCTCGGACGCATCGCGACCAAGGCCGCCAATCTCCTCCGCGGAAAGCTCAAGCCGACGTACACCGATTATGTCGATTGCGGCGATTTCGTCGTCGTCACGAACGCCAAGCACGTCAAGCTGACGGGCAATAAGCTTGAGCAGAAGTTCTACTTCTCCCACTCCGGCTACGCGGGGGGCGCCAAGGTGACCCCCATGAAGCGGCAGATGGAGCGCGACCCGCGCCGGATCGTCATGCTCGCCGTTCGCCGCATGCTTCCCAAGAACCGCCTGGCCCGCAAGCAGATGGTTCGGCTCAAGATCTACGTCGCCGACACTCATCCGCACTCCATCCTCCAGCAGAAGGCCAAGTGACCACCATGGGCAAGAACGAAGAGATCCGGGCCACCGGCCGCCGCAAGAACTCCATCGCGCAGGTTCGCATCCTGTCGAAGGGCGAGGGAAAAATCATCGTCAACAAGAAGCCCGTCGAGGCGTACTTCAACGGCCTTCCGCACCAGGTGCGGGACGTGAAGTCCCCCGTCGAGCTCATCGAGGGCGCCAAGAGCCTCGATTTCGTCGTGAAGGTCATCGGCGGGGGCATCTCCGGCCAGGCCGGAGCGGCGCGCCACGCCATCTCCCGCGCTCTCGTCAAAGTCGACGAGAAGAACAAGAAGACCCTCAAGGCCGCGGGTTTTCTGACGCGCGACCCCCGTATGGTCGAGCGCAAGAAGAGCGGTCAGCCGAAGGCCCGCAAGCGCTTCCAGTACTCCAAGCGCTGAGACACGCGTCTCCCCATGGAGACGATCAAGATCAGAGGTCTGGCCCGTCTTGCCGCGGCGATCTTCGCCGGGTGGGGCGGGCTGGTTTCTTTCAAGGCTCTCTGGGATCTCTTCTGCGGCGAACCCGAGGCCAATCTCTACGCTCCGGTTAAATGGGCGTTCGTGACCCGGGAGCAGTGGCTTCGTTACGCGGGCTTCGAGCTCGCCTACGGGGCGGCTTGCCTCGGGCTGGCGTGGTTCTGCCTCCGCTGGGGTTCGCGCCTGCCCGAGACCGTGGAGAGGTCTCGGCGTGAGCCTGAATTCTCCCTCTTCGACTAGCCCCATGCTGAGGGTGGGTTGTTCGGGGTTTCCCATTGGGCGGGATCGCTACTGGGGATCTTTGTCCTTCGTTGAGGCCAAGACCGGCGAGAGGATGCCTCGCCCCGGGACCTTGGCCGAATGGAAATCGAGTGCTCCGCGCGGCGCGGAATTCACCCTTCAGGCCTATCGGATCATCACTCACGGCCGGGAGGATCGGGGATTCCCCGCGGCCGGCCGGAAGCTTTCCGCCTCCCGCCAGAACCAGTGCGGGTCCTTTCGGGAGAGTTTGGAGGTCCATGAGGCCTGGCTTGCGACGAAGAATGCCGCCGAGCTGTTGGGCTCCAAGATCGTCCTTTTTGAGACTCCGGCGTCATTCCAGCCGGGTCCTGATCGGTTGAGGGATATGTACCGATTCTTCAAGGCCGTTCCGCGGGGGCGGTTTTCGCTTGTTTGGCAGCCGCGCGGTCCGGCCTGGGGAGGGAGGATGGCCGAGAAGGTCGGTGGAGACCTTGGCTTGATCGTGGCGTTTGATCCCTTGAGGCAGCCGCCGTCCAGGGGAGGGGCCTTCCGTTATCTGCGCCCGGGGGGGGCGCGGGTCGGGACGATGTCTGTGGACGATTTGGCCACAATCCGCCGGTCCTTCGACGAGGCGCCCTCCTATCTCGTCTTCTCTCACCGGGAGGCCTTCCGGGACGCCGAGCGGATTCTTGAAGCGGTCAATTCCGTTTCCCGGGGGCGCCGATGACGTTTTGGTCCCGTTTGCGCGTGGGTTGGCAGGCCTTCAAGACTCGGCGTAAAATGAACCGTCAGTTCGGGCGGGGCGAGGATCCCTTCGCCTATGCGACGACTTCCTACGAGCAGGCTCGTTTGAGCGCCATGGAAAGCAGCCTCCTCGGTCGCCGCTACCGCAGCGCCCTGGAGGCCGGCTGCGCGGAGGGACATTTCACTGGGAGGCTCGTGAGAATCGCGGAGCACGTGACGGCCGTCGACATCTCTCCGGTGGCTTTGGAGCGCGCCCGCAGGCGCGCCCCGGGAGCCCATTTCGTCGAAGCCGATCTCCTGAGCTGGGCTCCTCCGGCCGGGACGCGCTATGAGGCGATCGTCTTGGGGGACGTTCTTTATTACCTGGACCGCCCGGGAGTGGCCGAGGAGTTCGGCTCGCTGTTTGCCCGCGTGGCGTCCTGGCTTGAACCCGGAGGGAGGCTCCTCCTGGCGCACGGCTTCGGCGGCGAGCGCGAGTTGGCCCACCGGAGGTCCTTTCGCGAGCGCTTCGAGGCCGCGGGTCTGCGCTTGACTTGCGAAGCACCCGTCGCCGGCGCCGAAAGAGGCGGGGTGCGCTGCCTCTTGTCGGTGCTCGAGTCCCGCTGACGGGCGGCGCGAAATTTCGTAGACTGGCTCCATGCGTCAGAAGGCGCCCGCCGCCCTGAACGGACAGCTGGAGACTCTCGTCATGGCGGCCGAGGCGGCGGCGCGCTGGTTTCGAGTCCCTTCCCGGGCGGCGCTCTCGGCGGCACAGACCGCGCGCCTGCGCGCTCGGCGCTGGAGGGCGGCCGCCGTCGCGGCGGTTCGGCCCGCGCGCGGCCCCGTCAAGGGAGAGGCCCTCTCCCTGTCGTTTGCCTTGCGCGAGGCCGTCGAGCAGACGGCCCGCTCCGTGTCCGAAGCCTCCCGCTGGAACCTCGTTCGCGATGAGGACTTCGTTTCCGCCTCCACCGATTTGAAGGACTCCGTGCGCGCCCTCCAGGCGGCGGCGTCGGCCGCGGGCCCGGCGCGCGCGGGGGCTTTGCTTGAGGCCAAGCGCCGTGCGGCGGCCGTCGAGAGACGCCGGCGCGTCATCCGGGCCGAGGCCCATGAGTCCGTCGCCTTTGTCGAGTCCGCCAAGCGCGGAGAGGTCTCTTTGCGCCTCTCTTCGGCGGCGGAGGCCGTCCAGCAGGCCTGCGACGCCTTGGCTGGGAGCCTCGCGGAATGAAAAGAGGTCTCTTTCTTGTCCTGGCGCTGGCGGCCGTCTCGGTCGCCTCCGCGGCGGGGGTTCCTCTCAGGATCGTGGTCTACCACACCAACGACATCCACGGCTGGATCATGCCGCGGCCGGATAAAGTCCGTCCGGAGCGCCTGGCGGGCGGGGCCGCGGCCCTGGCATCCGTGATCGCAAAAGAAACGGAGCCCAAGCTCATCGTCGACGCGGGAGATTGGTGGCAGGGCACGCCGGAAGGCTCTCTGACCAAGGGAGAGGCCTTGGCCGAGGTCTTCAATGCGATCGGCTACGACGCCCTGGCCGTGGGAAACCACGAGTACGACGCCGGAGTCGGGTCTCTTCGGGCCTTGATCGGGAAGATGAAAGCCCCGGTTCTTTCCGCCAACACCTACGGGACGGACGGCAAGCGCGTTTCCTGGGTCAAGCCCTGGGTCATCAAGGACGTCGCGGGTGTTAAGGTCGGTCTTTTCGGCCTGACGACGGCTTTCATGCCGAGGCTGGCATTCGCCAAGAACATCGAGGGGCTTCATTTCAGGCGCGAGGTCGACGAGGCCCGCGAGACGGTCTCGGAGCTTAAGAGGGCCGGGGCCGAGGTGGTCATCGTCCTCTCTCATTTGGGCTACGAGGAGGAGGGGCGGCCGAAGTTCGAGGGCGACCAGACCCTGGCCCGCGAAGTTCCCGGCATCGACCTCATCGTCGGGTCCCACTCCCATACGGTGCTCAACCGCCCCGTTCGCGATCCCGTCAATAAGACGTTGATCGTCCAGGCGGGAAGTTACCTCCTACGCGTCGGCCGCGCGACTCTTACGATCGAGCCGAAGACTCACCGGGTCCTGGCCTCAGAGGATGAACTCATCGAGCTGTGGCCGGATCGCGCCGGGGAAGATGTGAGGGTCAAGGCGATTGTGGACAAGCAAGTCGCGGTCGCGGGGAAAATTTTTGAGATGGTGGTCGCGACGGCCGCGGCTTCGCTGACCCGCGAGGCCGCGCGGGAATCGGGCCTGGGCTCCTGGATGGCCGACTGCTACAAGGACTGGGCCGGCGTCGATGCCGCCTTCCAGAATGGAGGGGGCATCCGGGCCGATATTTCGCCGGGTCCCGTCACCCTGCGCACCCTCTACAGCGTGATGCCCTTCGACAACGCGCTCGTCAAGCTCAAGATGAAGGGCGCCGTCCTCCGGGAGATCCTGGAGCATGGGGTGGGCCTGGCCCGGATCCTGCAGATCGGCGGGCCGTCGGTGGTGTTTCGCCGCGGCAAGCCCTTTGGCGAGCGCCTTGTTTCCGCGGAGGTGGGAGGCTCTCCCATCGAGGACGGCAAGACCTACTCGGTGGCCACCCTCGACTTCATCGTCTCGGGCGGAGACGGCTACAACGCCTTCGACAGGGCGGACTCAAGAGAGTTGACGGGAATTTTGGCGCGCGACGTCCTGCGCCGCTGCGCCGAGAAGCAGAAGACGGTCGTCCCGCCTCCGGCGGGACGCCTGAAGATCAAGGAGGACTGACATGGTGCTCAAGGATGTCCGCGAGAAGGTCGAGAAGACCTGGACGACGACCAAGAAAATCCTGGCCGCCATGAGCGTCTGGGGCCTGATCTTCAGCCTCGTGACCATCGCCCGCCTGGGCGTGGCCTTCGACTACGACGACACTTTGGTCCACTCGGAGGAGTCGTTTGCCAAGGCCTCTCATTCGGTCCAGCAGCTGCGCAGTCCCGAGTTCTGGCGGATCGTCAACAATTCTTATGACCTGGAAAGCCCGAAGATGCTGGCCTACGGCCTGGCCTGCGGCTTCCGCGCCTTCGGATTCCGGATCCTCATTCTGGCCGATCGCCAGGCCACGGGCGGAGACGCCCTCAAGAAGGAATGGCGTCACCTGGCTCCCAAGGGATTCGTCTTCGTGGGTTCGCCGGAGAATAAGCACCTCCATCTGCAAGATGGCCGTTTCGTGCTCTTCTTTGGAGACGGCGACCGGGACATCCTGGAGGCCAAGAACGCGGGGGTTTTCGCCATCCGCATCAAGCGCGGCAAGAAGTCCGTCGCCGTCGACGAATATAACCCCGGCATGATGGGCGAGCCGGTCCTTCCTCTGTCCGAGTTTTAGCCGGAGACCTTCTTGACTTGACGGGGGTCTCTGAGTAGAATACAGGCCTCGGGAGCTGCCGGAGACCGTTTGTGGACAAAACGTCCACAGGGAACATTAAAATATGACCTCGCCCCTGCGCCGCCCGCTGATCGCCGGCAACTGGAAGATGAATTTAACCCTGGCCCAATCCCTGGACCTGGCCCGGGCCGTTGAGGAAGGCGCGAGCTCGGGAGAGGTCGCCGTCTGCGTTCCCTTTACCGCCATCTCCGTCGTGGGCGAAGCGCTCAAGGGGAGCTCCGTGCGCCTGGGCGCCCAAGATTGCCACTGGGAAGCCCAGGGGGCTTTCACGGGGGAAGTCTCGACCGGAATGCTGAAGGAGGCCGGTTGTCAGGTGGTGATCATCGGCCATTCCGAGAGACGCAAACTGTTTGGGGAGACGGATGAAGCGGTCAACAAGAAGCTGAGCGCCGCCCTTAAGGCCGGGTTGACTCCGATCGTCTGCGTCGGGGAGACCCTGGAGGAGCGCGAGAGCCAGAAGACCTGGCGGGTGCTCGAGACCCAGCTGGCGGGGGGCCTGAAGGGATTTGCCCCCGCCGATCTTTCGAAAGTCGTCGTTGCTTACGAGCCCGTCTGGGCCATCGGCACCGGCAAAACCGCCAGCCCCGCCCAGGCCCAGGAGGCGCATCTCTTCATTCGCGCACAACTGGAGAAGCTCTACGGCAAGGCCTTCGCGGGAGGGGTGCGCATCCTCTACGGCGGCTCGGTCACGGCCGAGAACGTCGACACGCTGATGACCCAGCCGGACGTCGATGGCGCCTTGGTCGGCGGGGCCAGCCTCAAGAAGGATTCCTTCCTCCGCATCATGGGGTTTAAGACTTCGTGATCACGAGCGATCAGGTCCGGGGGCTCTCCGCGGAGATCGAGAAGCGTTTGGAGCGCTCGAAGCTGGCCATCCCCGTCGGAGTTTCCAACCGTCATTGCCATTTGACCGAAGAGCACTTCAAGCGTCTTTTCGGCCCCCGCTGCGAGCCCAAAAAAGTTAAAAACATCAAGCAGCCCGGGTTCTGGGCGGCGGAAGAAACGATCGACGTGAGGGGGCCCAAGGGCGTCATCAAGAAGGTTCGGCTCGTGGCTCCCTATCGCGCCCAGACGCAGATCGAGATCGCGGCGACCGACGCCTTCCAGATCGGCCTCGTCGCCCCGGTCCGGGAGTCGGGAGACATCAAGGGGTCTGTGGGGGCGACGCTGATCGGGCCTGCGGGGGAAGTCGAGATTGCAGAGGGGGTCGTCTTGGCTCAGAGGCATCTTCACTTCAATTTGGAAGAGGCCAGGGTTCTGGGAGTCTCCTCCGGAGAGATCGTGAGGGTCCGGGCCGGGGACGGCAAAGGCCGTTCCACCGTTTTTGAAGACGTGGTCGTGCGTGTGTCGGACAAGTACAGTCTCGAGTTTCACATCGATACGGACGAAGCCAACGCCGCCGCCATCAAGACCGGCGACCTCGTGCACATCGCGTAAGGAGAACACAGAACAATGAACGCCCTCGGAATGATCGAGACCCGCGGCCTGGTGGCCTGCGTGGAAGCCGCCGACGCCGCCGTGAAGGCCGCCGACGTGCGCATCGTCGGCTACGAGAAGGTCGGCACGGGCTTGGTGACCGTCCTCTTCCGCGGCGAGGTCGCCGCCTGCAAGGCCGCCTGCGATTCGGGTGCGGCCGCCGCGCAGAAGGTCGGCGAGCTCATCGCCGTGCACGTCATCCCGCAGCCGCACCCGGACCTCGAGGGCAAGATGCCGATCTCGCTTCCCGAGCATTTGTCCCGCAAGAAGTAGGCCGTTTAAGCGGAGGCTGATATGATCTTCGCCCGCGTGACGGGCACCGTCGTCTGCACGCTTAAGGACGAGAAGCTGATCGGGTCTAAGCTGCTCTTGGTGCAGCCCGTGGACCTCTCCGGCTCCGCGAAGGGCAATCCCCTCGTCGCCGTCGACTCCGTCGGCGCCGGCGAGGGGGAGCTCGTTCTTCTCGTGCAGGGCTCGAGTGCTCGCCAGACCAGCCGCACCGAAGGCCGACCGGTGGACGCCGTGATTTTCGCGATCGTCGACACCGTCGAGCAGTCCGGCAAGACCGCCTTCAAGAAATCGGAGGACGCGCATGCAAAGCGATGAGATCGCCCGCATCGTCGCGGAGGTCCTCCAGCGCCTGGAGAAGGAAGAACTTGGAAGCGTCCTGACGGCGGCCCCGGCGCCCGCCGCCATCTCCCAGCCTTCGGGCTGCGGAGGGGTTGTCTATCCGACGGTGGACGCCGCCGTCCAGGTCGCCCAGAAAGCCCAGGCGGCCTTCCAGGAGCAGGGTCTGGAGGTTCGGCGCGCGGTCATTCGCGCCATGCGCAAGGCCGCCGTGGCCAACGCCGAGCGCCTCGCTAAAATGGCGCGTGAAGAGACGGGCCTGGGACGTTGGGAGGATAAGGTCCAAAAGAATCTGGTCTGCGCGACCCGCACTCCCGGAGTCGAGGACTTGACCTCCCGGGCTTACACCGGGGACCTGGGCCTGACCTTGGTCGAATACGCCCCCTACGGGGTCGTCGCGGCCGTCACTCCCTCGACCAACCCGGCGGCGACGATCATCAACAACTCAATCTCCATCCTTTCCGCCGGCAATGCCGTGGTCTTTGCTCCGCATCCCGCGTCGTTTAGGACTTGTGTCGAGACGATGAGCCTTCTTTGCGAGGCCGCGATGCAGGCCGGAGCGCCTCGCGGTCTTATCTCCACCTACGAGAAAGCCTCTCAGGAGAATACGAAGGCCCTGCTGGCCCACCCGGACGTCCGGGTGAATATGGTCACCGGGGGACCTGCGATCGTCAAAGTCGCGATGACGGTCGGCAAGACCTGCAAGACCATCGCCGCCGGCCCGGGCAACCCTCCGGCCGTGGTGGACGAGACCGCGATCTTCCCCCAATGCGCTTCAGACATCATCTTCGGAGCCTCCTTCGACAACGGCGTGCTCTGCACGGCGGAGAAGGAGACCATCGTCGTCGAGGCCGCCAAGGAGCGGTTTCTGGCGGCGATGCGTCAGGACCCGCGCGCCTATGAACTCAATGCCTCACAGATGGACCAGTTGACGAAGCTGGTCATCAAAGAGGGGGGCAAGGGCTGCAAGGATCCCGTGCTCAACCGCGATTTCATCGGCAAAGATGCCGCGGTCATCGCCAGTGGAATCGGACTCGTCGTCCCGGAAGGAACGCGGCTCCTTTGGAGCTTGGTGGGCAATGATCATCCCTTCGTTTGGACCGAACAGCTCATGCCCGTCATGCCCGTCACGGTCGTTCAAGACGTGGCCGCGGCCATTGTTTTGGCCCAGGCCGTCGAAGGAGGTCACAAGCATACTGCCTCCATGCACTCTACGAATGTGGCCAATTTGACCACAATGGGGCGGCGCATGCAGTGCTCCATCTACGTCAAGAACGCCCCCACCCTCTACGGCCTCGGCCTGGGGGAGGGCTACGCCACGATGTCCATCGGCACCCCGACCGGAGACGGCCTCACCAAGACCAGCCATTTCGCGCGCCCTCTTCACTGCGCGCTCGTCGGCTACTTCCGCATCGCCTAGAGAGGATGAACATGCTCGCCAACATCGCCGTCGGACTTCTGGAGTCGTCCTCGATTGCCAAGGGCATCGAAGCGGCCGACGCCATGTGCAAGATGGCCTCCATCAAGCTCGTCAAGACCAATGTCCTGGCTCGCGGCAAATACAGCATCCTCATCTCCGGTCCCGTCGGCGAGGTGGAGTCCTCCCTTCGCGCCGGCAAGGAGGTCTTGGGAAAGACCTTGGTCGACGACGTTCTCATCAGGAACGTCGCCCAGCAGGTCGTCGACTCCCTCGACAAGCGCCGGCCGGTCGAGCAGCTCGGCGCCGTCGGCATTGTGGAAACCAAGGAGGCGATTGCGACCGTCTTGGCCGCCGATGCCGCGGCCAAGGCCGCGGCCGTGCACCTCATCGAGACCAAGATCCTCGTCGGAGGCGGAAAGGGCTACTTCACCGTCTGCGGCGAGGTGGGCGACGTGCGCGTCGCGGTGGCGGCCGGCGTGCGCGCTCTTAAGGCCGAGCAGATCGTCGGCCATGTGGTCATCGCCCAGGCGGACGTTCAGCTCCTGGGGGCCGTGGGCAAATGAAGGTCGTCATCGGCTCCGATCACGGCGGCTTCGCCGCGAAGGCCTTCGTCAAGAAGACCCTCCAGGCCCTCGGTCATGAGGTGACGGATTTCGGCTGTCATTCCACCGATGCCGTCGATTATCCAGACGTCGCCCAATTGGTCGCCGAGGCGGTGGTCTCCAAATCCTTCGACAAGGGGATACTGATCGACGGCTTTGGAGGGGCGGTGTGCATGGCGGCCAACAAGGTCCCCGGCGCGCGGGCCGTGGCGGCCTACGACTCGGTCAGCGCGCGGTTTGCGGCCCAGCACGACGACGCCAACGTTCTCTGCCTGGGAGGCAAGACCCACGGCGAGTTGATCCACGGCGAGATTCTGAAAGTGTTCTTCGGCACGTCTTTCGAGGGAGGGCGTCACGAGGGGCGCCTGGCCAAGGTGATGGGCATCGAGAGGAAGTACACGCGATGAAGCTCGCCCGCGTGGTCGGTCGCGTGTTCTGCTCCCGCCAGGAGGCGGCGCTCGACGGCAAGACCATGTTGCTCATCCAGCCCCTGCGCTGGGAGGACGAGTCGCCGGTCGGCGACCCCCTCGTCGCGGCCGACGCAGTCGGGGCGGGGTCCTCGGAAAAAGTTTTTTGGGTCGCCTCGCGCGACGCGGCCGTGGCGTTTAAGGACGCCCCGCCGGTCGACGCGGCGGTGGTGGGCATCGTCGACGGCCATCAGGCGCGTGATTTTCGAGACAAGAAATAATGTTCATCGGGGAAGTGATCGGCAACGTCTGGGGCACGCGCAAGCATCAGTCGCTCGAGAAGCGGCGGCTCCTGCTGGTGCGTCCCATCGATCCTTTGACGGAGAAGCCTCTGGGCGATGCGCAGATGGCCGTCGAGTACGGCACGGGGGCTGGGCCGGGCTCCATCGTGCTCGTCATGGACGAGGGGGGCTCTGCGCGGAGCGTTTTGAAAGACGAGGCGGCGCCGGTGCGGACGGCGATCGTGGGCGTGGTGGATTCGGTGAGCTCGGGTGGGAAGGTGCATAAGTATGAATGAAGCTCAATTGCGGACCGTGGTCGAAGAGGTCGTCAAGGCGCTCGCCGCCAAAGGCTTCCTCAAGACCGGGAAATGCGAGTGCGAGTCCGGCCCCAAGGCCCTCAAGGGCGAGGTCAAGACCTCCATCGGTTCTGCGGGGAAGGTCTTCTCCGGTGCGGCCGATTGGGGGGCCAAGCCTCAGGCCAAGGGTCAGTTTTCCGTTCTGCCGCCCAAGCCGGCTCATGACGATGAAGATGAGGACGCGCACGTCGACGCCAAGGTCATCCAGGCCTGCGGCGCCGACCGCGTCTCGGTCTGCAAACCCACCAAGAAGGGCACGGACACGGCGCGCTACGTCGACCACACGATGCTCAAGCCCAACGCCACCCAGGACGAGATCGCCAAGCTCTGCGAGGAGGCCAAGGCCTTCTGCTTCGCGTCGGTCTGCATCAACCCGTCCTATGTCGCCCTCGCCTCGCAGTTCCTGCGAGGCTCGGGCGTGAAGGTCTGCACGGTGGTGGGATTTCCCCTCGGATCGACGACCCCGACGGTCAAGGCCATCGAGGCTCGCGATGCCATCGCCAACGGGGCCGATGAGATCGACATGGTGATCAATATCGGGGCGTTGAAGTCCGGCAACGACGCCGTTGTTTTCGACGACATCAAGGCCGTGCGCGAGGCCACCCGCGGAAAGGTCCTCAAGGTCATCCTGGAGACGTCTCTTCTGTCCAATGAAGAGAAGGTCCGCGCCTGCATTCTCGGCAAGAAGGCGGGAGTGGATTTCGTCAAGACCTCCACGGGATTTGGCGGGGGAGGGGCGACGGTTGAGGATATTCGTCTCATGAGAGAGACGGTCGGGCCTCTGATGGGGGTCAAGGCCTCCGGCGGCATTCGCGACGCCAAGGCGGCCTCCGAGATGATCGCCGCGGGGGCCACCCGCCTGGGCACCTCGGCCAGCATCGCCATCGTGACCGACGCAAAAACGGAAGGGAAAGGATATTAGGGGCAAGGTCATGGCAAAAGAAAAACCGGCGAAGTACAAGATCACCATCGATCTGCAGTGCGGCATCTGCGGGGCGATCATGCACACCCACAAAGACGAGCCCCTGCCTAAGTTCTGCGCGGGCTGCGGGGCGGGCCTCGACAAGTTCTGCCTCAGCTGCCATAAGCGCGTGGAGATGTTCTTTGAGGAGTGGTGGCCGGAGGACGATGAGTGCGTGCGCACCTACAGCACGGCGCGACGCTGCACCCGCTGCAACGCCGTGCTGGATGTGACGGCCGAGGAACGCGGAATGACGGACGAGGAATCGAAGTAAGGAGGGCGCATGGCAGAAAGCAAGGAAGCTCTGGGGCTGGTGGAGACGAAGGGATTTACGGGCATGGTCGAGGCCTCCGACGCCATGGCCAAGTCGGCCAAGGTGAGCCTGATCGGCTACGAGAAGGTCGGAGACGGGCTGGTCACGACCCTCTGCCGGGGCGAGGTGGGCGCGGTGCGCGCCGCCGTCGATGCCGGAGCCGCCGCGGCCCAGAAGGTGGGCCAGCTCGTGGCGGTGCACGTCATTCCCCGGCCGCACGACGATCTGGAGAAATATCTCGATTGCATCGCCATCAAGACCTCGCGCTGAGCCGGCCGCTTAAAACCCGGACGTGCTGACGCGCGATGACTTGATCGACATCCTCGTCGCCGGCCTGCCGAAAGGCGGGCCGGCGCGGGCGTCTTCGGCGGGCCCGAAAGGCCGTTCCTTCCTTTCCGAATACGAAATAAAAAAGCGGTTGACGGCGGACGGCAAACGCCTTACAATTGCTTCGAATTCCATCGTCAGTCCGCTGGCCCTCGACTGGCTGACGCTGCAGGGGATCGAAATCGTCCGAGAGTGATTTCTCCATAAAACCATGCCCATCGACATCGCGAAACTGCTGTCCAAGATGGTGGAGCACGAGATCTCCGACATCCACTTCAAGGCGGACTCCGCCCCCGCCCTGCGCCTGCACGGCGCGATGATCCTGGCGTCCAATCTTCCGGTCCTCACGGCCGAGGACGTCAAGGCCGTGGCCTACCAGCTCATGAACAAGGAGCAGGCCGCGGAGTTCGAGCGGGAGCTGGAGCTGGACCTGGCCTACAGCCTCGGCGGCGTGGCGCGCTTTCGCGTCAACGTCTATCGACAGCGGAGTTCGCTCGGCCTGACCCTGCGCGTCGTGCCCATGAAGCTTCGCTCCTTCGCCGAGCTCAATCTCCCTTCAGACGCCCTGACCAAGCTCGGCGGCGAGACCCGCGGCCTCATCCTCTTTTCCGGCATCACGGGCGCGGGCAAGACCACGACTCTCAACAGCTTCCTGCACTTCATCAATCAGAACCACCAGCGGCGCATCATCACCATCGAAGACCCCATCGAGTTCTAC
>Ga0334722_10000588_pt1 | contig 51969 bp, 52 predicted proteins | sample C3_bottom_MG_FD_207210 | JGI IMG/M metagenome (GOLD analysis project Ga0334722, IMG submission 207210) | Sediment microbial communities from Yellowstone Lake, YNP, Wyoming, USA - C3_bottom | ecosystem: Environmental > Aquatic > Freshwater > Lake > Sediment | place: USA: Wyoming | collected...
TAACACCTTGAATGCCAGTTTGACCTTGAATTCCAGTTACGCCTTGGATTCCAGTATTACCAATCAAACCAGTAACACCTTGAATGCCAGTTTGGCCTTGAATTCCAGTAACACCTTGGACTCCAGTATCACCAATTAAACCAGTAACACCTTGGACTCCAGTACCACCAATTAAACCGGTGACACCTTGAATGCCAGTTTGACCTTGAATTCCAGTAACACCTTGGACACCAGTATCACCAACTAAACCAGTAACACCTTGGACGCCGGTATCACCAACTAAACCAGTAACCCCTTGGACGCCGGTATCACCAATTAAACCAGTAACACCTTGGACGCCGGTATCACCAATTAAACCAGTAACACCTTGGATACCTGTCTCACCTTGAATCCCAGTAACACCTTGGATACCTGTAGTGCCTTGAAGACCTGTCACACCTTGAATACCTGTATCACCTTGAGCACAACCACAACTCAACCTGACAGCTCCTTCAGCACTGACAGTCTCCACATAAGCTACAACAGTCACAATATTAGGAGCAACTGGAGGAATTGGTGTCAATTCACCAGGAGTGACACTTAAATACATCGCATCAGAAACTACAGTTCCCAAAGTACTAATAGCGCCAGGAACCTCAGACTGATAACTTCCCTTCATCAGAACGCTAACAGAAACACTGTCTGGTGCATCTTGCAAAGTAATACCAAGCCAATGGGATTTATTAGGAGTGGTAGCATCAGCTAAATCAATAGTTGGTAATTGTGTTGCTGGATCAAACCCAGTCTGATGAACGACTTTTCCTTTGGGAATGGTCACTCCAGTTTTATTAATGCACCCCAAAAATTGGATATCTGGTGCATAAGACCCTGGTTTTTCGAAGCTATCATTAAGAGTCGTATCATCCAAGAAATAAAGATTGACACCATCTCCATCATGGAAAGCAAGACTTGATGTATCTGGAATGCCATCTCGATTTAAGGGAACAACACCAATAAAAGAAAGTAAGGCTGATAAAGGTGGTCCAACAAGGAAATGTCCTACTCGTAACACAGAAAATACTAGATTAGTTCCCGTCAAATTACCAAGATATTCGCGAGTTTGAGGTAAAAATTTTAAAGATTGTAAATCCTCAAAGCTTTTATTAACAATTAATTTATCACCAACAATATAATTTATAGCCATATAGCCTCACTAGTATTATAAAAAAAAATTTATGAATTTATCAAAAAATCTGGAATCAATAAAATTTGTTATAATTCAACAATGCAAAAACAGCAGTGGTTTCTTAAACGGTGGTTTCTTCAAGGTTTAGTAATTAGTTTACCAATTCTTATTACAGCTATCGTTTTTTTCTACTGTATTAGTTATACGGACATAATTTTAGCATTTGCAGCCAATCTCTTACCTGCAAGTTTTCCTAAACCGATCTTTCCTGGTATGGGGTTAATTTTAGTTACGGCTTTATTAATCATCATTGGCGCGTTAACAGAAACTTATTTAATTAATAAAATTGTTCTATTATTCAATTACATCATGTCGAAACTACCTTTTATTAGGAATATTTATACAACGGCACTCAAAGTAGTTCAAAGCTTTTTTGGAGGCGCGGGAAAATTTTCTAAAGTTGTTCTGATTGAATATCCTTTCAAAGGTAGTTATGCTCTTGCCTTTAAAACAGGAGATGCGTCCGCAGAATTCAATACATTAACTGGTGAACCAATGGCTAATATCTTTTTACCAACAACACCGAATCCTACGAGTGGATTATATTTGCTTGTTCCCATCAATACGATAAAAGAAACAAACCTGCATCCAGAAGAAGCATTTAAAATAATTCTTTCAGCAGGAATCGTGGATAAGTAATTATGAAGAAATATCTTTTATTAACAATTGTAATATCATCATTGTCAGGATGCGCGGCCTTGAAAGAAGAGACCGGTGAATTTGTTACAGAAGCGGTTCGTGAGAAAATCGTTAAAGATGTTGACGGTCTTCTAGAAAAACGGGGCCTCACTGTTAAGGAAATTCAACATGCGATCTCCACCAATCCAGATGGATCAATCACGAAAAACGACACGATTTCAACGGTTAAAGAGGTTACAAAAGATTATGTGCTCTTAGAAGCTAAGAATTACCTTGAACAGAAAATGAAAGAAAATGAGGCGAAAATACAAGAGCATACAGCCAGCAAAAATGATTTAGAGTCCAAATCACGCGAATTCTGGCAACTAATTTTAGGACTAGTTGCTGCGTATCTAACAAAACAAATTTTTTCAGCCAAAAGCGATGGGAAACGCGATGAACGTCTTGCTGTCCTTGAAAAATTATTAAACCAAGATATTGATGGTGATGGCACCATCGGCACCATTACTGATCCAGTCAAAAACAATAATAAAGATCTTAAAACAACTTAGCAGTTGAATTCCCTTATATTTAGGTTAAAGTGAAGTCAACGAGGATCTGATGGACCCCAAAAAGGTCAAAGAAGAACTAGGTATTCTTACCGTTGATATTTTAGATAAACATGGAATGCTTCGAAATGGAGAGCTTCTGAAAGAAGTTGAACTTTTTGGAACTACAGACAAATATGCAGTCACTAACAAACAAATGATGGTGACAGCAAGTGTTAATCGTAAAGATGATTCATTTGTAATCCTTAGCAATGGTACAGAGACTGCTGATAAAGAGTTGCGTATTGATCAAATTTATGTTGATAGACCAAAGGCTGCTCTAATTCTTAATTCTATTTTGCGAGCCTTTCCATCTCTGATGGAGGTAGTAAAGACAAGTCCAACAGATAAGACTAATATTCCGAATACTCCAAATTCTCAGGAAACAGCTTTAAAATCAACTCCGGATATTGGGAATAAACCTTTTCAAAGTGGTTTTACTTTTACTTTCAAGCAGCGATCAGTTGATCAACTAATGGGCTATCTGAAGAAAAAAATTCTAGATTTAGAATTTGCCAAATCTTTAGATCTTAATCATTTGACACCTTTAGAAGGAATAATAACCATTCCTATCCATAAAGGAGAAAGGCTTGAAGCTGATCCTGACAAAGTTATTGATCAACATATCAGAAATAAGACCTTTGCCTCACAACTTGAGGAAGGAAAAATAGGAACCGTTGAAACTTATAGTCGAAAGGATAAAACATTTTATATAGGTTATAACCCGGAATCTAAAGGAATCAAATTTATTGATTCAAATGTAAAAGATATTGTAAATCAGGAGTTAAGTAGTATATCTCCAGAAAAAATTAGTAATTTTATCGTAATTGATAAAACTTTAGCAACTAAGCTAACCAAAATAATACAGATAGTTTTTCCAAATGAAGATTCAACTGACCTGTCAGCATCCCAAAACTGAGACATTCACAGAAATCACAGAGAATAATATTTCCTATGTTTGGAAAAAATGCCTAATTTGTGGTTACATCTGGATTTTAACAATTAATTAATAATTATTTGCAACGCTCATGCCGTAAACGTGGTCGGCCCGACCCTGATTGACGAATTGGTTTGCGACACACTTTACAAAGATGCGCCCGGCGTAGGAGTTTTTTGGATGCAGCTTTCCTAGTTTTTCGTTTCGGTACACGCTTTGTCGTAGTACCTGCTTTAGCTGTGCTTTTGACAGAGTAGCCGTGGCTGCGCGCCCAGGCTTTGGCTTCTCCTAGTGTAAAAACCAATGGACTAAAAAGTAAAGAAATAATATGCCCTTTACCTTTACCCCGTTTTGCGCGTTTTCCTCGACTACTACCTTTAGGATAAGCGATTCGAGCTTTAATATTTCGACCAAAAGGGATGGTTCTAACTCTTTCTCCAGCTGCACTTCCAACTTTAACATGATGATATTTTTTCATTATCACACCATTAAAATTATATCTTTTCTTTGATAACTTGCATAGCATTTTTGCCCTGATAGAATTTCTAAATGGATGAACCAGATCGGGATAATTGTGATCGCTGTGGTCAATATGCATGGAATGGGGTTCCATCATGGACTTGCGAAGAACAACTTTTTGTGAAGATTGTTCTATAGCTATCAACTTAGTCAGAGATTTAAAGACCCAACGTGTTCAAAATTCCTGAAATATTTGAAAAATTAAAAAAGAATCTTTCACAGGATTTACTTTTACCTAAATATAAAGATGGAAAGCATCCACTAAGTGGATATTGTTATATAGTCTCAGAGGCGCTGTATCATATCTTAGGTGGCAAAATAGAAGGCTTAACTCCAATGTTTATAAAACATGAAAATATTAATCATTGGTGGATTCGAGGACCTAAAAGCGAAATTTGGGATTTTACGGCAAACCAATTCAATAAAACAATAGATTATAGTAAGAGTGTGCCTAAAGGCTTTTTAACTAAAACTCCGTGTAAGAGAACCCAATTACTTTTACAACGATCTGGTTTTGAGGTATGATTTGCAAATACTGAAAAGAGTGTTACACTAACCATATGGAACTATTTCATTGTAATATCCATAATATTAACTGGTGGGCCGCTCCAAATACTATATTATCCAAAGGCCACTGGTGTCCAATTTGTGGAGGAAGCTCGAAGCGTAATCTTGAATTTTTACAAAAAGCAGCAGCTAAACATGATGGCAAATGCTTAGCTATTGAGTATATTAATAATGAGACTAAGGTCCCATGGAAGTGTAACGTAGTAGATCATCCAATTTCTTGGGCCGTCCCATATAGCATAACTAGAAGCAAAAATGCTAGTTGGCGCCCATCTTGTGGCCAAGTAAGTAAAGGCGAAAAAACAAGACTTCACCTCGCAGGGAAACCTTTTGCAAACGGATGGAAGAAATGAAATTAGTTATAGTAGAAAGTCCCGGAAAAATACACAAATTATCAGAAATATTAGGATCTGCATACAAAGTTGTTGCTTCAGTAGGGCATTGTATAGATTTACCAGAAAAAAAACTTGGAGTTAAAATTAAAAAACAATTTGAGCCAACTTATGTAGTAATTCCTAAAAAGAAAGAAATATTAGATAATATAATCAAACTTTCCTCCAATGCTGAGTGCTGTATTTTAGCAAGCGATCCTGATAGAGAAGGAGAATTTATCTCCTATATAATTTCTACAGTATTACCTAAAAATGTTAAATTTGAACGAGCCACTTTTAATGCCATTACTAAACAAGAAGTACTAAAAGGAATAGCTAATCCTAGAAAAATTAATAATGATCTAGTAAATGCTCAAATGAGTCGGCGTATTTTGGACCGCCTCTGTGGATTTAAGGTTTCGGAGAATGTTCAAAGATTTATTCCCGGGGCCCGCTCTGCAGGCCGTGTCCAGAGCTGCGTTTTGGCCCTTATCTGCGATAAAGATGCAGAAATCGAAGCTTTTGAACCCAAAGAATATTGGGATATTAAAGGATTATTTGAATCAGACAAAAATATTAATTTAGAAGCAGTTTTAAATTCGCCAGAATTCGGGACTACTACTGATAAATCAATTGACCCTAAGAAATTACCGGCTTTTAAGAAGTATTGTGAATCAACCTCTTTTAAAGTTATAGACGTGACTGTAGGAGAAGAAAAACACAATCCTTTGCCTCCTTTCACAGCTTCCTCTTTAGTTCAGACTGCCTCATCCTTATTAGGTTTCTCCGCTAAGAAGACAATGGCAGTGGCACAAATTTTATATCAAAATTCCAAAATTAGTTATCACCGAACCGACTCTGTGGTTCTTTCAGCTGAATTCATTAAAGACGCTAGAAATTTTATTACAACATATGGAGAAGCTTATCTACCGGATAAGCCTCCTGTTTATGTCTCTAGGGCACTTGTAACCCAAGAAGCTCATGAAGCTTGCCGCGTCACTCACATTGATGACCAGAAATTTACTAATGATGATGAAGGTAAACTATATGAATTAATCTGGAGACGCTCGATAGCGTGCCAAATGACCCCAGGCATATTTATTAAGACAAAGGTAGTAATTAAAGATGAACCAAAACAAATTGCGAATTTTGTTGCTAATTCAAAGGTCTTAAAGTTTGATGGCCATCTTAAAGTTTGGCGATATAGCCAACCAGCAGTAGCATTACCCCCTAAAGTTATAAAAGATGACAAATTAAACTTACTAGAATTGATTACGGAGCAAAAGTTTACTACTCCGCCAAGTCATTATAATGATGGTTCCATTGTTAAAAAACTTGAAGAACTAGGGATTGGACGCCCTGCAACATTAGCAACAATGACATCAACATTAGAAGATAGACAATATATTATTAAAGAAGGCCATGCCCTTAAATCAACGAACCTAGGAAAAAAATTAGTTACCCATCTTAGAAATAATAAATTCTCCTTCATAGATTATAATTTCACGAAAGATATGGAACAATATCTAGATGATATAGCTAATGGAGAAAAAACTCGTCTTCAAGTTTTATCAGAATTTTGGGCTACATTAGAAAAAGAATTAAATGAATCAGCTAATAATGTTTCCGAAGAAAAGTATAAAGATCCTTGTCCAGAATGTCAAGGTATACTAGTTACAAAAAGTGGCCGATTTGGTCCATATGTTGCATGCACAACAGAGAATTGCAAATATAAAGCTGCATTAACTTTAGAAGGAAATATTAAACAAAAGGCTGAGATTGTTGAACACGGAATTTGCCCTAAATGTAATAAAAAAACTTATTTAAAGGCGGGCCGTTTCGGTTCTTTTATTGCGTGCGAAGATTATGCTCCGAAGAATAAAGGAAAATGTAGTTATACGGCCCAACTGGCTCAAGATGGAATGCCTAAAGAGAAAAAACAAGCTGAAGTGGTTCCTGGGATTCAATGTCCGAAATGTTCGAAATCAATAGTTAAAAGAACTGGACGCTTTGGTGACTTTTTATCCTGTTCTGGATACCCAAAGTGCCGTGCGATAGTTAATGATGATGGTACTTTGAAATTGCCAAAACGTGGTAAGAAAAATAAATAATGATGAAATTATATTTACTTTCCATAGAAGACCAACAAGCGCTAATACAGCAGTATATTTCTGGAGCTTCTACTAATTCTTTAGCAGAAAAATTTAATTGTGATAGACGAACAATAGTTAGTTATTTAAAGAGTAAAAATGTTTACTTAGAAAGTCGTTATACAAATGATAATAAATTAGATTGAAGAAACTCAAAAATTATTAGCTACGGATTATGAACTTTTAGGATCATCAATAGCAGTAGCTGAAAAATATTCGATATCAAAAAGAACAGCATTGAAGTACCTTAAATTACAGGGGGTAGATACTTCAATCCGTTTTGTTCCAGAACATATTAAATATGCAATGGTTCAAAAGTATTTGAGCGGTCTATCTGCACCTAAAACTGCTAAATTGTTTGGTTTTTCTCGCCAAGCTGTATATGACGCTCTAGAAAATTACGATTTTGAACCTAGACCAGCTGCAGGTTCTAATAGAAAATATCCTTTAAATGAAAATTATTTTGAAGAAATTGATACCGAAGAAAAAGCCTATTGGATTGGTTTCATACTAGCAGATGGTTACATTTTATATGATGAAACAAAGTATACCTACATACTTGGTATCGTTTTACATCAAAAAGATAGAATTCATCTAGAAAAGCTTAATAAAGAGTTAAGTAGTAATAGGCCTATTTTTGATTCCATTGCTTATTCCAAAAAGCGAAACAAGTTTTATGAAAGATCTTTTATACATGTAGCATCTAAAAAATTGGTATCAGATTTAATTAAGTTAGGTTTTACCCCGCGAAAATCGTTAACAGCAAAGCCAATTGCAGTTCCTTTGCACCTTAGAAGACATTATTTCAGAGGTTTAATTGATGGTGATGGCTGTATAAGTCATAGCCTAGATAAACGAGATAACAAAATATATTGGAAAGTAAATTTAGTTGGAACCAAAGATATTTTAGAAGATTTTTCGATGTTTATTGCTTCAAATTTAGATTGTAATGTATTAGAACCTCGACCTCGGAAAAAGATTTTTTCCATTACCTATGGTGGGATTGATAAACCAGCAGATGTCAGCAAATTACTTTATGAAGGATCCTCTATACATTTAGATAGAAAAAAAGAGTTAGCCAATGAATTAGAATTATTTAGAAATGAGATATCTTTAAGCAAAATGATATCTAAAGAAACGGAATGACTTTATTTTTCCATTTCTTACTCTTTATGATTAATTTTTCCCTTTTATCCATTAAGGGCGGTGACGACAACGAATCAGATGGGAGTATCAAGATCCGGAAACCACGAGGTAAAAAGAAGAAAGAATAATTATGAAGAAAAAAGAAATTACAGTGTTATTTGAAAATACAACATTAGCTGTGGCAGACCCTTATTGTAGTAATGATCGAGTTACTTTAGATAATTGTCTTAGTGGAAAATGGCATTCAAATATTATGACGGAGAATTTTGGTCCTTTTGGAGAACGTAATTCGAGTTTAGAGCTTAAACACGAAAACCATAATGAAAAAGCAGGATGGACGTTAGCAGGAGAAATTGGTGTTGATGCCGGAACTGCCGCAATTTTCGATCCAGAATTATCCGACTTTGGAGAGATTTATGGTGCGCAGTGTAGTTCCGGACTTGGAGATGGAGTTTATCCGGTAGAAATTTCAAAAAACGATAAACAACAAGTAACAGCGATCCGAGTTAATTTTGATATTTATAATGACTAATCAATTAATTTGATTGTCTTTTTCTTACGCTCCTGAGAGATTTCTATTTTAATTAAATTATTTTCTTCTAACCATTCAATACAATGAGCTAAGACAGTTTTAGGTAAATCCACGTCCATTGCTAATCTTTCGAAAGTTCTGCTTCCAAGCTTCAACTCACGAATAATATCCGTAATCAAAAGACCTTTTCTGGTGATAGCTTTTTTTCCTTTTTCTGCTATTTTTTGCTGTTCTTGCATGAAATTATTCATGGCTTTTTTGATATTAGCTACTTCAGGTAATTTATCTAAATGATCTATACAATAGGGCTTACTACTTGTAGTCTCCTTATCACAAAGCTCACATTTTAAATGTGATGGAATTCGCCGTCTAGTAGGTCTTGGGTTCCTGTCAACCCTACGACTCAGGAAGATTTTATTTAATAATTTCATTGCTCGCTTAATTAAACTGTGAATCTTGGTTCTTGGCATCCTGAGGACTCTGGCGGTTTCAGCGGCGGTAAAATTCAATTCATATTTAAGTTCTAGAACAGTCCGCATTTTAAATGGTAATTTTCGTATTGCTTCAATCAATTTTCGATGGTGTGTTTGTTCTTCATGCTGCATCAAAACAATATCTGGAGAGGGTTCAATGAATGATATTTCAGAAGCTCTCCTTTTGAGAGCGTGCTTAGTTTGCTTTACTTTATGAGCAGCTTGTTCAATTAAACGATCTACAGCTAATTTTCCAGCCTTTTCTCGACGACGATCTCCCTCTGGATAACGCTCTTTAGCCTGTAAATAAGCAAAAAATCCTTGTTGAGCAATATCCTCTGCTTGAGACCGTAAATCTTTTAATCTGAGACGATCAATTCTCTGATAGACTCGTTCCAATAATAGCTGATGATATTGGACCTCATTAAGAGGTTGAATTTTAATTGCTTTTGGCTCCTCTAGCTCAGATTCTGCAATCGATTCTGGTTCTGGTAATGGCTCAGCTTTCATTATTTTAAATTTATCTTTGATACCAGATTTTTTAGCTATTTTGGCTACGAAAGGCCATTTGACCTGATATTTCTTAGCAATTTGCTGAATACTTAATATCCCTTCCCAGAGATCGAATTTAATGTCCTCAGTTAAATGCTCTTGAGCTTTAGCCCTTTGTGTTAAAGATCGATCTATCTTAATTTTGGGTCTGTCCAAAAGTTTAGCTTCCTGGGCCATTTTTTTGACTTCTTTGACAGGTATGCCATGTTTTTTGGCTATTTGACGTAAGTTTAAAACACCTTCCCATAAATCAAATTTAACCTCCTCTTGATATTTTCGATACGAAGGTTTACTAGGAAGAGACATTTTTCCAGTATATTGTCGATGCCATTGAGATACTTGTTGCGGAGAAATATATTTTTTTGGTTTAATATCCGAAACAATAATTGCAATTTGCCGATAGTTTAAACTAGTGTTCTCTAAAAGACGAAAAGCAGCAGTAGTTTGAGTGGGGTATTTAGTAGTTTTTAGAATTTTTTCTTTGCGCTTTTTAAGACGCTCTAGTTCTGAGTCTTCAGAAAATAGATAGCCAAGAGAACTTATTGTTTCATCAAAAGCGGTTTCAGGATCTTGCCACTCAGCCATTAGCTAATGGTAGCAAATGTCCTCATTTTATCCACCTATGATAATTTAAAGAATCTGATCAGATAAATTACCACTAGTTATTTACTTGTTTTCTCTAAATGCTGTGATACTCTCCTTTAGAGGTTATAATGAATTATAAATGCGAAGTCTGCGGTCAAACTGCCTTAACCCAAGAACAAGAGCAACGTCTCATACAAGAATGTAAAAATAAATTGCCATCAGCAGCTTTAGATGGTAAAAAAGATCAAGTATTAGGAATAATATTGGAAAATTATCCAATAGGAAAGGTTACTGTTTATAATAAAATCTTTAAATTACATAATATAGTAATAAGAAAACCTAAAAAAGAAAGAAAGGTTAAATATCATATTATTCGATCTACAGACGAAGAAGTTGCTAAAATAGTTAATTCATATGAAAAAGACGGGAAAAGTCCATCACAAATGGTAGCAGAACGGATGTTGGGCACTCGCACACCTCAGATAGTTACAATCTATGGTATTCTTCGTAGAAATAGTAAAATATACCAAACATGGAATATAACTGATGATAAAGCAGCACTTCGAGACGCTATTTTTGATGATCACGTAAATGGATTATCCACACAAGAATTGTCTATAAAGTATGATAAATCTTCCAAAACAATTACCGATTACATTGGGGAAGCTGGGTTGGATATTTCTCAAGGCACGTCTGAACAAGAAAAATTAGCTATTTACTATTTTTACTTCAACTATTCGAATGTGGGAGCTGCGAAGGCTACAGCACAAAAATATGATAAAGGTGTAACAACAATTCACCGTATTGTTGAAGAAATGATTATCAAATTTAATTTGGCCAAACGTGATAACTCCAATTCTTACCGTTTATATGAACTAGATCAATACTGCTTCTCTAAAATAGACATTGAAACCAAGGCTTACATTATCGGAATTATTGCTACAGATGGAAATGTTAGCAACAATGTTATTGGAATAGAATTACAGCGATCTGACCGAATATTATTAGAAATAATATCTAAGTGTATAGGATCTGATAAGCCTTTAATGAATACTATACATTACAATAAATATTATAATAAATATTATGAGGGAGTGAAAGTAGCTTTTATATCTAAGCAGCTGACTTCTGATTTGGGAAAATTAGGTATTATTCCAAATAAATCACTTTCTTTAGATATTGACATTTCTAAAATCCCCTCTAATTTACATAGACATTTTTGGCGTGGTTGCATTGATGGGGACGGATGGGTTTACAATAGTGGGAAAGTGCAATTGGGTTTATGTGGCAGCAAATTATTAATGAATAAATTTTGTCAGTATCTCAAAGAAATTTTAGATATAAATGAAACTATAACACAGCACCATTCTATTTGGTGTGTTGTTTTAGATTCTCCTGATATTGCCAAAAGAGCCTTGCATCACTTTTATGAGGATTCCAAAATTTATTTACCAAGAAAAAACATTTTTTTAGGAGAAACAAATGTCATCAAAAATATCGTGTAATAAATGTAAACTTGAAAAGTTTACAGAAGATTTTAATCCCAGTGATCTTGCTTGTCGTGTTTATATGTGTAAGCTTTGTAAGCAAGAATATAGGAAACAATTGCGACATAAAAAAAATCTTAACCAGCTACCGGATCTAATAATATGTAGGGTTTGCAAATTTGGAAAAACTAAAGATTTCTTTGATCCTTCGAGTTTAAAAAATTCGGATTATATCTGCAGTCGTTGTCGTGGTGAACGTGACATTTTATATCAACGAGAAAGAAGATCAAAAACACAATAACAAAAAAAGAGCGGCTATAGCCGCTCTTTTTTTGTTTCTTTACTGCATGTCCGTCTAGTGGACCTCTCGTTTAAAAAAGCCATCTAAATAAATACTTAATGCAAGAGGGGCAGAGAAAACTTGGGGAACAGGAAGATTGACCTCACAACGGAAATTCTGTTGTGGAATGAGATCAATTGGTTCCGCAAGAACGTAAATATCACGTTGTTGCTGGAAACCGTTGGTGGCAGCAGCCACATCAGTGGAACCAGCAGAGATACCAACTAAGCCAACACCAGCAGTAAGCATAAACAAGTTAACCACTAGATAGTCTTTAGTTCCGATGAAGAGACGGAACCAAGCATTGACGTAAAGAGCATTTAAGTCAGCGATCGAGCTTTGATACTGATTAATCGCACGAAGTGCATGAATCTCAAAGTTCTTAGGATATGGGAGTGAACCACCCTGATCCATATTCGTTTGAACTTGAGTTTTTGGGACTGCGGAACCTGGTGCAGTACCTCCAAGTGGAACTTGGAAATAATTCATCTGAGTAGTTCCACTTGTTCCAGCCGTATTACGATCGTAAAGCGGTTGCTGAATTCTTTCGAGTAAGCCTGGGATACGAGGCATATGTACTCTCCTTTTCATGTTAATGTTTATATTGCTATAAACAGTTTGTTTCTAGTTTTCGCGCACAAACAATCTTTTGTTTGTACATGTCCGTCTAGTGGACCTCTCTTTTAAAGAATCCGTCAAGATATATCCAAATACCAACGGGTGCAGTCAGAGGCTGACCAGCAGTGAAGGGAGTTGGGAAATTCAATTCACAACGGAAGTTCTGTTGTGGAATGAGGTCGATCGGCTCAGCGAGGACATAAATTCCACGTTGATCACCACGACCGTTAACTACTGACACTATGTTAGTAGTACCATTAGCAACACCATTCAATCCAATACCAGCTGTTAACATGAAGGAGTTAACGACGAGATAATCCTTAGTTCCAATGAAGAGACGAAACCAAGAACTATCGAAGATACGGGCAAGGTCAACAACAGCTGCGCCAAGCTCGTTAATTAAACGGAGTGCGTGAATCTCAAAGTTCTTAGGATATGGGAGTGAACCACCCTGATCCATATTCGTTTGAATTTGAGTTTTTGGAGCTGCAGCGGCAGCAGCTGTACCACCAAGAGGAACTTGGAAATAGTTGAGCTGGCCGGTGCCAGATGCTGCAACCACATTTTCATCATAAAGAGGTTGCTGAATTCTTTCGAGTAAGCCTGGAATACGAGGCATTGTTGCCACCTTTCCTTTTGTACCCATGCCCTTTTAGGTTGGACAGCATAGGTTAATTTAACTACTCTAAGTAATTGATATCAAAGATATTGTCCCCAATTACTTGAGACGATTAGTATCAGCTCTCAACGAATGGGTCAAAAGGAGAACCTTCGTACCCACCATAAGCACCTGATGCATTCTTCATAACGTCAGCAACTTGCTGATCACGAGGATTTGCGTTTTCTGCGGTGAACGCGCCTAACCCGCTCTCAGCTTCGAAGGAGCCAAGACGTTGTGTGTTGTAAATATCTCCTAATGGCTCATAACCATGTAAGAATGGGTTGTGTGAAGGATCCGTCATATCAGCTGCCGCGACAACTGGTTGTCCGAGACCGCTCATACCAGGGGCAACACCCTTTGTGAATTCATCATAGTAGGATTGACCTAAACCATCGAATTCCTTAGTCCACGCACCCCAACCTGCGGTTGTTCCGGGAACACCGGCACCGTGAAGAACTGTTGAAGCAGCATTTTCAACTGGTGCTTGGATGAGTGACCAGAGACCAAGAATCATTGCACCAGTTGCGCCTGGAACAGCGATATCTGAGAGAAGTCTGACATTCATCTTATCGCCAAGCATCTTAAACACGATACCACCGGCAACACCACTAACGACGGCAAGTAAACCTTTACCAGCAGCGCTGTCGCCAAATCTCGCGCCAATTAGTGCACTTCCAACTGCAAGTGAGAATCCACCAGCGGCAGTTCCTAATACAACATTCTTTAGATTACCCCATTCGTGCTCTACTACACGACCATCTGGTAAACACTCTTTAACATTGAAGAAATCTGACTTAATAGTTGCAAAGCCTGGATTTCGACGACGGAGTGTTAATGGGTTCCGACGATTTTTCTTAGCCATTTTTGCCCTCTTTTTCTGTAATTTCCGGTCCTCACCAAGTGAGTAAGGATTTACAATTAGCAATTCGGGATTTTTCCGCATACTCTTTTTTTTTGGTGCGTCTGAAGGGTTAACCATGAAGTCAAACAAGTTTTCACCTCAAAAATAAAAAAAGAGCATCAAGCGGGAATCTTATTCCCTACTTCATGCTCTGTTGATACAGTCGCACAAATTGTTTTATATATTAAGCTTCGAGACTCTATTCAAATAGTAATCCTCGAAACATCTAAATGATAGAAAACTTTAAATAGGTATGTCAACATCTTTTTTAAAATTTTTCCAAAATTTTTTAAGTTAAGTCGTCGGTAGAACTAACTCCTCCCTTATTGCGAAATTTGACGGTTTGATTAATACATTCGATAATAGAATTTTTAATTTGAATTACAATTTGTTGATAAGGTTTTTCTCGAATACGTTTCACCACACCCATCTCTTCAGCGGATAATAAATTAATACTAGTTAGTCCAGACTTGATTATATGTCCTGAGACCAAACCACCACCTTTTTTCTTTCGATACTTAATAGTTTGATTAACAGAAATAATACTATTATCGGCTATTTGAATCATTATTTCCTGAAAAGAATTCCTCCGTATCATAGTGATGATGGCCATCTCTTCCGGAGTAAGTTTTAATACAGGCAAACTAGCCATTATCCTATTATACCTCGTTCCGTGAATTCAAACTGTGATCCGGACATTATTAAAAAATCTCTTTTTGGACTCACACAAACAATGGGTTTATCACGTGCTGGAGGAACATCATCGCCTCGATCTTTAGCTTCATGAATAAACGGAACCCCACGTCTTTCAGAATATTGTGGAACACTGTAAACAATGTGATTTAAATGCCCTGCGAACAAAAGATATTCTGGGTCATCTAATTTAATCTTTTTAATACTTTCGAATTCAGTGCCATGAAAAGCCGTGTGTAATTCAATAGCTTCTTTGATTTTTTGGTCAGCTGGATTTATTTGTTCTGGTGGAATTTCTTCTCCTACCACATCAGAAGAAATAACTAGAACTAAACTTCCATTTTCAGTAGCAACCACAAATGGTTTTTTTGTAGATTTAATAATCCCATATGCATTAAATTTAGGTTCTAAGGGAGTTTCTAACTCTAATTCTTCTAATTCTCCAACTTCAACAAGTCTTGAGTTTTTGAAGTCTTCTGTGGGCATAGAGCATTTAACTTGCTTCTTCTTGCCTTCGAAAATAGCCTGACCATGACGCCGGGTTAACAAACTATCACTAATAATATTTCTTCGACGTTTACTCATAGACTAATTATATTCATTTAAGGAATAATAACAAAATCAAAATAAGCCCGACTACCCAAATCCAACTACTACTTGTTGTAGTTGCTTGACTTAAACCCTCAAAAAATGACTTTTTAGTTGGAATTATTTGACCTGGCTTAACAACTAGACCCATTCCTAAATTAAAATTATTCAAATTACCTAAATTTCTCATTTTGCCCTCATTCGTAACATCTTCTTCTTTAATTCTCTGATGGCTCTTCGCTGTTTTTGTTGATTATAAATTAAATAAGCTAAAACAAGAAGAATAATTAGAACAATGACAATAGCTATTATTTTTTTATTACTATCAATAAAATCTCCCAATTGAGAATTAGATTTACGAGCCAAATCAGCTAGCCCATCTAAAGATGACAACATAAGTTGTGGATTATTATTTAATTGGGGCGAAACCATATTTTTAGGTACAACTACAGGGGAAGGGTTCGATATAGATGCTTTTACCTTATCTCCCGTCTCCCGCATTTGTTTTAAAACATCGGAATCAGCTTCAGGTTTTTTCAAATTCCCAAAAAGCGGCTGATACATATGAGTCATTTATTATTTCCTCTTATTTTTACGCTTTCGTGCTGGGACGAGAGCCTTCGGCTTTAGAAATAGATAAGCAGCACCGACAATAGCTAAGCCAATCAGCACCAATCCCATGTAAGTTAGATTACTACCAGAAAAATCACCTAAACCAGATAGCTTGGATGCTTGTTTAGCATCATACTTTTTCATATCACTTTGAAGTTTCTTTCCCAAAGCCATCCGATTGACCATTTTTTGTTGATCACTATCACCTTGGGCTAATTTAGAACCTACTTGTCCAGCAGCTACTTTAAGCATGGCATTAAATCCACCGGTTTTTGGTAATTTAGAATTAATAAGCCAACCAATATTAGATTCAATCTCAACACGCTGGAGGTCAAGATGACGAAGATCTCCATGCTTTTTCTTCTTGAGCATCTCCTCAATTAACTCATAATATTTCTTTTTAAGTGCATCAGGAGCATCATCAGGGACAGATTTAACAGCTTGGACTAAAGCTGCAATCACATCATTTTCCGTGTTGGCTAAAACCGCTTGATGAAAAAAGGTATGAAAACTTTCGATTGGAGAATCTGATAAAGCTCCATATCCATTAAAATTTAATGCTTCTTCATTTCTCTCATCGGATAATTCAACATCGCCACCAATACCTTTATCAGTTGCGTAACCAGCAAACGCGTCATCTTTTACACCATCAAAAGCATCACCACTATCCGCAGGTGAATCATCAAAACCTTGAAAAATTGGTCCATTACTGGCGATCCCATTTAATCCTAATATTGCTCCATTAGAAGCTCCTTTAAAATTCGCTGGAACCTCCGCAAATTGCTGAGATTCATAATTTTCATAATTTTGTAATCCACCAGGAAGGGCCTTAGCATTAGTCATGCCGATTTTAGCCGCTTTTTGGGTTGAGAGATCTTGACCGTTAACAGCCTGTCCAAAACCTTCACCAACTTGGTATTCAGCAAAGCTTTTAATCGGATCTTTTCTATAGCTCATAGCTTCTCCTTAAGCATATTTTATTTTAACAAAAAGTATGCACATATAACGATAAGTAAAATCATTGCATAAGTGGAAATCATACTTTGTGTACTACTTTGCATTAATTCGCCTTCGAGGCTAATAATTTTTTTGGTTGCATATTTAGGTGCTTCCCATCCTGGCCTGGCACCTGGGACTGACCCATCTAGACTCACCCACTTTTTATCAACAAAAACCTGCATATAAATATGAGAAAAATCATCTTTATCTTCATAATTATTTCCAATAATAACTATTCTAACTGGATGACCAATTGCTTGAAGAAGTGCACCTGTTAAAATAACGAAATCGTCACAATCAGCGGCTTTTCTATGTCGGCTTAATAATTGTCTTGCAGTATGAACAGTCTCAACACGATGAATATCTTTAGTATAGCGAAGTCGTCTAATAACGAAATTGTAAACGGCATCGACTTCACGCTTATAATCCTTGGGAGGTAAATATTGAACAATCTTTTCCGCAAGAGTTCGAACAATAGGATCTTTTTTACCCTCTTCAATTAATTTTCGGATAACTTCAACCGACTCATAAGTTGCACGATTACTATCACTAAGCTCTACATCATAAGTTTTCAGGTCTTCTTTGGGAAGGAAATCATCTAACCATTTAGCTAAGCGTGCATATTCGGAGTCATAGTCATTTACATTAGGGGTAATATCTCCTGCAAACCTATGGGTTTTTGAAACCATATCTTCTCCAACCAGAATTATAACAAATAGAGATTTCAAAAACTCAAGACATTACTTCTTGGGACCAGATCCCCCTAGGCCACCAAAACCTCCAAGTAAAGGGCCTAGATTTCCTATTAATTTTGACCAAACCTCCAGTGCTTTAACTTTTTCATAAAGATCTCGAATTCCTAGAGATACTTGGTCAAATACTTTATTAGTTGACAGAATTGTTGTATTAAGCTCTTGAGAAACAATAATATTCTTTTGGTGTATCTCAGCATTTTTTCGCAGTTGGTCTTCTAATTTGTCAATTCTTTTTGTCAGGGCTTCAATGCTATTAATTAACATTGTCGTGAGCTCATCTTTTGGTTCCATTTTATCTCCGTATTTTAAGTTTATCCTTTGTTTTAAAATGATCTATTACTGGACATTATTTGCCTTTTGCCGCTTTTTCTTGGATTTAAGACCCCCAGTTTCGTTAGTTTTTTCAACATTGGTCTCTTTAGATGTTTCTGTGGTCTCTTTAGATGTTTCTGTGGTTTCTTTAGTTCCGATCGTCTCTTTAGCAGTTTCTTTAGATATTTCTTCTACCACAGGTACATTAGAAGTTGGCTCCACTTTTTTTGCTTGTTCTTTTATTTGTGCAACATCAGAAGTAGCATCAAAAATTTTAGATGATGTTGTTTCAACAGTCTCATTGACTGCTTCAGTTTTAGGCTTCAGAACAGATAACATTTGATCCATCCACTTTAGAACAGATTCTTGGGTAAAGAAACTTGATGTCTCCTCTCCTAGTGTTGCTTGCAAGAGTGGATATAGCTGATTAATAACAACTTTACTATCAGAAATGGTACTAATAAACTCAACAACTGGCTCACTCAGTTGGATTTTGGCCTCCGCGGCTGCTTGTTCTGGGGTAATTTGACCATCCTCGATTGCTTCTTTCAAATAGGTAAAAAACTGGGAAACTCGCGGAATTTCTTGAATAGGATCAATCCCACTCAAATCAGGAACATTTACAGAAGGATCCCCATCATCTATATCATCTTGTGATTCGTTGTCATCAGCTTCATTTATTCCTTCATCTAGGTCTTCAACCGAATCCTCAACATCCTCAGACTCATTATCTGATTCATCTTCTTCATCAAAACCAGAACTATCTGGAATATCAGTTGATGAGGGAACTGTCTGTGGCATCGGATTTATAGTTGGATTAACAGGTCTAACTCCAGATGGGTTTGGCTGTGTTGGGGGTTTTATCCCATTTGTCCCACCCCCCATTAAGAGTTGCATTAAAAAAGGACCTGCACTTTCAGCTAATTTTTTTAAGGTATTGCCAAAAGATCCACTTGGAATATCATCTTCATCAACATCCATATGCAAATCTTTCATCATATCGATTTGCAATTTACGTCTTAAATAATCTTGCATTGCGGAATCAATCGGATCTTCAGATTTCTTATTCTCAATTTGTGTCAAATCATGCTTCATTTTGGCCATTTGCATTTGAGTTGCATGACGAATCTTCTCTAATTGCATTTCAGCATTAGATTGCAAAACTCTAGCTTCATTATCACTAGTCATCTTGGAAATGGCTAACTCCATATGAAGTTGAGATTCCCGATTATGATTATTACTGCTATAAATTTGTTCTAATAACTTTTGTTGCATCTCTGTCTTGTGCTGATCCATTTCACGCATTTGCTTCATTATTTCTAATTCGCGAACCTTGGAATCACCAGCTGTTTGGAGTTCCTTTTGACGTAATTCATTAATTGCAGCTAATTCTTTTTGACGAAGCTCTTCTTTGAACTCTAATTCGCGACGACGAGCTTCTTCATCACGCTGTCTAAGTTCTTCCCTCCAACGAGCTTCATCTTGTCTCATTTTTTCACGAAATTCGACTTCTGAACGGCGAGAATTTTCTTCACGAATTCGCGCTTCCTCTCTTAATTTTTCTTCACGACTACGAGTTTCCTCTCGGGCTCGTTCTTCTTTTTCTTTAAATTCTTGCCGTAATTTTTCGTATTCGAGGCGCATCCTATTTTCACTATCAATTGCCTCTCGATGTTTTTGTTCCAATGATTCTTTTAATTGAAGCATCATTGCTTGATGTTTTTCATCAGCACGTTGTTGTTGCTGGAAAAAGCGTTGTTCCATCTGTTGTTGATATGTCAGCATTTCTTGCCGACCTCGCTCCCGTTCTTCACGTTCTTTATCAGCAAAATCAACTTTGGATTTATCAGCCACTCTTACAAGATCCTGCATTCCTTGCATCAGGCCAACAACTTGTTTATTCATTTCAGAAAATTGATTAACACTACTACTTTCTTTATTGGTTTTACCGTCTAGCCAAGTAACAACAACTGGGGCAAGAGCTTTGACAATATCTGGGCTTAACAACGAACTTTGAGGTTTATTAGCTACAACATTTTGAACTAAATCTGCAATTTTATCAAATTTGGCATCTAATTTAGATTCCAATTTTTGAACTTTTTCTTCAACTTCTTTAATCTCTTTGGGATCTTCTTTTTTAGTATTGAAGATAGTTGGACGTGAATAAGTTGGTTGATAAATAGGATCTCTACGATACGGATCATTGTCATATCGGTCAAATCTGTCAACTGGTCTTAAGCGACGTCTTGGAGCAGGATCAAAATCCTCATCATCAATGTCATCCCAAATATCATTATCTTCTTCTTCATCTTTTTTTGAACTTGTGACCGCTGGTGCTGGTGCTGGTGCTGGTGCTGGTGCAGGTGCCGGTGATGGATTAATATTTGAAGTCACAGGTGTTGTGAGAGACGGAGCAGGATTCAAATTATTTGTCACACTAGATTCCTCCGAACGATTTTGATTTTGATTTTGATTTTGATTTTGATCTGGACTTGGGATTTTTGGCAATCCACTAATTTCAAACGTTTTTGATTTGACATATTTACCTGCACCATCAACGATCCGAATTTGATAACGTCCTCCACCGTACTTCTGCCCAATCTGTTCAATAATATCAGGAATACTTGTTGGCAAATGGAAGGTTTCTAAATAGCCACTAATCTTAATACCTTTAATAGTAGCAGGATCTAGACGAAGAACCATCAATTTAAAATCTGAGGCATCAGGACGATTCATATCATCCCAAATTTCGCGAATTTTGTCAGCATTTGGATCATCATCGGGTAAATTTAATGGATCAAATTTATTTTTATTCATGTCTTCGTTCTCCTTGACCTTATTTTGGGGCAACTTAGTTACCGGCAAAGTTTTGGAATTAATTTTAATATCTTTGTTTTTTTCTTTTTTTTCATTTCCAAGATTCAAGTTTTTCTCAGATATAATATCTTGAATATTTTCATGATTTTCGCTTCCGATCTTTTGAAAAGTGATTCCACTTAATCCATCATCAATTTCATTTAATGTATCAAAGAAACTATCATCAAAAACATTTCCATCAGAGCCAATATTCTTTGATTTCTTGTTTTCCTCTTCGGGATCATCATTATTTTCAGTTGTTTCAGTCATTTGAACCTCGTTAGAGTTTTAGATCATCTTCCTTTGGAGTATTTAATGAAATTACAGGAAGTTCAGATAAAGGAACTTGAGGTCGGTTAATTAATTCCGCGTGATCTTCTACCTGTGGTGAAGGTATAGGGGTTTGAATATCAAAATTAGAAAGAGGGCTTGGATTAGCCGAAATATTAGATGATGTGGCAGCAGTTGCAAATGTAACTGGAGCGGGCGGCGGAGGGGGCGGATTAACAGGTTTAGCGGCCTCAACCCTTTTACGCATTCGCAATTTTTCCAGCACACTACTAATAGGTGAAGTTGATTTATTGACAAAACTATCTTCAGTAAGATCAGTTGAAATTGCATCTGCTACTGCGCCTATTGCCTCAATCCCTGATTTCAATGAACATTGTTGATAATTCTCATCCCACAAAGCACATGATTCCTCAACACAAAGATGACAACCACCGGCTTGTGCCGCCTCTTTATTGATATAAAAGTTAAAAAAGCTGAGAGGACAAATCTTTTGGGGCATGCTACTACATTATATAACTTTAAACTTTTTTTAAAGTATTGGACAATTATTTACCTACTACTTTGCGGATTTCTAGTCTGGTATTATACGTGGTTTTTCTGATGAGTATTTAAGATAATTTATCACAGATAAATTTATTTTTCGGATTATATACATAAGAAACATTATCAATTGACTAGTAGGCTGGTCACGGATACAATACGTAGAATTGATGTCTTTGGGGAGGTATTTAATAATGCCTGAAACTAGTGACAGGGGAAAATTTAACTGCAATTGATTTACAACGTAGATTGGATTGATGGAAAAATTAGTACCAATGTTACAGTTGAAGCGAGAAATTTCTTCGTGAATTAGCTCTTCTATCACCTACAACGTAGACGGATTCAGGAATTTGCTGCTTTCACCTTTTAGGAGAATTAAATGGAATTAGAAATTGACTCAACTGACGAGGGCCTTTGTGATTTTTGCGGAGACTTCGGTTATTGTGCTGTTTCAGAAACTAATAAAATAGTTCACATTTGTTCAGTATGCGCAACCTGGGCACATGATTTACTAAACCAATAGGATTACATGGAAAATCATATGCCAAGATCCAGGACCTGAGGTTGGGATTTGTTCAACTTGTAAAGAAAAACAAAAAGATGCTTATGAAAAACTTGGTTTAAAATATTTACCTTTATAGAAGAAATTGACGAACTTATGGTTGTGTCAGCTCGCAAAGAAGATTGGTGTGTCTTTGAAGCATGTAATGATGAATTACGGCGACGTAATATCCCACCTGCTCGATAATTTAAAAAACTAGGCAGACATTGGGACAATCCGCGTAGAAATTTCTCCGATAATTCCAAATAGAAAGGAAAGTTATGCGTAAGGTAGGTTGGGTTTTAAGTGTTATTGATCTTGAAACTCGGGATCAGGCTTTCCGGTTGTTTATGGAAACACGGGAAAAGGTTAATAATAGAATCACTGATATTAAAAAGAAATATGATAATTTGATTCAAGATAGATTTAAAGTTATTGTTCATACGCCTTATTGGGAAGTTGAGCCTAGTAAATTGATAAAAGTAAAAGTGAACCGATTAGAAAAAACACCAACAGAAATTCTTACAGAGTTATACGTGTTGGAACCTCTATTGATTACTGAAGATCAGGAGAATATTATTATTGAATTGCTAGAATCTCATATGAATTTCCTTCCGGAATTGCTGAAACAAATTCCATTTGAAGTGGTAAAATAGAGATGAAGTTAAGTAATTTGCCTAAATCATCATAATGTAACAAAATTTGGCAATTTAAATGTTACTTTAGAATTATTATAAATATGAATTAAATATGAACTTATAACTTCTGTAACAAGTAACCATCGTTTAATGTAATTTACATTATCTTTAATGATATAATATGTACCTTTTACGACATGCTAATGTAGCAACCATGATTATCGTCGATGGAGACGTTAACAAGATCACGACATCAATATGGAATACTTCAAATAGTATCGATCGACATCAACCTCGATACTTCCTTTGTGAAGAAATTAATTCTTGTGATTTGGATCCTGGTGGTCTTCTTTGTTGGAAGATTCCCAGGATTCAAATATTTATAGACGAGTATAATTTTGACATTCAGCTATCTCGAATCGGAGAAATGATACAGATATTAGAAAAAGCCGAAGAGCGGATTCCAGGTTACATTCGTTTTTTAACTTTTCATGGCTTTGTAATACTTTCTAAATATTTGTTTGGGAGACTCTTTAAGAAGCTTAAGGAACTTGAACTAACTGATGCAGCTTTGAGTGCGGAATTGCAAGAAATAGATATCAAAGATGGTTTGTATCATAAATCGAAGTAGTTGTAACTGTTACTTCAGTAACGAATGTTACATATAAAACTTTATATTTTCTATGTTTATGTCAATGTAACATAAAAGATTATTTTTAGATGGGTGTGTCTTATAGAATGCTATGTTACCTCCTTGATCCACATGGTTGTCAAAAATGTAGTAATAAGTTTAATCACTAGGTTGTAGCGTAGCGCAACATTCCTTTAAATCTATATCTCTTTGCTACTAGGATATTTATATCATTGTGTAACATTGTAACACGTCCAAAAAGGGTATATGCATATAGAAGGAGGATGTCCTCTTTAAATAGTTACCATCTATTTGAAAATTCTTACCCCAAATATTTGCTAAATATTTAGAATGATTGTCATTAAACGGATGCCATTTATTTGGAAATTCTTATTATTTAAAAGATAGTAAATATTGAGATTAGTCCTCTTTAAACATATACCTGTATTTGGTGAGTGATTAGTTATTCTCTTTAAGTAAAGCTTTAAACTACCTTACTTTAGCCTCTACTTATGGAATGTTACAACTTAGTTACATCAAGTTACATCAAGTTACACCTCTTTTGATATAACAGTTTATAAGTAACGTATAGTACTTGTACTAGAGATGTACATATATTTATATATAAGAGAAAAACAAGCTACTATTAATCTAAATGCCTTTGTTTTGATTATTCCGTGAAATGTTGCAGTTGGTTACAAGCGGCTACACCATGTAAATCGAATAAAATCGCGATTTTATAAATTAATATGTCCCAAATCATTGATAATAGTAAATTTACTTCGTATATTACAGGCAATATGACCCAAACTTACCTAAATTTAGCTGGTAATAAACTTTTAATTTCTTTTGACTACAATCCACATATTGTAGCCCAACTCAAAAAAATTCCTGGTTGTCGCTTTAACAAACAATATAGTCGTTGGGAATCTCCAATTCACGCTTACTCAAAAATTCTTGGTTGCTTAGATAATGTGACAATATCAAAAGGAGTTATTAACTATTTTGCTGAGGAGGCAGAGTTACGGAGAAAAGTAGAAGAACTTAGGAAAAAATCTTATGTAGAGCTCGAAGGTTATACCCCCAAGGCAGCTTTAATGGCGCACCAAAAAAAAGCATTTGAATTGCACAGGATGCTTAAGGGCAGTGCTGATTTTTCGGAGATGGGCGCCGGGAAATGTTTGAGAAATAAGGACTTACAACTAGTTAACGGAGAACTGCTTAGTGCGGAGGAAGTGTGGGCTAGATATGCTGGGGTCACAATATATGATGGTACAGGTTGGTGGGCGGAACCTAAAGCGCCAATCTACATTAATAGTATGGATAAGCTAGGAAAAATAATTAGAAAGCCCGTCAAAAACCTATACAAACAACAAATTTGTGTAAAACTCAAAGAGGTTACTTTAGATGATGGTAGTAGTATTGCAATAACTGCAGCACACAAATTATATAAAAGTAGTAGATGGGATAATAATTTAAATACTGGAGATATAGTTTGTATTCCTAGATATTTAGTTCATGAAGATGGCGAGCTAAATTCAAATATCGCAAATCTTTTTGGATGGATGGTTGGTGATGGTTGTGATAGTGATCCGGATTCTAATAAACACAGGTTCACACAGAAAGATGATACGGATAGAAAACGTGTTGAAAATCTGATGAGATGCGTGGCTGAATTATATTGGATAGATTTAAATATTATAGAAATACAGCCAACAGAGTCTCATCGCAGTACTGATTTGGTAGTTCAAAATTTAGCGTTTAGAGGTTTGTGTGAACAGCTTGGGTATAGATGGGGTAGAAAAGCTGCTGGAAAAGAAGTTCCTAGTAGTGTAATGAGAGCAAACAAAGACGCTGTAGCAGCATTTTTGCAAGGCTATTTCGATGCTGAGGCATACGTTTATTTAAAAGCCTATAGTATTGAAATTTCTAGTGCTAGCCACTTATTGCTTAAGCAAGTTGCATGTTTATTACGCCGTTTTGGTATTTGGATGCGGTTGAGAAAAAAACGTGCAAGAGCTACAAATGGAAAAAATATTTGGAGGGATTATTGGGTTGGCATGATTGGTGGGCCTTCGTCAAGAGTATTTTATGATAAAATAGGATTTTCAATTAAAAATAAGATGGAAGATCTCAAAAAGTTTTTTGCGGTAAAACCAAATAGTAATGTTGAAGGCATACCAGCTCACAAAATATTACGAGAAATCATTGATAAAACAAGGTTACCAATAAGACATATAACCGATGCATATACAATTTATTTAAAAGGAACACAAGAGCCTTCGCGTGAAGTATTATCAAAATTTATTGATAATATAGATAAAATATTAGATGGTCGAAAGTATAAAGAATTAAGTAATTTACCACATTCAGACACCTTAAAAATCTTATTAGATACTTATAGAGCAACAAACTCATATGAAAAAGTTGCTAAAACACTAAATTCCCAAGGACGACGAACAGTAAATGGATATGAATGGCACGGAGCAACAATAAAGAAAATCATTCAGAATGGTGAAAAATTTCCTTATAAGGATATTTATGACAATTTAGATAAAAATTGGTTAAAAGAGAAACGTGATCAACTTCAAAAGTTAATTGATCAAGAAGTTCATTATGTAGAAATTAAAAATATAGAAGAAATAGATTATGATGGGTGGGTTTATGATCTAGAAGTGGAGGATACCCATAACTATGTGGCTGAGAACATTCTTTGTCACAATACCGGTTCCGCCATTTGTATAGCACACTGGCATATTGAAATGGGACATACTAAGAAAGTTCTAGTAATATGTCCTAAATCAGTTCTCAAAGGATGGGAAGAACAGATAGAATTCTTTTCTGATTTAACCTATACATCTATTAGTGGAAATACTAAAGAAGAACGTTTAGCTAAATTGAATCTTAAACGTGATATGTATCTAATTAATTATGAATATACTTGGCGTATTCCAGAAGAACTATTAACACAAGGATTTAACTTAGTAATAGTAGATGAAGCACATCGTATTAAAAATCCTGATTCAAATCAAAGTAAAGCATGCTATTCATTAGGAGATGCTGCCGAATATCGAATCGCATTAACCGGGACACCAGTTCTTAATTCACCTTTAGATGCTTTTGGGGTAATGAGATTTGTTGACCCTACTATTTTTGGAGAAAGTATTTATCCTTTCCGAGCAAAATACTTTACTAATGTTGGTAATGAGAATTCTCCAATCCAAATTTATGTTCCAAAACATGGTGCACAGCAGGAAATATCTGACAAGATGTATACACGTAGTTTGAGATTCCTGAAGGAAGAGTGCCTAGATTTGCCAAAAGCTATTCATATGCCTGATCGAATTGTAACTCTCAGCGCAGAACAAGATCGCGCCTATCGAAAATTACAAGAAGAACTAGCTGCTGAAATTACCGAAACAAAATCAATTAAAATTAATCACGTTCTGACATTAATGCTCAAACTTAATCAGATTACTAGTGGTTGGGTCAAAGATCCTGATACTGGCGAGATTATCCATTTCAAACAAAATCCAAAATTAGAAGAATTAAAAGAAGTAGTCGAAGACGTTGGAGAACAACCTATTATTATTTGGTCTTATTACCGAGAAGACATGAGAGTTTTAACAGAATACTATGGCCGTTGTAATAAATGTAAATCACCGGTTAACAATATTAAAGAAGAAAACTGCCCAAATTGTGGGACTTTTATCAAATATCGTTGTTCCGAAATTCAAGGTGGAACTAAAAATAGAAACGGGGAAATCGCCAAATTCCGCTTTACACCCGAAGAACGTGCGAAACAGAGATTAAAATACATTGAAGAGGGAAAAACCCCCCAAGAAATTCGTTATGAACTATGTGATCTATTACCCGATGGTAGTGAACCTCCTCAAACTAATATTTTTTGTGCTCAATGTGTTGCAGCTTCTGAAGGCCTTAATTTGCAGATTTCGACGGTCTCCATTTATTATTCTCGTAATTGGAGTCTTAAAGATTGGACACAAAGTCTTGCACGTAATCATCGACAAGGACAAACCAAACCAGTCACTTATATTTGTCTAGTTGCGAGATTAATGGATGGAGATCCTACTGTGGATCAAAGAATAGCGGACGCTCTTAAAAGAAAAGAAGACCTAAGTAAAAAAATTAATAAAGATGATATCAAATTATTGACTGGAGATTTTGGTAAGAAAAATCGTGAAGCACTCAAAGACGTTCTTCTTGATGATTCTGACCCCACCGAAGCGGCTGATCCGGAAAAGATTATCGAAACAAATATTAATGTAACAGACTCCAATTCAATTCCTGATCAAAAAACTCTATTCTAATCCAACTATTGTCTTCGATACATCTCATGCGATCATATCAGCATGAAGATCCAGAACAAAGTCAAAAAGTTCGTTAAATTTTTGAGATCTATATTAGACACCGATGCTTGCGAACACAACAATTCTAGCTGTTTGAGTGATCCAGAGGTATTGGAGATTTTTAGAACATGCATGGATTGTGGAGACCAAGTAATCACTCCACAACAACAGATGCACGCTATTTTAGAATTTGATACAGAAGAGAGAGCCTTTGAATCTCTCTGCGAATTAATGTTTTCAAAGGATGAAGAGCCCTGCACTGAAGAAAATCGAAATTTTGATTTAGATCTAAATATTTAAATATAGTTTAAAATCTATGCAGGAGATATTTATGGAAGATCATTTTGAGATCCCCGGCGAAGACGAAATCTACAGTATGTATAACGATATTCAGCAACGAAAAGACTTTCGTTTTCGTGAACGAGTCACTGCTGAAAATCCCAACGAATTCCCCACTCGTCAAGCACCTCTTTCTAATATCCCTCGAAACAGTTTCGCTTCCTTTCGATCCGATTTCTTTAATATTGGTGAAGGAATTCAGTCCTTAGCCCCAGGTCAGACTAAAATTTTAGCTCACATTACGATTCCCTCGCAATATAGTGGTGTTCTTACTGGATTTTCTCAATATTTTGCTGATTGTCTTGATAATCCTGAAGTTGTAAATGGTGTTAAATGGGGGCTGAGAATTAATGGATTACCTCCAAAAGGTTTAACTGATTTTGTTGGAGAATTTAGTACTTTAATGATTCCTCATTCCGTTTATTTTCCCCTAATAGGGGGAGCTTCAACTCTTGGAGATGTTTTTACCTCCCAAGGAGGTGTTGTTCTCGAAGAAGCTGATATTCCAACGGTTATTTTTCAAGCTACAAATCTGCTAAACGTCTCAGTTATTCTCCAAGGCAGACTCGAAGGTTATATGTTCCCACTCGCTGAAAGAAACGACGAATTCAGCAACATCTAAATTATTGTCCGAACTAGCAAAAAGCTCCATTTTGATATAATCAAAGCGGAGCTTTTATTGTTAATATCTGTTCTAAATAATTCAGGAACTCCAATTCTTCAAAGCCAAGTTGTCTATCAAACTGGTTTTAATGTACTTCAACAAGTTCCTACGATTGCCATTGCTTCCGCTGTTGCTGCCTCCACTGCAACAGTTTTTGGTCTTGCTAATCAAAATATACCAATAGGACAGATAGGAACTATCACGGTTATTGGTGAATTCTCACCAATAAATACCTTAGGATTTCTATTTGATGAAGTTGTGTATTTATCGAATACACCTGGCGCCATTTCTAACACGCCTGGTTTGATTGAATCAATAATTGGTAGAGTAACTAATGTCTCCGGGACCGGAGCAATATTTATTCGCTGTAAGCCTCCTAATCCTTGCCCTCCCCCTAGTAGTAGTGTGACCGGAATACAAGGTGTTACTGGCATTCAAGGCACTACAGGAATTTCTGGCGGAGGTACTGGATTACAAGGAAATACTGGTATTCAAGGAAATACCGGATCTGCAGGATTAACAGGTATTCAAGGTGTTACTGGATTAGCTTTAGGGGCCACTGGAATCCAAGGAGACACTGGTTTTATTATCTTGATTATTTTAACAGGCCCCACAGGTATTCAAGGAGTTACTGGCTTAATTGGAGCTACTGGAATTCAAGGTATTACAGGCATTCAAGGGCAAACTGGAATTCAAGGTGTTACTGGTTTAATTGGCGTTACTGGTTTAATAGGTAATACAGGTATTACTGCGGCTACTGGTATTCAAGGAGTTACTGGACTAGTTGGTAATACTGGAATCCAGGGAGTTACTGGTTTAATTGGTAATACTGGAATTCAAGGCATTACTGGAATTCAAGGGCAAACTGGCATTCAAGGAGTAACGGGTTTAGTTGGCGGGACTGGAATTCAAGGTCAAACTGGCATTCAAGGGGTCACTGGACTAGTTGGTGGCACAGGCATTCAAGGAGTTACTGGTTTAATTGGTAATACTGGAATTCAAGGCATTACTGGAATTCAAGGACAAACAGGCATTCAAGGACAAACAGGCATTCAAGGAGTTACTGGTTTAATTGGTAATACTGGAATTCAAGGCATTACAGGAATTCAAGGACAAACAGGCATTCAAGGAGTCACTGGTTTAATTGGTAATACTGGAATTCAAGGCATTACAGGAATTCAAGGACAAACAGGCATTCAAGGAGTCACTGGTTTAATTGGTAATACTGGAATTCAAGGCATTACAGGAATTCAAGGACAAACAGGCATTCAAGGAGTCACTGGTTTAATTGGTAATACTGGAATTCAAGGTGTTACCGGACTAGTTGGCGATACCGGAATTCAAGGAGTCACTGGGCTAGTTGGTAATACTGGAATTCAAGGAGTCACTGGTTTAATTGGTAATACTGGAATTCAAGGCATTACAGGAATTCAAGGACAATCAGGCATTCAAGGAGTCACTGGTTTAATTGGTAATACTGGAATTCAAGGCGTTACAGGCGTTCAAGGACAAACAGGTATTCAAGGAGTGACTGGAATTCAAGGAATTACTGGTTTAATTGGTAGTACTGGTATCCGAGGTTTAACTGGCATCCAAGGTCTAACCGGACTCATAGGATTCACAGGACTTCAAAATTTTGGACTATATCGATATACTACTAATGCTGGTGTTCCTGGAGGAGGAACTCGATTTTTACAAACCGGACAAGGAGTTCCAGTATCTTCCACTGGTGATAGATTAATTAGAGCTGTTACATTAACTGGAATTTCTATAGAAGTTGATACTGCTGATGCAACTAGAACCTATGACATAAATGTTATAAGTAATCCTACTGGAGTACCAGTAATTCTTGCAACATTGACTCTTGGTACTAGTTTAAGAGGGGCTTCCACGGCAGTTTCAGTTGCCATAGCTGCTAATACTGAAATTGGTGTTGAGATAGTTCGGGCAACGGGGGCAGGAGCTTCGACTTTTGATGATGTAAACGTTACAATATCATTGGAGTAGAATGACAACACTAATCATAAAAACTAATGTTTCACAAGCTACGGATGTGACAATCCGGGATATGGGAATTATTATTCCAAATTCTGGTGGTTCTGAAACATTTATTAATGACATCATTAATTTTAATTATGCATTTCTTTCTCAGGATTTACGATTTTATACTTCTGATAATGCCTTTGGTGTTGATAGTTCTACTTTAATATTGAATGATGGAACTAGTGATATTCCTCAAGCTGATGTTTCACAATTTTTAGCTGAAATTAATGGAGCAATGGGGGAGACTGGTATTCGGGGAGTTACTGGCTTAATTGGCAATACTGGATTTCAAGGGGTTACTGGTTTACAAGGCATTACTGGTTTAATAGGTAATACAGGTATTACTGCCTCTACTGGTATTCAAGGCGTCACTGGTCTGCAAGGTGTCACTGGTTTAATAGGCATTACTGGTTTAATAGGCATTACTGGCTTAATAGGTATAACTGGCCTAATAGGCAACACAGGTATTACTGCCGCCACTGGTATTCAAGGTATAACTGGTCTAATAGGTGTTACTGGCTTAATAGGTAATACGGGTATCACTGCAGCCACTGGCATTCAAGGTGTCACTGGTTTGCAAGGCATTACTGGTTTAATTGGTGATACTGGAATTCAAGGTATCACTGGATTTCAAGGCGTCACTGGCCTTATAGGTAATACTGGTATTACCGCTGCTACGGGTATTCAAGGAGTCACAGGTTTACAAGGTATTACTGGCTTAGTAGGTGTTACTGGATTAATAGGTAATACTGGTATTACCGCAGCTACTGGGATTCAAGGTGTCACTGGTCTAATAGGTGTTACTGGTTTAATAGGCGATACAGGTATTACTGCTGCTACAGGTATTCAAGGTATCACTGGATTTCAAGGGGTTACTGGCTTAATAGGTAATACAGGTATCACTGCAGCTACTGGGATTCAAGGTGTCACTGGTCTAATAGGTGTTACTGGTTTAATAGGAAATACAGGTATTACTGCAGCTACAGGTATTCAAGGTGTTACCGGCCTGCAAGGTGTTACCGGCTTAACAGGTGTTACTGGTCTAATAGGTAATACAGGTATTACTGCTGATACTGGCATTCAAGGTATTACTGGTCTGCAAGGTATCACTGGCCTAATAGGCGCTACTGGTTTAATAGGTAGCACAGGCATCACTGCAGCTACTGGTATTCAAGGTGTTACTGGTCTAATAGGTGTTACTGGTCTAATAGGTAGCACAGGCATCACTGCAGCTACTGGTATTCAAGGTGTTACTGGTCTAATAGGAGTTACTGGTTTAATAGGTAACACAGGTATCACTGCAGCTACAGGTATTCAGGGCATCACTGGATTTCAAGGTGTCACCGGTTTAATAGGTAGTACTGGCATTACTGCTGCTACAGGTATTCAAGGTGTCACTGGTCTGCAAGGTATCACTGGTCTAATAGGTGCTACTGGCCTAATAGGCAACACAGGCATTACTGCAGCCACAGGTATCCAAGGGGTGACTGGTCTGCAAGGTATCACTGGTCTAATAGGTGCTACTGGCCTAATAGGCAACACAGGCATTACTGCAGCCACAGGTATCCAAGGTGTGACTGGCTTACAAGGCGTCACTGGCTTAATAGGTGTTACTGGCTTAATAGGAGCTACTGGTATTACTGCAGCCACGGGTATTCAAGGTGTTACTGGCTTGCAAGGTGTCACTGGCTTAATAGGTAGTACTGGTATCACTGCAGCTACTGGTATTCAAGGTGTCACTGGCTTGCAGGGTGTTACTGGTTTACAAGGTGTCACTGGTTTGCAAGGAACAACTGGTATTCGAGGTGTTACTGGTCTGCGTGGCCCAATCCAAGATAGTATTGCGACTGCTACTGCTGATACAACAACCACCAGCACTACTGATGTTTTAGTTGGAAGTATGACCATAACTCCTGCTTCTGGAACTTATGCAGTTTGGTTTGCTGGATCTGTAGAACAAAGCGCTAATACTAATCAAGTATTTATGAGTATTTATTCTGGGGGTGCTCAAGTTGCTGCGTCTGAAGAAAAATGGATGCGAGGTACTGGAGCTAGCGCTGGGCCTTTCTGTTGTGTCGCTCAAACTACAGTTAATGGTTCCCAAGCTATAGAGGGGCGTTGGAGAGTCAATACTGGAACTGGAACAATGCATCAAAGAACTTTATATATTCAACAAACTGCATAAAAGGAGATTTTAATGCCAATATCTACGAAATATACTTATTCAATTTCTGCTGATTTTCCAGGTGGATCTGTTAACACTACTAAATTGCAAAGTGAAATACAGCGTTCTTCCATTATTATTGCTTTAGATCATATTGATACCGTAGGAGATGTTTTAGATATTTGGTTTAAAGATGTAATATCTTTATCAGATAAAACAATACTAGATAATAATGAGACTGCTCCAGCAGGTGGGTTAATTGCTTTGCATGATAATACAATTTCAATAGAAAATATTTTTGTTGAGGTTAAGAATATTCCAGACGTTAGGGCACAAAAACCTTCTGGTAGCAGAGCTTATATTTTCTCTGTTGACTTTTGTAAACGAGAAACTTGGTATGTAGATTCTATTAAAATAACTAATGAAAATGTTGGCACTGGAGATGGTAATACTACACAGTTTAACTTAGGCCATGGGACTAATATTAATGCTAATGAAGCAATTGTTGATTTGAATCACTTTAAAATTACAGATGAACATATGATAGCTCCTCCAACCGGCTCAGCTGGAGGTTATGTTCCTGTAGTTAAAATTGATGATGTGCTTAAGACAGAACGAGAAGCTTTTGAAACTGGTGGAGATTATGAAATTAATTATACATCAGGGCAAATAACTTTTTATACTGCTCCCGCCAATGGTCTTGCTATAACTTGCACTTATTATTATGTGCCAACAACAGCGGGTCCTAAAATTCAATTTGGGCCACCAACTGGAAAAAAATGGTCTATTGAGGTGGCGGAAGCGCAATTTGCTAAAGATATTAATTTAAATGATACAATTATAGGTAATGTATTTGTTAAAGGAACCAATTACCCAGTTTCAACAGAAACTCGACTCGGACATATCGGTAATATTTTAGATTATACTTATGGATCCCTTCCCACTATACCAGCGTTCGGTGGCACAACCCGAGGACTATCTCAAGATATTTTAATATTAAGATGGGATTATATGACTCCAATTATTCTTTATGCCTCCTATAATCTCGAAATGAGAGTTTGGACTAAGCATCAACGGCCACTTATAGGCGAAAGGGCAACTATTACTTATTATGCAATAGAAACCCCAGAATAAAAAAAGAATTAAAAAATTGGCATTACTCTTTTTTAGGTGAAACCTTGTTATTTTTAAAAATTTGATATAGTTTAAATATGGTAAACACGCGAATTCAAATGAGAATCGAAGACTTTCTCCGTGATTTGTCAATAATCAGCCAAAAATACGGGATGATTATTGATGCTAATGGGAATCAATCAAAAAACTCTCCTTTAGCACTTTACACTTATTCCGGAAAAACGCCTACTTATAGAAAAATTGGTTATCTAAATTACAGCTTTGAGGGGGATAATCAACAACCGATTTTTAATTTTGACCCTAAAGAAAATTCTAAATTAAGTAAAACAGAATTAAATCCAGAATCTTTGAAGAATGAAATAAATATTTCTGCTGAGCTTACTGATGTGACACAACAGACAGAGAATCATGATAATTGTGAACCACGATCTTCGATGCGACATCCCTTGGATATGGGATAATATGAAAAATTGCAGTCTAGCTGATGAATTAGGGGATTATAATGCGAATTAGACTTCATTACAATAAGTTTCAAGCACCAAAAGGTTTGCCATGGACACTCCACACTTCCAAGAAGTGTTACACAGCCTCGCATGTTATCTTCAAGGTTTTAGTGGAAACCGAAGAAAAACCTGAGAAAAAAACGAACCCCAGGTATTTTCTCAAGTGTAACGGAAGCATCGAGTGGGAAGGCACAAAAGCTGTAATTTGTTGAGAAGGCTTATTATTAGCTAAGGGATACAAGATGAATACAAAGGATAGAGAAGAGTAGATAATTAGGCGCATGGTTTCATAGAAACCGACTCTGATGTAGAATGTATAGAGGAAATGGATTTCAAGGAAGTGTGCATGATTGATAAACAGGTTTGACTTTGATTATTGGCAAAATCCATTGTATTATAATGAACCAGCTACGATGGCTGATATCAAAAATGCTATAATTTTTATTAAAAATGAAAAAGTTCCCTTCACAATCGTGTTTAATGGAGCTAGCTATTTTTTTAAAACCAAAGAATCTAGAAATACTTTTGTTGCCGGTCTAGAATCCTTTCTTAGTTTGGGGCTGCCATGTGATTTATTACATTAGTGTTTACACACGTAATGAGTGTGAAGAGTTTTGTAAATGGTTATTGCAAATTAAAGCTCCAGTTGCTATTTGTGTTAATAATGGGAAAGTCTATAATTTGACTGATGAAGGCCTAAAGCTTTATTGGTTATCAGGGTTTCAGGCATTAGTAGAAAACAAAGTTTAAGCTTGTACTTCGATAATTCTAATCTAAGATTAGCTCATGGAACTAAATCAAATTGTTTGTATTGATGCTCTTCAAGGATTAAAAGATCTGCCTGATAACTGTGTTACTTTGATCGTCACATCTCCACCTTATGCAAATATTAGGCAAAGCTACAGTGGCCCCTCAGCCTTTGAATTTGTGAATTGGTTTTTACCTTTTGCTAAAGAAGCTTTGCGAGTTTTAACCGATGAAGGCTCTTTTATCATTAATCTTCAAGACAAAGTGGAGGGCGGAGAGCGCGTCCCCTATGTTTTTGATCTTGTTCTCAAAATGCGGGAATTAGGTTATTTTTATATGGATGCTATTATTTGGACGAAGAAAAATGGAGCCTCGAATGCTGGGCGGCGTCGAGCTAATTATTTTGAGTATATTTTACATTTATCAAAAACTGTGGAGCCGGTTTGGAATCCGGATGCCATTCGAACTCCTTATGCTGCTTCCAGTATTAAAAGAGCAACCCGTCCCATTAAAAATAATGTTTCGAATCGAGAAAGTCGTGATAAACAAGAAGTGAAATATAAGAAATGGACATTAAATAGCAATGGGGCCTATCCCAAAAATGTAATTGCATTTCCTAAAGATTCTGGACGAACACACCCAGCATCTTTTCATATTGATCTTCCGACGCATTTTATTAAAGCACATTCTAATGAGAATGATTTAGTGTTAGATATTTTTGCTGGGAAAGGCACTACTTGTCAAGCCGCTAAGAATTTAAAAAGAAAATTTTTAGGATTTGAAATAAAACAAGAATATGTAGACCTTGCAAAGAAGGAATATAATTTGGAGTCTAAGACTTGGCCTTGAAAACATATTGTTTATGATAAAAGGATCATATGAGTCTACTTAGTGAACTGCCCCTAGAAAAAAATCATCCGATGGCCGGATTAGTCTACGCCTTCGGATTTGAAATCCGTTTAAATAAGAAAAAGGAACAGTACTTGCAATTTAAAATAGCGGATAAATCTGCAACTTTAGCTTGTAAACGCTGGCCTTCGCGGAATTCAGATGAACCCTCGGCAGAGGAATTCATAGAACGTTTTAAAGATCAGAAAGTTTTGTTTGTAACCGGAAAAGTTGATACTTATGGTGATGTAGTTAGTATTACAGCCGATAGTATTGCTGTACCTGAGATTGAAGCAGTTAAAGAATTCATGAAGGATAATCCAGAACCCGCCCCCGCTGATCTAAAAAGTCCAAAAAGCGAAAAGAAAAAACGGCAAGTGATATTACCCTCTGATTTAAATGATGCTCTAAAGTCCCAAGCACCTTTGAAATCTTTTAGAGAATCAGATAAAAACATTGAACATATTTTACGGATTGTAAGTTTGGATGTTAGAGATGGGAATAAAGGACCTTTCGCGCAATTTAAATTGTGTGATGCTACAGCGGAATTTGATGGTAAATTGTGGGACATAAATGATAAAGATACCTTTTTGGCTGCTTTCAAAGATGCCAAAGCTGTTTATGTAGTTGGAGAAACTAATCTTTTTAGAGATAATTTACAAATCATTGTTGATGATATGTCAAAAGTGGAACTTAGTGAGGAAGTTTTAAATAGTCTATATGTATCAACTACCTATGATGTTAGATTTTTAAAACGCGGTGTTTGGAAAATGCTTAAGGCAATGAAAAATGAATGGATTAGAAAGTTGTGTGAAGCATTTTATGTAGATAAGGAATTTAATGAGAGGTTTTCTCTGGTTCCAGCCGGCGTATCCAGACATCATAGTACAAGAAATGGCCTGCTCGAACATACTTATCGGTTGATGACCTTAGCTGCTGATTTCGTTGATTCTTATAATAAGCATACATGGCCAGAAAACAGAGTATTACTAGATAAGGATTTAGTTGTAGCGGCTTGTTTTTTGCATGATAGTTACAAAAGTTTTGAATATAACATAGATGGAACCTACGCTGATGAAGGAAATATGCTTGGACACATTTCTCGATGCATAATGGAAATTGGATCCAAAACAGCCTTAATATCTAATTTTCCCAAAGAAATAAAAGAATTATTAGCACATTGCGTGAGTAGCCATCACGGAGAAATAAAATTTGGGTCACCTGATACTCCGTGTTGTCCAGAGGCAATAGTTTGTCACTATTTTGATAATATGTGTTCAAAATTAGATCCTACTATTCTCGAATTAAATAATTTATTAGATAACCGTAAATGGACTTCAAAACCTGTTAAGGCATTGGGTGAAGAAGGCAAGAGAGGTAAATTAGCCCATTTAGGAAACTCTCTTGTTCTTGATAAGCCAGTAATAACACATGAAGAACAAGTTAAACAAAGTGATGAACAGGATAGAAAAAGTCTAGAGCGTAAAAAATTACAAGGTATATTAAATGCCAACTAAAGAGCAATATGCAAGACTGAAGAAAAAGAATAAATGCAGTAGATGTGGCAAACAAAAAGAGTCTTCTAATTTAAAAAGTAGCAATCAATTTTATAGATATTTAATTGAAACCTCCTTTCCCGCTGAATATCAAACTCTTTGCTATAATTGTAATTGTGGGAGATTTGTAAATGGTGGTCAGTGCCCACATAATGGCGAACTTATTGCAAAAAGATCAACAACACAACAATATAGGAGATCAATAAAAAATGAAGTTTTAGTTGAGTATGGGGGTAAATGTGTGTGTTGCGGTGAACAAAATATACTTTTTTTGACAATAGATCATGAACAGGGTGGTGGTCGTAAACATAGAAAAGAAATATCAAAAAATGGTGGAAGTTCCCCTTTTTATAAGTGGTTAAAAGATAACAATTTTCCAGAAGGCTTTAGCACAATGTGCTTTAACTGTAATTGTGGCCGGAATTATAATAAAGGTATTTGTCCGCATTTAGAGACCAAAAATGCATAATTTAGCTATTTTGATTACAACTTATAGTAGTGGATTATGTGTTCACCTTGTAATTGGGCAAGAAAGAAAGCAAAGATAGGACTCCCAACTTTTATGAGCATAGAATCAAATCTCGGAATATATATTAACTATGATTTTGATATTCAAAATCCTTCAGTTAGGATTAGAAGATTCAATATTAGAAAACCTTTACGAAAATTAGGAGTAAATGCTGATATAGTTTTTCGATATGAGGATTTGTTTCCTTATAAAAATATTTTGTTGAGCCATTTTACCGAGCAGACCTATAAGCAATGTCTTGAATTACGAAAACAAGGGAAGAAATTATTTTTTGATCATTCAGAGAATCTTTGGAATCTTCCTTATCAAAATGAAGTTTTTAATCTCTGTGATTATATTGTTTGTTGTTCTACTAAATTAGCTGAATTAACTCAACCTCGTTTAACTTCAAACTTTACTAAATGCGTTGTAATTCCTGATATGGCCGAACAAGGATCTATTAAACATCAACCTAAAGAATCGAATCACCTTAAAGTTATTTGGTCTGGAATGGGTGGAAATTCCCATAATGCCAAGCAACTAAAACCGATTATCAATGATCTTGGTATGGATTTAACTATAATTTCAGAACATTCTGATGCTGATATTAAATGGAATCTAGAGACTTATTTAGATGAGATGGCTAAATATGATATTGCAATTTGTCCACAGAATGTTGTTTTACAACCGGCGAAGTCAAACGTCAAATTAGTTACTTCTATGGGTGTTGGATTACCAGTTATTTGTAATTCTAACCCCGCTTATTTAGAAATTATCAAAGATGGGGTTAATGGCTTTATTGCTAATACTGATGAGGAGTGGCAATCAGCTTTATCTAAGTTAAAAAATTTGGAATTACGGAAACAATTTTCCAAGGCTTCTTTAGCAACAGCAGAATCTTATACCCCTAAAGCTATTGCTCAACGGTGGGTGGAATTACTTAATCAAAAGCCCTTTAAACCCTCCATTGCCTTTATTAATAACACACTTCGCCAAAAATATCTAAGTTACGGAGATAAAATTCTTGATGAATTAAGATTATCAGGATATTCAGTTACTGAATATCGATATGAAGATATTGACATCTTACCCTCAGGCTATGACGTCTATCTTTTTATTGAAGTTCGATATGATCCAGAAAAAATAACACTAGCTCTCGCTCCCTTAGTTCTCTATACCAAAGAAGCGCAGCCTTTAAATAATTTACCTCATTTTGATTTAATAATTTCTGAAAATCGAGATGATGTTAGTAGGCTCCAGCATCGAGGGTTCGTTAATGTGCTTTATAATGATCATCCTGATTTCTTCCAAGTTGGATTACTAGAAAAAGTAATTAAACATGATTTTATACAAGCTCGAATTGCTCATAATGAAAGATTACACTCTCAACATATAAACTCATTTTGGTCATTACAACTTCCAGAAATACGTTGGCCAGGACTTAGAGATAAATCTCATATTGACTTTACTCTCTCTAATACAAAAGAGGGAGAAGGTGTATTAGATGTTGGAAGCGCCGATGGGTGGCTCACAATTTATCTAGCTAAGGCTAAAAGGAATACTTCTGCTTTAGAGTTTGTTGATCGTGGGATCGAATGGACTAAACAGCAAGCAATTCGGCATAACGTATCTGTTGATATTAGAAAAGGTGCTGTGGAAAATGTTCTTGATATTTTTAGTGATCAAAAATTTGATGTTATCCTTTGTTATGAAATACTGGAACACCTGGATTATCGGAGACTTCCAGATTACCTTGAAAAATTAGAAAAAATGTTGCTACCTAATGGAAGGATTCTCATCTCACTCCCCTCTCAAAATATGGAAGATAATGATGAACATTTATGGAGTCCAAATGAGGCTCTGATTAGAAAATTATTTGAATCTAAATCTAATTTTCATCTAGAGTGGTTTCCTTTACCGGATCATCCAACGCCTGGGCATTGGTTTATTAGGTATTCAAAAGAAGAACATTTATGGAGTCCAAATGAGGCTCTGATTAGAAAATTATTTATAGGGGCTTAGAATGAAAAAGAAATATCGCCGAAATCCAGATCTTGCAGAGACTGCTGCGACTGCAGCCAAATGGTATTTTATCTATCTTCCTTTAATTTTCTTAGGAGTCTTAGGAATTGGTGCCTATTTCTTCTTCCGAAAAGCTTCGGCTGTTTCTAATTCAATGACTCAAGCTACAACTGCTCAGGCGACTCAATTGCAGCAAGCTATGCAAACTGGAATGAATCTTAAAACTCAATTGACAAGTGATTCGGTTCCGGGGATCCAATCTGGCGTAGGTCCAGTCGCGCGCGCTATCCGCGACGTGCCGGTAGTTTTCATTCTAAATACCAACAAATTTAGTGGAATTTTTTGACATAAATTGATAAGTTCAAATAATATGAAAGAAAAATTTTCCGATTTGATTTATGCTACACGAACTCTTTGTGAAGCCCTTCGGGATCGTTCCGATAGTTTGGAAGAAGAATTAGTAGAACTTCTTGAAGAAACTGAAGGTTATTTAGAAAAATTTAGTACGGAAGAGGAAGACGACGATCTTGATTAGTAATTTATCAATGTTATTAAAGGGAACTCTATATCCGAAATTTATTCCTAAATGTGTAGTGAAAGAATTTCATATTTCGGGATGGAAAGTAGCAGTCTTAAATCATGAGCCACATGCTGTCCTTCTAAGAAGATTATCAGATGATCACTGTGAAAAAGTTCTGGATGCCGATATTAATAAAAATTTTTTATTTGAACACGATTATATTAATTTTATAAAGAGTCAGGGATATCAAGTTCAGAAAAAAGTTGATCATCTATTATACTTTATTCCTCTCCCAAAATGACATTCTATTTCGGACCTTGACGGCTAGTTCTATGTTGATATAGTTTTGTATAGGATACATGGAGTTCTACTACACAGATTCTATTCCTGACACCTTTTCAGCAGTGATTAAAAGAAATGAAATATTAAATGCTTGTGAACTCCTGATCTGCTGTACCGGAAAAGGAGAATTTTGATGTTTGATCGATTTAATACACAAGCGCGAAAGGTCATGAAGCTTGCTCGTGATGAAGCTTACAAATTAAAACATGATTACATTGGAACTGAACATTTATTGCTCGGCCTAATTGGAGAAGATGAAGGAATTGCTGCAGCCGTTTTGAGACAAGTTGGAGTTAAATCTGAAACAATTAGAGAGCAATTAAATATTTCCCCTTCTAGTAATCCACAAGCTGCTGGGACAATCCCCTTTACTAAAAAAGCTAAAAAAGCTTTAGAGATTTGCGTCGAGCAAGCAGCGGAATTGCGGCATAATTATATTGGACCGGAGCATCTTTTATTAGGAATTTTAACTGATTCCGAAAGCCAAGCTACCAAACTTTTAGAAAAAATGGGATTTGATATTTCTGCTATTAAGACTGAAACTTTTGAATTAATAGGTGAACCAGTCGGAGCCGATGCAGAAACATCTGATGAAGAAGAGTATGCTGGAACTACAACTACAGCTGAAACTAAAGTTGATAAGAAAAAAGCTAGTAAAGCTTTAACTCAATTTGGACGAGATCTAACTCTATTAGCTAAAGAAGGCAAATTAGATCCTGTTATTGGTCGTGAAACAGAAATCGAACGTATTATAATGATTTTGAGTCGCCGTGTTAAGAATAATGTTGTAATTTGTGGCGAAGCTGGAACAGGAAAGACCGCCATTGTTGAAGGTATTGCACAACAAATTAGTTCTGGGGATATACCGAGTAATCTAAGTGGGTTTCAAGTTATCGCTTTAGATCTTGCTGCTTTAGTAGCGGGCACCAAATATCGTGGTCAATTCGAAGAGCGCATTAAAGCAGTTATCGAAGAGGCCCGTAAAATTAAGGTAATACTATTTATTGATGAGATACATACCCTTGTCGGAGCTGGGGGTGCTGAAGGAGCCATAGATGCTGCAAATGTCTTGAAGCCAGCTCTTGCTCGTGGAGAACTTCGTTGCATTGGTGCAACTACTTTAGATGAGTATAGAAAAAGTCTTGAAAAAGACGGAGCCTTGGAGCGGCGTTTTCAAAAAATTGTTATTGAGCCTCCCACAGAAGAACAAACTAAAGAAATAATAAATGGTATACTTTCAAAATATGAGATATTTCACAATGTTAAATATACTGAAAGCGCGATTAAGGCGGCTGTAAGTCTAAGTAATAGATATATAACTAATAGATTTTTCCCTGATAAAGCAATTGATGTGATTGATGAGGCAGGAGCTAGATCAGTAATTGAAAGAAATAAGCCAACTAAATTAGTTGAAATGGAAGAAAAAATTAAAATTCTTAAGAAAAATAAGGAAGAAGCTTCCTCAAAAAAAAGTTATTTAGTATTAGCTGATTACACAACAACATTAAACAAATTAGAAGATGATTATAGTAAGCTGGTCATACAAGTTAAGAAAAATGCTAAAAAAATATATACTATTGATGAAAATCTCATAGCTACAGTTGTTGGTAAAATGACGGGTATACCAGTAGAAAAAATTACAACAGATGATGCCAAAAAATATTTGCTTTTAGAGGAACATCTTAATAAAACTGTTATAGGTCAAGAAAAAGCTAAACAAATACTATGTCGGGCACTACGAAGATCTAGAGCTGGATTAGGTGATCCAAGACGTCCTATAGCAAGTTTATTGTTATGCGGGCCGACTGGATGTGGTAAGAGTTTACTAGCAAAAGAAATTGCCAAGGCACTTTTTAACTCAGAAGATGCACTTATTACAATTGATTGCAGTGAATATAGTGAAAAACATAATGTATCTAGATTAGTAGGAAGCCCTCCCGGTTATGTTGGTTTTGAAGATGGCGGACAACTTACAGAAGCAGTGCGTAGACGCCCTTTTTCTGTAATCCTCTTTGACGAAATAGAAAAGGCGCATTCAGAGTTTTATAGTATATTATTGCAAATAATGGAAGAAGGTGTTTTAACTGATTCAAGTGGACATAAAGTTAATTTTAAAAACACAATCATTTTGATGACTTCAAATGTTGGAAGTTCTGCACTCATAAGTAAATCTGGTTTAGGGTTTGGAAATATTAAGGATGGTTCAGAAGAAATGATTGAAAAATTAATCAGTGAAGAGGTTGAAAATACTTTTAAACCAGAATTTTTAAATCGTCTAGATGAAAGAATTGTATTTAGACAACTAACAAAAAATGAATTAATACAAATTCTTGGAATCGAAATAAATAAAATTAAAATACGGTTGAATGCTCATAAACGAGACTTCTCCTTAACAAAGGAAGCTGAAGATTTTTTGCTTAAAAAGGGATGGAACCCTGAGATGGGTGCTAGGCCATTAAGAAGAGCCGTTAATAGTTATATTGAGGATTTGCTTGCTGAAGAAATTTTGAAAGGTTCTTTTATTGAAGGGACAACTGCGATCTTAGATAAAAATAGCTTAAAAGATGAATTACACATAAAAAATGTCTCTTGAAGAAGTATCTAGAAAAGATTCTAATATTCGTAATAATTCTATTAGGCTTCAGCCTTGCTTCTCGATAAGCTAGTGATACACTTAATCAAGTGATAAAATATGTCCAAATTAACTGATTTGGCCGCAAAATTTTACGAACTTCGACAAGAAAAAGACAGTTTGACTTTTACCCTTAAGGAAGTTTCTAAAAAACTCGATACTATTGAAAATGAAATGTTGGAAGAGATGGGTCATGAAGGCTTATGCCGCCTAGATGTTAAAGGCAAAGGCTCTTTCTTTACCTCTAGTCGCAAGTTCTATAAAATTATAGATCGGGATGCTTTCATGGACTTTATCCATGATCAAGGAGACACTGATTTACTTTCTGTTCAACATAATACTTTGAACGCATATGCCGACGAAATATATACTAGAAAAGTTGCAGAAGGTAATAAAAATTTCGTTCTCCCTGGTGTGGAATTCTTTGAGAAAGTCAAAATCAGGATGAGAAAATTGGGCAATGATTCTGATAACGAAAGTGATGAGGACTAAAAATGGCAACTAATTCTAAAAAGAAAGAGACTGAAACAGAAGCTCCGGTGACAGCCATTGCAGTTGTTAAAGCTCAAGACCTGTTACCTGTGGGTGCGGATTTTGATGAGCTTAGTGAAAATTTTAGGGAAATGGATGAGATTGAGTTCCCTCGAATTCGATTTAGACAAGGTAAATTTTATTTTACCGATGATCCATCTGATAAAGGTGTTGAGGAATTTGATGGTGTTGTTTTATTTTGGGGACGACAAAATACTTACTGGGAAGGCACTTATGATGCTAATAATGTGACACCTCCTGAATGCTTCTCCGTTGATGGCGATACCGGTTCTAAAGCGCGCGATTCCGAAGGGCGTTATGGTAAGTGTGAGGATTGCACTCTCAATAAATTTGGCTCTGGTGTTGGTAAGGGAAAAGCGTGCCGTAACCAAGTTAAATTGTATGTCCAAATTATGGGCACGACAGTCCCCTCAACTCTCTTCTTAGCTCCAACAAGTATTGGTGGCTTTACTAAGAGCTATATCATGCATAAAGTAACTCAGAAAGGTCTGAATTACTTTACAATTGTGACACGTTTCAAAGCTTTCCAACAAGATCGTGAAACATATTTCCGTATCGGCTTTGAGGTTGCTGGAAAATTCTTCAAAGAAGAAATTGCTCAAGTTAAGAAGATACGCGATTTCTGGATGGATGCGATTCGTCGTGACCGCGCTCGCCTTGATTCTAGTGCAATGGTTGGTGACGAGGAACATGCTAGTAAGCCTACCTCTAATAAGTCTGCAGAAAAAAATGTCAGAACGGTGACTCCACGGCAGCAACCGGAACCAACAACTGCTAAATCAGCAGCTAAACAACCGGAAGAAAATAACTCAGTTAATACGGTCGTAGATGAGGATGAGCCTCCTTTTTGAAAATAAATAAATTCCTTTCGTCTTGCTTTCTCCCTTGAAAGACCCAAGAGTAATCTTGGGTCTTTCTTTTTTGCGTCTATTACTAGATATATTTTATAAATAAGCTACTATCTGCTTTAGGAGAACACAATGACTGATAAAGCATCTTGTTCTAAAGTAGGCAGAAAATTACGTCATGGGTGGTCGCCGGATCTTCCAGATCATCGTGATCACAAATATGCTGTTGCACCACATATCTCTAAAGCCTTACCTCCTAGTGTTGATCTAAGATCTCAATGTCCACCTATCTATGATCAAAAAAATCTAGGTTCTTGTACTGCGCAAGCTATTGCTGGAGCCATTGAATTTGATCGACTCAAACAAAAACTTCCAGATATAATACCCTCTCGTCTTTTCATTTATTTTAATGAACGAGCAATAGAGCATACTATCAACAGCGATTCTGGTGCACAAATTCGTGATGGAATCAAAAGTGTTCATGTGAAAGGTGTCTGTTCTGAAACCACATGGCCTTATATAGAAAGTCAATTTGCTACAACTCCGACAAGTACAGCTTACGGAGAAGCCTGGCATCATCGAACTGTTTCATATCAAAGTGTGACTCAAAGTCTCTCACAACTCAAAGGATGTTTAGCTTCTGGTTATCCTATTATTTTTGGTTTTACTGTTTATGATGCTTTTGAAAGTGATCAAGTTGCTCAGACTGGTATTTTAAATATGCCAACTTCTGGGGAATCAGTGGTTGGCGGCCATGCCGTTCTGATCGTGGGTTATGATGATGCTTCACAAAGATTTATTATCAGAAATTCATGGGGGCCGGATTGGGGTCAAAATGGATATTTCACAATGCCATATTCTTATGTTACTGATTCTGATTTAGCTGATGATTTTTGGACAATCAAAGTGGTAAAATAATTCCTTCTGATAACAATTACTTGTCCCTTATGTAAGAGAATGGGAAACCCTTGATTTTTATAAAAAAATGATCTTTTAGTTTTATCTTACATCCTATTATTGTCTATGTTATAATGTCTCTATGTTGGTTCGGGATTGGAATTGCGAGACAAAAAATATAAAAAACGTCAGCGCCCGAAGAAATCAACAAACCAAAATAAATTCAACAGATATCATTGGTAAATATTCCATGAGTTTTCATGGAATATTTTTTTTAAAATTTGGCGATAGCTAATTTTTCATAATGATGCTTGTTAAGTTGAGTTAACAAGATAGGCATCATCGTATGATCCCGTGGGCATTTGTTGAAAAATGTAAAGATGAACTTACGATAAATAGGTAATATGGAAGAGTTTCTTAATCTATCAAGTTGGGCCGATGACGCTTCCTCTAAAACAATTGAAATCTATTCAGCATTTATTAAGAAGGCTATTTTAGAAGATGTTGATAGAGAAAAGCTAAAGAAAGAGCGTGGCTTCAGCGATTCAGTTATAGATCTTTGTGGCTTCAAAAGTTGCCGACAGGAGAATCGAGAATTAATTAAAGAACTACAAGACCAGTTTGGTGAAGACGCTCTGCTTGAAGCAGGGCTCTTAGAGGCCAAAGACGACGGCATTCGTCCTTGTTTTCAACTCCTTGGAACTTTTAAAGACGACAAAGTTATTAATAATATTTGTATTCCTTATTTTAATTCAGACGGAGATATCTTTTACATTCGGCCTCATAAATATGGCTTAAAGAATAAAGGTATTAATCTTTATGTTCCTGTGCGAAATGCTGCTTCTGAGAAGATCTGGATTATTACTGAAAGTGAATTCAAAGCCGCGGCTGCAATGCAACTAGGTTTTCCTTCTATTGGACTCCCTGGAATTCATTCTTTCGCTGTTAATAATTTTGATCGCTTACTAGAATTTATCACTCAAACCGGAATTGGTAATCTCGTTATTATTTTTGACAATGAAATTAAAAATAACCCTGCATTTAAAAACTTCAAACCGAATATTTTAAAGCAATGGGATACTCAATGGCGTAACGTCGATATGTGTCGCAAGTTATTAGACGCTAGTAATATATTGAGTGTTAAAATTGGTGTACTCCCCGCTTCTTGGATGGTAGAAGGCAAGATTGATATTGATGGTGCTTTGGCTCAAGGAAGAATAACTACTGAATTCAAATCAATTATTTATAATGCGATGGACTGGCCAGCTTATCTCGAAACCTTGCCACCGGTTGCTTATCGATTAATCAAGAAAAAGATTTATCGCGAAGATTACCTTAAAAAGTGTCCTGTCAAAAAAGATGATAGTGGTTATGTGGTTTATCGAAAAGTTGGTCAAGGACGCGGGAATCCAATGGCGGAAGTCGCCGAAATAATTAGTAATTTCACGATGGAGATCAAAAAGACCCTGATCGAAGAAAGTGGAATTCATATTAGAGAAATTTCTGTTAAAGGGCAGGATGGAACTGTTTCTAAGCCTTATTTATGTAAACAAGGGACCAATATTCTGCGTGATTTTAAAAGTTGGGTTTGGGGCTGTGGTGATTATCATTTCAAAGGCAAACAGGAAGATTTAGATGAAATTTGGAAATTAGAGGGGGCTCTTTCTGACGGGCGTGTCATCTATCGACCGGAACAGATTGGGCATCTTCGTGGAGAAGATTGTAGTTATTGGCTTTTTGGTAATGCTATGATTAAGGATGATGGTGGGGTTCTTCTTCCAGATGATGAAGGAATTATTTGGGATGGATTGACTGGGTATATTCCAAGGAGTATCAAAGATGATGCTGGAACCCAAGCTAAATCTAAATCAGGAAATAAAACCCCAGTTATTAATTTAGACTCTAACGTAGAATATGGATTGCCTGAACTTAAATATGCCGCAGATATGATGGAGACCAATTTCGGGACTAAGGCAATTAGATTAGCTGTGGGTTGGATTATCGCTTGTATGTTATCTGAAGAAATCTTTAAAAGATATGCATGTTTTCCGATTCTTTTTATTGGTGGCAAACGTGAGGTTGGAAAAAGTACTCTAGGCAATTGGTTAATGGCTATGGCTGGACAAGCGGAAGCTGCTGGGGATTCTATCAGTGGTGCTAGTCAAGCTGGTGCCGAACGAAATTTATCTTGGTATAATTCTCTACCTTATTGGCTTGATGAGTATCGAAATGCCCTAGGTAAAAAATGGGACGGACTATTTAGAAATGCTTATCAACGACAAGCTTCTTCTAAAGGCACTCTAGGTAATAGTATTCGTTCTCACAATATTAATGCTGGAATCCTACTCTCGGGAGAAGAGACACCAAGTGACAATGCTTTACTGACCCGATGTGTCTATATTCCTCTAACCAGTCGTAAAAGTCGTGAAGACAAGATTAATTTAGAACTCTTCAAGGAGATTGAAAATCTTCGAATTAGTGGGATTCTATCCAGACTAATGATTGAAGTGGCTAAACTTAAAAAGAAAATCATTACTGCTGTTCTCGATAATATTGATGGTTGGAAAGAACGAATGGTTAAACAAGGAGTTGGAGATCGCGTTGCTCTTAATTATGCCATCCCCGCAGTTTGTTATGACGCTGTTTTCTTGAAGGATGAGCCTGTCGCAAGTAGAATTGAATTTACTGATTGGGTAGTTAAGGAATCACATAAGTTTGAAAAAGAAAAAGAAAATGAACATATCTTGGCTGTCTTTATGGATGATTTAATTACACTTCATGAAAAATTAGGTGAGTTTTATTCAATTTATGAAACAAAAGAAGCTAAAGGTAAAACCCGGATTGCACTTCATTACCCCACTTTTTATTCAGTGTGGTCGGAGAATTTTCGGAAAAAAGGGGAGCAACCTTTTAGTCGTGCCGCCATCCTAAAATATATTCGTGAAGAGAAATATTTTGTTGAGGATAATGCATGTAGAAGAATTAATGGGAAAACAGCTAGAGCTTTAGTGCTTAGTTTAGATCTATGTGATAATCCGCCTGATGGCCTATCTTATCTACAACAAAACAAAAAAACTGAGGCTGCGGGTTCTGTATCTGATGCTGTCAAGGATGTAAATGATGCCAATGACGCCCTGGGCCCAGCCCCTGAAGATAATTTAGATTTAGATCCTCCAATCTAGAGCATTGACAATAAACATTAATCTGGTAACCTCGAAAAAGGAGATAAAAATGCGTAACAACTTTTCCGTTGATGTTGGTAACAAACCTAGACTATCCAATATGATTCCGTTGCCTTATCAACAAAATACTTTTCTATGCCCAGAATCAAAGACGCGATGGGTTTATAATAAGGGTGAAATTTATCGGGACACTGATGGAGAAAATGAATGGATAAAAATGGGTGAATACGTAGGAAAAACTTATGAGGAAATTTTCGCAGAAACTTTTAAATACGCTATGAATGCTTCATAGGTATGACAATATGCATTGGTGCAGTAACTGCCAACTCTATTATAATGGGGTGTGATTCCCTATGGACTTGGGGAGAGGATTTTGTTAGAGAACATAATAGTAAATTTGTAGAGATTCCTGAAAAATATAGAGAGCAAATACTTGTTGCATCTGCTGGGCAGGATAAGTTTACTCAAATTTTTAGAAAATTAATAAAAAAAAGTCCGGATTTACTTGGATTTATGTGTATTGATGGAGCACTTGAGTTGGTTGAAAATTTTCAAGGGGAAGTTGCTAGTAATGGTGTTGGAGATCCTGAGACCAATGAATTACCTGAGCACAATATGGGATTTTTAGTCGGGTCTATTCTTACTAGAAGTTTATGGGTAATAGAATCAGATTATAATATTTGTGAATTTAAGGATTATGTTTGTGCTGGCGCTGGGGCTTTTTTAGGAGAAAGTTCAATGCTATCTTTAAAAAAAGTAAATATTACTGGAGAGGAAGCCATTAGGATTGCAATTGAATCTGTTAGCCAGCTACACCCACATTGTGGTGGTAAAATTGACATTAAAGTGCTAAAAGGATAATTAATGGATTTGGACGATTATTGCGTTATCCATACTAGAACTGAGTTGAAGGATGGAAAATGCAGAAGATGTGAGAAAGGTACATGCAGTAGACATACAAGGATTAAGTTAGTTAATGGGAAATGTGAAAGATGTGAAGATAGAAAAATTCAACTTAAGTTAAATATGATGTGTCATATGCACTCAACAACTAAATTAGTTGAGGGTAAGTGTGAAAAATGTGAATCTCGAAAAGTTGAACTTAAATTGAAAGGTATGTGTTTAAAGCATACTAGTACTATAAAAGTTGATGGAATATGTATAAAATGTGAAGATAAAAAAGCTAAATATAAACTAAAAGGTCTCTGTTGGATTCATAAGAGTATTAAATTAGAGAATGGCATATGCTATAAATGTGATACTTACTGTCGAAAGCATCCATTAATTAAATTAATTGATGGGGAATGTCAAAAATGCAACGATTTTTTGAAGAAAAATTACTCTGAAAGGAAATTATATGCGATTGCCAACGGCGTTTGTACTAGACATCTTGGTGTGAAATCAGTAGAAAATAATTTAAATTGTATAAGATGTTGGTATGAAGATATAGCTTAACACTTTGGTACCTTTTACAGGATCTTTATGAGAAAAATAATGGATTGTGCGCCATTACCGGCCTACCAATGAAAATAGGTGGTAGGAGTGCATTATCAGCTTCATGCGACCATATAATACCAATAGTTCATGGTGGTGCGCGCGACATATCAAATGTTCAATGGGTTATTAATAGAGTTAATAGAGGGAAGATAGATCTTACAACGGATGAGTATTTAAATGCTATAAAGAGTATATTTCTTTATAAAAAAAATAATCATGAAATAACATTTCTTGATTACATTGACTCTTCTTTTAAAGAGTTAGATAATATAAGTATTACTTGTAATTATAACAAAAGTTGTAAATTAATGGCAGAAATAGACCATTTTTGTACATCTCATTACTTTCAAAAAAAAGCTGGTAGATTGAAGGGAAAGCACCCTAATGGTAAGGAGTTGGAAGAATTATTTAAATCGCAAGGAGGGATATGTCCTTTTAGTGGAGTTAAAATGATTTTAGGTGGGGGAGAAAAAAGAAGTTTAGCTACTATTGATCATACAATTCCAGTATCTTGGAGCTGTTAAACAAGTTCAAAAAGACCTAAAGTCCTATCAAGAATTGCAAAATCCTAAATATCATGTTTACAAAATTTTGACCTATGGAGGAGGGCTCAAATTTCTTTATAAACTTGATCCAATTCCCAAAATTGCTGGACAATTTAGAGATGATTTATTAGATCCAAAAAGACCCTACAAATTGACTTACGTCGAAGTTGCTGGCTATGTAGGAAATCGAAATACCAGGCTCTGGCGAATGACAATTGCAGTTAAAGCGACCGAAGTTGATGATTTCTTGATTAAGATGAAAAAATTTGA
>Ga0334722_10000589_pt1 | contig 51913 bp, 48 predicted proteins | sample C3_bottom_MG_FD_207210 | JGI IMG/M metagenome (GOLD analysis project Ga0334722, IMG submission 207210) | Sediment microbial communities from Yellowstone Lake, YNP, Wyoming, USA - C3_bottom | ecosystem: Environmental > Aquatic > Freshwater > Lake > Sediment | place: USA: Wyoming | collected...
GGAGGCACGCTGTGAGCGGCGCGTTCGACCGCGCCACGATCCGGTGGACGATCGCGGTGTTCGCGCTCGCGCTGCTCGTGCGCATCGTCGCCGTCGCGTACGTGCACCCCGACCCGCGCGACGGACGTTACGACGACAGCGTCTGGTACGACACGGCGGCGCGCCACCTCGCCGCCGGCGACGGCTACGTCTTCGACCCTAACGTCTGGAGGACGGCCGACGGCACGCCGATCTATCCGGACGAGCACGCGCTCTCGCCGACGGCGCTCTGGCCGCCCGGCTACCCGCTGACGCTCGCCGCCATCTACAGGATCAGCGGCGACTCGCTCAACGCGGCGCGCGCGTTCAACATCCTCTGCGGCGCGCTCACCGCCGTCCTCGTGTACGCGATCGCGCTGAAGCTGTTCGAACGGCTGGAGGCGATCTTCGCCGGGCTGGCGATCGCCTTGCTCCCGTCGCACGCGCTTTTCACGGCGGTGCTGCTGTCGGAGACATACTTCGGGTTCCTGCTCGCCGCGCTGCTCGCCGCATTCGTGTACCTGGTGCTCGACCGCGCGCCGCCGCGCTGGCCGCTGATCGCCGCGCTGGGCGCCCTCACCGCGTTTGCGGGGTACGTCCGGGGCGAGTTCCTGGCGTTCGGGCTCGTGCTCGCCGCGCTGATGTTCTGGCGCTGGCGACGCGACGCCCTCGTGCCGCTCGCCGGATTCGCGCTGGGCGCGCTGCTCGTGATCGCGCCGTGGGTCGCCCGCAACGAGGCCACGATGGGCGAAGCGATCGTCGGCACGACGGGCTCCGGCCGCGTCGCCTACCAGGGTCACAACCCGGAGAGCGACGGTGGCGCCAGCCTCAGCGCAGTGACGCAGCTGGAGTCGCGCTTCGCCGGCGAGAGCCGCAAGCAGATCGAGCTGGATACGAACCGCGAAGGGTCGCGGCTCGCGCGCCGCTGGGCGTGGGACCATAAGATCGAGGAGCTCAAGCTCATCCCGAAGCGGATGTACCGGCTGTTCCGCAGCGACGAGTCCGGCGTCACCTGGATCCAGAGCAACAAGCCGTGGTTCGGACCGGACGGCGCGGACAAGCTGATCCGCGTATCGAGCTTCGCGTTCTTCGGGTTGATCGCGATCGCCCTGTCGTCGGCCCGGGCGTGGTGGCGGCCGCGCGACCCGGCGTTCTGGTGCGTCTTCGCGCTGGTCCCGTTCTACATACTCGTGTTCGGGGTGCTGTTCATCGGCGACCCGCGGTATCACTACGCGATGTACCTGCCGATCGCGATCTTCGCGGCGCCGGGATTCGCGGCGATCTGGCGGATGACCGCCGACCACTGGCGCGCCGTCGCCGGAGACAAGAGCTTCGGCGACGTGCTCCGCACGTACGGCACGCGCCGCGCATGAATCCCGTCGCGAGCCACTGGCTGCGGCTGGCGCTCTGGCTGCTGCTCGCCTCGCCGATCGTGGGGCTGGTGGTCTGGCTGACGGAAGGCGTGGACTTCACGTTCGCGCTGATCATCACGCTGTACATCTGGGCGCTCGTTTGCGTCATACTGGCGCTGATCGCGCTCGCCGGTCTGGTGGTCCGGCTCGTTGGCTGGGGGGTACGTGCGCTTCGAAGGTAAGACGGTCGTCGTCACCGGCGCGGGCGGCTTCATCGGCAGCCACCTCGTCGAACGGCTCGCCGGCGAAGGCGCGCACGTGCGGGCGTTGCTCCGCTACACATCGCGCGGCCAGCGTGGCTGCCTGGACGATGTCTCCGACGAGATCCTCCGGGAGACCGAGATCACGCTGGGCGACGTCCGGGACTTCGACGCAGTCCGCGAGATCACGCGCGGCGCCGACGCCGTGTTCCACCTCGCGGCGCTGATCGGGATCCCGTATTCGTACGCGCACCCGCAGGAAGTGATCGACACGAACATCATCGGCACGTCGAACGTGCTGCTCGCCGCGAAGGAGCTGGGCCACCTCGAGCGCGTCGTGCTCACCTCGACGAGCGAGGTGTACGGCTCCGCTATCCGCGTGCCGATGGACGAGGAGCACCCGCTGCAGGCGCAGTCTCCCTATTCGGCCACGAAGATCGCCGGCGACGCGCTTGGCCTCAGCTTCGCGCGTGCGTTCGGCGTCCCCGTGACCGTGGTGCGGCCGTTCAACGCGTACGGCCCGCGGCAGTCGGCGCGCGCCGTCATCCCGACCATCATCACCCAGGCGCTGACCGGATCGGCCCTTCGCCTAGGCGCCCTGGATACGACGCGCGACTTCACGTTCGTGGCGGACACGGCGCGCGGGTTCATCGCCGTGGCCTCGGCGGAGGCCGCCGTCGGCGAAGTGGTCAACGTCGGTTCCGGCACCGAGGTCAGCATCGGCGAGATCGTGCGCCGCGTGGCGAAGATCGTCGGGCGCGAGCTGACGGTTGAAGGTGACGCGCAACGCCGGCGCCCGGAGAAGAGCGAAGTCTCACGGCTCCTGTCCGACAGCTCGAAGGCGGCGCGACTCGCCGGCTGGACCCCGGAGGTCTCGCTCGATGAGGGCCTCACGCTGACTACCGACTGGATGCGCGACCACATGGGCCTCTACCGTCCCGCCGAGTACGCCGTATGAGGGCCGTGGTGCTCGCGGGCGGCAAGGGCGCGCGGTTGCGGCCGCTGACGTACACGATCCCCAAGCCGCTCCTCCCCGTCGGCGAGAAGCCGATCCTGGAGGAGATCGTCGAACGCCTGAAGAGCTTCGGCGTGACGGACCTGACGATCGCCGTCGGTTATCGCGCCGAGCTGATCGAGACGTACTTCCGTGACGGCGCGCAGCTCGGCGTGCGTATCGGTTACATCCGCGAAGCGCAGCCTCTCGGCACGGCCGGACCGCTCTCGCTGCTGGACGCTGGGACCGGCGACGAGCCGCTGCTGGTGATGAACGGGGACATCCTGACCGACCTGGACGTGCGAGAGTTCATCAGCTCGCACCTGCGCAGCGGCAACGCGTTGACCATCGCGACCCGGGAGTTCCGGCTGCAGCACCCGTACGGAGTGATCAGGACGGAGGACGGGCGCATCACGGGCATCGTGGAGAAGCCGGCCGTCGTCGACATGGTGAGCGCCGGCATCTATGCCGTGCAGCCTTCCGCGTTGTCGCTGATCCCGCGCGGCCGTCCGTTCGACATGCCGGACTTCGTGAATGCGCTCATCGCTGCGGGGCGCGCCGTGGGCGGCTACGAGCTGCACGGCGAATGGCTCGCGATCGACCGCATCGAGCAGCTCGAGGAGGCCGCGCGCATGCTGGCGGAGCGGCACGCGTGAAGCTCTCGATCATCATCCCGGTGCGAAACGAACGCGAGACGATCGTGACGCTCGTCGAGCGCGTGCGCACGGTCGACTGCGCCATGGCGAAAGAGCTGATCGTCGTCGACGGCGCCTCGACGGACGGCACGCGCGAAGCGCTGCTGGCGATGCCTCCTTCCGGCGACCTTGTCCTCGTGCTCGAAGACGCCGCGCGGGGCAAGGGCCGCGCCGTGCGCACGGGCATCGAGCGTGCGACGGGCGACATCGTGATGGTGCAGGACGCCGACCTGGAGCTGGATCCGGCGCAGATCCCGTCGCTCCTCGCGCCGATCGTGGAGGGCCGCACCGACGTGGTGTTCGGGACGCGTTTCCCCCGCTGGCGCCGCGGCCGCACGCCGCTGGTCGGCTACGCGGGCAACATGCTGCTCACCGGGGCCGCGAACGCGCTGTTTCTCTCGTCGCTCACGGACATCCTCACCGGCTACAAGGTGCTGCACGCCGAAGTCGCGCGAGCGCTCGACCTGCGGTGTAACGGCTTCGACCTCGACGCCGAGATCACCTGCCGCCTGCTTCGCGCCGGCCACCGCATCGTCGAAGTGCCGGTCGCGTACGCGCCGCGCGGCGCGGACGAGGGCAAGAAGCTGAGTCCGTCCGTCGGCTGGAGCGTCCTGCGCGCGATCGTCCGGGTCCGTTTCTCGCGGCGCGGCGTTATGACGACGCGCGCGCCGCGCCCGGCCCGTGAGAGCGAGCCCATCGCGGCGGCGCCTGAGAACGACGGGCGTTGACACCTCGCGCGGCATCTCCCTAGACTGCAACGAGCAGTCATCGGAGCGGTCGTCCGCGAACGAAGGAACAATAGTCCGCCGTCACCTCCGAGCGCCGCATTCCGCAGGAGCGCTCATGTCCCTCGAAACGTTGCTTCCCCAGCTCGATAATCCGGAACAGGCACCGCCTGCGTCCGACCTCACCGCGCTGACGCGGCTCGGCGGTACCGACCGCGAGCGCTTCCTGGCCGTCTGGCGGACGCTGAGCGTGCAACGGAGACGCGACATCATCGACCTGCTGGCGGACATGGCCGAAGACAACGTGGAGCTGGACTTCGATAACGTGTTCCTCATCGGGCTGCTCGATGACGACGTCCAGGTCCGCGCCCAGTCGATCAAGGCGCTGTGGGAGTCGGACGACCGGGACCTCCCGGGCGTGCTCATCCGTCTCCTCCGCGATCCGGAAGCGCTCGTGCGCGCCGAGGCGGCGCTCGGCCTGGGCCGATTCCTGCTCCGCGCCGAGCTGGAGGGGAAGCGCGGGCTGGATGTGCCGGCGATCGAGCAGGCATTGCGGTCGATCCTGCTCGACGAGTCGGAGCTGACGGATGTCCGCGGCCGCGCCCTGGAGGCGCTCGGGATCCGAAGCGAGGACTGGGTCCGCGACGAGATCGAGCGCGCGTACACGGGCGGCGACCGGCGCATGATGATCAGCGCCGTCCACGCCATGGGCCGCAACGCCGACACCGCGTGGCTTGCCACCATCATCGCCGAGATGGAGAGCGACGACGCGGAGATGCGCTTCGAGGCGGCGACCGCCGCCGGCGCGCTTGGCGACGAAACGGCGATCCCTGCGCTCGCCGGCCTGGCCGCGGACGACGACGCGGAGGTACAGGAAGCGGCGATCGCCGCGATCGGCGAGATCGGCGGGCCCGCGGCACGCTCCGCACTGCACGCGATCGCCGAAGACGAGACGGACGAGCGCGTCCTCGGGGCCGTCACCGACGCGCTGAGCGACGCCGACTTTGTCGAAGATCCGCTGGGGTTCAAGATGCACCTGGACCGCAGCGTTGCCGATGATGCCGATGAGGACGAAGAATGACGAGCCGGGACCTTGAGCTGCGCGTGGAGGACGTCGTATCGGCCGGCGGTGTGGTGTACCGCCACGGCGCCGGCGGCATTGAGATCGTCCTCTGCGGGCGGACGGCGGAAGGGCTGTGGGCGCTGCCCAAGGGCACGCCGGAGCGCGATGAGAGCCTGGAGTCGACCGCACTCCGGGAGGTGACCGAGGAGACGGGGCTCGGCGTGCGGATCGTCGCCGACCTTGGATCGATCGCATACGCGTTCGCCCGCCCGGCGCAGGGCATGCGTTTCGAGAAGGTCGTCTACCACTACCTCATGGTGCCCACCGGCAGCGGCGGGGTGGACGAGCACGACGGCGAGTACGATCGCGTCGCATGGTTCGCGGCGGCCGAAGCGCTGCGCATCATGACGCACCGCAACGAGACGGAGATCGTGCGCCGCGCGCTCGATGCGATCGAACTGCTCGAGGAGAAGGCGTCGTGACGACGACGGTCGACGGCGAAGTCGCGCGCGGCGAGGCGATCGTGCTCCGCGAGAAGCGGCTGGCCGACGCACCCGACGACTACCGCTGGCGCACGGACGCCGAGCTCGCCCGGTTCGATGCGGCGCGCCCGTTCGCGGCCACATACAGTGATTACCTCTTGCTGTACCGCGACGAGTTGACGTACCCCAGCCCGTACCGGCGCAGCCTCGCGATCGAAGATATCGACGGCCGTCACATCGGCAACGCGATGTACTACAACATCGATTCGATCCGGCGCGAGGCGGAGATCGGCATCACGATCGGCGAGCCCGAATACTGGAGCCGCGGCTACGGGACGGACGCCGTGGCAACGCTGGTGCGGCACATCTTCCGGGCGACGGGATTCCGCCGCATCTACCTGAAGACGCTGGACTGGAACGTCCGCGCTCAGCGGGCGTTCGAGAAGGCGGGGTTCCGGGTCTGCGGCCGCTCGCGTCGCGGCGGCAACTCCTTCATCGTCATGGAGTACATGTCCGCCTGGCTGTCCCGGGAGAGCTGACGCCCGCCGGTAGTCTCGCGAGCGCGTTGGCCGCCGGGCGGGTGCGGTAAGATGATCCCCGATACCGGGACCGCGTGACGCCATGGCCTCCGACCTTACTCCGTACATCCCGCGCATGCTCGTCGAGTGGCAGCACGAGACGCCCGACGCTGCCTATCGCGAGATCGATGGCACGCTCGTCTTCGTCGACATCTCCGGCTTCACGGCCATGTCGGAGCGGCTCGCGCGGCAGGGCAAGGAGGGCGCCGAAGAGGTCACGACGATCCTGGACAAGACCTTCACCGGCCTGCTCGCGGCCGCCTACGAGCGCGGCGGGTCGCTGCTCAAGTTCGGCGGCGACGCGCTGCTCCTGTTCTTCTCTGGCGAGGGTCACGCGCGGCGCGGCTGCATTGCCGTCGTCGAGATGCGCGCCCGGCTGCGCCAGGCAGGCCGCATCCCGACGTCGTCCGGGCTCGTCACGCTGCGCATGTCCGCGGGCATCCACAGCGGACCGATCCTCTTCTTCCTGACGGGCGAATCGCACCGGGAGTTGATCGTCGCCGGACCGGGCGTGTCGACGACGGTTGCCATGGAGTCGGTCGCCACGGCGGGACAGATCCTGGCGAGCCCCGAGACGATGCGGGCGCTTCCCGCCAGGTGCGCCGGCGCGGCGAAGGGCGACGGCTTCCTGGTCGCGCGCGCGCCCGCCGCCGGTCCCGGGCAGCGGGAGTCGACGGCGCCGGTCGCCGGCTTCGATGCCGCGCTCTACGTCCCGGCGGCGATCCGGCGCCACGTGCGCGCAGACCTGCGCGACAGCGAGCACCGCCGGATCACGATCGCGTTCCTCCACTTTGGTGGGATAGATGCCGAGGTGGCGCGGGCCGGCGCCGAAGCGGTCGCGACGAAGCTCGACGCGCTCATGCGCGCGGTCCAGGGCATCGCCGAAGAGCACGCGATCTGCGTTCTCGGCACCGATATCGACCGCGATGGCGGCAAGATCATCCTGACCGCAGGCGCGCCCGTGAGCGGCGGCGATGACGAAGAGCGCATGCTGCGCGCGGTGCGCCTGATTGCCGACAGCCGCTTCGGCCCCATGCTCCGCATCGGCGTCAACCGCGGGCACGTGTTCGCCGGCGATGTCGGTCCGCCGTACCGCCGCACCTACACGGTCATGGGCGACGCCGTGAACCTGGCCGCCCGGCTGATGGCGCGCGCGGCCGACGGCGAGGTCATCGTGGCCTCCGACGTGCTCAAGCGTTCTCGCGCCCGTTTCGAGGTCGAAGAGCTGGCGCCGTTCACCGTCAAGGGCAAGTCGCGCCCGATCTCGGCCGTCGCGCTTGGCGCGCTCACCCGCTTCCGCGACGAACGGCGCGCCAGCGCTGTCCGGCTCATCGGCCGCGACCACGAACTCGCAACGCTGCTCGATGTGTGGGACGCCGCGCGTAGCGGCCGCACCCGCGTGGCCCAGATCATCGGCGAGGCCGGGAGCGGCAAGTCGCGGCTGCTCCGCGAGCTGGCGGCGAGGGCGGCGGGCGCGCGCCGCATCGAGACCGCCGGCGAGCAGTACGAGTCGGCCAACGCGTACCATCCCTTCCGGCGGCCGCTGCGCGAGCTACTGGGGATCGAAGCCGACGCCTCGCCGGCCGAGGCGGGCGCGCGCCTGGCCCGCGCCGTCGCCGCGCAGGCGCCCGACCTCACCCAGTGGCTGCCGCTGATCGCGATCCCGTTCGCTGCGCACGTCGCCTCCACGTCGCAGGTGGACGGCATGCGGCCGGCGTTCCGCACCGCCCGCCTGCATGACGCCGTGCTGCGGCTGCTCCGCGCGGTCGTCCGCGAGCCCGCGCTCTTCGTATTCGAGGACGCGCACTGGTTCGACAACGCGACGCGCGACCTGGTGCGCTATCTCGGCACGGGTGCGGCCGACGCGCCGTGGATGTTCTGCGTCACCGGCCGCGAGGGTTCCGCCCGTCTCTTCACCGCCGACGATGGCGTCGCCGACCTGAGCCTCAGTCCGCTGTCCGGCGGTGCCTCGTACGAACTGGCGGCGGCGCTCGCCGCGGACGCGCCGCTCTCGGACCGCGAGCTTGCGCACATCGCCGAACGGGGCGATGGCAATCCGCTGTTCCTCGAGGAGATCGTCGCGGCGCGGCTCGCGGTCGCCGAAGCAGAGGGGCTTCCGGACAGCATCGAGGCCGTCCTCACCTCGCGCATCGACCGCCTCGACGCGGGCGAGCGCGCCGTGCTACGGTACGCGGCCGTGCTGGGCGCCAGCTTCGCAGTCGATGATCTCTGCGCCCTGATGGGGGACCGCGCCACGCACGGCGGGCCCTTCATCGTGCCTCCGGCGCTCGACCAGTTCCTTGAGCGGGACAGCGCCGACGCGATCCGCTTCCGGCACTCGCTGGTGCGGGAAGTCGCGTATGGGTCGCTGCCGTTCCGGCGCCGCCGCGACCTGCACCTCGCGGTCGGCGAGCGACTGGAGGGTGCCGCTCCGGAGCCGCGCGATCTGGCGGAGATCCTGTCGCTGCACTTCGACCGCGGGCAATCGTTCCAGAAGACCTGGGAGTACGCGCTGGTCGCCGGCGAACGGGCGAAGGAGAAGTTCGCCAACGCCGAAGCGGCGACGTTCTACCGGCGCGCTGTCGGCGCCGGGCGAAGAATCGCTGTCGCGCCGCAACAGCTGACAGCGGCGCTCGAAGCGCTGGGCGACGTGTCCGAGCTTTCCGCCACGTACGCCGACGCCGTGAAGGCGTACCGCGACGCACGCAGCATCGCCGGCGACCGGCCCGGCGCGCAGGTCACGCTGCTGCACAAGGAGGGTGTCGTCCAGGAGCGCCTGGGCAAGTATTCGCAGGCCCTTCGCTACTACTCACGCGCGCTTCGCGAGCCGGGGGTCGATGGGGTCAGCGCGTTTCGCGTCAAGCTCGGCCTCGCGTACGCGGGGGTGCGCTTTCGCCAGGGCCGCTACGCCGACTGCGCCGAGTGGTGCCAGCGCATGTTGCCGCTCGCCGAGCAGGCGGCCGACCGCGCGGGCGTCGCCCACGCCTACTACCTGCTGGCCCACGCGCTGACGTTCCTGGGCAACGCCGATAGCACGCGCTATCGCACGCTGGCGCTGCCGATCTACGAGGAGCTAGGTGATCCGGTCGGCCAGGCGAACGTGCTGAACAACCTGGGCGTCACCGCGCAGATGGAGAGCCGCTGGGACGAAGCGCTCGACCTCTACCGCCGCAGCAGGGCCGCCCGCGACCGCGCGGGTGACGTCGTCGGCTCGGCCACGGCGGCCAATAACATCGCCGAGATCCTCGCCGACCAAGGGCACGTCGAAGAAGCAGAGGAGCTGCTCCGCGAAGCCCTCCGCGTCTGGCGCGGCGCGCAGTATCCGGTCGGTATCGCACTCGCCCGCATCAACCTGGGACGGCTCGCGGCGCATGCCGGCCGCTTCGACGACGCGGAGGCGCTGCTGCAGCAGGGACTCGCGGAGTTCCGCCGCCTGGGTTCCGCCACGTTCGTGCTCGAAACCGAGGTCCGTCTCGCCGAGCTGGCGGTGTTGCGCGGCGACGCGGGGGCTGCGTCCGCCGTGCGAAGCCTGCTCGACCGGCCCGGCAAACGGCCCGTCGACGCCCTGGACGCGATGCTCAACCGCCTGCTCGCCATCATCGCCGCCGGGTCCGGCGACCGGGCCGGCGCGCTCGATCTGCTGCGCGCGAGCGAAGACATCGCGCGCAAGGCCGCGCTTGGCCCCGGCTCGGGAGACGGATTCCGGTCGGCAGACTACGAGCTGGCGCTCACGCTCGATGCGAAGTCCCGGCTGCTCGAAGGCCGCGACGAGCTGGCGGACGCCGAGGCGCGCACGATCGCCTCGCGGCTGGGCATCGTGTCGCTTCCCCGCCTGAGCGCGCGGGTCCGGGTCGCCGCTCCTGCGTGAGTGCTGACGTGCCCGATGGCGAACTACGCGATCTGCAAGCCGATGTCGAACGCCCCCGCGTAACCGTCGTCGGCACCTGCCGGTGTCACCGCGAGCAGTAGCTGGTCGCCACCGTTGCGGAAGATTCCGTCGTTGCTGTTGAGCGTCGTGCGCTGCCCCTTCTGGGCGTAGGGCGGCTGCGCGAAGACGCGGTCGCTCAAAGCGTCGTCGAAAAACAGCTGCGACGTGAACTCGTAGATCCCTCCTCCGGAGCGCGGCGTCCTGATCTTGAAGTGCACGTGCACGGCCCGGCCCTGGTACCAGCCGGGATAGATCGTGGTGAACTTCGCCGCGCCGGAGCTGTCGGTCAGCTGGTAGCCGCGAAGAAACTTCTGACCCTTCGTCGCGAAGCTCGGGTCCTGTGCGTCGGAGTACACGCCGAGGGCGTCGCAGTGCCACACATCGACCGACGCCCCGGCGAGCGGCACGCATTCGCCGGTGCCGACCGTCGACACGTTGAACGCGATGGCGAGCAGCGTCCCGGGCTTGACGCTGCCATCGGACGGGTCCGACCGGATGTCCGAGCGTTCGAGCTTCTCGTCCACGAAGTAGGGGCCTTCCGTCAGCTCGGGGCGGACGACGCAGGAGGGCGCGGCGGCGGCGGCCGCCTGCGTGCTCGTCGCCGAAGGCGTCACGCCCGCACGGATGGTTTGTGTGGGCGAGGCGCTGTCCTTGCCGGAGCAGGCGGCCGCGAATGCGACGCCGGCCCCACCGAGCAGCACGAGCGCTTCACGGCGGCTGAGCAACCGCCCGACCAGCCGGTCATCACTATCCATCTCGCAGCGACCTCCTCGCTCGTGTCAGCCGGATACGTCATGGTAGCGGCTCGCTCTGCGCCTGGTATGTCGATTTCGTAACCGGCTCGTTGTCTTCGCCGGCGCCTTCAGTCGATGAGCAGGCTCAGATCTCTTCATTGCCCCACCCGATGGGCCAAAGATTCGGGACAGATCATGGCGATAACCATCACAGGCCCCCGGGCGAGGTCCCGTACGCTCCGACTGCGGTCGCGGCGAGGCGACACCGGTTACGCGAGGACGCCCAGCGTGAGACTCCGAACGACGGCCACGAATCGCCCGCGGGTTCAATGTGCCGCGCTGCTCTTGTTTCTTCTCGCGTTTGTCTTGAGTTCCTGCTCCTCAGGGACAACGGCTCCCGAGGCCGTCGACGCCAGGCGGGGGCCGGCGACCGGCGCCTACTTCGGCACCAATCTCGACCTGGGCAATGACAGCCCGTACGCGTTCAACGAGCGGCTGGGCCGCAGGCCGGCGGTATACGTGCAGTTCGTCCGGTTCCCGCTGGACGCCGGCGCGGTCGCCACGCTGAACGATTTCATCGACCAGGTGAAGTCACAGCACGGGATGGGGCTGATCACGCTGGAACCGGTCGACGGGCTGAACAAGATCATCACCGCCGCCGCCATGGATCTTGCTGACCGGGCCGCGGCCTACAACAAGCGCGGCGTGCCGTTGTTCATCCGCTTTGCTCACGAAATGAACGGCTCGTGGTATCCGTGGAGCCAGAGCCCGTCTCCTTACGTGTCCGCCTTTCGGCTGTTGGCATCGGCGGTCCACGAGCGCGCGCCCGGGACGGCGATGATGTGGGCGCCCAACTACGGCGGCGGCTATCCCTTCACAAACGGGGCGTACGAAGCGAAGCCTGGCTCGCCCGGGTTCGAGATGCTCGACACGAACCACGACGGGCGGCTCTCGATGGACGATGATCCGTACTTGCCGTACTACCCGGGAGATGACGCCGTGGACTGGGTGGGCATGTCGGTATATCACTGGGGCGACCAGTACCCGTGGGGGGAGAACGAAGTCCCGGAAGCGCACAAGTTCGTCGACATCATCACCGGAGCGTACTCCGGGCTCAACGGCGACGAACGGGCCGTCCCGGATTTCTATGAGGCCTACGCGGTTGGACACAACAAACCGATGGCAATCACAGAGACATCGGCTCTGTACAACACCACGTCATCCGGCGACGCCGAGTTCGACATCAAGCAAGGCTGGTGGCGTCAGGTGTTCGCTCCAGAGGTACCCCGCGACTTTCCGGGGATCAAGATGATCAATTGGTTCGAGTGGCGAAAAGCCGAGAGCGAGGTGGGCGGCGCCATCATCGACTGGCGGGCGACGTCGACGCCGGAGCTCACGCTGGCGTTTCGAAGCGAACTGCCGAGCTGGCTCCTCTTCGCGCGTTAGACGGCCATCGCGAAGAAACGGCCGACGACGCAGCGCCGGCGGACGAGCCTCCACTTGCCTGAGGCGATTCGCCCAAGAGCGCTGCGCCACCACGCGCCGGCGAGAGCGAGACTCGGGCCGGCGGGCTCGTACCTGATGGAGCGCGTCGGGCACGGGCGGAGCGACTGCCGTGCTCAGTGCCGCTCTCGCCGCATGGATCGTGGCCCCCGTCGCCGTTGCGGCCTGGGTGTTCGGGCTTCGCGAGTACTGACCGCCCTGCTGCCACGCCGTCCCGATCCCGGCACTCGCGTGCGGCGGCTGGTCGAGCGACGCACCGGGTGCAGGCCCCAGCGGTCAGGCAGTGTGGATGATGTGCACGGCCTCGGGCCGAATGGAGATCTCGATGTCCTTGTCGTGGTCCAGACCGAGCCGGAAATAGGTGTACGCAGGGAGGTCGATCTCGAGGTCCTCTCCCGCGGCAGAGCCGGGAAGCTTGACGAAGATGCGGTAGGTCTCGGCGCCCATGATCTCGTGCGCGATCTTCGCGGCGAACACGTTGACCCGGCCTTCGAAGGTGTCGCCCGGGCGACGGATCATGATCTGCGTCGGTCTCACAGAAGCCTCGACAGGCTGCCCGGGTGCGAGCGGTGGCGCGGCATGGCTCGCGTAGATCGCGGCAGCGATCGCTCTGCCTGCCCAGTCAAGATGGATTACGCCCTCGGACCAGCCTTGAACCGTCATCGGCAGCACGTTCCGCGTGCCCACGAGTTCGGCGATGCGGCGCGTCGCGGGGCGGTAGAAGATGTCTTCGCGCGTCCCCTGCTGCAGCACTCGGCCGTGCTCGACGACGATGACCCTGCCCCCAAGGCTGAACGCGTCGGCGAGATCGTGCGTCACGACGAGCGTCGGGATGCCACGCGATTCATGCAGCGAGACGATGACGTCCCGCAGCTCCGCGCGGATCGCCGTGTCGAGCGCGCTGAAGGGCTCGTCGAGCAGGAGGATCCGCGGCCCGCAGGCGAGCGCTCGCGCAAGGGCGACGCGCTGCTGCTCTCCGCCCGACAACTGATGCGGTCGCCGGTCATTCATCCCTGAGAGGCCGGTGGCGGCGGTCAACGATTCCACCGCGGAACGCCGGCCGGCGCGATCGGTGTTCTGTAGTCCGAACCCGATGTTCTCCGCGACGGAGAGGTGCGGAAATAGCGCATATCCCTGAGGCACGTACCCCACGCGGCGGCCCTGGATCGGGACGTCGACGGCTGCCGCGCTGTCGTACAGCACACGATCGCCAATGGTGATGCGCCCGGCGTGCGGCCGCACGATGCCGGCGATGGCCTGCAGCGTGAGTGACTTACCGGACCCGGAGGGTCCGCACAACACGACGAGCTCGTCGCCGGCGCTGAAGGAGGGAGCAAGCTCGAACTTGCCAAGCCGCGCAGCAATCTCGACGCTAAGCACGGGGCGCTCGCCTGGGCACGGAGCCCGCGATCAGGCGCAGGATCGCCAGGAGGGCCGCTGCCGTGATGACCAGGATCACGGCGAGTGCGATCGGCACCTCGATCGACTTCCCTGACTCGAAGGCGCCGATGATCGCGAGCGGCATCGTCTGCGTACGACCCTGGTAGCTGCCGGCGAAGATGAGCGTGGCGCCCAGCTCGCTCAGAGCCCTTGCCCAGCAGAGCACGGCGCCCGCCAGAATGGACGGCCACGCAAGCGGGAGCGTGATCTGGCGGAACGTGCGCCACGGCGAAGCACCCAGCGTCCACGCGAGGCGTTCGTAGGCCGGGTCGATTGTCTCGAAGCCGGCCTTGACCGTGCGGATATAGAAGGGCGCCGCCACGAAGAGCTGCGCGAGCACGACCGCGGTGACGGTGAAGGCGATATCGACGCCCGCGGCCTGTAGATGCTCACCGATGATGCCCCGACGGCCGAGCGTCACGAGCAGCGCTACGCCGGCGACGGTCGGCGGAAGCACCACCGGCAGGTCGACAAGGACATCGACCAGCGCCTTCCCGGGGAAGTCATATCGGGCCAGGAGGTACGCGAGCGGCGTCCCCACGACGATCGCGATGGCGAGCGTGAAGGTGCTTGTGATGGCGCTGAGGCGCATCGCGTCGAGCGCGAACGACGACGTGACATTCTCCGTGAGAGCGCCGCTGCTCGTGGCACGCCACACAAGTGCGGCGATCGGCACCCCCATGAAGAGGACGCAAAGGAGTGCGGCGGGGCCGAAGACCCAGGTCAGGCCTACCAGTGGGCCGCTGCCGCGGACCTCCCGTGCGGGGGTAAGGGTAGTCATCGAGCCGGCATGAAGCCGTTGTCGGCCAGTATCGCCTGGCCTTCGGCCGAAAGGATGAATCCGACGAACGCCGCGGCGATGGCCGGCTTCCCGGCCTTCGCGGTCACGGCGATCGGGTACGAGGCGATCACGTTGAACGCGTCGGGGATCTCGATCCCGGAGACGTCGTGCGCTACGCCGGCCGTGATGTCGGTCTTGTAGACAATGCCGGCGTCGGCCTCGCCGAGCTGGATCTTGGAGACGACGCTCTTGACGTTCGGCTCTTCGGACACCAGGTTCTTCAAGACCTTATCGCTGAACCCGGCCCCGTAAGACGCGTCAGCCTCCATCTTCGACAGGGCCTGGCGCGCGTAGTCGCCGACCGGGACGCTCTTCTGAGCCAACACGAGCTTGAGATTGGCCTTGGCCAGATCCATAGGCGTCTGAATCTGCCCGGGGGTTGACTTCGGGACAGCGATGGTGAGCCGGTTCCTGGCAAAGATCTTCACCGACGCGGCGACGAGCGCCTTGTCCGTGGCGGCGTTCATGTTCTTCTCGTCCGCGGTGGCGAGGACGTCGGCGGCAGCTCCCTGGTCGAGCTGCGTTACAAGCGCGGGACTCCCGCCGAAGTTGAATCTGATTGCGGCGTTGGGGTGCGCCTGCTTGAAGGCGGCGGCTTCCTGGTTGAACGCGTCGGTGAGCGATGACGCGGCGAAGACCGTGATGCGTCCAGAGAGATCTGGCGTGGGGGTACCAGGCGCCTGCGTTGCCTGCGCCCCGCTCGTGAGGGTCGCGCGTGAATCGCCGCCGCCGCATGCCATGAGAGCGGCGCCGCTCGCCACGACGGCGATCGTGAGCCACAGGCGTCCCGTGCGCTGGGGTTGACGATCCACGAGCTCTCTCAGTCTTGCGGCGCGTCAGCGGGGCTCTACCGGACGACGGCGCCGACGCGCGCTGACCGTACCTGCATTCGCTCACACTGTATCCGGTGAATGGCGGGAGTTCCGCCTCCGTCCCGGCCGGGATCCGTCACGGGCGTTGTAGCCGCTCGCGCCCGCCCGCAACCGCGTCGGGCGCTCGCGTGACCTTCAGGCGCTGTACCAGAAACGCGGCTCGGCCGACACCGCCAGCTCGAACTGTTCGCCGAGAGACGCATCGAAGTGGCTGCCGGGTAGCGAGAGGACCTCGGCGCGGCGTGTCTGCCTCGCCGCTTTGAGCGTCACGGCCGTCGGCGTGAGCGTGTCCGCTGCTCCGACAACATACAGCGCCGGGCAGCGCACGCGCGGCGCACTGGCGATCGGCGGAAAGAGCGCCATCGCGACTATCACACGAGCGGCAACCTCGTTCCTCCACGCCGGCGCGTTCGTCACGATGGAGAAGTACCCCGGCTGCGCGTCGGGTGTGCTCATGAACGAAACGGATCCCGGCGGTCCGACGACGGGGATGAGATACGGCTCGCGTCGCAGCGCAGCGGATGCAAGGTCGCGCAGCCCGGCCCAGGCGAGCTTCGTGAACTCGCGAGCGGTCTGTTTGATCATCAGGCGCTCTTCCGTCATGTAGCCCATCGAAGCGCCTCTCTGTTCGACATCCATCTCCACGCCATTCCGGGGACCGGACCCCACGCTTCGTGCCTCGAACGAACGAAGCGGGTGCCACAGCCCGCGGCCGTTCCCGGCACAGCCCAATTCTCCGATCCGGGCGCCAGGGGGGCGACAGAGCCGGACGGACCGTACACTCGGACATTCGGTGCAGAACGACGTGCAGCCATACACCTGTCGCAGCACTCCCTGTGCGGTTCGTCCGCATCGAACGCGCCGCGTGGCCGGCGCTGAACGGACTCCGTCGTGCACTGCTCAACGGTTCCGCTTCGCATCGCTGGCGGATGCCCGCCCCAGGATGGATGCTTGGAGGAATGGGCAGGAAAGGAATCGAGGGTAAGGCCACAGATGCCGAACGGCCGATCATGACGAAGGATGCGGCCGCGTTCGGAGCGATCATCCTCGCGGGTGGCCGCAGCAGCCGGTTCGGCCGCGACAAAGCCTCGGAGCCGTTGCTCGGCCGGACGCTCTTGCAGCACGTCGTCGATCGCGTCGCGCCTCTGGTCGGAGAGCTGATCGTCGTACGCGCACGAGACCAGCGACTGCCAGCGATCGAATCATCGACGGCGGTACGGACCGTCGATGACGCAATATCCCGGCGCCGGGCCATTCGGCGGCATCTACACCGGGCTGCGGGCGGCAAGCGCCGAGCGCTGCCTGGTCCTGGCGTGCGACATGCCGCTCCTCTCCGCACCGCTGCTCCGCGAACTGCAGCGCCGGGCGCCGGGATGCGATGTGGTCATGCCGCTGCTCGTGGAGCCGGAGCCACTCCAAGCCGTGTATTCCCGCGCTTGCCTGGAGCCAATGCGCGCGCGTCTCGATGCGGCGCAGTTCAAGGTCACGGAGTTCCTGGGCGCGGTCCACGTTTGCTACATGAGCAGAGACGAATGCCAGGCGCTCGATCCGGAGTTGCGGTCGTTCGTGAACACCAACACCGAGGATGACCGGTTAGGCGTCTGCCGACGTGCCGGCCGCCGAAGGTGAGCGGCATCAAACCCGCCGAAGTTCGCGGACCCGACCACGGGCGGCGCCGACGGCAGCGCGCCAACGCACCGATCCGGGGACGACCGGCGGGCCGTTCCCTATCCCTCATGCCGAGGTTCGCCAGAGAGCTCACGGAGTCGCATTGGGCCGCCAGGGTCTGGTCGGAGTTCGCCGGGCGCGTGGCGCTCAGCGAATCATTCGTGGTTGAGAGGGGGAGCGATTGCCCGAACGCCACCATCGCGGTTGCGGGCTTGAAGGCCGGCGATGAACGCCTCTACGTGCTCGCGCTGAAGGCGGCGACGTTAGGCGGCATGCCGTGCGCCGAACGATAGCGACCAAACTGATGCCGCTTCTGTGTACATGACGTCCGTTTTCGGCGAGACGTTCTCCGGTCGCACGTGCCGGCGGAACCGGGCGACCGTTGACGGCGATGTCGCCGTCGGCTTCAATGAGGCTGTGCGCTTGGTGCTTGGTGTCTACAACTTCTCAACTGACTCGCTCGCAGGCATATGCTGTTGCAGCGCTGTGCGTCCCAAGCCATCTATGGGTATGGCCTGTCAGTCGTATCTGGAGCGAGCGGGAGTAGCTCAGCCGGTAGAGCATCTGCTTCCCAAGCAGAGGGTCGTGGGTTCGAGTCCCATCTCCCGCTCCAGTTCATCAGTAGGCGCACGCGCGGCGATCAGGCGTCGACACTCCCGGCGGAGACTTGCAGCCTCCCGGGCGATGCGCCCGAGCGGACCATCGAGGGGACGCCGGCGGCGACCTCCCGCACGAGCGCGACCGTGATATGCGCGAAGATGAACACATGCACCGCGGCGAGGGCCGCGCTCCAGGGAGAATCAATCCAAACACCCGACTGAGACGCGAGCGGTGGCGCGCTCGCCAACAAGTTCAGGAAGAACGTCACGGAGGCCGTGGCGTAGACGATCAGCCACTGGCGTTCTATCAGCACGACCGGAAGCATCAGCACCAGGAAGGGGTACATGTACCGATCGTGCGATGACACCGGCAGCACGTAAAACGCCAGCGCCAAGTACGCGCCAGCCAGCAACGCGGTCCGCAGATCGCGCCGCGACATGACCGCGGCGACGGCGACGAGCGCGGCGCCCGCGGACAGCACCAGGCCCGCCAGGCGGAACGACAGCATGGGCACGAACGGGAGCACCGGGTCACCGGGCCGCGCAGGCGCGAACAGGTCCCAGAACCACCAGAGGTTCCATGCCGACGCGGAGAGCCGTTCGTAATCGGCGCTGAACAGCCGGTGGTACACATCGAGAATCCGCAGCGCGTCTCCATGCAAGAGCCACGGTCCGAGCACCAGCGCGAATACCGCGGCGACGGCGGCCAGGGAGCGCGCACATGCGCGCGCGCCGAGCCCGGCCGTCATGACCGCCAGCACCGGGACGATGACGATCGGGTGAGGCTTCAGCAGGAAGCCCATCGCCAAGACCGCCCATCCGGTCGCCGGCCGCCGGCTCGCCGCCAGGGTCAGCGCCGCGACCATGGCCGCCGCGATCGCCGCATCGGTCTGAGCCCAGACGGCCGAGTCGTAGACGACCGCCGGATGGACCGCGACGATCCCGGCAGCGATGAGCGGCAGGTGCGTGGTGTGCCCGGAGCCCATCGCAGCGCGCCCCGACGTGGCGACGAGGCGCGCGGTCGCCAGGTACGTCACGACGATCAGCTCCGCGTCGAACGCGATCGGCGGCAACTTCACGAGCGCGTGGAGCGACGCGGACGACTCCAAATAGGAGCCATGGACGACGTGGTCCTGGAGCAGTGTCAACGCCGCGAGAATCCAGTGATAGCCGACGTAGTCGGTATCGGTCGTACGGAAGATGTTGAGGACGCCCCGCTCGTGGATCGCCCGCATCCAGTCCTTCCAGTATCGCTCGTCCATCGCACCGTTCGGCAGGTGCGCGTACAGAGGGACGAGCAACAGGCGGAGGATGGTCGCGAACAGCACCAGCACCACGAGCGGTGCAGACTTCGGAACCGAGAGCAGCGCGCCCGACAAGGGCTGCGCAGAGAGACCACGGCGCATCGCTGCCCGGCCGCGGCTCTTCATGGATGCCTCGCTAGCCGTTCTGTCCGTCACGATGCCAGTCCCTCCGTGCGCAGACAGCGTGCGTGCGCGGGGACGTCCACGAACTCCATCCTGGCGGGGTGCTGTTCAGGCCGACGGGAGTCATCCTCGGCGGGAACTGCGGGCAGCCCCCGGCGGCGCGTTGCAGTCGCCAATCGAATCGACCGCTAGGCGGGAAGCAACGGCTTGTGCGCCCACGCGTATCCTGGCAAGTCCGGCGCGCCTTGCAGCAATGACATGGCCGGCGAGGTCAGAAGCCGCAGCTTCGATGCCAGTTCGTCCGGGCCAAACGGCTTTTCGAGCAGATCGCACCGATGAGCTTTGAGGAACGGCGCCATGCGCTGCAACTGCCGGCGCGCGCCGCTCGTGACGAGCAACGGAAGGTCCGCCGTGGCCTCGTTCGCGCGGAGCCGCTGGATGTACTCGAATCCGCGTGGCTCGTCGTACATGAATATGTCGACGAGCACGGCACGGCAACCCGCGTGCGCGATGACCCGCGCCGCCTCATCGATATCGAGCGTGGTGATCGGGCACGAAGCGAACCCGGTGACCTGGAGCATCCGTTCCACAGCGCGGATGTAGGAGATGTCATCGTCGAGGATCGCCACGACCGGCGTACCAGCGAACTGCGAATCCATGTAAGGCATCTTTCTTGCGGCTTGTTGGCGGAGAGCCACCGCGAGTCCGTAAGACTAGCGGCGCGTGACCTTGCGCGCGACGCGCTTTACCTGTTCGCCGGCGTCAGCGACGGTCGACTGCGCCTTCCCATCGAGGCGGTCCGCCCGCCCCGACGCCTTGAGGCGTCCGTTGCCGGACGCGCGGCCGGCGGTCTCCTTCGTCCACCCCTTCACCTGCCTGGCGCGCCCCTGTGCCTGGTTCTTCGTTGTCCGGTCCACCACGTTAGCTCCTCGTGTTCACGCCCGTACGTCGGGCGTCGCGCCATCGGTCCGTCGATTCAGCTTCCACCGCATCCCGCCCGTCGGACAGCCCGCGGCGAATGCATCGGCATCGCGCTCAAACGCCCGTCGGGGCGAATCCCGGGACGCTGCCCCCACCGGGGGTCAGCTCATTCGCCGTGTCGGCTGTCTCCTGTTCCGCGTGCCCCATGACATCTTTCGCCCTTGTCTTCACCTCGTCCAGGTCGCCGCCGCTTCTGAGCCAGTACACGGTCCCTGCGGCGGCAGCGGCTGCAACCAACACCATCATCGCTTTCACGTTCGACCTCCAACTCGGATGAACTCTGCCGTTTGCCGTCCCACTATGGTGTCAGCTGGCCGTCGCCGGCGTCACGATCCCCACGTGATCCGTTGCGCCTGCGCGTCATTCGGCGAAGGGCCGTTCCGGGCGCGCCAGGAAGGCACGCAGCAGGTACAGCTGCTCGTCGTACTTCCGTACACAGCGTTCGCAGCGCGTGCCCGCCGCCTCCATCTCACCGGAGATGAATCTTGGCGTCGCACAGTCCCAACACAGGGTCCGGGTGTATTGCTGGCTACTCATCTTCCTCGTCCTTCCATCGGCGGTTCGGATTCGCTCCGGCCACGTTCGCGCTCGGCGGATGCGCGGTCCAATAGCTGCCGTTCGAGTGCTACCAACTGGTTCACGCGCTGGCGCGACAGGCCGAAATGCGCCGCAAGGAGCGCTTGATGTCCGGTAGCAAGTGTGCGTCTCTCGATCATGTACCGGATGATGGCGCGCAATTTTCGTGCCCGCAGCGGGTTGCGCTTCCTGGTCGGGCGGCCGCGCGGCGCCGGCGCCGCCGAACCGGCCGCAGGCCGTTCGGTCTCGCGCCCGCGGAGCCCCTCAGGCCAGGTATTCCCGGATGTCATCGCGAATCACCTTCCGACGCGGGCGGATCGCTCGCGATCCACCGGCTATCGACGTTCCGCCCGCCCGGCGTGCCCGGCCCATCGCCGTGAACATTCAGGCCCTCCGACGCTCACGGCGCGCCAGGCTCGATGGCGGCTCCCACTTCCGCAGGCTCGCCGGCCTCCCGCACATGAGGCAGTACAGGTCGCCATCCTGATCCGGCAGGTAACAGCCCCCGCACCGGTCGCAGGCACTCCTTCGATCCAAACCCGGGTGAACCATCATCGCTACGCACCTCCACGAACTAGCTGAAGGTGAAGATAATGAGAATCGATGGGGATCGCCGTAACAGGACCCCCCGGCGGGTTACGGTTTCCTATAGCCCGCGATGGCGGGGGCGCGGCCACGAGCTCGCATGAGGGCGTGTCGGTCGTCCGCCGGAGAATGGGACGAACGATCGGCGGACAACAAAAGGGATGGCAGAGACCCAACATCTCTGCCATCCCTTGTGACGGGTTGGGGTAGCCGCGCTTACCGGTTCGCCGGCGGATACGCCGGGGTGTCGGGGGCTTCATCATAGCGACGGCTGAACGTTGTGCCCGGATCCACAATGTGGTGTTCGCGCCGGAACACCGTCGCGCTGATGGCCAGGATGACGCCGCCGAGCATCCAGATGATCCCGTTCTGGAACGGATCATTGACCGTCGTGTCAATGTAGCCGAAGGCCACCAGAAGTCCGATGAACCCGCTTCCCACGCTCAAGCCGGCGAGGATCACCGCCAGCATGTTCCCGAGCCAGGTCTCTACGTCGGAGACCATGCCTGCCCGTCCCTGCGTACGATAGGTCTGCGTTCTCTGCATGAGATACCTCCTTTGCGGCACCGCATTGTGGTCCGGCGCGGCTTGCGATCCCGTAAACGCGCATGCCGTTTCGAGAAAGGAATTGTCGCACCCTCCGGAGCCCGGGGCCGAGACAGGCCGGGCGGCGGGCGTAACCCTCCACCGGGTCCGGCAGGGGACGGCGCAGGCACAGAGCCGCAATGACCCGCGCCCGATCGCTACGACCTCACGCGGCCCGCGCGGCCGGGCGCCTCCGACGCGTCGCTCCGCGCCTCCGCGGCTTCTAGGGCGTCAGCCACGTCTTCAACGTAAGTGGGTTCCTGCATCTGGCGCGCCTCGGCGTCGCGGGGCGCGCCGATGCCGAGGCGCGCCTGGATCTCGGCAACCATCTCGATCAGCTTGGTCACTTCCTGCTCGGCGATCATGTTGAGCTGCAGGTCTACCTTGGCACGCCGGTCGGCCTGCAGCGCCTCGCGATTCTGGCTGATGAGGACGAACGTCGAGAGAAAGATCGCCTCGAGCGAAACGATCATGGTCAGGAGGCCATACGGGAACTCGTCGAACACCGGTATCGACATCCAACCCGCATTCAGGACGATCCACACTGCGAACCAGATCGCGTGGACCAGGACGAACACCATGCTTCCGCTGAACGCCGTCATCAAGTCGGCGAGGTGATCGCTCCAGGTCAGCCGGGTCCGGTCGCGGAGCTCGACCTTCGCAATCTCGTTTACGTTGCGTTCGATCTGGTGATTGAGGGACATCTGGCCTCGCATCTGGCTCGACGCGGACGGCTCCGGTAGCGCGTTAGCTCTGCCGGAGCCGTCGACATCATCGAGCGCGGCGGGACGCTCTCTGTACTGGACTACGGGGCCGGTTGTTGCGGTTGGCTGCCGCTGTCGCCGGTGCCGCCGCCGGATTGATCGCCCGGCTGGCCGCTGTTGTCCGTGATCGCGGGCACGTTGTTGTCATTCGTGCGGGGCGAACTGTCCCACGGCCGCGACCACAGGACAGCGAACGCGATCACCATGACGATCAGCAATGCGGCGATCATCAGCAGCAGTCCGCTCGCCACGCCTGTGCGCTCGCCCTCTACAATCTCGACGTCGGAATGGTGCGCGTGTGTCATCTGTAGCCTCCTGTCGATTCCATATCGCTTCTCTCCGCACGGTAGACCCACCGGTGGCGATGAGCCGTCTCAGCAGCCGGCGCCTGCGTTGCGCCGGCGTGGCAATCGCCGGGAGTCTCCGCCGTCGCCTCGGCGTGGCCTGGCGCCGGGCCGGACCGGCGGAGAGAACGTCGTGGCCACTGCCACGGAACTGCAATCGGAAGCTCCAACCGCGTCACGAGCGCTGCGACCGGGCGCGGGCATAGTCAGAAGACGATAGCTGGTCGGTCCTCGCTTGATCGCAGCGGGGCGCATACAGAAAGGACGTGTCGACGTGACTTCGCTCTTGTGGCTCATCTTCGCCGTACTGCTCGTGCTGTGGCTGATCGGATTCGCGGTGAACTGGGGCGCCTTCATCTGGATCCTTCTCATCGGGGCCCTGGTCGTCCTCGCCGTGAATGTGCTTTCGGGTTCGCGGAGCGGTCGCTGGTATTGATCGCCCGTCGCGAGCGGCGGGAAGTGGGCGCCGGCGGCATCGTCCGGCGCCCACGTTCGTCCAGAGCCGCGCCCTAGCCCCGCGCCTACCCCGTCCCAACACCTTTCCTCCGTCCGGTGCTCGCCGACGCGGGGCGATTTGTTACGATCTTGGCGGTCGTTGATATGGAAATGCAACGCGCGGTCGCGCAGATGTATCAGAATGCAGGTTCCCTGCTGCTAGTATCGAACAGGTAGCCGGACGGGTCCCCACGAGCGCAACCGCCGCGGCCGGGACCGCACCGGGCGCATCATCTGTCATATGGAGGAGGCCTGCGATGAGCACCGAACCCATGGTGATGGCGGTGGACGACGAGCCGGGGATTCTCCGCCTCATCAAGCTGGAACTTTCGACGCAGGGGTTCCGCGTGGTAACCGCCGGCGGCGGAGAAGAAGCGCTGCGGGTTGCCGAGGAGCACCGCCCGGACATCGCCCTGCTCGATATCGTGATGCCGGAGATGAATGGGCTGGAACTGATGCGCCGCCTTCGCGAGCGCTCGCCGCTCCCGGTGATCCTCCTGACGGCGAAGGGAAGCGAGGCGGACAAAGTCCGCGGCCTGGAGCTCGGCGCGGACGATTACCTGGCCAAGCCGTTCAGTCCTGACGAGCTGAGCGCACGGGTCCGCGCGGTGCTCCGACGCGCGACGGGGTGGTCCACGCCCGACAACATCGTGCGCGCCGGGAACATCGAGATCGACCTCAGCAGGCGGCTCGTCAGCCGCGACGGCGAGATCCTGTCCCTCACGCGGACGGAGTGGATGCTCCTCCAGCATCTGGCGGCCAACGCGGGCAAGATCATGCTGAACGCGGAACTCCTCAGCAAGGTGTGGGGCCCCGAATACCGCGACGACCTGCAGTACCTGCGGGTCTGGGTCTCACGCCTGCGACGGAAGCTCGAAGACGACGCGGCCAACCCGCGCTTCATCCGCACCTTCCAGGGCATTGGCTACATGCTCTGCACGCCGGACGCCGGCGCGAGCGACCAGCCCGCGAAGGAGCCAAACGACGCCGACGCCGTGGAGAGCGGCGTCGACTGAGCAGCGTCCCGGGTCGTCGGGGATCGCCCTCGCCCGCTCGACGAAATGCGGAGCCCGAACCGGCTCCGCATTTCCGTTCGACGGGGCGCAGGAGGCGGCGTTACCGGGCGTCGATCGCGTGCCGGTGGCCGCCCCACGGACGGAACGTCGTGGCCAGCAGCGCCAGGACCAGCAGTCCCACCCCGAAATACACGATGAAGGCGATGAACGACGCCGGCTCGAAGACGCCATTTGTTGACCCGACGGTCTTGTTGGCGAGGTCGAACATCCCGAAGAACGGCTTCACCCAGAAGTCGCTGTGCCGATAGAGGCGGTCGACGATCTCGCTGTCGCGATTCGCCCCCGCGAGCAACGCCAGGAATCGGCCGCCCACGAGCACAAGGATCGCGAGCCACACACCCGTCACAATCGTTGAAACCAAACTTCTCAACATGCTGGTCCTCCTCTTCCACCGGGTTCCCGTGCGCTGGCCCCGCCCGAACGCGCCGAAACGGGGCCGGCGCTGCCACCGCGGAGCGTGCTACCGCGATGCCGGCTTCGCCGTCGACTTCGCCTCGGAAGCGTTGTCCTCGCCGGCGCTGTCATCGTCGAGCGTCGCGTCGGCGAGGTTGTCGCCGACCTCGCCGAGCGATATGTTCGCCGCGTCAGCCGCACGCTGCAGCTGATCGAGCGTGATGTTCCGTTCGTCTCCATGGTTGTCGTTGAACGTCCCGCAGCCGCAGGAAGCACACATCCTGGTCTCCCTTCCTTTCGTGGCATCCGTGTGGTGCCGATGCCGGCACTATTGTCGATGTGCGGGGTGACGGCCGGAAATGCGACCCGCGATTTCGTAACAAGGTCGTGTCACTCGCCGCGACACCCCGTCGCCCGGATGCGCGCGCACTTGATGCGGAATCGCTACGCGCGCCACCACAGCGTTTACCTTCGCGCCACCAGATTCAACATACGTTGCACGAGAGAGCTGGCGCGGCCCGGGATCGCGCCTCGCACAAGAAGGGGAAGGTATGCCCGTGATCGCGCTCGTCGTCCTGCTGCTGCTCCTGGTACTCCTCTTCGGGGGGCTCGCGATCTTCGTCGCGAAAATATTCTTCATCGCGCTCGCGGTCACGCTCGTGATCGGTCTGCTGGCGGGCGGGACCGGCGCATTCCGCGGATCGTGACACTGAGCATCGGTCGCGCCGGGGCTCACCCCGCGCACGGATGAAGAGCGGGGCGCAATTGGCACGCACGATTCTTGTGTCGAACCGGCTGCCGGTGACGGCTGCGATAGAGGACGGCGTCCTCCGACTGCACGCATCGAGCGGCGGCCTGGCGACGGGCCTGCGCGGATTTCGCGACCGATGCGACGCCGCCTGGATCGGCTGGCCGGGCAACCTGCCGGAACTGACCCCCGACGATGAACGCGCCCTCGCGGGCCAGCTGGCCGCACACCGGGCGACGCCCGTCTTCCTCACGCCGGAAGAGATCGACGGCTACTACCGGGGCGTCTCCAACGGGGTCATCTGGCCGCTCTTCCACTACTTGCTGGAGGAGATCCCGACGCGCGTGCAGGGTTGGGACGCCTTCCGGTCGGTGAGCGAGAAGTTCGCGCGGACCGCCGCGGCATCGTACCGCGACGGCGACGTCGTCTGGATCCACGACTTCCAGATGATGCTCGTGCCCGCGCTCCTCCGCCGTCTGCTTCCCGATGCGAAGATCGGATTCTTCCTCCACGTCCCCTTCCCGTCCTCGGAGGTGTTCAGCGTCTGTCCCTGGCGCCGCGAGCTGCTCGAGGGCCTGCTCGGGGCCGACCTGATCGGGTTCCACACCCCCGCCTACGTCCGTCACTTCACCACCTCGCTCCGCCGGATCCTCGGCGTCGAAACGAGTATGGGTACGATCCGCCGCGATGGCCGGGACGTCCGCATTGGCGTGTTTCCGATGGGCGTGGACGCGCAGGCGTGGAGCGAGCGGGCGGCGAGCGCCGGGGTTCGGCAACGGGCGGAAACGATCCGGGCGGATGCGGGCCACCGGCGGCTCATCGTCGGCATCGACCGTCTCGACTACACGAAGGGCTTGCGGCGCCGCCTGCTCGCGATGGAAGAGCTGCTTCGGCAGGACCCATCGTTGGCCGAAACGCTGCGGCTGATCCAGGTCACCGTGCCCTCACGCGAGAGTATGAAGCCATACACCTCGTTGCGCGACGAGATCGACGGTCTCGTCGGCCGCATCAACAGCACCTATGCGACGTCGAGCGCGGTGCCCATTCACCATATTCATCACGCGCTCGACGAACGGGAGATCGCCGCTCTCTACAGGGCGGCCGACGTCATGCTCGTCACGCCGCTGCGGGATGGCATGAACCTTGTCGCCAAGGAGTTCGTGGCCTCACGCTCCGACCTTGGAGGCGTGCTCGTCCTCAGCGAGTTCGCCGGCGCCGCTTCTGAGCTCGGAGATGCCCTGCTGATCAACCCGTACGACGTCGATGCGGTCGCCGCCGCCATCCGCAAGGCGCTCGCGATGGATGCGGCGGAACGGACCCGGCGGATGCGGTCGCTGCGCAGCCGCGTGTTCGGCCAGGACGTGCAGCGCTGGGCGCATTCGTTCATCGACGAGCTGAGGGAGCCGCGCGCCGGCGGCGGCCCCGTGGAACAGTTCCCGGGCGTATCGGACGTGCTCGCGCGATTGCGCCACGCGCACCGCATCGAGCTCATCCTCGACTACGACGGGACACTGGTGCCGTTCGCCAGAACGCCGGACGCGGCCGCTCCGGACCCGCAGCTCCTGCGTCTCCTGAGCGATCTCGGATCTCGCCCTGACACCGCGGTGCACATCGTTACCGGCCGGTCGAGGGAGTCGATCGGGCGCTGGCTTGGCGGGCTCCCCCTAGGCATCAGTGCCGAGCACGGGCTCTGGTTCCGTCCGCGCCCGGACGAGGCCTGGGCGATGCTCCGGCCGGTCTCCGTGGAGTGGAAGGCGGGTCTGCGACCGATACTCCGCCGCTTCGTCGAGGCTACTCCCGGCTCGTTCGTCGAGGAAAAGACCGCATCCCTTGTGTGGCACTACCGCCTGGCAGACGACGAGTTCGGGGAACGGCAGTCGCGCGAACTTCGGCTGCTCCTTGCGGAGCTGCTCAGCAACGTCCCGGTCGAGATCATGTCCGCTCACAAGGCCGTCGAGATCAAGGTGCAGGGGGTCAGCAAGCGGGACGCCGTGCAGGCGTTGCTCGGCAACGCCGCGGACGTCACGGTCGTCGCGATCGGTGACGATCAGGCCGATGAGGCGTGCTACGCCGTGCTGCCCGAGCGCAGCGTCACGGTTCACGTCAACGGCGACTCCACGAACGCCGATTATCGCGTCCGCGATCCGGCCGAGGTACGGCGCATCCTCCGCGAGATCGCTTACCGCCCCGTCCAAAGGACGGCGGCGCCGGTGGCCGCGAGCGCCGACTGCGCTTGACCCGCTGACCCTGGTGTGTGAGCTGCGACCGGGGCTCGGCATCGTCCGTGGCTGCGTCTTGTGCGCACTCCGTCGGCGCGACACGTAGCTAACGCCGGTGCGCGTGATCCTCGATATCTGGCCCCTGTTGGTGCGCGGCGACTACGAAACGCCGACCAGCTCCGCATCATCCGTGGCTGTCTCTTCCACGGATTCCGCCTGCCCGTCATCGTCCTGAGTCGGCGGCATGAACATGTAGCCGATGCCGGCGTATGTCTTGATCAGCTGCGGACTCGAGCGATCGACTTCGAGCTTCTTGCGCAGGCGCGAAACCCACACGCGCAGGTACTGAAGGTCGCCGCGATACTCCGGACCCCAGATGTTGGACAGCAGCTCGGTGTTGAGCATGACCCGGCCCGGGTTCGCGACCAGCTGCTGCAGCAGCCTCCATTCGGTCCGCGTGAAGTCCACCGGCTCACCGAATCGCGTCACGAGCCTTCGATGAAGGTCGATCGAGACGGGGCCGGCCTCGATGATGTGCTCCGCCTCGTGCTTGCCGACGGAGCGGCGCAGGACCGCCCGGACGCGCGCGGTCAGCTCTTCAGGGCTAAACGGCTTCGCCAGGTAATCGTCGGCCCCGAGCTCGAGCCCCTTCACCTTGTCGCCGTCGGTGGACCTTGCGGTGAGGAGGATCACGGGGATGTCGGTGCGGTCGCGCAGTTGGCGCATCACCTCGTACCCGTCGCGCTCCGGCATGCTGACGTCCAGCAGCACGATGTCGGGTCGATGCTCTTCCTCCATGCGCACGCCCTGTTCTCCGCTCAGCGCCGTGATCACGCGAAGACCCTGCGCTACCAGTTCCAGCTTGATCAATCTCAGGATGCCCGGCTCATCGTCGATGGCGAGTACCAGAGGGGCGACAGACATACGTGGTCTCCTTGCATGAACCGGCAATTGTGCGCCTACATCGTTGCAAGGCCACCGTTATCGTTGAGCAACAGCGAGCTCCCCGGAGATAACAGAGATATAACACCCGTTCCCGAAACGTAGCGCTCCGGCCGGAACTGCAATGCCGATGCGATGACGCGGCGAACGCTCGTTCCGTGCCCCGTGATCGTCGCAGCCTACACTCGAGCGAGACAGCGACGCGGCCGGTTCCTGGAGCGCATACCCGATGAACGGACAGGCAGTGGAAGCCAAGGTGTATAGCTCCACCAATCGCCTGACGGTGGTCGCGGCCATGCCGGGCCTCGAAGCCAGCCAAATCAGTGTGAGGATGGCCGGGGAACTCCTGACCGTTGAGACCGACGGCGGATCGCCGGCCCGCAACGTATGGCGCGTCGCGCTTCCCTGCGCGGTCAACGCGGCCGCGGCCATGGCGGTCTACTCGTACGGGGTGCTCGTCGTGGCGATCCCGCTGGCGCAGCCGGGCGGTCCCGCACTCGACAAGCTCGGACCAGGTCTGGTGAAGCCCTCCCGCGGACGATCAGGGACGCAGCTGTCGCCTAATCCGGTGGTACGTCGACCCGAAGGGCGATAGAGAACACCGAACCGCCGCCGTCCCGCGGGTGCGCCCAGATGCGGCCGCCCTGCGCCTCGATCAGGCGGCGACACACCGCGAGGCCGATCCCGGCTCCGCCAATCGTCTCGCTCGTCCGCTTGGAGCGATAGAACGCCTCAAACACCAGTTCGAGTTCCTCGGGTGTGATCCCTTTGCCGCGATCGAGAACTGATACGACGAGTTCTTCCCCCTGCCGCTCGGTCGTCACGTCAATCGGGCTGCCTGGCGGGCTGTACTTGATCGCGTTGCTCAGAAGGTTCTGAAGGACCTGCCGGAGGTTTGTGAGCTCGGCGCTGACAGGCGAGATCACCGGATCGATGCTGACGTTAAAGACCCGGCCGGGTTCACGCTTCCGGAACTCCGCCACGGTGCGCTCGAGTTCATACCTGACGAGGATCGGTTCGAGCTCGATCGTGTCGCCGACCTCGAGGCGACTGATCAACAGCAAGTTGTCGACGAGCTGGCCGAGGCGTTTCGCGCTCTCGTTGATGTCCGCCAGCGCCGTCTCTCGGTCCTCCGCGCTCACGCGATCGCCGTACTTCGTCAGCACTTCGGAGCCACCGAGGATCATCGTGATGGGCGTCTTCAGCTCGTGGGAGACCATGCCCAGGAATTCATCCTTCGCGGCGTTCGCCTCCCGCAACTCCTCGGCCATGAACGCGAGCTGATCGTTCGCCTCCTCGAGGCCATCGAGGACCTGGCGCTCCTCGCGATGGTAGCGGGCCAGCCCCAGCGCGGAAGCCGTCAGGTTCGCGAGCGCCATGCCAATCCGCAACTCCGCATCGGCGAACGCGTGCGAGGTCCGGTAATAGAACGTGAGCGTGCCGGTGTTCTCGCCTCCCACGGCCAGCGGCAGCACCAGGACGGACCTGATGCCCTCGCGTTCGTATCCGGTGCGCCGGCCTTCCAGGGTTGGCGCGGTCGCGACGTCCTCGATTGCGAGCGGCTCCCTCAGCGCCGGTGTGTCCACCATGATCGGAATGGTGGAGAACGCAGCCATGTACTCCTCCGACAGCCCCTCCGCTGCCACGATGCTCCAGCGATCTCGTTCGTCGGTGAGACTCCACAGCGCGTAGGCGTCCGCGGTGATGAACCGCATCGACATGCGCAGGATGCGCGGCACCATGGCGGAGAGCTCGAGCGACTCGATCAGGCCGCTGGACGCTTCGACAAGCAGCGTCAGCTGCTCCTCCGCGACGCGGTGCTGAGCAACGGCGATCTCCTTCAGGGCCAACGCCTCCAGCGCCTGCCGCTCCGCGTTCTTGCGGTCCTCGATGTCCGTCGCGACGAGCAGCCAGCGCCGTCGCGAACCGAGAGGCACGGCACGGACTTGATGCCAGCGGAACACGCCGTCCCGACGTCTGACGCGCAGCTCGGCGACCGCCGCCTCGCCTCGTTCCGTCGTCCGGCGCCATTCTTCGGCGATCGCCAGCAGGTCTTCCTCAAACACGAGGCCCTGGTTCAACCAGTCGATCGCCTCGGCTTCGGTCAGTCCCGTGTACTCGTAGAACGCGTTGTTCCGGTACTGCTTGTCGCCTTGCAGGTCAACGAGCGCCACGAGCGCAGGCATCGCCTCGCTGAGCAGCCGGTACTGCTGTTCGCTCTGCGAGAGCGCATCTTCGACTCGCTTCAGGTCCTCAATGTCGACGAGCGCGATCAGCCACGACGAGATCTCGCCGGACGGCTCCCGCAGCGGTTCGACGGTCGCGAGATGGCGGCGATACGATCCGTCGGCACGACGGACTCGTTGCTGGAACTCTGTTCGCGCGCCGGCCGCCATCGCGTCGTGCCACTGCGACCGGCTCGCCGCGGTGTCATCCGGATGGACGATGCGCAGCCAGCCGTCGTCCTGCAGCTGCTGAAGCGTCTCACCCGTGTACTCGATCGTCCTCCGGTTCGAGTAGAGGATCTCCCCTTCCGCCGTCAGCCGCATGATCAGCGCCGGCACCGCGTCGGTGAGGACCCGCCAGCGTTCCTCGTTGGACAACACAGCCTCCAGCAATCCGCCACGCTCGTCCAGCAGCGTTTCGTGCGCCCGGAGCGCGGAAACGAGGCCGTGTTGGGCGCGGCGGAGCCGCTCCACGAGCATGACCGCAGCCACGCTCACGCCCGCGGTGGCCCACAGTATGACCAGATCGTGTGTGCCTGTCGCACCGGAGCTGCCCGGCGGCGCCGGTGACACCACGAACAGGACCAGCGCCGTACACGCGGTGGCAAGTCCTGATCCCGCACCCCCGTACCATGCCGAGATCGCGACGATCGGGATCAGCAGCACGAGGGCGATCTCGCCTGCCGCGCCATACAGCGCCCAGGCCGCCGCGTAACCGGCGATACCGAACAGCACGCTGAGGATCGGCGTCCGCAAGGACGGGATCGCGGGGAGTCCGCCGGCGGGCGTCTCGCCTTCACCGCCGCGAGCGAGCGTCGCGGACCCGGCAGTGCTGTCCGCTCCGCGGAACACCGCACTGCGCCTCAAGCCGACGGACATCGGTTGTTCTCTCGATCTGGCCGGGCTACGCGCGAGGCATGACGAAAGGGTATGAAAATCCGCCGACCGCGATCAAACGCCACAGCCGGATGAAGCATTGCAGATGCGTTGCAATGCCACGGAGTTGCCACAGAATTGACGGGCTGCTGCGCGGGGCTGCGCCAGGCGGGCGATCTAAACTGTGTGAGTAATGATGGCGGTCGAGGGCCGCGGACGTTAACGCCGGTGGGTATAATGACGGCCTTCCACAAACGAACGATCCACGGAGAGCACGCAGCATCGCGCAGGCCCGGGAAGTCGAGCGCAGGGGTCCGCGCCAGCGAGCGGATCACCAACGCCGAACTGCTGGATGCGCTGGGCGTCGCCGTGTATATGACCGATGCCGACGGCCTGATCACCGACTATAACGAGGCCGCGGTGGAACTCTGGGGGCGGCGCCCCGAGATCGGCAGGGACGAATGGTGCGGCTCGTGGAAACTCTACTGGCCGGACGGCAGCCCCATGCGCCATGGCGAATGCCCGATGGCGCTCACGCTGATCGAGAACCGGGCAGTCCGCGGAGGCGAAGCCATCGCCGAGCGGCCGGACGGCACCCGGGTCTGGTTTGTCCCGTACCCGACGCCGCTTCGCGATGATGCAGGCAAACTCATCGGCGCCGTGAACGTCCTCCTGGACATCACGGCGCGGAAGGACGCTGAGCGCACCCTCCATGAGCACCAGGTGCGGCTGACGGAGGCGCTCGCCGTGAGGGACGAGTTCCTCGGGCTGGTGAGCCACGAACTGCGGACGCCGATCACGACGATCCTCGGCAATGCGCGCGTGCTCACGCGCGAGGCGGATGCGGTGAGCGCCGAAGACCGGACGGCTGCGCTCCAGGACATCGCCCGCGAATCGGAACGGCTGGGGGCGATCGTGGAGGACCTCCTGATCCTCGCGCGAGCGGAAAACGGGCAGCGGATCGCCTACGAACCGTTGGCCGTGGGGCCGCTTGTCGCCGATTGCGTCGAGGAAGTCCGGCGCGAGCACCCGGAACGCACGTTTGAGCTGTCGCGCGAAGATGGTCAGGCGGTGGCCACGGTCGACCGCACGTACCTGCGCCAGGTGCTCACGAATCTGCTCTCGAACGCCGTCAAGTACGCCCCGCCGGATCGCGTGGTCGAGGTGAGGGTCGTCGCGGATGACCGCGATCTGCGCGTCCATGTGCGGGACCGCGGCGCCGGCATCGACGAAGACGAACTCGCGCGCGTGTTCGAGCCCTTCTATCGTTCGCCCTTGACCGCCCGCCTCGCGTCCGGCGTCGGCGTGGGCCTCACCGTGTGCAAACGGCTCGTCGAAGCGATGGGCGGCGAGATGTGGGCGGAGGGACGGTCCGGCGGCGGCACCGACATCGGCTTCAGGCTGCCGCGCGTGGCGGCCGGCGACACCTAGATGTAGCTCCCAGTTAGCTTGTTGACACAAAGAGACGCGCACCCGCTGTGAGTCCGCCTCACGTCGACCTCGGTCCGCCCCCCGCGTGCTCCGGGACGGGCCTGCTGATATGGCTTTGAGAGCGCCGGCGGGACATCGATCACGCGTTCGCGCCAGGCTAACGGCGAAGATGAACAACAGCGAGCCCGCCGAGGCAATCCTGCTTCGCGCAATGACCCATGGAGGAGAGCCATGACGGACGCGACGATCTGGGCCAGGGCGTTCAGCCTGGTCGGTTTCATGTTCGTGGCATACATGCTGACCCTGTGGGCGGTCATGGTGTTCTGGACGCATCGCGACATCGCGTCGCGGACGGCCAACCGCGCGCAACGGCAGGTTTCGGTGGCGATGGTGGCGCTCTTCCACGTTCCAGGCTTCCTGCTGTACCTGGCGTTGCGCCCGCCCGAGACGGTTGCCGAGTCGCTGTCGCGCCAACTCGAGGCCGAGGCGCTGGTTCTCGAGAGCGAGCGGCAGCAGACATGCCCCGCCTGCGGCCACGCCGTGAGTCCCGAGTTCGTCACGTGCCCCTTCTGCCGGACTGCCGTGGGCAAGGCGTGCGAGGCCTGCCAGCGCTCCCTGCGGACGGCGTGGGTCCTCTGCCCCTATTGCGGCGCCGATCGCGCCCACGCGCCCAGCACGCCCGAGCGCAGCTCCGAGCGCGCTCCCGTCCCGCTGCGGGAAGCTCCGCAACCCGCGGGCGCGCGCCGCACCGCTCTGCCGACGGCCAGGGCCTGACGCAGCGGCGACGCCCGGGCGTGCCGCTTCGCCGGTCCGAACGTTACAGGATCATCGCATTCTGGTGAGCAACGCGTCGAATTCGTTGCCGCCTCGCTCCTTGGACTCCTATAGTTCCCACGTCAGCTCTCACACCCTCCGCGCTGCTCCCGCGATGGAGACCGATCGATTTTGCCCCACCGGCATGTCGTCTATGTCTGGGCGCTCGTCGCAGCGCTCATTGCGTGGCAGGGAGCCGAACCCCTCGCTGCGGCGGGGCGTGCGCGGGCGCACGACCAGGCGCGGTCCGCAGACGCGCCCCGGCGCGACAGCGGCTCGGCGCCCACGCCCTCCAGCTCACCTGGCGCCTCCGTGCTGCCCGTCCCGGCTGCTCCGGCGAGCGCGCTGCCGCCGGCGAGAGCGCCGATCCCGACCGCCACCCCCATCCCCGGCCAGCAACCACGATCCGAGACCCAGGGGCCGCCGCGCCTTGTTCGCGGTGACGGCCGGCCCCTCCCTTCCTCTGATCCGCCGCCGACGCCACTGCCGCTGACGAGCGCCCAGGCAGGCCCTCCAGCCAGTCCGGTGATGCCTGAGCAGCCGGTGCCAACCGCAACGCCTTCGCTGCTGGCGGGCAACCAGGTCGTCGTGCTGTACGGCCTGCCCGGCCATCCGGACCTGGGCGTGCTCGGCGCCTATTCGCCGGACAACGCAGCGGCGGCAGCATTCAGCATGGCGGCGCAGTACGACGCCGCCAACGGGAGCGACGGCGCCAAGGCGATGCTCGACCTCGTGTACGCCCAGGCGCAGGCGGGGCCGACCGACAACGGCCTGTACCTTCGCTATCTGTCGAATCGCGAGGTCCGGCAATACCTGCGCCTGGCCGATCGCGACGACCTGCAGATCATGCTGGACCTGCAGATCGGGCGGGGCGACCCGCTCGACGAAGTGCGGAAGATCGAACGCTTCCTGCGTGATCCGCGCGTTCATGTCGCCATCGATCCGGAGTACGCCGTCGGTCCCGACGGCGTCCCCCTGGAGACCGCCGGCACGATCAGCGGCGAGCAGCTCAACGCCATCCAGGACTACGTCTCCGGCCTTGTCGAACGCTACGGCCTTCCGCCAAAGCTTGTCGTGGTGCACCAGTACCTGGACGGCACGGTGACGGACGGCGAGACGATTCGCGGCGCGCCCAACGTCGATCTCGTCTTCAATATGGACGCCTTTGGGGCGCTCGACGAGAAGGCGCGGAAGTATTCGGGATTCGCGCGGCGCGCGTATTCGCAGCGCCACGGCTTCAATGTCTTCATGCGACACGACGACCGCGTGATGAGCGCAGACGAGATATCGCGCCTGTCCCCACCGCCCGACGTGATCTTCTACCAGTAACGGATCGGGGGACGCGCTCATGACACGGTCCGTCCGATTCCTCTCGTTTGCGTACGCGGCGCTCGCCGTGTCGCTGCTTGTCCCCGCATTCGCAGAAGCGCGGTCGGCGGCGGCCGCACCCGCAACCCCTGTCCTCGTGGGCCAATGCGAAAATCCGCCGCGCGGCTACGTTTACGCATCGGCCCTCCCGGTTGCCACGGATCGGCTCGCTGCGCCGCCCGTGACCGCGGCCTCGGCGGCCGTGATCGACGGCGAGACGGGCAGGATTCTGCTCAATTTCGACGCGCATCGCCGCCTGCCGCCCGCGAGTACGACGAAGATACTCACGGCCGCGCTGACGCTCGAAGACGGAGATCTGGATCGCGTCGTCACCTCCGCGACGGACGCCCGCGCGATGGTCGGCAGCTCCGTCATGGGGCTCGTGCCCGGTATGCCCATCACGATCCGCGACCTGCTGTACGGACTCTTGCTTCCATCCGGCAACGACGCCGCCGTCGAGCTCTCCCGGGCGGTGGCCGGCGACCGCCGCGCATTCGTCGCGATGATGAACGCCAAGGTCCGCACGCTGGGCCTGACAAACACGCATTTCGAGAATCCGCATGGCCTCGACAGCCCGGGGCAATTCTCCTCCGCCTACGACCTCGCGATGATCGCGCGCTACGCCATGAGCAACCCGCAGTTCGCGGGCATGGTGGGCGCGCGTGTGCGTCACCTGCCGCCTCCCCTCGACTACGACATAGCGAATGGGAACACGCTCCTCGGCGCCTACCCGGGCGCGGACGGCGTCAAGGTCGGTTGGACGGAGGCAGCCGGGTGGACCTTCGTCGCCTCGGCGACGCACGGCGGTCATCGCGTGTTCGTAGCCCTGATGGACACGAAGGACCGCGACGGCGACGCGGCACACCTCCTGGACTGGGCCTGGCAGGCGTTCAGCTGGGTGGACGTGACTCCCGGCGTCGGACGCGCGCTTCGCCTGGCCTCGCGACTCGGGATCTGGAGTTCGGCGATGGGCTCGCTCGGAGCCTGCGGATAGGCGGCGGGCAGTCGCGACGCTCACCCGCCGGACGCCTCGTGCCGGGCCGGCGCAGCGACGCTAACCTCCTTCGAACATCGCCATACCGCCCCGTCGAGCCCGCATAGCCTCTTCGAATCTGGCAGAGCCTCGCCTCCGGCGCGCCGCGGTCACGCTGCGACGGATCTGCAACGCGCCAGCGCCAATGACCGCGTCCCCGTGCGATCCGGCTCGATACGATCTGCGAGATGCAAGGGCAATGGCGCGCAAGATGAACAGACCACCGGTCGTGATGGCGGTGGACCGGGAACCACGAGTGCTCCGGGTGATCAGGCACGAGCTCGGGGAACGTGGCTTCCGCGTGGTGACCGCGCACAGAGGCGCGGACGCCCTGAAGGCGGCCGGGACGGAGCGGCCAGACATCATGCTCATCGACCTGGGGACGCCCGACATGCCGGGGCTCGAGATCCTTCGCCGCCTGCGTGAGCGCACCTCGGCACCGATCATCATGCTGACCGAACGCGGCGGCGAGCCGGACCGGGAGCGCGGTCTCGCGCTGGGTGCCAACGACTATCTCGAGAAACCGTTCGGCGGCGCAGAGCTGAGCGAGCGGGTGCGCGCAGTGCTTCAGCGCGTTCCCGGTTCCTGGACGGGCGAGCAAGTCGTCCGGCATGGCAACGTTGCCATCGACCTCAACAAGAGAACCGTCATGAAGGGACGGGCGCTCGTTTCACTGACGCGCACAGAGTGGCTGATGCTCCAGCACCTGGCCACGAACGCCGGCAGGACGGTGCTGGGCCCCGAGCTGGCCAACGCGGTCTGGGGACCGCAGGCCTTCGGTGCGGTGCCGCATTTGCGCGTGTGGATCGCCCGCTTGCGGAGAAAACTCGAGGACGATCCGGCGCGGCCGCGTTTGATCGTCACCGTAAGGCGCGTTGGCTACCTGCTGGCAGCCCCGAACCTCGGGTCGTAGAGCAGGCGCGCTGTCAGAGACACCGGCAGTCACAGGGCATGGAGCGACCGGCCACGCATCGCGACGTGGTCCTGGCTCCCAACCCGCGGCGCAGCCCACAGCCCGGAGCCGTCACCTCGCTTCGCCGCGCCACGAGAGGTGGCGAGTGGTCAGCGTCAGGGCGGCGGGGCCGGCGTCGGCGCGGGCGGTGGGGCGGGGGGCGTCGTAGGCGGCGTCGTCGCGGCGGCCGGCGTCATGGAGGCGGCCCTTGTCGCGGGCAGCGTCGGAGGAGGCATCGTGGGCGCGGGCTGAGGCGCCGGGGTCGCTACCGTCTGTGTTGGCGTCCCCCGCGGGTCGGCGGCGGCTGGCGTTGGTTCGCCGGGCCGCTGGGCGGGCGGTCCTCCGTCGGGGGAGCCGCGAAAGGGGCGCAGGTATTCCTCCGCGAGCGTGCGCTTCCAGGCCGTGATGTCCTCGGGGACACGCCCCGCCAGCGGCGCGCTCAACGAACCGATGAACTGCCCGCCCCACCAGCGATCCGTCTGCTTCTTGAGCGCGTCCTCGGCGAAGAGGCCGCGCACCATCGTCGCGCAGCTCATCCCCGGTTTGTAGACGATGCCGCTGGGAACGCAGACCGTCGCTTCGACGATGCCGTCGGGCCGGATGAAATCGCGCGGTTGCCGGCCCGCCAGCGCTTCCACCAGCACGTCGTGCCAGGTCCTGCCGGCGATCGTTGTACTGAGGATGTTCACCATCGGGTGGTTGTCGCTGTTACCAGCCCACACCCCGACAGCGATGTCCGGCGTGTACCCGAACGTCCACGTATCGCCGATCAGACGGTTGCCCTCGTACGGCTCGCTGGTGCCGGTCTTCGCCGCGACCCGCCAGCCGGGGATGTTGAGGCTGCTGCCGCGGCGGTAGGTGATCTGGCGATTCTCGTCGTTCGCGAGGATATCGGTCACCATGTACGCGTACTGGGGATTCATCACGAAGTCGACCTTCGTCACAGTGTTGTCCAGCACCACCTTCCCGGAGCGGTTGCGCACTAGCAACACCGATATGGGATCGAGCTTCCGGTTGCCGGGTGGCAACGACTCGGTCGTCTGCTGGCCGACCATCACGCCGTTATTCGCGAGCGTGCTGTAGCCGTATACCATGTCGAGCAGCTCGACGTCCGTGCCGCCCAGCGTGACGGCGGGGCCAAGATCGCGATCGAGCGTCGTGATGCCCATCGCTTTGGCCGTGTTCACCATGTTGTCCACGCCGACCCAGAGGATCGTTTTGAACGCCGGGATGTTGAACGAGTTGCCCAGCGCCTGCTTGAGCGGGATCACACCGTGATATCTGCCGTCGGGATTGCGCGGCGTGAACTCCTTGCCGTCCGATTCCTTGTACGTGATCGGACTGTCGACGATCGGCCACTCGGGGCCCCAACCCTGCATGAACGCCGTCGCGTAGGTGAAGGGCTTGAGGGTCGATCCGGGCGAGTTGAGCGCCAGCGCGTTGTTGACGGTGCCATCGATATCTTCGCGGAAGTAATCGCGGCTGCCGACCATCGCCAGTATCTGGCCGGTCGGCGGGGCGATGACGACCACGGCGCCGTTGTGGCCGTCGGTTGACGCTTCGTATCGCTCGAGGTTCTGCTCAAGGATCTCGTTCGCCTTCATCTGCAGGCCGAGGTCGAGCGTGGTCCAGACATTCAGGCCGCCGTGATACAGCGCTCCCTCTCCCAGCGTCTGTTTGATGTAGTCGCCGACGTATTGCACGAAGTGGGGAGCGAGAAACGCCTGCGGCCGTGGATGCAGATCGGTGACCTCCAGCTTCGCCCAGTCCGCCATCTCCCGCGTGATGTCTCCGTGGGCAGCCATCAGGTCCAGCACGTCGAATTGACGCGCCTTGGCGGCGTCGAAATGCGAGAACGGGTCGAACCGGGACGGCGACTGCGGCAACCCGGCGAGAAACGCCGCCTGGCCCAGCGTCACATCGCTCGCCGGCACGCCAAAATACCCCTGCGCGGCCGCCTCTACCCCGACAAACGTGCCGCCGTAGGGGATCTCGTTCAAGTACCACTCCAGGATCGTGCGCTTGTCGTACTTCTGCGTGATCTCGATCGCCAGCGCCGCCTCGCGCAGCTTCCGCGAGAGCGACCGCTCCTCGCGTTCCCCGGGCGAGAAGTAGATCTGCTTGACGAGCTGCTGCGTGATGGAGCTGCCGCCGCTTCCCTGCAGGAATGTTGCGCCCGGCTTGAGGTTCTCGAACGCGGCCCGGACGAGGCCGCGGACGTTGAGCCCCGGGTTGTCGTAGAAGCTCGCGTCTTCGGCGGCGATCGTCGCCTCCTGCAGCGTGGGCGAGATCTGGTCGAGGCTCACGCGCGTCTGGTACCCGTAGCTCTCGTCGAGATACTCGTACAACAGCTCTCCGTTGCGCGCGTAGATCCGCGCGCCGCCGCCGCGCGCGGCAATGGCCTCCTCCGGGCTCTTCGCGGAGTCCTTGACGCCTTCGTAGAAGCCCGTGGCGCCGCTGAACACGGCCATGCACGAAAGGAGCGAAAGGGCCAGCAGCGGCACGGTCGCGAACAGCAGCGGATTGCCGACGCTCCCACGCTTGCGTCGGCCTGCGAGCCGTCGGCGCCTGATCTCGTGTACGCGCGTCATACGAATCCCGTCTCCTCACTCATGCCGGCCGGATGTGGACAGCTTACGTTCGCGTTCGCGCGGCCGATGAAACACCGATCGCCGCCCGCATTTCAGCTGCGTCGCAGAATGGCCGGGCATCGCGAGCCAACTGCAATGGTCGCGGGCGTGCCCGTCACGCGGATCCAGCGGAAGCGTCGCTATCCTGGCCTCATAGGAACCGGGGACGAGTGTTCCACTCGTCATGCGGCCGATTGCGCCGCGGCGGTTTGGCGGGCGATAGCCCGCCGATCGCGTACCGACCGAACCGCCGTCCCGGTTCGTGACTGGAGACGTTTCGTCCCCGGTCATCGGCGCCGGTTCCGGGGTAACTGTGGCGGGGACCTCGGGGCGGCGCTGTTTGTTGTTGCACCGGGACACTCCGTCAAGGTGCGGGGGGTGTTGCACCTGTTCCGACGTCGAGTGGCGCGAAGCGCGCCTGGCGGACGCGCCCGGGTCGGGCCGTCCAGGCGGTGCCGGCTGCGTCGGGGTGCGCGCTGCCTGACCAGCGTCGCGGCCTGTGCGCGTGACCGACCTGGCAGAGACGAACTGCGCCCGTCAAGGCGACACCGCGGACGAATGTAAGGAACGCGCCGACCACGGCCACAACGTGCTGCCGCTCTCCGTCAGCGCCGAGGCGCACGCGGCGCCGGCCGGCGTGCGCCTCGTGCGGCCGCTCTCCGTTAGCCCCGAGGCGTACGCGGCGCCGTCCGGCGCGCGCCCGCGGTGGCCGACGACGAAGCGGCACCGCGGCGCGCGGGTGGCCGGGCACTCCGTCCCTTCGAACCGGCGCGCGTTGAACTGGATCGCTTGCCTGGCGTCGCCACGCTCGCTGTCGAACGTGCACGGGTCGCTCCGGCTCCGGACCGCGGTCTCGCGGCGGTACGACCGGCTGGCCGGTGCGTCGAGCGGGCGCGACGATTCATTCCGTCCTGGAGCCCGGTCTTGCGCCGCTCCATTTCGGCGCCGAGCTCGTTCATCCGCGCCATCCCGAGTTCCGCCGCCTTCGGCAGCATCTCTGACTCTTCCTCGTCAATGTGGTGCTTCACGTTCTCGGCGAGGACCGTGAACTTTGCATCGAAGCGCCCGCCGTTCGGCTTCATTCGCCGGAGCTCTGCCATCAGGAGCTTGGCGACGTGATGCTCTTCGTCGGCCTCGTCCATCAGGTGTTCCTCGGCGTCTGCTTCCGCTCGCAAGGCGGGATAGAAGACCTTCTCCTCGATGTCGGCGTGAATCGCGAGCTCCGTCAGCGCCTTCCTAGCGATCTCGCCCTTGGCGCGCGCATCGTCCTCGGCCTCGAATCTGCTGAACAGGTCCTTGACTCGCTTGTGGTCGTCGCGGAGCAACTGAAGTGCGTCTGCCATGGGAACTTCCTCCTTGAATCACGGCTCGTCCGGCGATGCGGTTGGTTGGGGCGCTCGTTCGGACCGTCCTGGGCGCGCGAACCCGTGCGCCCTCGGGCGGGCAGTTGCAGCTGATCCAGCCGCACGCCGATTGTCCGAGGGTAGATCGCGGCTCCTGTGCGGAGGCATCGCGAGCACCCCAACCGCGGTTGCAGATCCGCGACACCCGCGCCGATGGACGCTCCGCGGCTCCATGAGGCGCGCCAGACCGCCCGATCGACGACGTCGGGCGCGGCGGCACCCGTTCGAAGGAGTGGGACGACGAGCCCGGCCGGCTACCGTCAGACCGGACGCGACGTGGCGCGCGAGAGCCGCTCGGGTTTCGAGCGGCTCAACGGATTCGCATGACCGCCGCGGCGCGGGGACCCCTGATCCAAGGGCTTCCGCGGTGGACTGCAACGTCACCATAACGCGCCGGCCGTTGCATGTTCGCCGCACGCGTCAACGACCCCGTGTCGTTTCAATAGCGAAATCTCTCACGGCGCCCCGGTTACGTGACTCCAACGTCGGCGTCGCTCAGGAAGCCGGACCCGCCGCCCCCGCCGCACAGCTCTTGCCTGCGCTGGTGCAGGAACAGCTGGGGCCGCGACGGACCTGCCGCCGGGGCTGGCCCGGACCCGCAGCACTAACGGCAAGGGACGGGGCCTACCGACCCCGTCCCTTCTACCCGCGTCTCGCGCGATCCGCCGATCGGGAGCTAGCGGCGAATGACTGTCACCAGGACCGCCCCGCCCGCGCTGAGGACGATCGCGCCCGCCAGCAACCAGACAATGCCCGGGGTCCCGCCTCCGCGCCCGGTGCCCGTGCTGGGCAGCGCGCTCGCGCCGCCGCCTGCAGGGGTCGTCGATGCGGATGGCGTCCGCGGCGTCGTGGTGGCCGTACCGACCGGCGTGCCGGCGGCGGGCGTGCTCGCCGTTGCCGTTGAGGTGGGGCTACCGCTGCCGGGTGTTTGCCCCCTCGTGGTCGCCGGCGACGAGAGTGCGAGCGCGGCGATTGCCACCGCAGCGAACGCGGCTCCGAGCAGCACCAGGTAGGTCTTGATCACGTTGTCTCCTCCTGTTTCCTCAGCTCATCTGCCCGAGCAGACAATGCCTTCGCGCATCAACCCGGACGAGTCGCCGTCGCGGTCCGCGCCTGCGCGCACCTAGGCTCGCCTGTTCTCTGTCCGGGGTACAGGCACTATTGGCGAAGCCGTATCGCATTGCCTGAAAAGGGGGCCGCGGGAGAGTTACAAGGCTGTGTCAGGGTCGCGTCCTGAGACGGGCCGCCGAGTGTGGCTCCCCGGTTTGCTCGTTCGCGCAAGAGCGCGCGATCTCCGGAAAGCCGAGGGGCGTTCGGAGCGCACGCTCGGAGTCCGCGCTTCGCCGCGTGACCCCGCGCGGGGACTGATCGGCGGGCCGTCAGCCGGACTGCGGCCGCTGCGGGCCACGATCGGTCGTGCCGCCATCGGCCGGCTGGTTCGGCCTGGGGAGCCGGCGGAACGTCGGGCGCAGCACGATCGGCCTCGCAGTCAGCGGGACGGAGGCTTCCGGGGCGGACGAGGGCGATGTGTTCGCGCGTGAAGGCATGGCGACGGTCTCCTGTTTCCGCGGTGCTGGCAGCCGTCAGTCGGCTGAGCGATCACTCGCCCCGAACCGCCCCGGGGGTCCCGGCACGCCTGCCGCGCCTATACCGCTCCGGCTCCGGCTCGTTCGAGAAGGGACAAGGCGTCCGGGTTCAGGAACGAGGAATGAGATCCGTCATCGAACCGCGGCGCCCGTCGCGTTCGCACAATAATCCCCGCGGTGTTGCAACGGCGCAACAACCAGACGACGTTTCGTATCGGCGAGCGAACAACCCTTGCCGATCGCGGAGTCCGGCGCCCGGCCACGGTGGGGATTGTAGGCTGGCGTGGCAAATCCGCTTTCCGGGCAGCCCACGGCTCCCCGGCCGCGGGCCTCACACATGCCGCCAACTTCGCCGCTCGCCCTCGAAGACAGACCGGCGCACACGCGCACGCGCACACGGCGCAGGTGTCACGACGTCGTCACGTCCAACGCGGGTCGAGTTGCGTGAATGCTACGGCAGCGCGGCTATCGTCAGACGTCCGCGCGCTAGACCCTGAGAGGGCCCTCCGGCCCATGACACTGGCTGAAGGTTCTTCTCGCGATTTGGGCACCCCGATGAGCCCCCCCATCGGGGTGCCCTCAACTCGACAGGGGGCGGCCGCGACCTGGTGCTCAGGTCGCAGCCGCGACGACCGCGAGCCGGCCTCGCCGCCCGCGTCGGCTCCGTACGGAACTACACGACTTGCTCGAGACGGGCCGCCCGCATGGCGTGCAGCTTCGTGCTGCCAAGACGCGGGAGCGGCTTCGCGCCGCGGTCAGAACGCTACTCCCGGCTGATCTGGCGGCGCTCGACGTCATGCCGTTCGCTGAGCTGGGGCATCAGCGCGCGCACGAGCATCATCACCAGCGCGAACAGCAGCATGTACACGCCGATGGCGAGCAGGGTCCCGGGCTCGATGACGCCCTGATCCCAGCTACGATTCGCGAACGCTCCCGCGAACGGACGCACAAACGGGTGCGATAGATCGAGAATGAAGCGCACGAATCCGCTCCGCGTGCTCGCTCCGAACGCGACCAGCGCAAAGCGGACGAGCAACAGGCCCTCCAGTGAGAGCAGGAGGATGCCGAGCAAGCCGTTGACGGTCGCCGCGTTGACCTGGAAAAAGCGCACGGAGCGTTCGTCGAAGCGGCGCTCCTCGTGGTGAACGTCCCGGACGCCGTCCGGCCGGGAATCGGACGTGTGGAGAGATGCGCTGCGGGTGCGCCTCTCCCCGTCGCGCTCGACGTGCGAGTCTTCGGGTGGGTGGAGTGCAGTCACGACAGGGCTCCTTTCCTACCATACAAACTGAGCACTATGGCGCTAAGCGTTGGGAGGAAGTGCAAACGCGCGCGGACGTGCCATTGCAGACCTATCCGCAATACGGGCACGTGCACGGATCGACGCCGGCCCCTGCTCCGCCGGCGGCACCCGAGATGTGCGTCACAAGATTGCGATGGCGCGTAGATGTCCTTTCAACATGCGCCATAGCGGTGCCAGCACGGGCGAGCTTACCCGCCGGGGGTTCTCTTCGGCGCCGGCAGCGGGCTATACCGGTACGGAAAGGAGTGCACCGACATGGATGACATCCTGACCATGGAGCGGTTCTCCGAACTCAAGGGGGCAGAGGTCCGATCGGCGGACGGCGAGAAGATCGGGAACGTGACTGCGCTGTTCTGCGACGAGGGCACGCAGGAGCCTGAGTGGATCGGACTCGGGACCGGTTTCCTCGGCATGAAGGAAGCCGTTGTCCCCGTCCAGGGCGCGCGCCTGCGCGGCAAGCGGGTCGTCGTGCCGTACGCCAAGGACGTGATCAAACACGAGCCGTCACTCGATGAGGAAGACGGCGCGCTCACGCCTGAGTCCGAACGGAGACTCTGCCTGTACTTCTCGCTGACCGACTACGGCACCGCACCGCACCACCTGACGCGATACGAGCTGGCGCGCACGGACTAGCCTTAGGCTCCTACGGGAGTTACTTGCCCTTCGCGTGCCGTTTCTGGCTGTGGTGCTTGTTGACCGTGCGCGCCGCGATCTCCTTCGCACGTTTCATCGAGCGGCCCTGATCGAGTTCGCTCTCCTTGACGCGCTCGTACATGCGCTGCTCCTTGTCGCTGACGCTGGGCAGATGTTGCTTGTTCGGCATCGCTCTGCACCTCCTGCCGCAACGATAGCGACCGTCACATCCGGATGGCGTATGTGAATGCGAGCGCGCTACTGCGATTGCGTAACGGCGCACGCAGCGCGCTGGCGCCCAAATGCTTCCACTCATCGTGAGAAAAGCGCTGGAACCGTCCGGGCGCGGGCCGCAAACGCCGCCCCTCTGCGGGTTGCAGTTGCATAACGATCGGTCCTGACGATGGAAAATCATCGAATGTCGATCGCGGGGCTGCTACGCTGCCGGAAGATCGAGGCGCCGCACCATGCATGTACTCCTCGTAGAGTCGGAAGCACCGGTCGTTCGGCTGATCGCGTGGTTCCTCGTCGACGCCGGGTTCGCGGTGGCCCGCGTCGCCCCGGATGGGGACATCGTCGGCGTGGCCGACGAATGCGGAGCGGCGGTCGTCGTGTTCAACGCCGGCATCCTGCCAGACGCGAAGCGGCGCCAGATCGAGCTTCTACACAATTCGGCGAACTCTCCGGGCGTCCTTGACGTCTCCGACGGGGCCCGCCGCGCTCTCCCCGACACCTCCGCCGACGCCTACCTGATGCTGCCGTTCGATGCGGACGATCTCGTGGCGGCGGTGCGCCAGCTCGCCGCCGTCCGGTCCACGCAAGGACGCTAGCGGGCGAGCGGACGCGCTCCCGCGACTGAACGTACAATAACGCCGCGTCGCGCGCCGGTTGATGTGCGGCCGTGCGCCAGCACATTGTGGTCCCCGGGTGGTCTCTGGTCGCGCTCGATCAGTGTCACGCAACCGTAGCCCGCCCGGGCCGCCGCGTTCGCTCCGATTCACGGCAGGACACCGCCTGGCCGCACGGCGACCCGCGCTCCGCGGGACCGGGACTCACGACAGCGTTTTGAAACGTCGCCGCAACTTCCCGCGCCTGTCGGCTTGACGGGCATCTCGTCGGACGGCCCGTACTGTGACATGACAGAAGCCACACATCCAGCTTCCCAACGGAGGACGCATATGGCATCGATCGAGAAGAGCATTGAAGTCGAGGCGCCCCCGAGCGCCGTCTACAACCAGTGGACCCAGTTTGAAACGTTCCCGGAGTTCATGGACGGCGTGAAATCCGTCACGCAGATCGGTGACGACAGACTCCACTGGGTCGCCGAGATCGCCGGCAAGGAGAAGGAATGGGACGCGTTGATCACCGAGCAAGTGCCGGACCAGCGCATCGTCTGGACAAGTGAGGGCGGCGCGTACAACACCGGTTTCGTGACCTTCCAGCCGGTCGATGAGAACCGCACGACCGTCACGCTCCGGATCGATTACGACCCGGAAGGCCTGGCCGAGAGCACTGGTGACGCGTTGGGCTTCGTCGGCCGCCGGGTCGAAGGGGACCTCAAGCGCTTCCGGGAATTCATCGAGGAGCGCGGCCGGGCGACCGGCGCCTGGCGTGGCAGGATCGAGCGGCGAGCCAGCTAGCGCGCGCTACTCCTATGGCGTTGGCCACTGCACGAATGATCGAGGCAGCTGGGTGACGCCCCCGCAGCAGCCGGTGCGAGCCCCTCCGGCGGTCAGCACCAGCGGCCCACCCGTGCCGGTTGATGTGCAGCCGCGCACCTGCACATTGTGGTCCCGGGTCGCGCGCGACCCCTGTCACCCGACCGTGACCCGTCCGGGACGCCGTTGTCGCTCTGCTCAACGCGGGAAGCGTATGGTCGGGGTACGGGCGCCTACTGTGTGCAATCCGCGTCCAACCGCCCTCTCCAGCGGACGGTTCGTGCTGAAATGCTGGCCAGCAGCCTCACCACCTGCGACTGAACCGGCCTGATTTCTAGACAGCTCCCCCGAATGGCGTAGTTTCACCTGCTGCTGCCTTGACAGATGCCTCGAACATGGTGCAGGATCGCTTCGTTCTGAGTCTTCCTCGCTCGTGACCCAGACCACCAACCCCGCCGGCGCACGATGAGGGCCCTCCATCGGAGCGGAGAGCGCTTCTGGGTGTTCGTGGTCGTAAGGCCCACGGCGGCAGTTCCGCTGATTGCCTGCTTCTTCTTGCCGCTGCGACGCTCCAACTCCACGCCGTCACAGGAGCCGGTCCGCCGGCCCGATCGTCGGACACGCCGCAGTTGGGGGGCATCATGTTCGTCAGAAAGGTAGTTGGCTGGTGCGCGGTGGCTGCTGCCACGGCCATCGCGTTGTCTGGAGTCATCGGGGTTTCGGCAGCAGACCCGATGGTGTTCAACCGAGGTCTTCCAAACACAAATCTGAACAACGTGTCCGGAGCTAGCCGGAGCAACGTCGCCTGGTCAAACGGCAACACCTACGTGAGTGGCGACGATTTCACCATTGGCTCCGTCGGTGAGACGTGGATCGTGACCGGCGTGCGCACGTGGGCCATCGCGAAGTACCTTCCTGGCTCTGGCTTTTTCCTCGGAGATCAGTACAGCGACGTGAGCCTGTACACGGGCGCGAGTGGCATCTCGGTGGTCGCGACGGGCACGCTCACGGCGGGAAGCGACACGAACAGTAATCCAAACATCACCCACACGGTGGTGACCTACACCGGTGGCCTGAACTATCAATCCACCAGTGGCCCCCTACGCATGATCTATCAGAATGACTTCACCAACCTGAACGTGTCGATCGCCGGCGGCGTGAAGTATTACTTCGGCGTCGATGGTACGCCTCGCAGTCCCGCCACTGACAACTGGTTTAACCACGGCTCCAACGCGGCACTGAGCGGCTCGGTGCAACAGGGAGCAGACGACAGGTGGCTTGTCTGGCCGAAGAGCGGACTGACGAATCCCCCGGTCTCATGCAATTCCAACGGCCCCATCGCAGGCGTTTGCGATGGCGGCTGGGATAAGACCAGCGACATCAACGTCCAGGTATTCGCCCACAAACAGGCTGCGCCGCAGGTCGTTGGTGGCACAGGATCATTCGTCGATGACGGAGCGAACGCTGGCGCGCTCGGAGACACCACCGCCTCCGCGGACAGTTCGGTGCCGTTCGTTCCCATCGCCGCCAGCATCGCGGGCGCTGTGGTCCTGGCCGCCGGTGCCGGCTGGTACGCGAGGCGCCGCCGGACGGACTGACGGATCGCGGGCGAGCCCGGCCACAGAGAGCGCCGACGCGCACCGGTTCTGCCGGTGCGCTCCGCGTAGGCGGTTCGCCTACATCAGCTTTTCGGAGGCGGGCCACCGAAGGCATACCGACACATCGCCGAGCTGCTCGCGCCAGGCGGTCGTAAGCGGCCGCCCAGGCGGGAATGTTGACGTACTCGATTGACACCCTTCGTACTCAGCAGTATGCTCGCATCGCCCGATGTTCCTCACAAAGCTTGCCCTCAACCTCGGCTTCGTGACGGCGACCCTGGCCGTCGCCGCGATCGTGTTGCTGGCACCGTCGGACGCGGCGCAGCGGACTGACGCGACCTCCGCGCCGGTCGGAGTCGCACCGGCCAAATACACGGTGTTGGCAGGGGAACACCCATCCAACGGCGACCGCCAAGCGAGCCACCCGGCGTCACACAGCGCCCCCGGACACTTCCGCATGGGCCCGCCCGGCAGCGGCGGCGCCGGTCACAGCCTCGTCACCAACTCCTCGGACGCCGGTGCGGCGCTCGTCAGCTCCGGTTCGACGATCGACGGACTGCGCAACCCGAGCGCTACGCCGCCCGACACCCAGGTCGCCGTCGGGCCAACGGAGATCGTCGAGATGGTGAATAACTCCGCGAGGATCTGGTCCAAGAGCGGGACGCTGCTCTCTACATCCGATCTCGGCACGCTCTTCAAGATCCCGGCGTTGAACCAGGGCTCCGACCCCCGCGTCGTCTACGACGCCCTGTCCGGGAGGTTCTTCGCGACGTACATTTCGTTCTCCGTGTTCACGCTCTTCGGGAACACGGAGACCGTGCAGATCGCCTGGAGCAGCAACTCGGCGCCAGTGCAGAACAGCGACTGGACGGTGTGCCGGTACAGCGATGTCGGTCACCTTCACGATAACCCCGCCCTCGGCGTCAGCGACGATAAGGTCGCCATCGGCACGAACGTGTACACCTGGCCGCAGGCCAGCCCGGACGACCCCGCGCTGGGCACCGACACGATCGTCGTCGACAAGGCGGCGATGTTGAGCGCCGGCAACTGCCCGGTCGGCGTCTACGCGCCGACGACGGCAGGCATCATCCGCCCGGCGCAGTCGCTCACATCGAGCTCGACGCTCTTCATGGCGTCGCTGCCGGAGGCGGGCGGGACGACAGCAACGCTGTGGGCGATCACCGGCACGCCCTCCGGCCACAACCTTGTGCGCACGCGCACCGACCTGCCGATGGCCGGTACTACGCTGCCGCCGCCCGCCGCGCAACCGGGCACGTCGAACCTCATCGAGACGAATGACACGCGTGCGCTCGAGGCAGTGTGGAAGTCCGGCGTCCTCGACGTCCCCGCGAGCACCGGCTGCGTGCCCGCGGGAGACTCCGCCACGCGTGCGTGCGCGCACCTTGTGCAGATTTCCACGGCGTCCCCGGCCGTCATCAAGGAGCTCACCTTGAGCGGCCCAGCAGGCACCGACATCTACTATCCTGCCATCCGGCCGGACGGCGCCGACAACCTCGTCGTCGCCTACACGACGTCGTCCGCGAGCATGTACCCGAGCGTGGGCGTGGCATCGCTCGACCCCGCCTGGTCGACGTCGGCGTCGCTCGTCATCAAGAGCGGAGCCGGCCCGTACACGGGCATCGACTCCTCTCCATATCGATGGGGCGACTACTCCGGAGCGGCGGTGGACCCATCGGACGCCGGTTCCGTATGGGTGGCCGCGGAGTACAGCGCGTCGAGCGCCTCGGGTGACTGGGGCACGTTCATCGCAAAGATTCAGGCCGGTCCGGCGGGCACGCCGTCACCCACGGCAACGCCGACAACGACCGCCACGTCCGGCCCAACCAGTACGCCCACGATCTCCCCCACACCCACGAACACGCGGACGCCATCCAGCACGCCGACGGTGACCCCGACGGCTACCGTGACGAATACGCCGACGATCACGCCGACTCCCACCGTGACGCCCACGCCCATCCCGGCGACCGCGCAGCAGATCACCGCCGGCGGGTCCCACACGTGCGCGCTCACGTCTGCGGGAGGCGTCCGCTGCTGGGGCGCCAACGATTCCGGCCAGGTCGGCGACGGGACGACGACCAATCGCAACACGCCTGTAGATGTGAGCGGGCTGGCGACCGGCGTGGTAGCCGTCTCCGGGGGCGGCTTCCACACGTGCGCGCTCACGGCCGCCGGCGGCGTGAAGTGCTGGGGCCGAAACGACTCGGGGCAACTCGGGGACGGGACGACGACGAACCGATCGCTCGCGACCGATGTCCAGGGCCTCGCGAGCGGGGTGTCCGCCGTGTCGGCGGGCGGCGACCACACCTGCGCGCTCACCACGACCGGCGCCGTCAAGTGCTGGGGCAAGAACAACCGCGGCCAACTCGGCGACGGGACGACCGCCGACCGCTGGATACCCACCGGCGTCTCCGGCCTCGCGAGTGGCATGATCGCCGTCGCGGCGGGCGGCGGCGATGGGCAAGGCGGACACACGTGCGCCGTCACCGCTGCCGGCGGCGTCAAGTGCTGGGGCCGCAACGACTTCGGCCAGCTCGGCGATAACACGACGGCGGACCGTCAACAGCCCGTGGATGTCGTTGGACTGTCCGGCGGCGTGATCGTGGTGGGCGAAGGACGCTATCACAGCTGCGCGCTGACGGCCGCCGGCGGTGCGAAGTGCTGGGGCTGGGGCATCGGCGGTCAGCTGGGCGTCGGCACCGGGGCCAGTTCGTTGACACCTCTGGACGTCGTCAACCTCGGGAACGCGGCCGCGGCGCTCACGGTCGGTGGAAGCCAGAGCTGCACGCTCATGACGGCGACAGGCATCAAGTGCTGGGGCTATAACACCTCAGGTCAGATCGGCGACGGGACCGCCGGAACCAACCGCAACGCTCCTGTCGACGTGCTCACGACACCGGGTGGGCCGGCGCTCTCGGGGGGCATCGCCGTGGCAACCGGCGGGAGCATGTCCATCGATGCCCAGACCTGCGCTCTCACGAGCAGCGGCGTGCAGTGCTGGGGCCTGAACAGCTCGGGCCAGTTGGGCGACGGTACGACGACGAACGCGACCACGCCCGTCAACGTCATCGGATTCGATCCGGCGCCGACGGCCACGCCGACGAGTACCGCCACACCAACGCCGACCGCGACTGCGACTGCGACTGCCACTGCTACCGCAACGCCGACCGGCACACCGACGCCGACGCCGTCCAGCACGTCGACCGCAACGCCGTCCAGCACGTCGACGCCCACGAGCACGGCCACGCCGACGCCGACGGCGACCAACACGTCTACCGCAACGCCGACCGACACACCGACGGCCACGAGCACGGCCACGCCGACGGCGACCAACACGTCTACCGCAACGCCGTCCAGCACGTCGACGGCCACGAGCACGGCCACGCCGACGCCGACGGCGACCAACACGTCTACCGCAACCCCGACCGACACACCGACGGCCACGAGCACGGCCACGCCGACGCCGACGGCGACCAACACGTCTACCGCAACGCCGACCGAC
>Ga0334722_10000590_pt1 | contig 51908 bp, 49 predicted proteins | sample C3_bottom_MG_FD_207210 | JGI IMG/M metagenome (GOLD analysis project Ga0334722, IMG submission 207210) | Sediment microbial communities from Yellowstone Lake, YNP, Wyoming, USA - C3_bottom | ecosystem: Environmental > Aquatic > Freshwater > Lake > Sediment | place: USA: Wyoming | collected...
CGGTCAAGAGCGCCGTCGCGGTCGATGGGTATCGCCGCTGAACCTATCGATTGCAGCATGGGTTCATCGAAGAATATGACGGGGGTACCGCAGGCTGTACTCATAGCTGAAGCCATCCATCGCGCTTTCAGAATAGTTGCTTTTACCAGCGCATCCATCATCTGTTCATGGTAGAGAAGAGCCTTCTTGTCTTGATCTTTTAGAATAAGACCCAGCGTCGTGGGCCCCGTCAACTGGCCTTTTAAGACAGCCGGATGCGCCTGAGCGACCTTGATAGCTTCAAGCATGCCTTCAAAACCGGGCGTTATCTCATTTGAGACAGCGTAATCGGAGACGTTGAGGGCCAAAAAATCTTCGTATAAATCTCCCAGGCCGGCGGCGATATCTTCGGAGGCGTTGAAATAAACCCGCTCCGCCGCCTCGTCCAAATGGAAGCCCGGCAAACCCCGGGCCTGTTCTATGCCCATCGATTCGCGCCAGTCTCTTCTCGGCAATTCCGGCCAAAAAGGACTGGCCGGAAAGATACTTAGAACCACGTCGCACGCTTTTTTGACATCGGTGTGAGGCAAGCTCCCGATGCCAAGCGGCAGACAACTTAACTTCGTCACTGTAGCTCCTTAACTATTGGCGGGCGGGATGACGGAAAATAAATAAGAGCCGCCTGTTTAAGGCAGCTCTTATTTTTAACTAAAAAATGGTCTCTGTCTATTTTTTAGGATTAGCGGGCTTTTCCGATGAGCCGCCGCTCTTGTTGTCCGCCGGCGCTTGACCCGGCGCGGCTTGGCTCGATTCGCCGCCGCTGTTCAAGCCGGGAACTGCCGGGTGGCTCGGCGGCAGCTGGTTGGATTTAAGCTGCTCAGGGGTGAGGGTCGGGGCCTGCTGGGTCGGAGCGCCAAAATCGTTATTGCTCGAACCCCCCGGTGCAACCATGTACCCGACGACCAGACCGACTACCAACGCCGAAACAATCAGGCCAACAGCCAGAAAGAGCGATATTGTTTGCCCATCGACGCCGACTTCATCGACGGTGTCTGATTCATGTCGAGCCGCCATAGGCTTACCTTTGGCTCCCGGTTTAGGCCCTTGGGTTTTCTTTTTCGAGCCGGAGCCCTCTTCATCCAAAAACTTTTCGTCTGCCAATCTAAATACCTCCCAGGTGTGGGTTTTCACGGATTATAGCATACATTTTGGGCTCAAAGCGAAGACTTATTCGAGCGCGCTTGGCTATCTCCCTGGCAAACGTTCATTATCTTAACTTCATTCTAATCGGCTCTATCCGGCGCAAAATCTCCTCGGCATTAAGAGTAGCCGCGTCATCTGTTCGATCAAAGACCGTTTGGCCGCCGACCATGGTTAGCGCCACGTTTTCCTGGTTCGCGGTATAGACTAATGCGGAGTAGGGGTCGAGCAATGGGCGCTGGTGGCTGTGCGACATGTCGACGACGACGATATCCGCTTGTTTTTGCGGCTCGAGCGACCCGACTATCGGGTCCAGGCCAAGCGCTCGAGCGCCGCCAAGCGTGGCCAGTTTTACAAAAGTCTCGGCCTCCAGTTGCTGAGTCGACTGATTGAGACCTCGTTGGAGCAACAAGCCGATGCGCATCTCGTCAAAGACGTCCATAGTGTTATTGCTGGCCGGGCTGTCCGTGCCGATTCCTACGCGCAAGCCCAGATCGAGAAATTCTCTTAGAGGGGCTATCCCCATCGCTAGTTTAGCGTTGCATTTGGGACAATGGGCGACGGCGATGTTATAGTCCCGCAGTATCTTCATATCGTCCTCGTTAACCTGAACGCAGTGGACCGCCAGGAGGTCGGTGTCGAAAAGACCCCATTGAAGCAAATATTTCACGGGCGTGACACCGGTAGGTTGCCAGAGCAGGTTACCCCACCCCATCAGCTCGCGGTAAGGACCAGCCAGGACCGAAGAACCGTATTTTACAAAATCATATTCGTCTTTAGAGCCCGCCAGGTGGACACAGACTTTGAGCTCGTCCGCCACCGCCCAATCGGCTGTGGCCTTGAAAAGGGGCGGGCAGACCGCATAAGGCGAATGAGGGGCCACCCCTATCGTTATCCTGGAACCGTCCACCTTCTCCTGCCAGGCAGCAACGTTGCGTCTGGCGGTGTCGATGGTCTGCTTCACCCGATTGCCGTCCATGCCTTCTACTTCACGGTAAACCGTGCCTCTGAGACCGGATTCCAGCGCCGCTGTCAGGCTAGCCCCGGAATCGGTAATATCGGTGATGGTGGTGATCCCCGACTGGGTCGCTTCAAGCGCGCCGAGGCGGGCAAAGACGAGCCAATCTTCGGCCGCCAGGCAGGTGGATTTTTTTGTCAGTTGGATCTTCCACTGTGAATAAGGAAGGTCGTCGCAGACACCGCGCATACCGCTGAATTCCAGATGGGTGTGGAGATCGACAAAACCGGGCAGAATGATTGCCCGCCCGAAATCCCGCCGCAAGGCTTTAGGAAAATCCTTCGCCAGCCTCTGGGCCGGCCCGACAGCGACTATTCTGTCGCCCTCGACTAAGACACCGGCGTCTTTAAGCGGCAACGTCGATATCGGCAGCACCCATTTAGCGGTCAGTAGTTTCTGCATCATAGCGGTCAATGATAGCGGTCGATAACGAATTTGCCAAGCGACAGGAGATCTTTCTTAGCCGGGCCGCTTGGCAAAGCGTCCGCGGCTGACATGGCTCGATCGACATATTTAGTGGCCAGGGCTTTTGATTGGTCGATAGCGCCGCAGTCAATGACATGGGCCACAGCAATTCTCACGCTCTTGTCTTCCGGTTTCATGATTGCGTTGGCTAATACGCCTGCTTTATCGAGACGGAGGCCGAAAATCATCGGCAAGGTCACCGTCCCCTCTCTGATATCGCTGCCGACAGGCTTGCCGAGCACCTTCTCGTCGCCGGTAAAATCGAGGATATCGTCGTAAATCTGAAAAGCAATGCCCAGCCCTTCGGCATACTCGCGCAGGGCCCCGGCGACCGGCTCGCTCAGGCCGGCAAGGCGCGCCCCAATTAGGCACGAAGCGACAAACAAGGCGGCGGTTTTGGTATATATGCGGGCCAAGTAGTCTTCTGTGGTCTGGTCGAGATCGCGCAAGGCCTGCCGCTGCTGCAACTCTCCTTGGCTGAGAAGAACCGAAGCTTCCGCCAGCGGCGCTAAAAGAAAGTTGTCTTCACAGGCCGCCAGGAGCCGAAAGGCCGTCCCGAAAAGATAGTCGCCGATAAGCACAGCCCGGCGATGACCGTAATTAGCGTTTATCGTACTTACACCGCGCCTGGTATCGGAACCGTCTAGGACATCGTCATGGATAAGGGAGGCTAAATGGACCAACTCGACGGCAGCGCACGCATTCTGCAGTTTAGATTCGTCGACGCCGCTCCCCAAGCCGGCGGCGATTATCACCAGAGCCGGTCGCAGCCTCTTGCCGCCCGCCTTAATCGCTGTCAGGCTCGGCTCGGATATCCTCTGATCGACTCTGTTGAAGATTGTCAGGAACGCCGCTTCGAATAGCGTCAATGACGTTATGACCTGTTTTGACACCGGCTTCTTGACGGGCGGCATACGCATCAGCTATTCGCCGCCATGCTCGTTGATTGCTCAAAGAACTCCCTGACGCCATCGGCAGGCAGCGCCCCCGGCCAATCGACCGAGCCGGACGCCGCCGCCGCAGCAGCCGCGCTTAGCGCGGCGGCGGCGGCGGCGCTAAATTCGCCCACCAACAGCGCGATACCGAGGGCAGCGACTATCAGTCGCAGGCGATAAGGACTGCAGCTCTCCTCCACCCTATCCTCAGCGACGCCGGCTATAGCGGCGGCCAGAATATCGATTATTCGCGCCTCGCCGACCCCGACGACCTGGTCGATCGCCTGGCCGTAAAGATAGTCGGTGACCAGCAGCTTTTCTTCGTCATAACCTGAATCCGGCGAGGTCAACGCGCCAAGCGACAGCGCCTGGTCGAGAAACTCCAAGGCGCGGCAAGCTGAGGCGGCTCTCTCGTCGGGGACCGCCGTGCCCATCCCTATCGATCCCAACAAGAGTCGCGAAAAGAAAAGCTCGGGTGGGACTATCAGGGACTGCGCCAGCGGTTCAAGCCGGCCAACGGCCTCTTTAAAAGTGAGCCTTATCTTTTCGAGAGAGTTTTCAAGTTCATCGACTGCCATCGGCCTATTCTACCAGCCAGCTGAAGCGATGTCAGTCATGATTATTTATTCTGCGCGCCCTTCTCAAAGTGAAGAGACCCGCGCCGATGCCGCCATAAGCGCCGAGCAATAGAGCAAAAGTGTTCAGGCCGGTGACCGGGGGCGGAGAAGTGCTGCGGGTCAAGACATTGCTTGCGGCGGAATAATTACCCGCATTATCTTTGCTCCTGACATAATATCGGTAGGTCGTGCTGGGACTCAGCCCCGATATCGTGTAGTTCACGGCTGTTGCGGTCGCTAGCTCCAAATCGGTATCGGCGTCGAATATGCGATAGCCGGCCGGACCGCTGGCGGAATCGGCCGACGGCGACCAATATAAAAAGATCGACGTCGGCGAAGCGCCTATCCCCGAGAGCGCCGGCGCGGTCGGTGCGCCCGTATCCTGTTTGTATGACTGATTGCTTACGGGTTCGGTGTTGGCGCCGTCCGCCGAGTAGAAGTAGAGAGTGTGCTCTCCTTCCAATGCCGCCACTGACCTGAAAAGATCAACGAAGCTTGTCCAACCGAGGGTCGCGGATGAGTCCCATTGATAGTTGGTCGCCCCGGTCTCGCTTCGGGTCAATATCGCCGTTACCGGAGACTTGTACCAGCCATTTTCGCCGTTCGGGAGCGACGGGGTCGTCGACAGACTTGTCGTCGGCATGATCGTATCGATGACAAACGGCCCCAGATGAACGGTCGATGTCCAATTCCCGGCGGCATCCCTCGTGCGCAGATGCGCGTACCAGGCGCCGTCTGCAAGGGGGCCGCTGCTAAAAGTCGTGTCGGTTTCTACCAGATCGATAACGGTATCCGGGATATCCAACGGGTTCGGGCTGAACATCGTGGAGAAACCGTCAACACCGGAGACCGCATCGGTTGCGCCCGCCAAAGCGATATCGATATTATTGTTGTTTGACGGAGTACCGGTAGTATGGTTGGTGCTGGAGAGGACCGGATCCGCGGGTTGCCCGGTATCGACCCATATTTCGCGGCCGGCAACGGTTTCCGTGTTGGCCGCCGCGTCGATTGAAAAATAGTTGATGACATGTCGGCCTTCCAAAGCGCTCACGGCTCCCCCATACCCCAGCCACGGCCCGGTCGTCGAATCCCATTGATAGAAGGTGGAGGCTGACTCATCGACTGTCAACGCCACCATCGGTGTGGTCCTGAACCAACCCCCGTCCCCATCATTGACAGCCGGCGTTGTCGACAATGAAGTCGTCGGCCGGATAATGTCCATTTTTGTCACGAATGCGTCGAATCCACTATTCGTGCCGTCGAAAGCCCCGGGCGTCGTCGGAAAATCGCCGCTGTTTGTCTGGCCGGTGATATAGATGTTACGGGCCGAGTCGACCCCTAGGCTGTAACCATAGTCGTTGTTCGAGCCGCCAAGGAACGTAGAATATGCGAGCGCGCTCCCGTTCGGCATGAGCTTGGTGACAAAAGCGTCTACGGTGCCGCTACGGGCGGCGGCGCGGGCATCCGCGGTCGTCGGAAAACCGGTCGAAAATGTCATTCCCGTTAAGTAGACGGAGCCGGACGAGTCGAGGCTGACGCCATAAGCATAGTCGTCGGCGGTGCCGCCGAGGAAGGTCGAAAAACCTAAAGACGACCCGCTCGCGTTCAATTTAGTCACAAACGCGTCATAGCCGCCGTTGATGGACGCGTCAAAAGCGCCGCCGGTCACTGGAAAGTTTCCGGAGCTGGTCTGACCGGCCACGTATACGTTGTCAGCGCCGTCTAGCGTCAGACCTGATCCATAGTCGGTGCCGCCTCCGCCAAGCAGAGTCGAGTAATCCAGGCCGCTCCCGGCGCTGTTCAGCTTGACCACATACGCGTCTCCGGCGCCGTTGTAGCTGGTGTCAAAAGCGCCGCCGGTCGCCGGCCAACCGCCGGAAAAGGTATTGCCGGTGACGAAGGCGTTGCCGGCGCTGTTAAGGGCAAGATTGTATGCCGAGTCGTTTCCGCCGCCGCCGATAAAAGTTGAATACAAGAGGGTCGTTCCGGAGCTGTTTATCTTCGTCACAAAAGCATCTGTGCCGCCGTTGAAGCTGGTATCATACGCCCCCGGAGTGGTCGATAAGTCGGCGGAGTCGGAATAGCCGGTCACGTAAGCGTTATTCGAGGCGTCGACAGCGAGGCTCCGGCCATAATCGGCGCCGGCGCCCCCAAAGTAAGTCGAATAGACGAGTCCCGAGCCGGAAGGGTTGAGCTTGACAATGAACGCGTCCGGAGAAGCGGCGAGAGTCGAATCGATTGCGCCCGCTGTGGTTGGAAAATCGGCCGAATACGTGTAACCGGTGACGTAAGCGTTTTCATCGGCATCCAGAGCAACCCCATAGCCGTAATCATTGGCGGACCCGCCAAGGAAAGTCGAATAAACCAAGCCGTTCCCCGCTGAATTCAATTTGGAGACAAAAACGTCGGTCCCGCCGTTCTGCGTCGAATCGTATGCGCCGACAGTTGTCGGGTAATTGACCGAGCTGGTGTAGCCGGTGATGTAAGCGCTTCCCGATGAGTCTACGGCCAACAGGTCGACGCCGTTATCCATGCTGCCGCCGCCGACATAAGTCGAATACAGCAAGCCGGGATCGATGATCAACGGATAGCTCGGATCGTAGACCCCGGCCAGGAAACTGACAGTGCGGCCGTTAACGGTGAAATCGCCCGATACCCGGAGACGCTTTCCATTCACTACCTGGTAGACATAGGGTCGCTCGTCCTTCAATTTACCGAGCGGTGTCTTGATGATCAGATCGCCCTTCTTATCGACGGCCAATGAATCGGCCCCGCTGTAAACCAGCCTGATCCGGCGATAATCGGCGCCCGCGGCGACCCGGAACTCATATTTGATTTTGCTCTGGTCCCCGCGATAGACGAGGTCGATTCCTTTGTAGATGTTCTTATACGATACCTGGGCGAATGTGGGGATGTCGCTTCGCCACTTTCCGGCGTCGCGACCGCGGAAGTAATTGACCTTGGTCCCCTGCTTCTTCTCGCCGTTAACCGATGCGTTCGGATTGGCGCCGAAGAATTTGATCTTTAGCGTGTGACCGGACGCTTTCCTTCGCGCCGCGGCCTCGTTGCCGGGTGCGCCGCGAGCGAGACTCCCCTTTGGAGCGCTTTTGACAAAAGAGTAGGCGGCCTCGTTGCCTGTCAGAAAAAAACTATAGCCGGGCCCGACCGCGTAATACTTGACCCTTTTGTCGACTTGCGCGCGGTTGGGTATGAAATATATCGGCAGTCGACTGTAAGCACCGACGACATCGGCCCGCTTCTTGGCGCCGATGTCGAGCGATGCGCGGTGCCTGTCAAAAACCAAGGGATCGAATTTAAGTATCGCCAGCACCGTCGCCAGAACCAGGAGAGACATCATAAAAGCCAGACGTTTATCCGGCACCGGTAAGGCTTCGTCCTTGCTGATCTCTTTTCCGGTTGCGGCCATGACTTTGTTGGTTTTTCCTTGCTGCTCCCGGTAAGCTGCATCATTCGCTGCTGCGGAAGTGCCCCTTAGTCGCCGACTGACTCGGCAACTGTGAAGACAACGATATCAATGGAATAAAGATGCGTCAAGCAGGAGATTGGTTTGACGCTTGACCGCTTCCCGCAAATGATTTCTTCGCGGGAAGCGCCTTTTCGAGGACTAAAGAGCCGCACGCTTGGCGTTGTGGTATATCCCAATATTCAGTCAGCAGTGCTTGCGGGTCGCCGGCGATGCTAAAACCATTTTTTTCATAAAATCCGATCGCTGCGGCATTATCGGTATAAGTGCCGACCAAGAGCCGCCTGCGACCGTCTTTGGCCGCTTCAGCCTCAATGTGGCGGAGCAGCCGGCCGCCCAGGCCCAGCCGCTGGCAAGCGGGCAACACATACGCGTGCCGGATCAAAGCCAGGTTGTCAACAGGCTCGAAACCCATGACCCCGACGACGAAGCCGCCGTTGACGGCCGCGTAAAACGTCATCCTGTCCATCTCCGCACCAAGTTGCGCCGGGGACATATAAGTTTCGGCGTCGAAGCCCGGCCCCATTATCGCCGCATAGCCCGCGGCTGCTTTTCTAATCACAAAGTGTATCTTCAGCACATCCTCCCGGCCGCACCTCTCAATCGTATAGGGCTGCGCCTCATCGGCTCCGACCGCGCCCTGTCTATAGCCGGTATCGTTTATGAACAGGACGCGGGCGATACCATTATCGATTGCAAGGTGATTGAGCGCTCCCTTGTCCTGGTGGAGACGCCACCACATCTCGCTGTCCAGATCCATGATGCGGCCGAGAATCGTCTTAATGCAGCCGGCGTGAGTAACGATTAAGATGTGGGAATCGGTTTTCGGCCGGGCCGCTAAAGCCGCCGCAACTATTTTCTTCCACCCCCGCCAGACGCGGGCGGCGAAAACGGGCCAAGGTTCGCCTGCCGGGATGGGAATGTTGAAGGGGTCGGCCGCCCATTCTTCCACGGTTCCGGGGTAGGCCAAGATTATTTCTTCATGGGTGAGACCTTCCCAGGCGCCGAAATCTATCTCATTAAGGAGCGGTTCATGCTGGACCGCGAGGTTATGGGTTCGCGCCGTTTCGCCGGCGGTTTGAGCCGCCCGGTGCATATCGCTCGCATAGATAGCATCTACCTTGGTGTCCTTAAGATAAGCGGCGAGCAGACCGGCGTTGGCGCGCCCCAGCGGCGACAAGCTCAAATCGGTGCGGCCGATATAGCGAAGTTGCTCGTTCCAGACAGTCTCCGCATGGCGGGCCAGAGTTATCTTAAGCATAAGCGGCCAATAAACCGATGGCCAGAAGCAATATTACTTCGGTGAGCTCGACCGTCGCGCCTAGGGTGTCGCCGGTGACGCCCCCGATGAGCGCGTCGTTTACCCAGGTGTAACCCATCGCCAACAGCGCCAGGACCGGCAAAAGCACTAAAATCAGTGGCCCGAGCAGGAATGAAAGATATGCGCAGATCAAGCCGGTCGTCAAACCGGCGCCGATCACATCGATCTTCCCGATCCGACCGGCAAAGACGAAACCTAGCCCGCTTCTTCGCACTGCCGGTAAGCGCCAGGCCAGCCAGACCATCGGCCACCTGGCCAGGGCCGGGACGGTCAATATGGCCAGGAGCCGGAACGAGCCGGTCAAGCTGTTCAAGAAGGTGAATTTTAGGAGTAAGGTCAAGGTTACGGCGGCGACGCCGATAGGACCGCTTGCCCCTTCGCGCATGATAGACAGCCTCTGTTTTACGTTTTTGCCGCCGACAAAGCCGTCGATCGTATCGGCCAAGGCATCGAGGTGAAAACCGCCGGTGATGACGACCAGATAAAGGACGATCAAAGCGTTTGTGGCGGGTCCGGGCAGAACCTGATCCAGCGCCGCCGTTAGGCTCATCCCGATAGCGCCGATAAACAGCCCGGTCACCGGGAAATACGCGGCCGCTCTCGCCAGCTCGTCACTGGCCGACTTAGCGCTCGAACCGATTGGAACGATCGATAGAAAGCCGATCGAGGCCAATAGATGTTTAAGTTGTCTCAACGACCGTTTCCGCCTCAGCCACGCCCGCTTCAGCGAACGTCGCCATCTCTATAAGAATCTTAGTCGACGCTTCGATTATATTCATCGCCAGTACCGCCCCCGTCCCTTCGCCAAGCCTCATATCCATATGGAGCATGGGTGTCAGGCCGATCTCGGCCATCGCGTAGCGCGCCCCGGGCTCGACCGATAGATGGGAAGCGATCATGAACTGGACCGACTTGGGCGCGAGCTTTGAGGCGACCAAGGCCGCGGCGGCAGAAATAAAACCGTCGATAACGACCGGCGTGCGCTTGGCCGCGCAACCAAGGATGACGCCCGTCAGGCCCGCTATCTCCAGCCCGCCGACTTTGGCCAATACGTCGACCGGGTCGTCCTTGTCGGGCCGGTTTATCCGGAGCGCCCGGTCCAGGGCTTTTAATTTATTATCCAATCCGGCGTCGTCTATCCCGGTGCCCCGCCCGACGACCGACTCCAGCGGCAGCCCGCCCAGGACAGAGATAATGGCGCTGCCGGCGCTGGTATTGCCGATGCCCATATCGCCGGTCCCGATGATGGTTGCACCGGCTCTTATCGCTTCCCCGGCGATCTCCGCGCCGGTCAAGATCGCTTTAATCGCCTCGTTCCGGGCCATGGCCGGCCCTTTAGCCATGTTGGCCGTCCCCCGCCTGATCTTTCTCAACAAGACACCGTCGCAGTCGATATCTTCTTTTACGCCGATATCGACGACTATCACGCGAACGTCTTCATGAAGCGCCAGCACATTAATGGCGGCGCCGCCCCGGGCAAAATTGTAGACCATCTGCGCCGTCACCTCCGAAGGATAGGCGCTTGTCCCCTCTTCGGCGATGCCGTGATCGGCCGCCATGACCACGACAGCCTTATCGCCGATCTCCGGCAAAGCCCGGCCTTTGATGCCGGCAAGTCTGATAGATATTTGCTCGAGAACGCCCAGACTGCCCGCCGGCTTCGTCAACTGGTCTTGACGCGCCGCGGCGGCGCTCATCGCCTGCGCGTCCAGATCGCCGATGGCGGCCGACAATTTACTCAAATCGCTCATAGTATCTCCTTTAACTTTTTGACCAACAACTTATTATCTTCGCGCGTTCTGACGGCGACGCGTATATAATCGTCGCCCAATTGAAACGACGCGCAATCGCGCACGTATAAACCTCGTTTAGCCAAAGCGAGCGTCAAATGAGCGCTGTCCATCCGGCGGTCGAGGATCTTTATCAAAATGAAATTGGCGCATCCCGCAAACGGTTGGAGCGCCGCCATCGCCCCCAGTTCGCTCAGGAGAAAATGGCGCTCGGCGGCCAGGCGCTCCCGGCTGGATTCAATAAAGCCTTTAAGATTTAAGGCCGCGATGCCCGCTGATATCTGGCCGGCTCCCAGCGGCCAAGGGGGACGCGCGGCGTTAAGCCGACGCGCCATCGTTTCCGCCGCGACCAGGTATCCAAGGCGGAGACCGGGAATCGCGTAGATTTTCGTCATCGAACGCAAGATAACCATGTTGGCGCCGATGTCCTCGGTTAGCGCCCGAGCTTCAACATCGTCGACAAAATCGATGAATGCTTCATCAACGATAAAAATCGTCTCGGGATGCCGCGCCGCGATATCTCTCAATCCTGCGGCGTCGCATAGATTCCCGGTCGGGTTATTCGGCCGCCCCATGATAACAACGTCAACAGCCGCCGCCGACCATTCAAAAAGCGTCCAATCGACCTCAAAACCGTTATCTTCCTTCAGCCTGAGCGAGACCGTGGCGCAGCCGTTCGCTTCCGCCGCCCGACGATAATCCGAGAAGCTTGGCTCCACTATCAAAGCACGGCGGGGTTTTAGCCAGGCGGTCAGCCAGTAGAGGAGCTCGGCCGAGCCGTTCCCCGGCACCAGGCATCGAGGTTCGATGCCGGTGCGAACTCCCAAGGCCTCGATAAATGCGGCGGCGGCGGCGTCCGGATAATTTTGGACCGCTCCGGCGGAATGGCGTATAGCCGAAAGCACCTCGGGCGGCGGACCAAAAGGGTTGATGTTCACGCTGAAGTCTGTGAAATCTTCCGGCGCCATTTCCAAGAAGCTTGCGATCTTCCCGATATCGCCGCCGTGCGCCTGGTTAAAGACTTGCTTATCGATTTTGCTTAAGAGACGCACAGTCGCCACCCGCCGTCGATCAAAGCCGCTGTTTTCGGAGGCGATATCCCTAAATGGGCTATGGCCGCGGTCGCGCGCGCGTCCCGAGAATCATGGAGCACGCCCGCGACGGTCCCGCTGTGGGCGACGACGATCCCATAGCCGTCGACGCCCCGGGCCGCCTCTATCAACTCATCCAATGCCGGCTTGGGCAGAATATCTTGATTGACGCGGGCGCTCAGTGTGGAAGCCATCCCGACCAGATGCCAATCCCGCTTCTTAAAGCCCATTATAATCATCTCATAGGCCAATCGGATGTCTTTAAGTTGACTCAGTGTATATCTTTTTTTGGAACGGTTAAATTCAATCGTATCGATCGACCCGCCCGTATCAATATAGGTGACCGATATATCCGGGGCGCGGCCGAGACGTCTCAGACAGCTGCCCTCTCTATGGTCGAAGCCGACGATGCCGCTAAATAACGTGCCGTCCGTGGGCTCTATAGCCAGCGCCAATCGGGCCAGCGTCTTTTCGAGCGGCCGCCGGCCCGCGGCCAGAGTCACGACCGCCGCTGCCGCCGCGATGTCGGCCGTGCTGCTCGCCATCCCCTTGCCCGGCTCGAGGTCGCTGTCGATCTCCAGGCGAAGGTTGTCCAATTTGGCCCCCGACCAGCGCAGCGCAGCCACCGCGGCCCGGCGCGACTTTGGCTTCAAGCGGTTGAAATCAGTCGGCCCGGCGTCAAAAGAAGCCTTTGCCCGGCTGAAGATATCGACCGGGCAGCTGACATGGAAATCGCGGCCGTCAAGCCGCCCTTGAAACAATTCCCCACATGAGCCCGGGACCATGACTGAAAACGTTTTCAAAATTCTATCCCTATTCTGGCCTGCTGCCCCGAATCAAAAGGATGCTTAATATTTACCATCTCCGTCACATAATCGGCCCGCGCAATCAAGGCTTCGCTCGCCCCCCTGCCCGTTAAGACCAGCTCAACTGTCTTGTGCTTCTCATCGATGAGCGATAGGATGTCCGATTCGGCCAGGACTCCGGCCCAGCAGGCTGTGATTATCTCATCGAGCACCACCAGGTCAAACTGTCCGGCGATGGCGGCGCGGGCTGCTGTCATCGCCGGTAGCAGGCTGGTCTTAACCTCTTCGACGCTCTTTGGGGCGGAGCCGATCATGTTCAGCCCGATGCGGTCTATCTCTATATTAGGTATCGCCGCCGGCGCCAAGGTCTCCCCGCTGGTCGTGGCGCCCTTCATAAATTGGATGATACGGCACCTCAACCCCCGCCCCGCCGCCCGCACCGCCAAGCCTAGGGCCGCGGTCGTCTTGCCTTTCCCATCGCCGGTGTAGATGTGAATAAAACCTAGAGGCCCGGCCATGCTGGCCCCCGAATGTAAAAATCGATTAAGATACCAAGCACCGCCACGGTGAGAAATGTCCGGGCCGCCAGGGCGGAAGCATCATTTATCATATTCGAATCGATCGGCTTGATGTCCTTGCCAAAATGTCCGTATACAACCGGGTGGCCCTCGTAAAGCCTGGGGCCGCCCAGTTGAATTTCGAGCGATCCGGCCAGAGCCGCCATCGCCAATCCGCTATTTGGGCTGGGGTGCTTGGCGCCGTCTCTTAAAGCCGCCTTGATGCCGTTCCGGAATCCGCGGCCGCCGAGGCGGTTGGCCAGCGCTAAACAGGCGACCGTCAATCTCGCGGGCAACCAGGAGGCGGCGTCGTCAATGCGGGCCGCCGCCCAGCCAAAGTCTACATACTTGTCGTTCTTGTATCCGAACATAGAATCCATAGTATTGATGACTCGGTATGTAAAGGCCAGGGTTCCCCCCCCGATAAAAGCATAGAAAAGCGGGGCGATACCGGCATCGACAAGATTTTCAGCGAGCGATTCAATGGCCGCCGTTCTGATCTGCAGCGAGTTCAACTCCCCGGCCTCCCGGCCAACAAGGCTCCGCAGAAGTTGCCTCGCTTCTCCCACGGCGGCCGATTCGAGTTTTCTGTCTATCTTTTTGCAGATGATAATAAGTTCGCCGACGCTAATCGAAAGCCAGATAAGCATCGCGTTCGCGGCCCACCCCGCGGCCGGCGCCAACCGGTTCGCAGCCGCTATTAGCATACTGCTTAAGGCGAAAGAAGCAACCACAAAGCCGGCGACCAGTATTGTTCCCATCGCCCGCTTTCCCCGGGCGCTCGACATCCGGAGCCTCAGCCTCTCGCCGGCCTTAGCCATCGCCCGCCCGATAAGCGCCACAGGATGCCGGCCCGACTTTGGTTCGCCAAACGCCAGGTCGATGAGGACGGCGAGTAAAATAGCCGCGCTCAACCGGCGCCCCCTCTTAACTCCCGGCCTTTTAAGGTCAGGGGCAATCCGGCAGCGACGAAATAGACATTATCCGCCGCCCGCGCTATCTCTTGATTGGCCGCGCCAAGCAGCTCTCTGAAAGCCCTCCCCCGGGGAGACTCGGGAACCAGCCCCATGCCGACCTCGTCGGAGACGACGAGAACCGCCTGGCCCATTTGGCGCAACGCCTCCGCGACCTGGCCCACGTGTTCTAAGGGATCGGGCAGGTCGTTCAGGGCCATCGCGACGTAAAGAGTTAACCCGTCGATGATGACTATATCTCCCGCCACTTCAGGCAGGATTTTAAGAAGGTCGGGTCCGGATAATTCAACTGTGTGCCAGCCTTCCGGACGGCGTTGGCGATGTATCTTTATCTTCGCGGTCATCTCATCGTCTATCGGGTGCGCCGTGGCTATATATGTCACCGCTGTGCCCAGCCCCGCCAGCCGCTCGGCGAACAAGCTCTTGCCGCTGGCGGCGCCGCCGATTATCAGAGTAAGCTCAGACGCCATCGGCATCATCCTTCAGTCGGTCCGCGACTTCGGCAAAGCCGGTAAAGGAGCCCTCGGGAGCGGGCGGGCGCTCGATGATCACAACTTTCATATGGCGCTTCAAGGCGGCGCTTATTTTTTCTTCCAGCCCTGAACCGGCGCCGGAATTCTTTGTAACTAATGTCCGGGCATCAAAAAGGTCGAAGCAGGCCTTATTAAATTCGCGGCTGAACGGGCCGAGTGCGGCGATGACGTTTTCAGGCGGAAGCCATTTAAGCGCTTCGTCAATAGATGACGGCCAGGGTAGGATCCGCGCGAATAGCCGCTCCCGGGGTACTCCGGACGCAAACGATTTTATCGACTTAACGCCGGTCGCTAAAAAGAGATTCCCGCCCCAGGCGGCTGCTTTCGCGAGCGCGTCGGCCGGCGTGGCCGCGCCGGAGATATCGGGATGGTCCGGGATGTCGGTAAACGCCCGCTCATAGCGGAGATATGGCAAGTCCAGGCCGGCGCAGACCGACCGCGCCAGCCCCGATATTCTTAAGGCGAACGGGTGCGTCGCGTCGACTACCGCGCGGACGCGCCGCTCTTCGATCAAGCCGATCAGTCCCCCTTGGTCGAACGAACCATTTATCCGAGCCGGCGCTTCAGTCCCGTCCCGCCCGGGAAAACCGGTCGCCGCCGACAAAACGATCTTAAACCCGGCATCACTGAGATATCCGGCCAAATCGCGTCCCTCGGTCGTCCCGCCCAGGATGAGAATCATATTTTGTAACCCCGCTTAGTCACGAACCAACCGTCGATCATCTCGGACCGTGAGTTACCGATAATCACCGTCGATCGCATATCCACAGCGGCGTCAGCCAAGCCGTCAAGATCGGTCAAGAGAACCTCCGGCGCGACGCCGGCGTCGCGAACGACCGCCGCGGGAGTCTTCCCCGAACGGTGTTTTTTAATCAAGCGGGCCGCCTCGGCCAGCTGAGTTTGTCGACCCCGGCTCTTCGGGTTATAAAGCGCGATGACAAGATCGGCCGCGGCCGCCCCCTCGAGCCGCGTGGCGATGACCGGCCAAGGTGTCAGCAGATCGCTCAAGCTTATGACCGCGAAATCGTTCATTAGAGGAGCGCCGACAGCCGCCGCCGCCGCGCTCGCTGCGGTTATGCCGGGCACGATTCTGACTTCTATCTCATGTTGTTCGCCGGCAAGGACCTCAAGAACCGGCCCGGCCATGCCATAGATGCCGCTGTCGCCGCTGGAAATCACCGCCACCGCCCGTCCTTCCCCAGCCAGACGGACCGCTAAAGCCGCCCGGTCGATCTCTTTGCCCATCCCGGACTCATGGACGGTCTGCCCGGTGAGTAAATGACCGATCGTCTTTGTGTAAGTCTTGTAGCCGACGATGTCGGTAGCGCTTAGAAGCGCGGTGATCGCCGCTTCGGTCATCCCGCCGCCGCCTTGGCCGATGCCGACCAAAGCTATCGATCCTTTACTCCTGGAAACGCGATCGAAAACCCCATCCGCGGTGTTTTCCTCGCCCTCGATGTTCTCTAATTTTGACCGCAGCAGGGTCTGCCTTTCAATTGGTCCGGAAGAACCGGCGCCGGAGCAAAGACCGGCATTGCGAGCAGCGATCGCCACCGTGACCCCGTCGTATTTAGTTTTTGTCAATATCAGACAGTTGTTGCGGCCGGCGAGGAGAGCGGCCGGTTCGCTTATCCCCCCGACACCAAACGCCCGCTGTGCCGGCTCCGAGAATGCCGTCCAACCCCCATTGGCCCGCAACTCCGCCGCTGAGAAAAAACGCAGAGGCAGGTCGAGTCCTTCAGCTGCCCCCAAAAGGCCGCGTTCGTTTCGTTTTTCGTCTATGGTGGCCAGGCAACCGACGTCGCCGGCGGAGGCGTTGACGCGGGCCAGCGCCGCCAGAATCGCGTCTCTTATGGCCGCGGCCGCGACTCCGCGACGGCAACCGATGCCGATCGTCAGGGCCTTTCGCACCTCACTGCCGGTCGAAATAACCGCGGTCGCGCCGATAGCCGCCGCCACTCTATAAGCCAAAGCGTTGGCCCCGCCCTCATGTCCGCCGATCAGGCTTATCGCATAATCACCGGCTTCATCGACGACGACCGCGCCGGGATCGGCCGACTTGTCTTTCAAGTGGGGCGCCAACGTACGCGCTGCGATGCCCGCGGCCATTATAAAGACAAAGCCGTTTGTCAGCTGAAAAAGGTCGGCGACCGCGGCGCCCACGCTCGCGAACCGATCGCAGTCCTCGGCTTCAAGCTTGTCGAGCGCCCAGATGTGAAAGTCGGCGGAGGCACATTTGAGTTTTTCGGCCAGCCTTAGTCCGGCTTCGCTAATGACTAAGACGGGTATGCCGGGCCTATTCACGACTGCCATGATTGAATTCCTTATCATATAATTTCGACCGGGCGCCCTTGGCGCCGACAGCCGCGCCCACCAGAATAACGGCGGTGCCGGAGATTCCCGCTTTAGCGATGACGCCGGCTAAATCGGCCAGGCGGGGGCGGAGTATCTTTTCATCCGGCTGCGAGGCGCGATAGACGACCGCCACGGGCGTATCCGCCCGATAATGCTTGAGCATTTCAGCGGCTATGTCGTCAGCCTTATCGGCACTCAGGTAGAGGCAGAGCGTCCCGCCGATCTTCGCCAGACTTGCGAGGTCCTGACCCTCAGGCACCGGTGTCCGGCCGGCAACCCGGCCCAGTATCACCGTCTGACTGATTTCGGGTAACGTCAATTCGCGCCCGATGGCGGCGGCGGCGGCAAACGCCGCTGTGACGCCGGGGATTATCTCAAAATCTATGTCGCGATCGACCAGCCAGTCGATCTGCTCCTGGATGGCGCCGAATAAGCTCGGATCTCCCGAATGGAGCCTAACCAACGCCAGCGAGTCGCGATGAGCGCCCGCGAAGATATCCATGATCTCTTCAAAAACCAGACCGGATGAATCGATGGTCTCGGCGGCCGGCGCGGCCCACTCCAGCATGGCCGGCGGCACCAACGAACCGGCGTAGACGATGATGTCGGCCGATTCTATGGCCCGGCGGCCTTTGACCGTTATCAGCTCCGGGTCGCCGGGGCCGGCGCCGACAAAGATTATCTTATTCATCTTCCGGTCCTCAAGATGATCGTCGACAGATAGCCCAACCGCTCTTCCTCGACATCCTCAACGCCGGCGACAAGTTCGCCGTCCAGCCCGATACGGTGGACCAGGACGGCGTTCTTTTCCAGGCCGAGCCCGCGCAGGCAGCGCTTGATTTCTGGTAATCGTTTGCCGACTTTCATGATAACGATCGTGGCAAAAACTCCCGCTAGCGTCTGAAGCGAATCTATCTTATCCCCGGTGATAACCGCTATCGATTCATCCCCCTCGGCCAGAGGCGTCATCGACCTGGAAGCGGCGGCAAAAACGGCGCTGATGCCGGGAATGGATTCTATCGCGGCTGTCGGGACTATGGCCCGCACCGCTTCGGCCAGATAGATGAAGGTGCTAAAGAGCATCGGATCGCCAAGGGTCAAAAAACCGCAATCGGCGGCGCTCAGAGCTGCCGCCACAGGAATGGCCGCCCGCCGCCAGTGGTCGGCGAGGTGTTCCTTATCTTTGGTCATGGGAAAGAGCAGCGTCGCGATCCGGCTGTCGGCGCGCAGATACGGGCGAGCTATCTCCAATGCCAGACTTTCCTTCTCAACCGCCGACTTCGGCACAAAGATCGTCTTGACGCGTTTTAATGTCTCCACGGCCTGAAGGGTCATCAAGCCGCGCTCCCCCGGACCGACGCCAATGCCGTAAAGACACCCTGTTAAGTTTTGGTTCATCACTCTATCTCCAGGTAGACAAGGGACATGCGAGTGGTTTCATAGATCGCCAGCTTATCCAGACCCATTTCTCTTATGGCTTCATCGGGGCCGGTCAGATCTTCGCCGACGACAGCTTTGCCGGAAAACCCGCGCGCCGCCAATGCCCGGCCGACCTTTCCCGGCGTGTTGACGGCGTCAGTAAAGACGCAAACTTTAGCTCCGCGGGCGATAAACTTGTCGAGCTTGTCGAACGTGCGGCCGTGGAGGCTGACAAAATCGACTTCGCTCCAGTCCAGCGCTAAACGGGCGAAGAGGACTTGAGCGGCGCTGATGCCCGGCACCACTGTAAGACTAAGGGCCGGAGCGTCCCGTTTTATGACGTGCAAGAGGCTGAACAGCCCCGGGTCGCCGCTGACCAAAACAACTATCCGCTTGACATCCCCCTCTTCCTTAAGCCGATCGACAAGATCAGCGATCGGTTGGATATCGATCTTTTCGGCCGGGTGGCCCGACAGCCGCCCCAGCCAATCGGCGCCGCCGGCGATGATATCGGCTGCTTCGATGGCTTTTCGGCCGATAGGCGCCAGATAGTCCGGCGAGCCCGGCCCTACGCCTACAATGGTAATCACGATAGATCACCCAATACCCTTTCGATCGCCGGAGCGGAGCCGACGACCTTGCCGCTCAGGTCCGTTATGATCACGCCGGCACAAGTTGACGGCGCCATCTTTTCAACCCGGCGAAGGGCGCAACCCGCTATTTCCGCCAAAACCTCCGGAGCTTCTTCCCGTAACAACGATATGGCCGCTTCAGCACTGGGTAATCCATCGACGGCCCCTGCCAGACCCGGTTTTAATTCTTTGATAAGCAAGTCCAGAAGCTTCAAACGGTCCGGTGTTTTCAAGTGGTGGGTGTTTTCATAACCGCAGGCGATTTTAACGATTTTTCCCAGGTGGCCGATTACAACCACCTTCAGGCCCCGTTTGGCCGCGGCTCGAATCATAAAGCCGGCAAAATTTCCCATCTGGGCGATTGCCGTCTCGGGAAACCCGATATCGGCCGCAGCCAGAGCCCCAAGATTCCCGGGAGCCAGGGCGATCGTTTTATGGCCCATGGCCGATGCCTGAGCCAGTTGAGGCAAGAGGGCCGCTTTCCATGACGACAAAGACATCGGTCTGACCAAGCCGCTGGTCCCCAGAATAGACAGGCCGCCGACTATACCCAGTCGCGGGTTGAAAGTTTTTAGCGCTAAAGCGAGGCCTTCAGGGGCGCTAACAATGACGGAGGCGCCGGCGGGGAGTTTCGCTCCGACCAGCCGCTTAATATGGGCCAGCGGAACCGGGTTAACCGCGGTCTCGCCGACGGGCAAAGCCAAGCCGGGCCTGGTAACTCTGCCGATGCCGATACCGCCGTCGACATTGACATAACCGAATTGAGTAGGCACAACCGCGACTTCAATGGGCATTCCGTCGGTGATATCTCTATCGGGACCGGCGCGCTTTATAACCGTCGCTTTGGCCCCTGTCCCCGCCTTGACAACCGCTGAGATATCGATCAACAGGTCTCGCCGCCCGTTCGGGGTTGTCACAGAAACCTCAGTCAGGCGCTTGCCGCTCACAAAAAACTCAGCCGCCGCTACGCCGGCCGCCGCCGCGGCCATACCTGTCGTAAAGCCGTATCGGTCCCATTTAGACGGGCGTTGTCCCATTTTCACCTGCGTATATCCCCGATCAAGAATTCTCCACCGCCAGCTTGGCTAGGGCGTTGATTATCGCAGCCGCGACCGGGCTGCCGCCGCGGGTACCGGGTAATGTGATAAAATCGACCGACCTCTTAGTTAACGCCTCTTTCGCCTCGCCCGCCCCGACAAACCCGACCGGGGCGCCGACGACCAAGGGGGGGTCGATCAAGCTCTCGTCGATCAGCCGGCAGACCTCGTTTAATGCCGTCGGGGCGTTGCCCACCGCGATCAAAGCTTTCGGGTACTGAGCTAAAACCTCACGTATCCCCCGGGCGCACCGAGTCAGGCCGGCCGTCGGAATACCTGCCTCGCTCACCTCAAGCCCCGAAACAACAGAGCTTCCCGGCTGGAGAAAGCCGGCGCTGATGCCCGCTTTGACCATCCGCACATCGGTTACGATGACCGTCCCCCGTCTGATTGCTTCGATGCCGGCCGCAACCGCGTTCGCTGAAAAGACCAAGGCGCAACCGAGCGCCGGGTCGCCGGAGGCATGAACGACCCGTTTCGCGACTGCCCGTTGGCCCGGATCGGCCGGCAGGTCTGTCGAGGCTTCGATCAAGCGGAAGCTGGCGGCCGCAATCTCGTCCCCGTCACCCATTCTCCCCTGGGCGGACATCAACCGCTCATTCAAGATCTCCACCAGGCGATAGTCGGGGCCCAGCGGCTCCCCCAGGAGAAATTCGATACCCCGATACCGGTCGCATAAAGGTTTGAGCGCGGTTGGGATATCGCTGGTAACATGTTGGCCGCTGGAGATAAAGACCGGCAGCAAAATTATCTTCTTCAGCGGTCGCTTGACCACTTCTTCAACAGTTTCAGCCAAAGTCGGCCGCGCGAACTGCATATACGCAAAATCGACCGGGCGGCCGCCGGCCCTTGAGAGCATGGCCGCCAAATCAGGCAATACATGCTCCGCTCCGGGTACGCGGCTGCCATGTCCTATCAGGATAATGCCCGTGTCAAGCATCCTTTTGCCTCCAGACAGGAATCGATAAAGTTTACGGCCAGCTCCGGGCAGCTGTTCCAATTTAAGTGAAGATAGGAAGCGAGCAACGTGTCCGAAGCGAACCCCTCGAGCCGCCCGTCGCTATAAACATAAGCGGGCTCAAAGACGTCGTTCGCCTCTCTGTCTACGACGGACCAGTGAAACTCGTGGCCTCGAACGGCCAGGCCCCGGCCGCCAAGCACGGTTGGGCGATGGAATTTCGCTTGCCGGTAACCAAGCCCCTGCCGGCTATCGGTCATTTTAGCCGAGGCGGGCAGCAAACCGACCATCTCATGCAAACCTGTCTGATCGGTTAAAGAGGCGGTCAGATAGATAAGGCCGCCGCACTCGGCATAGATAGGCAAACCAGCCCGGCCTGACTTGAGAATCGACTTACGCATGCCGCTATTGGCCGACAGCCGGCCCGCACACAGCTCGGGCCAGCCGCCGCCGAAAAAAAGGCCGTCAACGGCTTCAGGAACGCGCGCATCGCCGAGCGGGCTAAAGAAAGCGAGTTCAGCCCCAAGGGATTCAAGTAATGCCAAGGTGTCGTGGTAGTAAAAGGAGAAGGCCTCGTCTCGAGCGACGCCGATTTTTATCTTGCGGCCGGCAGGCTTGCGCCGGCGGTCCGCAGCGACAGGTACCGGTCCCGAGCCGGCGGCGAGCGCGAGCAGCCGGCCGCGGTCGGTTGTCTTTGCCAACGTCGATCCGATCCGGCGCGCCAGCGCTTCAAGGTCCGCCCGCGGGGATTGGACCAGGCCAAGATGGCGGGACGGGGCGGCCAGCCCCGGATCGTTGGGCAGATAGCCGATGACCGGAACGCCGGTATGTTTTTCAATCGAACTGCGCGCATTCTCAAGATGCGACGCGCTGCCGACGCGATTCAAGAATACTCCGCCTATTTCCAGTTCTTTATCGAAGCCGCAAAAACCCGAGACAACGGCGGCCAGGCTGCGGCCCGCCGCTCTGGCCGCGTCGACAACCAGCAGCACAGGCACGTCCAACCATTTTGCTATCTGCGCGGCGCTGCCGGCTTCGCTATCGGCGCGGCCGTCGAAAAGACCCATCACCCCTTCGATCAAGGCGATATCGGAATCTTGTGAGTAACGATAAAATACTTGCTTGACCCGGTTTTTTGACAGCAACCAACCGTCAAGGTTGATGGCCGGCGCCCCGGCCCCGGCCTCAAGATAACCCGGATCGATATAATCCGGACCCACCTTAAAGGGCCGGACCATCATCTCCCGGCTCAACCAGGCCGCCAGACCCATCGTCACCGTGGTCTTACCCGCGCCGCTGTGAGGCGCCGCGATCAATATCCTGGGTATGCTTATCTTAGCGGACACCGGCGTCCTCGGTTCGCGTCGCTTTTAAGCCGATGATATGGCGCAACTCATCAAGTTTAAGCGCCCGGCGCAGCTCTGTGGAGATCAGGTTGATGCGGCTCTCGAAGTCGTCGCCGTCGAAAGTTTGCCCGGTCAGCCCCTTTTTCAGCGCCAAAGCGTCTAAAAAAAAGCGCCTGATAGCGTCATTGTCGAATAAACCGTGCATATAAGTTCCCAGCACCGGGAGGTCGGCGGAGACACAGCCGTCATCGGCACCCGTCGCTGTCCGGGAAAACGGCATGATGTTTCCCATCCCCTTCGAAATGCCCGCGTGGATCTCGTAAGCGGAAAACGACTCGCCGGCAGCCGGCAGGCCCAAGACATGATCGCCGCCGACAACGGTCGCCTCCGTCTGCCGGACGATTTTGGCGCCGGTCAGTTCCGTCTCAACCGGAAGCAATCCCAAACCGCGGGCTCCCGCGCCGGGGCTGCCTTCGACCCCTTCCGGGTCGCTGATCGCCTGCCCGAGCATCTGAAAGCCGCCACAGATGCCGATCACCGGAACACCCGAGCGAGCCAAATTAACAACAGCGTCGGCCAGGCCTGTCTTCCGCAGCCAATCCAGGTCAAGTAAAGTATTTTTTGTTCCCGGCAAGATCACTGCGTCGGGAAGGCCAAGCTCGCCGGGTGAGCGGACATAGTCGACCCGCACGCCGTCGATCAGCTCAAATGGCTGGAGGTCCGTGAAGTTCGAGATTCTGGGAAAAGACAGTACCGCCAAACGCAAGAGGGCGGGCTTTATCGGCCTCCTTGACTCAAGACAGACCGAATCTTCATCCTCCAGTATAACATCGATTTGAGGCACGACCCCCAGTACGGGCAGGCCTGTCCGGGCTTCAAGCCAATCGAGGCCGGATGTGAGCAACTCGGCATCGCCCCGGAACTTGTTTATGATAAAACCGCGCACACGCGCCCTGTCGACCGGCGGTAAGAGCTCGAGCGTTCCGATTATCGAGGCAAAAGCGCCGCCTTTGTCGATATCCGCGACCAGGATAACCGGCGCGTCCGCCAGAGCGGCGATGGCCATGTTGGCTATGTCCTGATCCATCAGGTTGATCTCCGCCGGACTGCCGGCCCCTTCGATTATTACCAGCTCGTATTGGCGGCGGAGTGTTTCAAGAGAGTCTTTCGCGACCGCCAGCATCTCCTTCTTTCCGGCATGGTAGGCGCGGGCGTCCATATCTTTTAGCGGTCTGCCAAGCACAATAACTTGCGCGCGCCGCTCGGACGTAGGTTTTAAGAGGATGGGATTGATCAGCGCCGACGGCTTGATACCCGCCGCCATCGCTTGCGTCGCCTGAGCGCGTCCGATTTCCAGTCCCTCTTCAGTGGCAAAAGAATTAAGCGCCATGTTCTGCGATTTAAACGGCGTCACTGAGACGCCTTCATCTCTGAATAGGCGGCAGAGCCCCGCGACTATGAAGCTTTTTCCGACATGAGAACCGGTCCCTTGAATCATTAAGGTAGCTGCTGACATAGACAAATCCCCGATCAAATCGCCAACTAATAAGAAAAGAGAGCGGCGCCTTCGCCATACTAAAAAAGCTCTAGTGTAAACTAGAGCCTGCCGCCGCCCTTCTCCTCGAGGCGGCTAACTAATAAAGCAGGTGTCCTGACTCCCGGATTCGAGTTCTGTCGCTTGATTCCCGCTTATCGTTCGGCGGCAATTCGCTCCAGAGCTCCCCAGTTACAGTGGCGGGCCCGTGGCCGACTTTCACGGCCTTCCCTATATTCTTTTAAACTTTCGCATCCGAATAGTACGGCGCTCTTAAGGTTTACCTACCGCCGGCTTGTTAAGATGCCGCTAAAGTGCTTTGATTATAATTGCGACTAATTTCCGAGTAAAGACCTTTTACGTTTAAGCTTTTCTGCCGATTAATGGAATGATCTGCATTCGTCCATGTTGGGGGTGGAATCGATCAAGCCTTTTAGTTTGAGAAACAGCGGCAAATTCGCGCTGGCCGGCTTCTTCATGGGGCTGCTGCTGCTGGCGGCGGTCTACGACTACCAGTCTTCGGTAAGCAAGATCGATTTTAGACAGTTTTTTCTGCAATCATCGACTCAAAATCTTTTACTGGCGCTTATCGTAGTTGTGCCGGTGTTGGGGGGCGTTATCATCGGCCGGGGTCGCGCGCGCATTAACGAGCTGCGACATCAGGTCAATAGGCTGGCAAAAGACCGCGAAAAGCTCATCGGCTCGCGCCAAGCGAGCCGGACGGAATCTTCAAAGCTGCAAGGGCTGCTTACCCAGGAAAGCGGTTTGTTCGTAGATAACTGGGACCAACTGGTCACTGAAAAAGAAAAACTGAGAGAGGAAGCCGAAGTCTCGTCGGCACTGCTTAAAGTTGCCTTGGCCATTGGCAATCTGGCCGGCCCCGATGAGGTCTTAAATACGCTCGCCGACGCTTTACCTGAAGCCCTCTTTGCCGATGCTTCCCTATTGTTTGTGTGGGACCCGGCGATCAGCGCCTTTATCTCATACCAAGAGCCCGACATCCAATTGAAACCCCGCTCTTTTCCAGCTATAAAAAAGCTTAGAGAAGAGCGCGTGCCGGTGGCCTTGGACGACGTTGCCGCCAGCGGTCTTATCCCTAAAAATATCATCAATAAGCTGGGCATCAAATCAGCGATTCTTATACCGTGCGTTAAGCGCGGCGAGGTTGTCGCGATAGCTAAGGTTATTTACACAAAGGCGCGGCATGAGTTTAGCGACCGCGACATCCAGATCGCATCAGGAATTGTCAGCCCGGCTACAATCGTTCTTGAGAACGCGGAACTATATCAAGAAAAAATCGCCAACCACAGCGAACTGCAAAGATTGATGACCCGCTTGGCCGAATCGCAAGAGGACGAACGTCGCAGGCTTGCTCGCGATCTGCACGATGGCGTCATTCAGAATCTTTCCGGTATAATCTTTAGCTTAAGCTTTCTCGGAAAAGCTCTCGATCCTAAGGACAAAGTCGCTCCGAAGGAGATCGAGCAGATCGAAAAGATCGTCGAAGATACAATCGGCGACCTTCGCCGGGTAATATATGACCTTCGGCCGACAATGTTGGATTCACTGGGGCTGGTGCCGACATTAGAAAAGCACCTCGAAAGATTTGGCCAACAGAATAATATTGCCACTGTGTATAAACCGCAGGTCAAGGAGAGGCTAAGCGGGGTCGTCGAAACAGCGTTATACAGGCTGGCCCAAGAGGCTTTAAACAATATCAAGAAGCACGCTCAGGCAAAAAAAGTCACGCTTGATTTAAAACTTAACAATGGAAGTGCGGTAATGTGTGTCAAGGATGACGGCCTGGGCTTCGATATGGCTGAGATAAGAAAGCGCGTATCGCAAGATAGCGGTTTTGGCCTCTCCGGCATGAAAGAGCGGGTCCAATCCCTCAATGGGGATGTCGAGATAACTAGCAAGCCGGGAGAAGGCACTTTAGTAAAAGTAACCGTCCCGCTAGAGGCGAAGGTGGCATAGAATGCAAGATATTTCTGTTTTGGTCGTGGACGATCACACGCTAATGCGTCAGGGCTTGCGGCGGATTCTCGAGGAAGCGGGCATGACTGTTGTCGGCGAAGCTGAGAATGGACTTCAAGCAGTGGATCTGGCAACCAGCTTGGCTCCCGATGTCATATTGATGGACATCCAGATGCCGGGCATGGACGGGATCGAAGCTACCCGCAGCATTAAGAAGATCAATGAGAACGCGACCGTAGTCATATTGACGATGCATGAGGAAGAGCAGTTCCTGTTTGAAGCCATCAAGGCCGGCGCTATCGGTTATCTTCTAAAGAGTCGAGCGCCTCAAGAGCTTATACAGGTGATAGAGGCAGCCAACGACGGCCTGTCGTTGCTTCAGCCCTCGATGGCGTCTAAGTTGTTGACTGAATTCTCGGAATTGCAGAAGAAGGAAGATGAAAAGGCGAAGCACTATTCGATGCTAACCGCGCGCGAACTTGAGGTTCTGTCATGCATAGCTAAAGGCATGAGTAATAAAGAGATCGCAGCCCAGCTCTTCATCAGCGACAAAACGGTTAAGAACCACTTAAGCAATATTTTTGAGAAACTTCATATAAACGATCGCACGTCGGCGGCCGTCATGGCTTTAAAAGAAGGCTTAGTGGACTAAAAAAGGAGCCGGCCGGCTCCTTTCCGAATCAACAAGACGATCTCGTTAAATCGTAACCGGCAGGCTCCCCCGGGCGGCTAGTGTCGATCTACCACCACCAGCAGCAGCCAAAGGCCCAACAGCAAGCCTTTCCATTCACGGGCTGACTGCCGCCGTCGACCGTCGTCCAAAGCTGGTCACCGTCGTTTATTGCCTTCATCATAACACCTCCTTGTAATGACAGGCGCGTACTACTCAGATAGGGTCGTCACGAAAAGGTGTTTACTTTAGCGAATCGGGCGGCAAATTTATGAAAATATAATCCGCGACCCATTGATAAAAGCGGCCACGTGGATTTCTACGTAAACGAATATGCCGGCGCCCAACAAAAAAAGCGCTCGTCCCTGCCGGGCGAGCGGCGCAGAGGGCTTGGAATCAATTAGCTTCATAACCCGTAGGGAAAAATATGATTCTCCGGTTCTGGACAGGAAAGATTGCGGCGCGAACGCTCTGACCAGGCCAACAGCCGGCCCCGCCTCATTTATCTCGGCAACTCGCACCAAACTCTTGGCCAGCATCAGCGGATTGCACAACTTGGCACTAAAGTCATCACAGGCTCTTTCCCGTTCAAAACTTAAGCGACGGTAAATAATGTAAGTCAGAGGGCTAAAAAAGAGTACATCGCGCATGGCCACTATCGGCCAATGATAAAGATAATCCCGCCTGGCTATATGCGCGACTTCGTGGGCTAATACGGCCGCGACCTCCTCTTCGCCCAATTGATTTATCAGGGCGGGCGAAAAGGCGATGACCGGGCGTTTCAAGCCGACGGTAAAGGGAGCGTTGTTTGAATTGATGGATATTACTTTGGGGTAGACGACGCGGGCTTTCTCAACGACACGATCGAGGATCGCAAAAAACACTGTATTGTCCCGGCGATCGATTTCCGGCGCCGCTTGGATGAGGCGCTGGAATCTCATAAACGCTAAAAACCGCCATAAGAGAAAAATCACCGTCGACGCCAGAACCACAACACCGGGGCCGAACGCTATTGAAGAGCTGCCTCTGAAGAACCTTGTTCCCACTTCCGGCAAATCCTGCAGTATCGCCCCGGGGTTCGGAAACTGAAGGAACACACTTATGGCGCCCCGCGATTGAGTAAAGAGGGGTTGCTCTCGCACCAGAGCGACAAAGCCTTTTAGCAGAGCCAAGGCATAAAATACGTGCTTGACGGCCGGGTTCTTAACCTTGAATAGACGCAGTATTGCGATGGCGAACAGCAACCACAGCGCCCCGGTAAAAGCGCTAAAGAAACCACGCCGTATGATCTCGTCGAGTAAAACATCGGACGCAAACACGCTCAGCACAGGCAACTTTCTGCTAATTTACGACCGGCGGATAGCCTGGCCAAAAATATATTACCATGCGCACGCTGCAAAACAAATCACTCGTTTCTCACAAAAACGCGCTGCCTCGCAACCCAACTAATATTCGCTAAACCAAATGGCTATTGTTGGCGATATATTTATAGTTATGACGTAGTATTAGCATAGTACTCTTAGGAGGTCAACATGTACATTACCCGCTATAAAGTAGTGCATCGTTTGGATGAGCGCTCAAGTGTGCTGGTCAACACCTTGTCCGGCGCGGTCGATGTTATCGAGAACCGATATCTGCCCCTGCTTGAAAACCCGCGCGAGCTGATCGATCATCCCGACATCCACAATGCCCTCTCGGACCGCGGTTATATCTTTCCGTCGAGAGCTGCGGAAGAAGCGGCCCTGAAACAACTGTCTACCGACTACGGCGGCGACACCCGCCCCACCGCCTTTGTGATCTGCCCGACCTACGCCTGCAACCTGCGTTGTGCTTACTGCTTTGAAGGTAGTTTGACGACCAAGGAAACACGTGTCTTATCAAACAATGAAGTCGATCTGATATTCAGCGCGATCCGCCGACTGGCCACTGAAAACGCCTCGATTGTGCTCTTCGGCGGCGAGCCGTTCTTGCCCAAGAACAAGGCGGTGGTCGATTACATAGTGGCTTCGGCCGTCAAAAGCGGTTTTCCGATCGGTGCCGTAACCAACGGCGTCCACCTTACCGACTTTCTGGATCTACTCGCCGCTCACAGGGCAAACATAGGCGAGCTGCAGGTGACCGTCGACGGACCGGCCGCCGTACACGATCTGCGTCGGCCGAGGGCCGGGGGGCAAGGCACTTTCGCGGACATCGTCAAAGGCATAGATCGCGCCCTGGCGCTAAATCTCCACATCCGCATGAGGGTGAACGTCGACCGCCAGAATATCGGCCACCTAGTGGAGCTGGCCGACTTTGTCGCCCTCAAGGGTTGGCATAAGAGCGCCGACTTTGTCGCCCTACTTGCCCCCATCGAGGATCACACCGGCTGTGAACCGGAATATCGGCTCCCGGAAGATAAATTAGCGACGGCTTGGCTTAAGCTTAAGGAGCGCCACCCGCAACTGGATATATTTCAATCGCGCCTCTTTCGAAACCTCGAACATATAATCGCCACCCTCGGCGGCGCCCAATGCGCTCCCCGGTTCCAGTATTGCGAATCAAACCATCTGGGCTGTTACACTTTTGGAACCGACGGCAAAATCTATCCCTGCGCGGAGGCGATCGGAGATCAGCGCACGATCGTAGGTTCTTACTATCCAAAATTCGCTCTCGACGAAAAGCAGCTAAACAGATGGGACGGACGGAGTATTTTTACGCTCGAGAAATGCCGGGATTGCGCTGTGGCGACTTTTTGCGGGGGCGGTTGCGCCTACGCCGCTTTTGCCACAAACGGCTCTATCGACGAACCTCGCTGCAATGGCGTCCTGGAAACACTTCACGCTTATCTCGAATCGATTAAAGACACATTAATCGAGCGCTCGGCGTAGAAGTGCCTTGCCCGACGCATTCCCATTACTCTAAAGAGTCCCATTGTCGATAGCCGATTGCAGGTCATCGCCGGCCGAGAAGCCGTTATCTTCCGTGGGGAAAGCCCCTTCCCTGACGTCTTCGGCATATTTTCTTAAGGCATCCGTCCAGGCGCCGCTGACGTTCGTGTACCGTTTTGCGTGTTTTGGCGGATCGGCATCGGTTAGGCCAATGACATCGGCGGTCACTTGAATCTGCCCGTCGCAGCCGCTTCCCGCGCCGATGCCGATTGTCGGAATCTCAAGCAAGGTCGTAACGTGGGCTGAAAGAGGCGCCGGGACGCACTCAAGGACAATAGCGAAAACGCCCGCCTCCTGAAGGCACCGCGCGTCTTCAATGAGCTCCCTGGCCGGATCGAGAGTTCGCGCCTGGATCTTGAACCCGCCCAGCTGATGAATCGATTGCGGCGTGAGCCCGATGTGGCCCATAACAGGTATGCCCGCGTCCGTTATTTTAGAGATCGCCGCCGCCAGCCTGCGCCCGCCTTCTATCTTTACCCCCCGGGCGCCGCCTTCTTTTAAAAAGCGGCCGGCATTGATCAGCGCTTGCTCCGCGCTTACCTGATAGGACATGAACGGCATGTCGCCAACGACCATCGATAACAGACAGGCTTTAGAGACCATCTTAGTGTGGTAGATCATGTCCGCTAAGGTTATAGCCAGGGTGTCGGGATCCCCGCGCATCGTCATCGCCAACGAATCCCCGACCAGCACTATGTCGACTCCGGCGGCCTCGGCGTTCTTGGCGCTGACATGGTCCCAGGCGGTAACGCCGACTATCTTAGCGCCGGCGGCTTTCATCTCTTTCAGTTTAATCGTAGTGATGCGATCGGTTGCCATGTGCGGAATTATACGGCGTTGACGGATAAGTTAAAAGAGAAGCAAGCCCTTAGCTTTCGGCGGGGCGCAGTTTGCCGGGTAGATCGCTCAGCTTAGGCTTGCGCGACCGCTTGACAGTCGGTTCGCTTTTTGGCCCGCCGTCACCGACAGGTTTCGGCCGATCCGGACCGATGTCTCCATTGAGCAATCTAGTCAACTCTTCTTTTTCAAGCGTCTCTTTTTCTATGAGTTCGCTGACGATATTCTCAAGTTGCGCTCGCCTTTCAGACAATATCGCCCGGTCCTTAGCAAAGGCTTCGTCGATTATGCGACGGATCTCCTTGTCGATCTCAAACGCGATTTCGGGACTGTAATCCGGGTTGTGAGCGAAATCGCGGCCGAGGAAAACCTCGTGCTGCTTCTGCCCGAGCGTCAATGGTCCCAACCGTTCACTCATCCCCCATTCGCATATCATTCTCCTGGCCAGCTTAGTGGCCCTTTCGAGATCGTCCTGAGCGCCGGTGGTGATATCGCCGATGAACATTTCTTCAGCGACGCGACCGCCAAGCAACATCGCCACCTCATCCAAGAGTTCGGATTTCGCCCGGTACATGCGGTCCTCGGTCGGCAATATCAACGTATATCCCCCCGCCCGGCCTCTTGGGATGATGCTCACTTTGTGGACGGGGTCGGTGATAGTCGGCAGGAGGTGCGCGACGATCGCGTGTCCCGCTTCATGGAAGGCTGTCAGGCGCTTTTCTTTATCGGAGATCAAGCGAGATTTGCGCTCCGGTCCGGCGATAACCCGCTCGGTCGCTTCTTCCATTTCCACCATATCGATAAGTTTCTTGCCGTGCCGGGCTGTGAGAATGGCGGCTTCGTTGATCACGTTCGCTAAGTCGGCCCCCGTGAAGCCCGCCGTGCGTCGCGCCAGGACCTCGATATCGACATCTTTAGCCAGAGGCTTGCCCCGGGTATGGACCTTGATAATAGCCGTCCGGCCCTGCAGATCGGGCGGCGGCACGACTATCTGCCGGTCAAAACGGCCCGGCCGCAACAACGCGGGGTCGAGGATGTCCGGTCTGTTGGTGGCCGCTATTAGAATGACGTTGTCTTTAACCTCAAAGCCGTCCATTTCAACTAAAAGCTGGTTAAGTGTCTGTTCGCGTTCGTCGTGACCGCCGCCCAATCCTGCGCCCCGATGGCGGCCGACGGCGTCGATCTCATCCATAAAAATTATGCACGGTGAGTTGGTTTTGGCCTGCTCGAAAAGATCGCGGACCCGGGACGCTCCAACGCCGACGAACATCTCGACAAAATCGGAACCGCTAATTGAGAAGAAGGGTACGCCGGCTTCGCCCGCCACGGCCCTCGCTAAGAGTGTTTTGCCCGACCCGGGCGGGCCGTACAGGAGCACGCCTTTCGGTATCTTGGCCCCTATCGACTGGAATTTTATCGGGTTGGCAAGGAACTCCTTGATCTCTTGAAGCTCTTCAACAGCTTCCTCAACACCGGCCACATCTTTAAAAGTGATGCGCGGTTGGTCTTTAGTCATCTTCTTAGCGCGGCTCTTCCCGAAGCTCATCACCTTGTTGCCGCCGCCCTGCATTTGCTGAAGCATGAACATCCACAAGACCAGGATCAGGACGAACGGCAGAAAGTTTAGAATAATGCTCAACCAGGGAATCTGCCGTTGCGGGTCAACCTCTGTCTTGACATTGTTGTCCAGCAGCAGTTTGGAAATATCGTAATTCGTCGGGTAGTTTGCTTCGAACTTCGCGCCGCTCTTAAATTTGCCCTGGATAATATGATCGCGGTCCTGATTAACGACCTCTTTGATCTTGCCTGCTTTTACGTCCGCCACAAACTGGTCGAAGCGGGCTGTTTTTGTCGGCACCGGCTTGTTGAAGTAGGTGTTGACGACAAAAATTATCAATATGACCAACACCAAGTAGAACCCGGCGCTTTTTAGTAACTTCTGCAAACTATTCGTCTCCCTTATTATGGTTATCGGAAAATATTAACACCTTATTCACGTACAGGCAATTTAAGTATACTCCTCTTCGAGAAGCTCAGGTTTCAAGGTTCCTATGTATGGTAAGTTGCGGTACTTCTCGTTAAGATCGAGACCGTAACCGACCACAAATCGATCGGAAATGTGAAAACCGGCATATTTCGGCTGTGCCGTTACTTTTTGTTTCCCCTCTTTGACCAGGAGCGCGCAAGTTTCGATCGAAGCCGGATGGCGGGTTCTTAGGTTTTTCAAAAGATAGTTCAATGTCAGTCCGGTATCCAGGATGTCTTCGATCAATATCACGTCCCTATCCCTGATGTCTTCATCGAGATCTTTTAGTATTCGGACCACCCCTGACGACCTGGTGCTCGACCCATAGCTGGCAACCGCTATAAAATCGATCTCTAAATCCAACTCGCACGCCCGGATCAAATCCGCCAGGAACATGATGGCGCCCCTTAGTATGCCGATGCACAAAGGCGACTTGTCCCGGTAGTCACGGCGGAGTTCCTTGCCCAGCTCCCTCACTCGGACCTGTATCTGCTCGGCCGTTAAGAGAACTTCTCCGATATCATCATTCAATTCCGACATTGTTATTCCCTTACTTTATAGGTGTGTAACCGCTCCGAACTGAACCCCCGTCGCCGGTCGGCTCACCGGCCTGCGTCAATAAATAAAATCCGGCGTTCTCAAAACGGCCACTGAATTTGTCGTCTCCGTTATTTTTACCCTCTCGTCGATTCGTAAATTGCCCACCGCCGCCAGTTTGTTCCGGTCCACAAAGATGGGGACAGAGTCCCTGAGACGCCGCGGCACCTTCTCGTCGACCAGAAAATCATGTAACTTCTTCTTACCCGCCATGCCTAGCGGGACGAACCAATCGCCCGGCTGCCGCGGTCGTATCTCCAAAGGCCAGTCTATCTTATCGGCGTCGACCAAGAGCACACCCTTTTCGGGGGGTAAGCCCACCGTCGGCAATGGAGCTATCGTAACAGAAATGATGGCATGGTCAATCTGCGCTTGCCCGCCTGCACTGTCGATGAGGACGCTTTTAAACGGCGCGAGAGCGCGGGTAATAATCAGGTCTCCCCCGCTCATTAGCGCCTGACCGCCGCCGGATAGATTGGTCGCCCCGCCGCCGGCGAGCGTTTTGTCGACAATAGATCGCACGGTCTTATAGTCAATATTCAAATCCGACCCGGTCAACTCGGCTATAGCCAGACGCAGCAGGCGGCGCCTCAAAGCCGGCGGCGTTTGCGCGAGAAGAGCCCCGTCAAACCTCAGTTCCCCATTACGCGACTCCGCCGTTTCCCGGAAGCTCTTTTGGCTCAACGCCGTGAGCCAAGTCTCCTCATCGCGGAGCAAGGACATGGTCGTCGCGATTTTATCCGTAGCTGTTGGACTTAAGGTCCGGAGCAAGGGTATCAATTCCAGCCTGATGCGGTTGCGCAGATATCGTTTATCGGCGTTTGAGCTGTCCGTCAGGAAGTCTATCCGGCGGATTTTGAGAAATTCCAAAACAGCGAGCCGATCGCATTCTATAAGCGGTCTGATGACCTTGCCGGCAACCGGAGGGATGCCGCCCAGACCGCCGCCGCCCGCACCTCTAATAAGGTTGATAAAGAATGTTTCCACACAATCATCGGCGTTATGCCCGACCGCGATCTTTGTCGCCCCCACACGTTCGCTTAAATGCTGAAGAAGTTCATACCTGAGCTGCCGCCCGGCCTCCTGGACGCTAAAGTGAGCTTCCTTCGCGTATGATTTCACATCGCGTTCTTCCACTGTACACGCCAGACCGAGGTGCGAAGCCAACCGCCGAACATGATCGGCTTCTAACGACGCCTCCGGTCGTATCAGATGATTGAGATGCCAGACATGAAGCTCTAAATTGTATTTATCGCTGAGGTCCATGAGAGCGAGGAGGAGCGCGGTCGAATCCGGCCCGCCGGATACCGCAACCGTAACCTTGTCGCGCGGTTCGATCATACTGTGCTTAGATATTGTTTCCAGCATTAGCGGCAGGAGCGGCCGATTTCTCATAACGTATACTTTTCGATAAGTCCTTCAGATAACCGATTGATTAAGCTACACTTTGAATCATGAAAATAAGCTTCTGTTCGATCGCCTTCCGTAAGACGGATGAACCTCTGACCGCAATCATACCAAGGCTGGCTGAGATTGGGTACGACGGAGTCGAGATTTGGGGAAACCATCTGCTTGGAGATGGTTCGGATATATCGATTCTGGAGTCGTGCCTTAATAAAAACAATATGTCTGTCCCGATGATCTCGCCTTATTTCAACGTCACCGGCAGCAACGGCGACTGGGAGACGACAGTGGCGGCGTCGAAGACATATTTTAATTACGCTCAAGCGTTTAAGGTCCCATTGATCAGAGCGTTTACAGGGTTCTTGGGTAGCGACGAAGTCGGCCCGGAAGGTTGGCGCGCGGCCGCATCCAGGATCGGGGTCTTGTGCGACCTGGCCGCCCGACAAGATCTGGCGATTGCGCTTGAGACCCATCCCCGCACCTTGGTCGATAATGTGCCGGCCATCCACCGGTTGCTGGGTGAAATAGCCCGACCGAACCTGGTGCTTAATCTCGATATCTATCATATGTGGGAAAAACATCGGGACCCCCTGTGGATATGGGAGCAACTTAAGCCGCAAGTAAGACATATCCATGCAAAAAACGCGTTGATCCCGCCTAGCGACGGCGACGAATATCCCCTCTTTCATGACAAACAAGGGTTGCAAGAGATTGGGGGCGTTACTTATTTAGCCGCCGGAAACATGGAATACAGGCCGTTCATCGCTTCCTTAGTCAGGGATGGATACGATGGCTGGATATCGGTTGAGTGGTTTGGCGCCGATCCTTTGGCGGCGGCGGCCCATGAGCTTAAGTGGCTAAAAAACCATACAACCGCTTCTGAAAATGAGGTAACGGTCACTTGACCGTCTTGGCAGCTTAATGATATTCTGTATTATCGAAGTCAGCCAGTTAAATGCCCTGGTAGATAAGGTGGCCCGGCGATAATTTCGGACCCTTGAATGAGGGCGTAATCAATTGGCCGGGTGATTAGGAGGCCCTTATGGTTGCAGCGATGGCAATAGAGCTTTACATCAACATGTACGCTTACGGCTTCGCGCTAGCGGCGATTATCGCCATCGTTCTTCTGGTGGCGGCAGCGCGCCGTCTTGCAAAGTTAGATCGCGATCAAACCAACCGTTTCGAAAAATAGGGGGATACATGCGCCTGAAGATGCCTGATCTATCAAACCCGAATGTCAGGTTTAGGGTAATATTGTATCTTGGCGCCGCCGCGATATTTTTGATCTTATTCATATCGGCGGCGTTTCCTCTAGCATCAAATCCGGTCTTTTGCGGCAAGCTCTGCCACAATATGAATCCGGAATACTATGCTTGGCAAAAATCATCGCATGCTAAAGTCACTTGTTATGCTTGTCACATAAGCCCCTCTTACGTGCAGCTGTTTCAAGACAAGCTTACGGCTGGTCCATTGGGAATTATCCATACAACGCTTGATAATTATGAAAAGCCGATTAACGCTGAAAACGAGTATAGCCAGGAAGATCTACCTATGGTCAGGTGCGAAAGGTGCCATGCCAATGAAAACCGTAAGTTCACGTTTACTCGCGGCATCTATATGAACCATGAGGCCCATAAAGCGGCGGGAATCGATTGCGCTGTCTGCCACAATCGGATCGCGCATAAGGGCGCCGAAGATTACGAACCGCTAAAATCATGGCCGGAAGCTAAGAAGTTAGCTGAGGAAGAAGGCGAAGAGAGATTCCATTATAAGAACTTTTTAACCATGAAGCAGGGTTGTTTCAGATGTCATAGCGGGAGTCCGGAGTCGCGAAACCCCGAGACCTTGGCGAAGATACAAAACGGCAAGAAACCGCCGACCGCGTGCACGACCTGCCATACAAGCGATTTCGATCTGCCTAAGGGGCACGGCGATGTCTCCTGGCGGGCACAGCATGGCGCTGTTGCCAAAGAAAACTTTGCTTTTTGCTTCAGTTGTCATGACGCGGGCGCCAAGTTTGACAATGGCGGAAAGCCCTGGTGTACGCTCTGTCACGACCCGGCCAAGGTCAGCTCATTTAAGCAGCAACAGGCGTCGGTGGCGCCGTAATTAATGCCGGCGGCATTTCCTCCTCCTGTCAGGCATGGCGAAACTCTTAATAAGGCGGCTTGTGCTCGATGATTTTATAGAGCAAGCCGCAAAGGTTTGTTCAATTAGGGGGATAGATGCCGCTTAAAATGCCGGATTTTGCGAATCCGAACGTGCGCCTGCGAGTATCGCTTTATCTGGGCGCGGCGGCGATATTTGGGCTGTTCTTTACAGCTGCCATTTTTCCTCTTTCTTCAAATCCTGTTTTTTGCGGCACAGCGTGCCATAGTCAGAACCCTGAATACTTTTCATGGCAGAAATCGTCCCATGCGAAAGTGACGTGTTACGCGTGCCATATCAATCCATCATATCTCCATTTGATTCAAGATAAGTTGACCGCCGGCCCCCTGGGAATAGTCCATACGATTACCGGCAAATACGAAAAGCCCATCAATGCGACCAGCAAGTATAGCCAGGAAGATGTGCCGGCGGAGCGCTGCTTGAGATGCCATTCACCGGGCACGCGCAACTTTACCCCGCGACTGGGCCTGAATATCACCAGCAAGATGCATTTAAAGCACCTCGATGCCGGACTGCAATGCACGACCTGCCATAACCGTATCGCCCATTTGGGAGCTGAAAAATATGAGCCCTTGAAGAGTTGGAAACCGGGATTCAAGTATAAGAACTTTGCGACGATGCGCCAAGGGTGCTGGCGGTGTCATAGCAAAGATATCAAATTCCGGAACGAAGAGACATTGAAATTGGTCGGGGAGAAAGTGCCGCCCACCAATTGTGCGGTCTGCCACAACACCGATTGGAACCTAAAACCGACGACCGGACAGTTTAACCATAATGACGTGGACGGACTCCCCTGGCGTGACGGAAAACGGCGGCACGGTGTTATCGCCAAGCTCGATTTCAGCGCCTGTTTCGCTTGCCATCAGAAAAAACCGGGAGAGCAAGCCGAAAATATTTTGCCGAATTGCACGACTACTTGCCATAAAGGCGTCACTATGCCGCATAACATTCCCCGCTGGGCTGCTTACTATACAAAAGACGCTGAAACACCTCAGTGGTTGCGCGTCCATCCCAATGCGGCGGATTCATTCGGGATAAGCCAGACAGGCGACTTTAGGGCTGTAGATCCGCAGGTAGTCTGTTCGATGTGTCACAACAAAGACGGAGCGGCTGCTAATTTTTGCCAGCAGTGCCACCATCAGGAGTTCGCCAAAGACAATAGCCAGCCGAATGCGCCATGGAAACCTCAGCATCCGGCGGTGGTAAAAGCAGTCGGCTCAACCGGATGCCAGCGATGCCACTTGCTCGAGTTCTGCGCCTACTGCCATACCAACGGCCGGAAGCCTGACCGGGGAATGTTCCTGAATCGCCTGCAGCAGGCGGTGCCGACGGAAAGCCAGGAATCGAATTAACTGAAGGCTGATAATGCCACAGACGGGGTTTTCGGCCGCTTCTCTAGACGACGAATTCGCTGATAGCGCATAGATCCCGGACAAGATGTCGAAACCGGCAATCGACAGAGGCGCAGTAGTTCATACAAAAAGACTGTTCCCCGCAGATAACGCCCTTTTCCAAGAGGTCTTTGAGCTCGTCTTCGCTAAAGGACTTGACCCAGTCGACAACGCTTTTGCGAAAATCAATAGTTGGGGTTCTGGCTAGGAGCAGTAGCTTATAATAGTCGCATTCGACTTCCACGCAATAGACAAAACATCTGTCGAGTTCGCCGCAAGTCTGCGCATCGGAAATCAAGGAGTCGATCTCCTCGTCGGAGAGATTTTCAATCCAATGAATGAAACGGAATTTTGTTAAGTCTGTATCTTTCATCGTTAGGACGCAAATACTACTTGGTTTCGGCCTAAAACACAAGGTTGATTAGGCGATTGCCGGACCGAGATGGACAATGAAGTCTGATAATGTATAATTGACGATGTGAACAGTACGAAATTTCTATTTTATCGCTCTCTGGTATCCCCCCGCGACATTCAGACCGAGTCTCGTCTTAATTTCTGGTGCCGGCACTTTGAGCCAATTGAAAGAAAGGCCCGGCTTCGGTCAAACTTAGCTATGAAAAAAGAAGAATTGAGGAATATCTATGCCGTTTAAGCGTTTAGGACTGGACGGGAATCTGGTCGAAAGTGTACAAGGCATGGGTTACGATGAACCCACGCCTATCCAGGTGGAAGCGATCCCGCACGCTCTGGCCGGCCGCGACATCGTGGGCTGCGCCCAGACGGGCACAGGCAAGACTGCCGCTTTTATTCTACCGACTTTGCAGAGAATCAGCGACAAACCGGGAGTCAAAGCCTTAGTGGTGACCCCGACGCGCGAGCTGGCCCAGCAGATAGAGGAAGTCGCCGAAGCTTGCGGCCGCTACACGCATCATAAGATCGCGGCAGTCTACGGCGGAGTAAAATATATGGGGCAGGAGGACAAGCTGCGGGACGGCGTCGACATGGTCGTCGCCACCCCAGGCCGGTTGCTCGACTTGATGAACCGGCGGACCGTGGATGTTTCCGGCGTTGAAGTCTTTGTCTTGGATGAAGCCGACCGCATGCTTGATATGGGCTTTTGGCCGGACGTCAGACGGATTATCAATGCCTTGCCCGCAAAACGCCAGAATCTGCTCTTTTCGGCGACGATGTCGGCCAAAGTGCTGGACGTCATCGGGCATACTCTGGACAGGCCGGTCGCTATTGAAATCGGCCCGCGGTCGACCCCTGTCGACACCGTCAACCAATATATCTATCCGGTCGACGCCATGCAAAAAGACGAACTGCTGGTGGAATTATTAAAAAAGCGCGAGATGGAAAGAGTCCTGGTCTTCTCCAAAACAAAAAGGCGCGCGGATTACCTGGCGAAAATGCTTGAAAGACGCGGTCTGGCGGTGGCTACGATCCACTCCGATCTGACCCAGGCGCAGCGGCAACAAACACTGGACGGCTTTCGAAGCGGACGCCATCGGATACTTATCGGAACCGATATCATCGCGCGCGGCATAGATGTTGAGAACGTTTCTCATGTTATCAACTTCGATATGCCTTCAAACCCGGAGGACTATGTCCATCGCATCGGCCGCACCGCGCGGGCGGGCGAAAGCGGGACCGCGATCAGTTTATTCGCCGCTGAAGAACTGGCTGACCTGCGCGACATCGAATCGTTTATCGGCAAGAGACTGCCCGTGGAGGACCTGGAAGGTTTCGATTATATCGAGCGGTTCGTGCCGGACGATACAACTAATCCCCCGCGCCCTCGCGCCAGGATGGCGTTTAACGGCGGCGCCAGGCGGATGACCCAGCGTCGCCGCCGACGCTAACTCCAGATTAGGGATGGCTATATCGGGCCGCGTTAGGAACCATCTGTCGGTACTCAGCCAGAGCGGTGTTTGTCTTCCAATGGCCTGTTATTTGAGCCAGGAATATTACGAACATGAATCCTGCCACCAATATTAATCCGTAAGTGCTGGGCCCGACGACTCTGTCGAACCGAGCGGTTCTGACTTCGAGAGTGTCTTCGACCGGACAAACCAGGACGCAATCCAGGCAATCGATGCATTCGAGCGAGGTCACCGTCTTAACATCGGTTATGTCGATATAGGCCGGACAAACCTGTTCGCATTTCTTGCAATCTATGCAATTAATCTCATCTCTGGCGATCCTTACAAGACTGAGTTTTGCTAAGAGACCTAGGAAAGCGCCGTACGGGCAGAGATAACGGCACCAAAAGTTCTTGATAAAAAATGACCAGATCAATAAGTTCAGCAAGACCAGGACGGACAAGGCCGAAAGATGCAAAAAGAAGAGCAGCATCTTTATGTCGGCAAGCCGATTAAAGGCACTGCTCCCAAAGGTGTAGATAGCGTCGGCGTCCATACTTAGAACGACCCACAAAAAGATAGCCAGCAAAACATACTTGATAGCCCGAAGCGGGATATCGATAAATCGCGGTGGCCGGACTATTACGCCGAGACGTTGACCGCACCGGTGGGCCAGCTCTGAAACAGTGCCGATCGGACAGATCCAGGAACAAAACCCGCGCCGCCACAACAGCGCCGTCAGAAAAGCGGCGGAGAGGATAGCCAGGCCGGCCGGGTGTACTCGATCGAAGACGCCCGTTACCAACCAGTACTTTAGGCTCATCAACGCCGCTATCGGCAGATAAGCTTCCGCGCTCGGCGGTCGGCTGACATAAATTGACCCGCTTCCGGCAAAATAGCTGTAGAACAGGTAAAGCCGTACCGCGATGTATATGTTAAAAGCTAAGAATAGATATTGTATGTATCTGCGCATCGCGTAATCAACTCTCGATCCGGGCCGATCCGATCAAGGCCTCAAGACATCATAACAAATCCGCAGCGCTTAAAAAGTGATGTTTGTCACGGCCGGTTATCACTCAAAACGCAACGCGTCGATCGGGGACAAACCGGCGGCGCGCCGGGCCGGGTAGAGCCCGAAGACAATGCCGACTATCGACGATACGCCGACCGAGAGAACTATCGCCGAACTCCCGAGCACAAAGGGGATGTTGATCGCGCTCGAAATAGCGTAGGCGAGAGAAGTGCCTAAGAGCATGCCCAGTACGCCGCCGGACATGGTCAATACAACCGCCTCGATCAAGAATTGCGCCAGGATGTCCCGGCGCTTGGCGCCAATCGCTTTAAGGAGCCCGATCTCCCGCGTTCTTTCCGTCACCGTCACCAACATTATGTTCATAATGCCGATGCCCCCGACGACCAGCGAAATAGCCGCAATGGCTGTGAGCAAGGCTGTTAAGATATTTGTCACATTCCCGAGGGTCGAGATGGCGTCCTGGGCGCTGTGGATGCTGAAGTCCGCAAGTTCGGGATCTTTGATCCGGTGGCGCTCAAACAAAAAGAGTTTGATATCTTCCATGACCTGAGGGACCGCATCCGCGGAAGCTGCATTCAGGACGATATTATCGACGTGGTTCTGGCCAAGTATAAGCTTCATCGCTGTTGTCAACGGAATATATATCGAATCGTCCGGATTGGCGAAACTCCCAGTTCCTTTGGAGGCGGTGACGCCGATGACGCGAAACGGTTTGCCGTCGATCCTGATAGTCGCGCCAATGGGCTTGGCGCCGTCGCCAAATAGGTCTTTGACCACCTGGGGACCGACCACCGCCACGCGGGCCAGGCCGCTGATATGGCTATCGTCTATAAAGCTGCCGTCCCTTAGGTCAAGCGATTGGATCGACTGATATGCCGGGTCGACCCCGGCGACAGTGACGTTGACATTTTCACCATCAGCGATAACCTGCACCCGCTTGCCGGCTTGCGCCGACAACGTCATTATGTTCGGGATACCGGACCTGGCAATAGCCTGGGCATCCTCGTTGGTTAAGGTCGTCAGCGCCCCGGCGCCCCGCGCCGGTCCGAAAGACTCGGCCCCCGGGTTTATCGATATCAAGTTGGCCCCAAATGAAGATATCTGGTCGGTTATCGAAGCCTTGGCTCCCTGCCCCAGCGAGATTATGAGAATGACTGAAGCGATTCCGATTATTATTCCCAGCATGGTCAAGAGAGTCCGCAGTATGTTGCCGGATAAGGCGCCAAACGCCGTCACTATCAGTTCGCTAGTGCGCATGATTGTAGAACTTGCCGCTGTCCGACACTATCAACCCGTCTTTCAGCCTGACGATGCGCCGGGCAAAGGCGGCGATCTCCTCTTCGTGAGTGATTACGATTATGGTGTGCCCCGCCTTGTTCAGCTCTTGAAAGAAATCCATTACCTGCGACGACGTTCCGGTGTCAAGATTGCCGGTCGGTTCATCCGCCAGGATTAACTTCGGGTTCATAACCAGCGCTCTGGCTATCGCCACCCGCTGGATCTGCCCGCCGGATAATTGGTTGGAGAGATTTCCGACCTTATCTTCCAGATCGACCAGGCGCAGGGCCTCAATCGCCCGGTTCCGCCTTTCAGCGGCCCGAAGACCGGCGTAGACCATCGGCCGTTCGACATTCTTTAAGACTGTCGTGCGCGGCAGCAGGTTGAACGATTGGAAGACAAAACCGATGTCGTGATTGCGAATCTCCGATAGTTCATCATCGCTCAACCTGCCGATGTCCTTGCCGCCGAGCCGGTACGAACCGCCGGTCGGCGGGTCGAGCGCCCCGATGATATGCATGGCCGTCGATTTACCGCTGCCGGAAGGGCCCATGATCGCCACGAACTCGCCATCGTCGATATCCAGGTCGATGCCGCATAGCGCTTGAAACTCGACGATACCTGTCGTGTATGTCTTGGTGATATTCGCCAAGGATATAAGAACGGGCGGCATTAGCCTCCGCCTCTTCCCATCTGCAGAAGGCCTCGGCGCCCGGGCGATAAGGCGCCCGTGACGACTTCCCGCCCCTCTTTTAAGCCGCCGGTTATCTCGGTGCGCAAGCTGCCGGCAATGCCGATATCGACGGGGAGATAGCGCGTCTTCCCCGTTCTCTTATTAAGGACCAGCACGGCCTTGCCGCCCTTGTAAGGCTTGAGAGAGGCATTCGGCAGCGTCAGGACATCGGCGCGCTTGGCGACCTCGATATCGACGTTCGCCGTCATCGCCGGCTTAAGCTCGTCGGGCGGGTCGGACAAGTTGATATAGACATTGTAGGTAATGACCCCCTGGGTGTTGGTGCCGACTGAATCCACCCTGTCGACCTCGCCGGCAAATGTCTTGTCGTTGACGGCGTCAAAGGCGACAGTCGCTTTTTCTCCTTTTCTTATCTTGTTGACGTCTACTTCGTTTATCGCCAGTTTAACCGTGAGGATCGACACGTCTGCGATCAGGAGCGCCGGAGCGATGTTGGCCGTTCCGGCTACTGAGGGCGGTGTTTCCACCCGCGACCCTTTCCCGATAGAGAGATTGGCGGCCGTGCCGTGGGCCGGCGAAGTCACGATATCTTCAACCCCTGAGACCGGATTGTAGGTCTTGAAGAGATTATCGCCCGTGTCAACGTCATCTCCGTTAGCAACATAAACAGCCGTCACTCTGCCTTTGATAGAGGAAAACACTTCTACAGAGGCGGTCGGTAAGACATTGCCCACAGCGCTTATCAGTTCGACGACAGTCCCTTTGCGAGCCCGGGTGAAGGCATAGTGAGTCTCCTCGGGGCGGCCGCAACTTCTGGCGATAAAGACAATGGAAAAAATCAGGATAAGTCCAACTATAAATATCTTCTTATTTCTCATCCGCGCGACCCCTCGGCATCGTGCAGCGGTGGTTCTCTATCGGTCCGGTTCTTAGCTTCTTTTAACATGAAGCGGTTCCTCCTCAATCAGCCCGGCGGGACAACTCGCTTTGGGGAAGGATTAATCTGTCTCCACATGTTTCGTCGGAAATACTCAGCTAGAGAAGCGGCCGAAAACCCCGTCTGCTGCGTTATCCTCCGCCTCGGTGTTGGGGTCAGGTCGTGCAATAAATACTGGTCTAATTGCACGACCTGACCCCATTCCTTCCGCTCCCTCACCTCGGCGTTCGTCTACCTTCTTTGCCCCACAAGACAAAGTCCGTCTTGTGGGGACCCCGGGATTGCATCCGGGGCTTTGGGCCGCTTCTCCCGATTTTGACCGGCCTGACCACTTTTCGGCCGGACTTCTAGGCTCCCGGGCAATTATACCGGAGATTCCAGCGCTTTGTTGCCCGGTTGCAATTGTGCTTTCAACCCGATCTTTTTGCAAGTCAGATTATTTTTTCAAAAGCGTCTTTAGCGGCGCCGCATTCCGGGCAGGTCCAGTCATCTGGAAGATCGGCAAACTCCGTCCCCGGGACTATGCCGTTATCAGGGTCTCCCAGCGTCGGATCGTAAATGTAGCCGCAAACCGTACAAACATATTTATCCACTGCCTCAAGCTCCTCACTTGTTGTCCGACAGGAACCGGTTGATCGCTTCGGTTCTGTCGGGCGTTTTTCCTCCGGTCTTCTTAAAACTCGCGTCGAAGCAGGGCGCGGCCTTTCTATATATTAGCCCCAAAGCAATCGGGGCATCGCCGTTGTAGTCCCACTCCCCCGCTCTGCGCCAAGCCGCTTCATAGTCGGTCGCATCATGGTCTTTCAACTCATACACGCGCTCAGTGTAATAATCGTATTCATTGAAGTAGGTAGCGCAAACCTGAAGCACATCGATTACCGAGAATCCTTTGTGCAGGATCGCCTCCCGGAACAGCTTTTTCAATAACTCCAAGCCATGCGAATAGCCTCTGGCCACATAAGTCGCACCGCCGGCCAGCATCAGCTCTATCGGATTGAAGGGAAGTTCCGCAGACCCTTTTGGCGTCGAGCGTCCCTTGTACCCAAGCGGGGATGTCGGCGTATATTGCCCGGTTGTAAGACCATAAACCCGATTATCATGAATGATCATTGTAATGTTTATGTTTCGCTTGGCCGCAAACAGCAAATGTTCGAGGCCTTCTCCGTAGGCATCGCCATCGCCGGCAAATCCGACAACCGTTAGCTCGGGATTGCCGATTTTAATTCCCTCGGCAGCCGGTGTCGCTCGTCCGTGAATGGAATAAAAACTGTTTACGTTGATATAGTCGACAATCTTAGCATGGCAACCAATCCCTGAGACCAGGACCGTATCACTCAGGGAATATCCTTCATTGGATAGCGCCGCCAGAACAGATTTCGCCGCATTCAATATAGCGAAATTTCCGCAGCCGGGACACCATGTATTTGTTGTATTAGTGCTGAGCTCTTTTGGAATCATGGGTTGTGCCCTTTAGCAATTGTGGTTAGTTTTGATTCAAGTTCGTCGACGCTAAAAGGGCGCCCGTCGTATTTCAGCAAAGATCGGTCGGCGTTGAAGCCGTGTTCAGTGATTAATTTTGCCATTTGACCGGTAGCATTGTTCTCGACAGCGATCAATTTCTCTACACCGGTCATTGCTTTCTTGAATTGCTTGAGCGGGAATGGCGACATAACTATCGGTTGAATGACTTTGAGATCCAGTGACCGGGCGGCTTCCACACAAACTCCCTTGTTGGACCCCCAACAAAGAATAGCTGTTGGCGATTTTCGGTTGCCGTAAACGCCAACTTGGTTGTAGCCGTCAAGTTCTTCGGCCAGCTCTTTGGTCTTGGCCAGGCGCTTATCCTGCATCGCTTTTGTAATCCCAGGGTCTTCCGTGGTAATGCCGTTCTCGTCATGTTCATAGCTGTTTATCTTGAAAGTTATTTTTCCCTCAGGAACAGGTAATTCAGGAACGGCGACCGCGTCCAGAGAGCTCGCATCGAAACTGCAGACGCCCTCACACACGTTCTTATCTACGAGGATGATTACCGGAATCCGATATTTTGCCGCCGCCGCTAGCGCTCTCTGTGCCCAAAGGTATGATTCTTCGCTGTCGCCGGGAGCCACAACGAACCTGGTAAATTCGCCTTGACCGGCATTCAAAGCAAAATGAAGTTCAGTCTGGGAAGAATAAGTCGGCAAGCCCGTGGAAGGACCGGGACGCTGGCCGAGCACGACCACGATCGGTAGCTCCGCCATGGCGGAAAGACTAAAGCCCTCGGTCATCAAGCAGAACCCGCCCCCCGATGTGCCAACGGCAACATGTTCGCCGGTATAGGCACAGCCCAGTGCCATCAATATAACACCGATCTCGCTCTCCGGATGAATGACCTTCAAGCCGAAATTATCCGCATTAGCCGCCATAAAATGAAGAACGTTAGACGTTGGCGTCATCGGATAAGCAATATAGGTATTTATGCCCCCTTTAACCAGCCCCAAGCCCAGAGCTTCATTTCCAGTCAGTAAAGGCAGACCGTCTTGATCAAGATCATTGGTATGAAAACAGGTTTCGGCCTGATCGTATCCGCGCCTGGCGACGTTTAAGTTCTTGTCGGTTGCCTTTGGCAGTTTCCGGCGGAACACCTCTTCCAATACAAGCCATTTTATTCCCAAGACCTTAGCCAGCGCCCCGATCATAACGGAGTTGCCGGTAACCGGCGGGGCATCTTCTTCTTTTATGATTGTGGCCACCGGGACAGCCAGCGCTTTTTGGTCCGGTCTTAATGAGGTTAGAGCATCGCCGATTGTTTTTGGCTCGTAAACGATGACAGAGACCGGCTTTAACCGTTTTAAATGTAATTCCACTGTTTCTTTATTTATGGCCAGGATCACGTCGACTGAGTCGGCGTGAGTAAACACTTTTTCTTCCGACGCTCTGATTATCGAGAAGGTGTGTCCGCCCCGAATGATAGACGGATAATCGTGATAGATATACAGATAGTAGCCAAGACGGTTAAGCATATAGGCGATGACTAAACCGGCTTTGTCTATTCCGTCGCCGGCCCGTCCGCCGATCAGGATAGAAAATTCGTTCACCATAACCTCCTGCCGTCCAATCGTCATCTACTTGTACTAGATACTCCTTGCGGCTGCCATCATCCTGACGGTCGCCTCTTCAGCCTGGCGGCGGGTAGATTCGGGCAACTCAACCGGAGTCTCATTGTTGAGCAAGCTCATATAGACCTTCTTTAGGGTCGTTAATTTCATATTGGGGCAGACAACATCGTTGCCGGGAAGCAGAAATCTCTTGCCCGGGTTCTCTTGGCGAAGCCGGTGGAGCATCCCTTCTTCGGAGCCGACGATGATCGTTTCGGCCGAGGCAGAGCGGGCGTAGGCATACATCCCGGATGTGCTGCAAATATGATCGGCAAGAGCCAGGACTTCGGGGCGACATTCAGGGTGGGCCATAAAGACTGCGCCCTCGTTCTCGCGGCTAAGCGCGGTTATTCGCTCCGGGGTTATCTTCTGGTGGGTCGGGCAATAGCCCGGCCACAAAACTATCTCTTTACCGGTCCTATCCGCTACATAGCGGCCAAGGTTCCGGTCGGGCACGAATATCACTTTTTGGCTGGAAAGCCCTTCCACGACCGCAACGGCGTTCGCCGATGTACAGCAGACATCGCTGACCGCTTTTACGGCGGCCGATGAATTGACATAGCAGACGACGGGCGCCCCCGGATGCTGCGCTTTTAGCAGCCCCACATCATCAGCTGTGATCATATCCGCCAAGGGACAGCCGGCTCTGGGCTCCGGCAGGAGCACCGTCTTCTCCGGGTTCAAAATATAGGCCGTCTCGGCCATGAAGTGGACCCCGCAAAAAACGATCACCCGAGCTTCAGTCGCGGCGGCCTGTTGGGCCAAGCCAAGCGAGTCGCCGGTATAATCGGCGATATCCTGCACCTCGGCCCGCTGGTAGTTGTGGGCTAAGATCACCGCCCGTCGGGCTTTTCTTAATTCATTTATCCGCTCGATGTAGTAAGAGTGGTCCATTGGTTCGTATTATTGTCTTCATCGATTAAAATGACTTTTGGCCTATAGTCGGCGGCAGTCGTTTCGTCAACCTGGGCATATGTCAATATGATGACCCTTTCGCCCTTTGCCACCAAGCGGGCCGCCGCGCCATTGACGCAGATCTGCCCCGAGCCGGTCTCACCGCTTATGGCATATGTTTCAAGCCGGTTGCCGCTGGTCAGACTGAGCACGTGAACTTTCTCATATTCCAGGATATCGGCGGCAGCCATGATCTCAGCGTCGATCGATATGCTGCCGGGATAATCGACATTCGCATCGGTTACTGTCGCCCTGTGAATCTTGCTCTTCAACATTGTCCGAAAAATCATATTCTTATCACCATATTATCTATTAACCTCGTTGGGCCGACATAAACAGCCGCCGCGGCCAAGACTTCACCCACTATTATATCCACAGGCTGAAGGTCTTGCGGCCCGCAGATAGAAAAATATTCTAACGTAACCCCGGGCTGGGCCGCAATTACTTCTTTCGCGGCCGCTTCGACCAGGCGCGCGTCCCGTTCGCCGGCGTGAATCGTTTGGGCGGCCGCTTGAATGGCAGCCGGCAAAACCAGCGCCGATATTCTCTCCTGTGGCGATAGATACTGATTTCGAGAACTGAGCGCCAGACCGTCGGCAGCGCGAATTATCGGCATCGGGATTATCTCGATGCTCAGATTGAGGTCCTTGACGACTTTTCCGACCACAACCAGCTGCTGCCAATCCTTGGCCCCGAAATAAGCCCGCTGAGGCCGGACGATATTGAAAAATTTCAGGACCACGGTGGCCACGCCGGCAAAATGGCCGGGCCGGTACTTGCCGCACAAAACATCCTCAAGACCGTCAACGCGGACTTTGGCCCGCGCCGGCTCGTGATACATCTCCTCGCTCGCCGGCGCGAAGACAATGTCCGCGCCGGCTTCGCGAGCGAGCGCGATGTCTTTACCGAGAGAACGCGGATACTTGTCCATATCTTCAGAGGGGCCGAATTGGATCGGATTGACGAATACGCTGACGACCACAACGTCGCAGTCTTGTCGCGCCTGCCTGACTAAAGAGAGATGCCCTTCGTGAAGCGCGCCCATGGTCGGGACAAAGCCGACTGTCTTGCCGGCCAACTTATCGAGCGCAAGACGAAGTTCACGGATAGTTTCGATCGTTCCCTGCCCCTCCATGGTGTGATTCTAATCTCCGGGCTGCGACAAAGCAATTTAGCCGCCGACCTTTAAGCGCATTAACTTCGAATGTTCTACACTATCGTATTCCGCTCTCGCGCGCATGCCGGGCTTGAGCTCGGCTAATGACGCCAGCGCGCTGTCCCATAAAATCACGGTTTGCGGTTGGATTTCAACCGTCTTATCGGCTAAGCCCCTGATAGTAAGCTTACTACGATTGCGATCTATAGCGACTATCGTCCCCGCGACCACCAGACCGTCGGCATCCACCCCGACAACTCTTGGCCGGCCGCGCCGTCGCCACATAAGCCTGATTCTAACGACATCGCCCTCAGCCAGACTCTCAAAGACAGCCGGGGCGCGGTCCTTGGTGATAGCCGCGTCAATATTGACGGCAACGGTCAAAGAGTCTTGTCCGGTCCTGTCAATGACCAGCTTGCCTTCCGGCCCCACAGTACGTATCCGGCCGAACTCTAGCTTGGCGATGCCGGGATCATTGAGATACGCGGCCGCGCTGGCGACGGTCGTAAATAAACTGGCCGCTATCAATAAAAGGGTCGCCGCTCTCCGTAGACGCTTTAGGTTGTCTGCCGGTTTCAAGTGCCTTGACCGCCTTTTCCTCATCTTCTTCCTCGTTCGCATATTCCCAACCAATACAGTTACTACCATCGACATCTACGAATCGTAAGATTAGCGTCTTGCCGACCATCGCCATCGTATTTGGGCCAAACGGCCTACAAAAAGATGGCCCTTATGTCGGATATCGCTTAGCCATTGACCTGCCGTAAGCTAACAACAGAACATTCGATTGAGGACTTGCAAAGCAAACAATCGGTAATGTGAAGAGGGGTGGGCAAAATGAACAAGGAGCTTTTAACCAAGGAAGCGAGCCAGGACTTAAGGCACAAGATCGAAGATTGGTGCGGCTGGACCGCCGGGACCGCAGTCGAGGAGGTGTTTGAGGACGCTTGGTTTCACGGGAAGAATCAGGTCTGTCAACTGGTCGATGAAAACGACCACTTGGTGGTCGTGGTCGATAGCGACTGCCCGGACCACGTCAACCACGAGCAGAAAGAGCGGCAGAATTCAGTCATCACCGAGCTCTGCCAGCAAGGCGTGGTGCTCTACTACTACCATTCAATACACTCGAAACACCATCACGTCTGCTTGGCGGTGAAGAAGAAAGGGTGATCGGTCACTTGGAATCCGGCTAATCTGTGCTATAATTTTAGGGCGCTTCGATCATGGCAATGCAAGCAACAGGAATTTGTTTTTAAAGTTGTAGCTGCTTGATGTCGATTTAATAGACAGAGGACAATAGTGCCGGCATTTGCAGCCGGCTCCGGATTGATACCAGGTTGGTGAATTAAAATATTCAGGCATCGAGTGCCTCTCATTAAGACCCTCATCGTCGGCATTGTCATAATGCTGACGCTGCCTGTTTGGGCGCTGGCAACGGTTGACGGCCAGATCAAGCAGATCGACAGCCAGATAGACCAGAAAAAGCAGCAGGTCGAATCGGCCCAGGGACAGCTGGAGACTTTAAAAACCGGGCTCGACGGGCTCGTCCGCGAATATCAGGAAGCGTATGTAAAACTGCAGGAGATAGATGCGGCCATCGCAGACAAGCAGCGCGAGCTTAACAGCGCTAACGAACAACAACTGTTCTATCAGAAAATCCTAAACAAGTTGAGTGTTTTTGCCTATCGAGACGGCGACGTTTACTTTCTCCAAGTGGTCCTGGGGACGCGATCATTTAAAGACCTGATAGTCAGGGTCGATTACCTCGCCAAACTGAGCCAACGGCAAGCTTCAATATTAAGAGCGACGAAGCGCCTGCGCGGCGTCGTTCAAGAAAAACGCGACGCTCTGGCCGCCGAAAAGACCCGCCAGCGAGATGTTGTCGCGGGCATCCAGGGCAAACAGGATGAGATAGGGCGGCTGCTGGCCGAGCAACAAGTCATGCTAAATTCACTGGGTACGGAAATAACGTCGCTGGAGACTGACAAGAAGAAGAAAGAAGAAGAGAAGCTGCTTCAAGAAGCGCAAGCAAAAGCACCCGGCAATCAGCCGGCAAATATAGAGATGATATTTCCTCTTCCGCAACCGTACGCCCACAGCTTTATTAACGACTGGGGATTTGCCCGAGCCGGTAATCCTGCCGGCCATCAGGGTACCGATATCTTTGCGGCTAAAGGCATCCCTGTGGTGGCGGTAGCAGATGGCGTCATCGGGCCGGAATTCGGCTTCCTCCGAATAGGCGGCTTCCGTCTGCACGTCAAAGCCGACAGCGGCGTCGACTATTATTACGCTCATTTGAACAACGATACGGCGGGGACCGATGACGGTCTGGGCGGAGCCTCAACAGCCTACGCTCCCGGCATCCAAGCCGGCGTCAGGGTTAAAAAGGGCCAGTTGATCGGCTATGTCGGCGACAGCGGCGACGCCGAGCCAACCCCTGCGCACTTGCACTTTGGAGTGGTCGTCAATGGCAGCTGGGTCAACCCGTTCCCTTACCTGAAAGCTTCAGACTGGCGCTAGGAACGCGGCCGGCCCTCTAGGCCGCGCTTCTGATTTTTTCCAATTCCATATGCTTAACCAGCTTATTTACGTGCGCCCAATCGATAGCAGCAATAAAGCTGTCGACGTAGATCTTACGGCCCGAGGCGGCAAAATCCAGATAATAAGCGTGTTCGTAGACGTCTAGAACCAGCAGCGGCACCGCGTTCCAAATCCCGTCGGAATGGATGTCGAGAGTATAATTGTGAA
>Ga0334722_10000591_pt1 | contig 51867 bp, 76 predicted proteins | sample C3_bottom_MG_FD_207210 | JGI IMG/M metagenome (GOLD analysis project Ga0334722, IMG submission 207210) | Sediment microbial communities from Yellowstone Lake, YNP, Wyoming, USA - C3_bottom | ecosystem: Environmental > Aquatic > Freshwater > Lake > Sediment | place: USA: Wyoming | collected...
CTCCGTAAGTGCGGCGATTCCGTCGTCAAACTTTGCCGTACCGACCGTGGCGGAATACAGGTCGATGTCTGTCACGCCACCAACCGGTGCTTCAAGACACATGATACGACCACCGAGGATGGTGCCATTCAGTGCCGCCGTGATCTGCCCGATATGCGCTGCCGCTGCTGCCCCTTGACCAATCACGTCAAGGTCGGTGGTTGAGGAACTGAGTCCTGTAAGGTCGATCAGAACTTCGGTTTTCTTGACGCTGCCGATTTTGGTGACAGCATCGGCATACACCGTGCCGACCCCGCCCGTGATCCCTGCGGGGGCTTCGACTGACAGCACCTGGCCATCCAGCACGTTCAGTTCAGCCGCGCTCGCGGTCATTGACGTCCCAGCGCCTGCACCCAGCTTCAAGTCGGCCACCGCGAGCACGTCCACGTCCTTGTTAGCGCCAAGAACGAGGGCCATACTCGCCACCGCCGTGCCTGGAACCGAATCATCCAGGTAGTTAATTTCCGCTGCACTGGAGGTCAACCCGACAATGACATCAGCCGGATCAGAAACAGATACTTCGGAGTCCTTGTGAATGTTGGCATTCACCACTTCCCGTACGACCAGTTTACTTGTCATGTCGACTACTCCTTGTATTCAGTTAAGCAAATACGCCCCGCGACTTAGCGAGGCGTATCCTTGTTTGCAATGCGGCGACCCTAGTCCTTCGCGATCCAAGCCGAGTAATTGATGCCAGTGGCGATGGTTCCCACGACGATCGTCTTGATACGCAGGTACGGGTAGACGGTGCCGTTGCGCTCGTTGCGGAAGGGTACCACATACCGCCCGACCACGTCGTCGGTGCCGTTTGCCAGCACGCCCGCAGCGCCGCGAGTCGATGCCTTGTCGCAGATCGTCATGGAAGCCAGCGGGGCAATCGCCGCAGCAGTACCGAACCCGGCAACCGTTGAACCCTGCAATACGACCTCATAGCTCTCATCGCTGGAGTCAATTTCCACCGCGGTGGCGTCGATAACCAGATAGGCATCCAGCAACCCGGAACCAACGTTCAGTTCCAGCGAGCCATCCGCCGTGGCGCCGACCAACGCCGCGGCCTTGAGCAGCAGGTTGGCGTCGTAGGTGAATTGCGAGTACAGGTTGGCCATGAACATGAACAACCCAGTCCCCGCCAGATATTTCCAAAGTGCTTTCATTTCCGTTTCCTTTTGATGAGATTGAGAGGTGTCGGCGCTGGCTTACGCGACGAACGCTGCGTTGCTGATCGACCAAATGCGCGTGGCGGCCCGCCCGTTGTACACAGCGAAGCCGTTGTACCACTCCACCCGCGTGCGGTACACCGGCGCGGTCTGAAGCTCGCCGAGGTCGCGCACATCCACACCGCCGTTTTGCAGGCCCTGGATCGCGCCGTCGCCCATACTGAGCACGTAGATGCTGGCGCCAGTAGCAGCAAAGTTTCCGCCGTTGCTCACCTCGTTGAAGCCGAGGATCGCTGCGCCCGCTTCGTCCAGGTCCACGACCAGGATCGGCAGGTCATTGTACATCGTCACCCGGCGACCGAACGCATCTTTGTCGTAAGTGATATAGCCGCCTACCGTGGTGGTACGCGCAGCCTGGGTGAGCCGACGCCGCAGCGCCTTCGACATCAGCAAATGCGTGGGGTTGAGCGTCTGATCGATCGCCTGGTCCAGGATTTGCAGCGACAGCGGATCGCCGCCCTGCGTGGTGCCGGCGGGAATCTTCTGGTTGCCGGTGATACGTACCTGCAGGCCGTCAAACTCGCGAGGGTCGGACTGGTTGTCGCCCTTGATAAACTTCTTCGTCCACGCCAAGGACAGCGCGCGGATCTTCATCGCCTCCTGTGTGGAACGCTGGGCCATGCCCGTCGTATCGACGATGAACTTGTCCACATCGAGGTCACCACCTGCGATGACCAACGCTTCGGTCAGCGGGTTGAGCACGCCAGTAGAAGGCGTATAGGCCTCGTTCACGCCGCGGAAGCCAACGCCAGGCAAGCTGTCTTCACGATTGTACTTCATCGCGTTGCCGGGGATGGTGTCGAACGGCAGCGTCATCAAAATGTCGGACGAACCGGCGTACAGCTCAATGACCGCCTGACGGATGACGTCGCCAGTTTCCAGTTTGGCCGCCTCGACCAAAGTCAGGCCACCGAGGACAAGGCCGGAACTGGCCAGGTAGTTAAACAGCTTTTGATTCGCAGCGGACAGAAGAGTCACGACCGCGAGGAAGAGATTTTTGATACGGGCCATGGCTGGCTCCTTTCAAATCGGTGAATGGGAAACTGCGCCTACCGCTTGCCCATCCCGGACAATTTGTTGGAGCCACCCACTTCCCGTGAGAGACCAACCCAGTCTTACCAAAAACTACCTGCCCTCTCCCAATCCCAGGAGGGGGCAGCCAAACACCACTATGAACTCACCTTCCAGCGAAGTAAATGACCTGATTCTACTTCCCTTGAGCCGCCCGCGCTGCTGTCAACCGTGCAGTGGGTGACAGGCCAGACAGATCCGGTTTTCCACTGATACCCTTTCCGCCGCGAGCACCGCCGCCCGACCCACCCGCTGGCCACCAATGAGGTTTCTTCTCCATCATTCCTTCCAGCCATTCCAGCGGACCAAAGGGCGTTTTACCATCTTTGCCCAGCACCGGCTCCTCAGTGTCACCATCCAGCTGCACCGCGTGGCCGTCATCGTCGATGGAAAAGATATTGCGAGCGTGCAAAAGAGCATCATCGATCGCTGAGGGATGGAGGCCAATATTCACTGCTGCCTCACGCACCTCATTATCGAGCACCCGCTCCATGAACGTGCTGGCCACTTCCATCGCGCCGGACTCGCGCGCCGACGCCTCTTCAATCAGCTTCTGCTGCGCTTCCGTGTGCTTGGCCATGCGTTTCTCGATCACATCCTCGATCTTCCCCTCCTTGATCAAGCGACGTTCCTCCTCACTGGCGAACTTGGACATGATCCCCTTCATCTCTTCCGGGTCAATGCCCTCGAACGGCCGCAGGGCGTCAGCGAGCTTGCGCTCGGCTTCAGCCTTGGTCAACTTCACGGCGTCACGCTCAGCCCCAAGTGCCTTCTTGAGTCCAGCGACATCCTCGACCTCCACTTTCGCGGGGTTGATCTTCCATTTCTTCGTCGTCGCGTCCTGCTCATACCAGGCCCGCTGGAACTCCGGCAACGCCGCTACGTCATCCACCTCCAGTGCAATCGCACCGAGGGACAGGCCCATGCGACGCAGCCAACTCTGCTTCTCAAACGGAAATTCCGCCATCAACTTGACCGGCTGGAGCGGTTTACCGAACGTCAACATGCTGAGCCAAATACGCCCGGTGAACAGGATCGCGACCCGCTCACGCCACGTCGGGCGCCAGCACGAAATCGCCTGGCCGTTGTCACCCAAATGCGCGGGTAGTGGAATGTACGGCTTCTGCTCCTTTGCGAACACAATGTTTTGCTCTTTGAACTCAATCGGTTTCATTTTCACTTCTCCTTCATGCTACAAGGTACGGCATCCCGTCGCACCATAGGTCGCCCGCGTCCTGCGGACCTTTCAAAATGGTGACTGGCTGGTTAAGAACAATGCCTGCCCAGCGTCAAACCCTGCACGCCGAAGCGCGGTGTACTTGTCGAAAGACGCCTTTGCAATCAGGGCAAGCCGTTCCTTGTATTCGGCTCCCTGCATTAACTCCTGCAACGACTTCAGTGATTGCGCCTGCGTTACCTGTTCTTTCTCGTTCATCACTCACTCTCCTCGGTTGAATAGCCTACGCGAAGGTACGCGGCCCAATCGTTTTGTTCCAACCGCTTCGCCCGCACCCAATCCATTGGTGCATATGACAGCTTGCGCAACGCCGTCGCCAGCGCAAGGGCACAGCCCTGCCCCGCGGCATAATCGTCCGCCTGGATTTCCTGTACAGCCAGGCGCAGCTTACTCGGAAACCAAAATATGCAGACACGCACATAGTTCCACCACGCATGGTGATAATGCTGATGCCCCCGCTCATGTGCGAGCACTGCACAATACTCATTGATCGTCAGGCATTGCTTCAAGTACTCCGGCATCACAATACGGAACCCAGTGTACGCTGGCACCTTTGGGACAATAATGGCCATCAGTGCCAGATTGCCGAGGCACCAAGCAAACCACAGGGAAAGGAGGGCCACGCCCACTATTCTCCCCCTTCCGAAATGATCAGTATCTCTTCCGCCTTCTGCGCCAACGCTTTTGCAGCCCGTGACGCTGTTCGCCGCACGTAGACGGGTTTGGGGTGGGCACGACGCTTCCGTGCAAGGAGAGCAGCTTGTCGCGCTGCCTCAGACCAGGCCATTATTTGCCCTTTGCCTTTGCTACTGCTTCATCCACCGTCTGCTGAAACTCGACCACGGCGAGGCCGACGATACCCTGTGGGGCCTGCGTCGAATGGCCCCGCTCCAAGGCCATCGCGTATGGCACGTTGTTTATGATCACGTGCCTTATCCCCGCCGCCTTGTCGGGGATGGCCGCTGCAATAGCAGCCTGCGTCGCCTCACCGCTAGGGTCGATGTTTCCGGTCTCCCCCATCGGGATGCCTGCGCCTGAGTAATTGCCATAGGACCATGACCCCCTAAAACGGCCACCGACGTAGCCCTTCGGCGGGGGCGAGGCCCACAGTGTTGCGTCGCCGACCGGTGAACGCTTATCGATGTTCGCGGCGACACCGATCACAATCTCTTTCACCGCGGCATCCGCCACCGCGGCGAACTTCTCGGAAAACTTCTTCAGGTCAAGAGAGAAGGTCATTGCAATATCCCACGGACCCACCGCTTCTGCGCTGGTTGTGGTAAATCCAGCCATGCAAGCACCTCAGCACGTTCTGGTTCTCCGCCGTTCATCCAATACCGGCCTCGATTGTTCCAAGCGCGAATGCCTATCCAGATCATGCCGTCTTCCATCAGTGTGACAATCTTGCGGGCATCGTCACCTTCCTTTGGATGACTGTTCCCGCAATAATGCCATAACTCAGCCGGCTCTGCTGGCGTTGGGTAGTGTCCTTCGCAAGTGTGGCCGATGGTATTCGACCGATGACAGTGCGGGCACTCACCGTACATCAACTCACTCATTTGTACCTCGCCTTAAGCTGTTCAACGCTATTGATCCGGGTGCCGTCGAATGAAAGTACCTGTTCCAAGGTCAATTTATTCTTACGGTACAGCTCAGCCCGGCCCGGCCCTAAACTTTCCGCCTGCCACGCGGCCCCCTTGCGGTCAAGGAATTGCTGGAATGACATATTGCCCTTGACCGGACCGTCGCTCGACGCCCGCTGACCGATAGGCATCTTCAGCGTCTGCCCGCCACCCAGGTCCACGGACTTCGGCACGCCTACAGCAACGCAACGGCAGGACCAGTGAATTACACCTGGGCCCCCGTCCCAGTCCATCGCATGACCGATAGGCTGTGGTGGATCATCCAAGGTGTATTCTTTCAGGTCTCGTGCCCCGCAGATCTCACAGGTATGACTGTCAAGTGAACTCAACCATTGTACGGATTTGAAAGCATCCGCGTTCTTGCGATAAGTCTCCATGCGGGAGGCATTGGCTGCGGACTGAATTGATGTGTGGACGAGTGACCGGGCGTTCGACCGTGCCACATCCATGATGCCCGGGATGCCCTTCTTCGGCGAGCCGGCGATACGCGCCACAATCTGCTCATTCGTCTCTCCTGCGACCATGCCTTGCCGAACCTCATTCGCGAACTTGAACGCGGTGCTGCGGGCCTGTTGCGACCACCAATCTGAACTCGGCGCGCCAAGCACTAGAGCATTCGAGGCTATGCGAGCAAGGAATGTTTCGGAAGGCAACGCAGCGTCAAGGACAACGGTCAGGCTCGCTACATGATTCGCTGCAACGTCAGCCGCGCTGCCCATCGCCGCCGTCAACGTGGATTCCGCGCTGGCGTAGTAAGAATTTATAACATCGGTCGCCTGCTTAAGAAGGGTCTGCGTCCGCGCCTTGTTGAAGTCGGTCAGCGGCTCGGTCATCAGCTTCGTGCTCAGCTCGGCCTGTAGCCGCGTCAGAATACCAAGCACCTTCGCCCGCACGCCGGCCGTGTAGCGCAGCAGGGCTATTTGGCCCGAGAGCAGTTCGTCGATGATGGCTTGGCCAGTGGGAGTCATTTCAACCTAGGCAAACGGACTGCGCGGATTGAATAAGCAGAGGCGATGTTCAACTGTTTGCCATTGATCCGATCAAACTGATTGCGCCACTTTTGCTGCACTGTGGAAACTTTGTACACCACCTTCCCATAACTGCGTGCCTCTTTCAAACTTGTCGTTGAAAATATCGCACTCCTCCCTGATCTCCCCTTGAACCCAGCATAACCAGACGCAGCACTATCATTCGGAGTCAGATGCAAACCGATCATTGGTGCTTTCATCCCTTTATACAAGCTGAATGGGCGCAATCTTTTGCCTGAGAAAGAACCCTTACGTCGCCGCATTTCAGCCGCCGCTGCCCTCGCTGCATCACTCCAGGCCATCGCTATCTCCGGTTGATCTGATGGCGCCAGGCGTGCCCGGTTGTGCCGTCATCCCAGCGAATCCACACAGCACCATATCTCAAATCTTCACCGCGCGGACGTAACTGCCCTTCAGGCCACAGTGTAACGGTGCCCACGCGACGCGTGAGCTTCGACACAATACGACCCCCAGCACTATACTGGTCTGCGAATTGAAACTCGGTTGGCGTTGGTTTCCGCGCGACCCCAGCATCCTGAAAACGTCCTGCCATGGCTAGTTCTCCTCCAGCGTCAGTTCGTCAATCCCGTTACCACAGTACACATCGAACACGCTGGCCACCGCCACTCCCTCGCGCGACGTATGGCCGAGGTACATCGCTGCAAGCGCATAGTCACGACCGCAACCACTTGCGTAAATCGTATCCTCAATCTTCGTCGGATACGGCGTGCGCTCGTACACCCAAATACCATCAACGCGGATGATAACCGTCGTAACCCAGTCGTCCTTGTTCTTTTGTGCGTCAGGAAACTTCTCCGGCAAGGCACCCGCCTCGTACCACGCACGCATCTGGTTAGCGTGAGCCCCATTGCCAACAAGACCGATTAGGCCGTCCCGAACTCGAAATATTTTTGTTGTCGTTCGCTGCAGGCAGTTGTACTCCACACGCTTGTCGGCGGCAAGCGTCTTACCATCCCACGCGATGACTGTCATCGCTCAGTGCCCCTTGCCGATCCCAGCGTGCTTCATCAGCTTGTTGATCAACCCTGGGGGAGGCACCTGCACCCGCCGCGCCTGGGTCTGCCGAAGCTGATCTGTGAAAGCCGCCTTCGCCATCTCGATCAGCCCGTACATCAACACCTGATCCTGCAACGGCCCCTCCAACTGCAACTGGCCATTTGCGTATAGGGTGATGACAATTCGCTGCGCCACCTCCGGGCCTGCTTTCGCTTCTCCCTCACCGTTGATCGGTTTGGCCAAAGCCTCTGCAATATTGACTGCGGACTTGTCTTCCAATTCCTTGTTCATTGCTCTTCTCCTTTTTAACTATCTCCGAACCACCGATAAATCTAGATATGCATCACGACTGAAGTGAATCGCCCACGCAAGACGACCGTGCGGCTTCTTCGTCGGCTTCCTATCCATCCGCACATATACCTGCTCACGCCCGGACATTACTTTAACAATTCTAAACATCGCTTTTGCCAGGGTACTCAGCGCCTTGCCCTGTGCTATCCAGGGAATTGCTACCAGGTCAATATCACGAAGCATTGAGCCATGAACCGTCAAAGCGTAACCGTGATTACGAGCGCATTGGGCTAGGACCTTATATCGTCTCTCCAAATACCGGGTCGTTTGACCGCCAAGCAGTACACGCTTTGCCAACTCACGCCGCGCCATACTGATCATGACAGTATGAGCGGTCATAACGGATTCCCGATCACACCATTCTGCAAATACCCGTGATAACGGCCAACAAAATTGATTGATGGCGCCACAGTGATATTTGGAGGCACCCCGGTCACCGTCCAGCAATCATAATGACCCTTCTCCGGATTGTACCCCTGCCCATCAAGAAGAAAATAGCACGGCCCTGGCAGTAACACGACAAGCGGCTTGCGGCCAGCGTTATCTCGGAAATATTGCGCGGTCAAGTTGCGCTCTTTCAACTCCTCTGGCGGTACATCGAGGTACCACATATCTCCGATCGCACGCTTTGACAAATCCACATTACCATGCTCGTCCAGCTCAGGGTTCTCAATCAGTTTGCACTGCCAGGTCATGGAGCAGTCCCTCCTCCACCCTGCTGCCCACCATCCTGCTGTTGCTGCTGGTCTTGAAACGCCTGTTGCGCCGCCATCTGCTGGTCAGCAAGTTGCTGCTGGCGTGCTTCGATCTGCGCTTGGTGTTCCTCAAGCGTGACCTCACGGTTAATAATCTCACCTTGCTGGAGTAGATCGAAGAGCTCCTGATCGCTAATACCACCTTGCTGCCACGCCATCATCAGCGCCGTAAGCTGTTGCGAGGTCATCGGCGCGGGGTAGAAGTCCCGATTGAGTTCCACAAGAGCATCTTTTGGGTCCGCCCCCGCCCATTCCACGAACCACTTGGTCGCCTTGGTCATACCGAAAGATATACCAATCGACACCGAGGCCAACATCGACTGCTCGCCCACTCTATGAATCGAGGCCGTATCCGCCGCCTCTACACCGCGTATCTGCGGCTCCAGCATCCGCGCTCCAAGTATAGCCATCATCTGCTCTTTCCGCTCCAACGCCTTCTCCAGCGGCGCGAGCCCATTACCAGTGTATTCGATGAAGAAGCCTTTCGCATCCGCGGCTGAGGTGATAATCGCGGTGCCGCTGCCCACGTAGACCTTTTCCCCGGGATTTTCCGTCTTGAATCCGGTCAGCATCAACGTCGGAGGGGAGAAGTACAGGCATTGCTCGTAGGTCGCACTCGTCCTATAATGAGATAAATTCATATCTACCAAGTCGATCAACGGCGGATCATCCACGTCCGTTCCTACGTCATCCGTACCCATGATGACCAGCGGAATGTAATCAAGCGGTACGTTGTTCATCTTTGGGAAGACATCGCTACCCACCTGAATGAACGTGGCCACCGCAGCCTTTGTTGCAGCCTGCCCCTTCGCCATCTTATACACTTGCTGGCGGTACTTCTTCCCCTGCTTGGCGTCCGTGCTCACGGTGTCCACGAGGTCCAGCACCCGCCACCGATCCTCTTCCTTCTCGACGTAAGGGTCCTCAGGGTCGATGACCATCTCCGTCTCTTTCAGCACGACGTGGACGAGTACGGTCTGATTATTAACCCGCCCCGTGCGCCAGTTGAGGAGGGCGAACGTATTGTAGAGCTGCATCGTGGGGCGCAGGTTGAGCAACTGGGCGTCGGCCAGCGTGATGCCCTCGGGCGCTGTGGGGTAGTCCACCAGCACGGCAAGTCGCCCGTACTTCAGGGCGTTCTCGCCCACATCCTGCAAGAACAACTGGAAAGGTTGGCCCGCAGCATCCACATCCTCGAGCAATAGCTTGACCGTCTCCGGCACCTCAACCTTTGGCGGCTGGCGAAAGATCATACCCAAGAGGCCGCTTACCGTCCTCCACGTCGCCGCGTAGAACGTGGAGCGTACGCGCATCAGGTTATAGACGTCGGCAGGCTGGTCTTTTAATTTCGGAAGATATCGTTCTCCCGCCTCACGCACCGCGTCACCACCTGCGCAGACGTCCCTGCACCGCTCCCACTTTGGGAGGTAGGCCTTGTAGTCCTTATGCTGCGAATTTACGGGCATGGTCTATTTCCTTTGAAGCAAAACTATAACTTGGTCCACTGCGGGGTGAGTGGAAGGGGGGGTCATTTCCGTATCATTGGACGATCGTGCAATCGCTGATAGTTGCGCAATCTTGTAGACGCTGAAGCATCGGTCGCGGCGCGACTCCCAGCCCACTTTGGACCTTTCCCAGCCCGGGCAAGACGAAGCTTTTGTGCAATCATTTTGCGACCAACCTTTGAGGGATCTCCCTGTGTTTGATGTATTGGGAATCTGAGCAAGGACTTCTTACCTTGGGAATGTGCTCGCCTCCCCTCGGCCGCTGCCGCTCTTGCTGCTTCAGTCCATGCCATCATACACCTCCGATTTGTGACTCAAACATTAAATTCCACCCAGCCGCACGACAGCAGTTCCTTTATCCGAAGTTGGCCATTCGTATTCCACCATATAGCCCAGGCCATCCGTCAAATGTGAGAGTAAAGGTGCCGCCTTTTTGTCGATTTCACCGCTCCCACCTTTCAGCAAAGGTACACCCTCAAAGTCTTTTTGTACATGGGGCGCCTGTCGCCCATCTACCATTAAACGTATCTCCTGCGAGATGGACTTCAGCCTGGAATTGACCGCGTTGATCCTTGCCCGCTCCCGAGGGTTAGCGGCCTTAACGCGGAAGTCCAGCCGCTCCTTAAACACTGGCTTCAACTCCGTGCGGATCAAATCCCAATCTGATCCTTCCACCTTCGCCGTGCCTCTTGAACCCCCCGTTGCGTCACCGTAACAACGGACCAGGCCTTCATGCTTCCCCCAGTCGTGGATGATCTTGCGGCAGACGGCCGGCGTGTTGCTGTTCCGCGGGATATACACCTCCGCGATCACCCCTGTCCCCGTGATCGGCTTGTCTAATTGCATCACCCCCGCGGCATCACGCTCATACTGCCCAGGAAGGCGCTGTTCCTGCGCGATGGCACATACCCCGGGCTCCACGTTAAAGTCAAAGCAGAGCGCAAGGGGTCGCTTGGTATCGTACTTGAGAGGGGCACAATGTGTGGCCTCCGTAAAGGGGTAGTATGCGCGGCCGGAAAAAGATATGAAGGAACCCTCATACTCTTGCCGATAGGATAATTCATCCAACGACCTTTTAGCGGACTCAATCTCGGAAGCGGGAAGAATGTCAGAACTGAACCAAGTATAGCTGCCCCACTCACTTTCATCTCCTAGCTCTTTCATCTCCGCACGTGCGCGGGAATCGATCTCATAGTAATGATTACGGCCTTCTGGCGTTCCCTCTAAATCACACCAGCCTCTTCGATCTGAAAGAGCAGGGCGGATGTTCTGCTCCCACACTAATGGCTTCACGTTGCCATACTCTGTAATTATTCCACCATCAAAACCCACCCCTTCTAAACGCTCGGGGACGTCAAGGCCAATAACCCAAATCTGATTCCCTGTTATGTACTCAATCATCAACTCGGATTCGGAAGGACGCTGACCAAGAAGCTTGCGTGGGGATAAGTCTTTTAGATCCTGCCAAAACACACGCTTGGCCTGATCTCTTGTGGGAGCCGCAGCAAAGAAACGACCGGGCCAAGAATTGTGTGCTCCCATTGCTCGTATGACCAATTTCCGCTTTGCCAACTCCGTCTTTCCACTCCGACGGCCGGCACTTACAGTATTAAAACGATGCTGGCTAGACCAGTACTGTTGTTGAGCCAAGTGCGGCCGTAGTTTGGTCCAACGTGGAGAAGGAGAATCAATCATCCTTCAACTCCACATCTAGCTCTCCAATCTGCCCACGTGGCTTTTTGTTTTGTAATGCTTTCTGGTCTTCGCTTCCTCCCACACATTGGGGAAACATACCCAGAAGCCCTTGCTTGCTCCCACCTTGCAAGCGCGGCCAGCCTTAGCTTTTCATTATGCTCCGCGGTGTGTGGAATACCTTTTGTGGCCGCACTCATATTTGCTCGATGCTGAGCACTCAAAGGGACTCCCCTTGTCCGATCATGAGCTGCCGCCATCTTAAGGCTCACCTTTAACCCAGCACTCACAGCGGCACGATGCTCTTGGGTAAGCGGAACTCCTTTCTTCCTTGCCGCTAAGTTTGCACGATGCACCTTTGCTTTCTCACTTATTTTGTGGGCCCTACTCAACTTCGCTTTCGTTTCCTCCGTTTGCTTGCACCCAAGATGACTGCCAGCAACTGGGGCAATATTAAATTCTGCCCGCTCATCAATCAACCTTTGCTCGTGGGTTAAAAGCTGTTGGGGGAGACAGTGACGAAGAACTGCAAAGCTAAAAGACTCTTCTCCATATTTATTCCAAGCGTGTTGGAGATGTCTGTTGCCATGAGTCCCTTCACTCAAAGCAAATAAATGGCCAGTCCACCTTGCCAAAATATTTATTGAAGACCCCACGTACCGCTTCCCACTTACAACATGGGTAATGGCGTAGATGCCGGGGGCGGAAGGAAGATTAATATCCATACCGGTAGACTAGTGGAGCTCTTGCCGCTTCACTCCAGGCCATAGTCGTACTCTCCTTCATGCTCCTGCGCTTCGTACCCATGCCCCGCGGCTTCATCCGCGGCATCGGTCAACGCGGCAAGGCGGTCCAGCTCTAACGCGGCAAGAGCGGATTCCGTTTCACCTGGAAGCAGGTCACCATCCATCCCTTTGTGCCCTTTCTTCCATACCCCGCTTTTGGAAAAGAACATGGCTGCTGATCCTAGGTAAAATATGGTTCAAAAGACAGCATTGATGGTGATGGTCACTTACTACTTCTCATCTGGAAGAAGAGGTGGAACTGGGCACCATTCCTTCACACTTCTCAAGCTTAGTTTGAACCTCCCTCCAAAACAAAGCCAATAAGGATTCTGATCTTCCTCTTCTTCCATCCATACCGCCGCCACTACCCGAAGATGAAAATCATTATCAGCAATCCTAACCAAAACTGGGTCGCTGTCAAATGGGGGATCACCCCCAGTGCAAATATATCCTTTGTACGTTGGATAAACAATCTTTCTCCACCCCACACCCAACTTCTTCCCTTCTCCGGTGGTCATCAAAACTCCCTCTTTCTTAAAAAGAAAGAAACAGTCTAACCCCTCCCCCTTCTCAATTCTACACCAACTTTATGATGTGCCTGCGTAGACACAGTAGCCTTCTTTTACTTACCCGCCATTCTGTTAGTCCCCATATCATAAGTATAAGCCAGAGCTTTTGCTCTTTTTGCCACACGACTCGGATCTCTTTTATCTCGAAGTGCCTGATTCTTATTCCACGCTTGCTCCCCCTTCACTACTTTTGCATACGCTTTTGTAGTTGACATCCCTTTTGCTTTATACTTGCGAACAGTTTGCGCCAAACTCCTTCGCATATTCATGAAGCTGGGCTCTTTATTTAGAGGCCATAAATTCCTAGCACTCCCTTTCAGCCGTCTCCTTGCCTCCGCTGCCGCCGCTCTTGCTGCTTCTGTCCATGCCATGATGTGTTACTCCTTTGTTGAACCGCTGGTTGAAAGTTCCATGGCCGCTAAATGCTCCCGCAGAAGGGTGGCCGCGTCTTCCGGGGCTGGTCCAGTCTCAATTGCAATGGGTTGCTTGCGGTGGATGTAAGGCGCGGCCTCTTTCGCCGCCCACATCCGCGCCGCTGTGGGGTATTCGGATGGCCTACGGAGGACCTCTTCCATGAAGCCCAGCGGGGTAAGGTCCTTAGCTGCGGCATCTAACTTTCTCCCCGCCTTAATTGCGGCCACCTTTTCCGCGTTTCGCTCCTTCCGCGTTGCTTCCAATATCCGCAGGCCAGGAACTTGGTTCCGTTTATTCTTTATTCCCTTCCTGTTTGGAGGCTTAGGATTAGGACGACCATTGCCAAAATGCCCAGGATTATAGAAGGCCTTTTGTAGACGAGGGCGCGGCTTGGGGGGATCTGGAGTCAAAGCCATTAGTGCCAAAATGATAACGGTGAGGAAATTGGAGAGGACCAGGAAGGATCATACAGGGATTTTCATACAAGAACAATGGTCAAGTTCACCAGCCATTAACAATGGTCACATTCACCAACCAAGGACAATGACCACTTTCCTATCCACGTTCAAGCAACTGTCCCAATCTCGCCGCCATTACACCGGCATCAACTTTATATTGCTTTGCCAAATTCCTAATCCCGTTGCTGTCATGCAGATCAATCCCGCCCATTTTCTTTATATCCGCCCGCAAGAGGGATTCTGGCATCAACAATTCCATCGCAAATAGGTTCGCTTCCCTTTCCATTTGCGGGTCATTCATTTCGTTTCATCCAAGCACTGATTAATCCGCCGTGCCAGCATCCGCGCATCCTTCCGCAGGATCTGAATACTAACTCCATCCTTTCCATTCCCTGGCATGAACGACAGCGTCAACTTCGCAAGGGAAGCAGTGCTCACTATTTGATATGGACCTTTTGTTCCTATTCTTCTTGTCGGCCATATTACAGACGGGAGATACCTGGCCATTTCTATTTCTCCTTCTCACTTCAGTTATAAAAACAAAGTGAAAATCCACCCAAATAATAATGCAATAAGAGGTTTAGACACTGTGACCACAATAGCTCGAACAATCTTTTCATTTGGGGATCGTTCTGCTTCAGCATAATCATTTTGTTGGTGGGTAACATACCCCACAATGAAACAGACCACTATTGCAGATAATATGGTCAACGGCGGAAGACCAAAAAAGTGCGGCATGAACCAGTTCCAAATAATCTTCAGCGCCCACCCATTCAGGATGACGGTTAAAGGAATAAGTACAATAAAGCCTATTACTGCGAGAAATGCCACCATGCTCTTCTCCTTTTCCATTCATTCGTAAAAACGAGAGGTCCATCCCCCCCTGCCATTCGAAGCCTGCGCGTTCCTTACTAGGCACTTTATGGTCAACCCTTTAGCTCATTCACGTGGAGAGCTTTCTTCTTACTCTCACTTGGCGTCGCTACCACCTGAGGACTATTTATCTCCTGCCTCAGGTCAGGGGCCTTCTCCTTCTTCCTCCGGTAAAATCAAATAAGCAGGCAGCGCAGCATAGTACGGAGTAAGGTCAACGCCAAATTGCTTCGTTCGCATCTTCCTCCGCACCTCAGATCTTGACCGACTACCTGCGCAAGCAATATCAATCTGTCCTTTATGCCATTGCTCACGCTGCGTCTTAGTCATAATAGACCATTGTTCAGCGTTCATTCTTTTTACTCTTACATTCCAAACATCGCCACCCCTTTACAACCTTTCCTAACGGCTTTTCTTTATATCGCTGACACCCCTCACACCAACTCTTCCCTTGATGAGGCCTCACAATTAAAAAAGGTCCTGGAGTTATTCTCCTCTGAGCTTCCAGCCAATCCGGCGTCCCCCTTATTCTGGTCAATGGAGGATCGTAGGCCTTCTTATCAAGAAAGGTGTCGTCTTTCATAATTCAATCCTCGATCCGTCTTTATCCTTCTTCGTCTTCTTACGCTGGATCGTACGTGGCCAAGAAAATATCTGGCTTGCAAGGATAATGCTCACCTTTCACCCCTGTAATAATCCAGTCTCCGGGGCAAGCAATATGACCGCCCTCAAGCGTACCAACCCAAGCCGTGTAAATTCAACGGCTGCCCACAGTGCTGACAAGAGCCCGTACTCGACTTCGGGTCTACCGCCTGCACCGCAGAATGATCTCCGTCCTTGAACCACTGCGTTGCTTCAATCACCACAGGTTTCTTCCGATACTGTGCCATGGTCACCTCCTTGTAAAATAGGCCTTCATAAATCAACACGGATCACCTCCTACACTTCAATCAGGGGCCGGACCCGGTTCCCACTCCCCAACACCCCGATCCCAGCGCTCATTTTCGTCTGGAGGGTCAAAAGGTACCCGGAGCCTACGATGTCGCCACCGTCCGTCGTCAGATGTTTGCTGCTCATACTGACTTCCAGTAATCGTTGCATCAAACCACCGCGGAGTATCACTCATAGTTCAATCCTCGATCCATCTTTATCCTTCACCACCGTAATCGTTCCAGTAAATTGACCATAATCCAACGCCCGATGATCCGCCAGCAGCAGGACCTTGTTCTGATTAATCGCCCTCTCCGAAAGAACCTGAAGAAGATCCGCAATCCCAGCGTCACTCAGCCCCGTTGTCGGCTCATCCCAAAACTCCACGTTGGGCTGGACGCCTAAGCGGGAGCAGATCAAGTTTGCAAAGCCCATGCTTACCGACAAGCGAAGGCGCTGGGATTCTCCCCCACACCAGGCCTCCCAGGGTACTGCGCCCTTTACCCCAGGCGCGTGGATCATCGTGTTGAACGTCCTGCTCACTGTTCCACTCTTCGTTTCCCTCTCCGCTTGAAACTCCACCTGCCAGTCCCGTAGGCCTAATTGAAACAGAGCTTCATTGCACTCCAACGTCAGCTGTGCCAAGCTAGAATGTATCTGAGATAGGCGGATTTCCTTAAAACCCTTAACCCAAAATAACGCAGCCATCTTTTCTTTATCAGCATTTGCCAACTCCTTTTCCACTCTTTCAAGAAGTGTTCCAATTGTTGCTGCTCTCTTGTCCGCCTCCTCCCTCATCTTGGTAAATGGGTTTTCTTCCTGATTCAGTTTATCCAGTTCTTTCTCATTCAACTCTAACCTCGCCACTACCGCAGCATGATCTCTCTCAGCCTGCCGCGCTTTGTCCTCCGCCCCGCGATGCGTCTCCACTTCCTTCCGGAGAACAATGTACTGACTCTGTGCCTTATCCCACTCTGCGGTCAATGTGTTGATGCTGCCTTGCGTCTTCTTGATCTCCTCCTTAATGTGATCCACCGACACCGGCTGGCCACACTCAGGACACTTCTTCACATTCTTGGCCTGTAACGCACTCAACTTCGCGACCAGGCCACCCTTCCGTTCACTCAAACTGCGAACCACGTTAGCCTGCCAATCCCGCGCTTTTTCGTCCGCAACGCGAAACGCTTGTGTCGCTGCGTTCGCCTTTTCCACGGTGTCCAACGCTATATCAACCCCTATCGCCGCGTTCTTCACACGTTTCGCGCATTCCGCGAGCGCTTCCTTATGCTTTTTCACCCACGCCTGCTCCTCCCTGTTGTAATCCGCAGCAAGAAGCTCTTCCGCCTGCCCCTCGAAGCTGGCCTTTTCCCGCAGCATCATTTCCATCTGCCGGTCTAGTTCACGGACCGTTGCTGTACTATTGTCCGCCGCTTTCTCCCACAGGCTCAAATCCAAAATAGATGTAAAGATAGTGGTCTGCTCGGCGGAGGACAGGTCCACAAAGGCGGGCGCGGGATACTGCGCAAAGTACATCGCGAAATCGAACGCCGCTTGAGGGAACCCTAGCAGCGTTTCAAATTGAGTCTGGTCTACAGGGGAGGGATCCTGACAATCAGGATCATCAAACATTACCTCGAGGGCGTTGGGTGACCATACTCGTAGAACCTCAGACATCTTGCTGGCCGTTTCCAACCCGAGGGTGACCGCACACTTCTCCTTACTATGCCAGTTCTTTACCGCACTCGCACGCAGGCCCCGCCCAGCGGATCCGTACAACGCCCAGCGCACTGCTTTGAAGATGGTCGTTTTACCAACGGCATTCGCACCCAACTCAGGATTAACCTCATTCCGCCCTGCTACATGATATAGCCCAGGCGTGAGCAGACTGAAGTCCAAACGCTGCGGGGCCACAAATGACCGAAAACCCTGCAGGTCTAGTAGGTGTAATTTCATAATCGCGGCAATTGGTTGCGGAGGAAAGTGACCAGACCTTCTGGCGTCTTATATTTGCCCACTAAACCCATCCCCACACGGTAAACCAAATAATGGAACTGATGCTCACGATCCTCAGGCCTACTTGTGTACGTTTTTATCGCCTCTTTCTTGTAGAAGACCCTGTGATGCAAATCCTCCACCAACGCATTTGCTTCGCGCAAAAAAGACTCTTCCGTTCTAGGCGGCTTCATTAAAGGCCTCAAGGAGTAGGTTAGCCCCCGCCTCCGTCACATCTTCTGATACCTTCGCCTCAGCACAATAAGTTAGGAACACGTCGTCCGGTGTCTTGCGCTGAACAGAGGTAACGGTTGGCGCCCCAATCCGCGGCCTCTTAACCTGAACCCGTTCCAGTTCCAAGCCACACAGTTCCAGGCCAATATCCTTACACAAGGATTGAACCTGATCTTTTATCTTGCTCCAGTCCAAGTAGTCTGATGGGGCCAACTTCACCTTAAATTTTACCTGGTCACCCGCGTAGGCATCATCGCCTCCCTTAATCACCATTGAATCGTCGGACGGGTCGAGCGTGATGACCAGCCGCTGTATTGTTGGGAAGTGAATACTCTCCGCAGTGCCATAATCCTTGAGCAGAATCACACGGCCTTTGAATGCGTCGCCAAAGCGGACAGGATACGGCGCGCCGACGTACTCTACAGGGCCTACCTTTTGTGGCACGTGAACGTCACCACTATAAATCTTCGCCCGCATCGCATCACGCAGCAGAACCAAAGGGACACCACGCAGCTCAAAGTTATTCTCCCCACGGGCGCCATGAACTGTGGCGTGCATCATCACAACGTCCGCCTCCCTCAGCCCCACATCCTTCCACGCGGTCTCAGGCTCCGTGGTATGCGGCAGCATCAAAATACGCTTGTCGCAGGCGGAGAAAAGAAATGGGGTAGCAACATACTCAACGCAGGGGAGGTGCTGGAGGAAACGGAAGAAGGGGCGGTCGGGGTCGATGCCGTCGTGATTCCCACGCAAGATATGGATCTTAAGGAGGCCCCCTTGCCGGTACAGCTTCAGCAAATTGTCCACGATCCGATTCACCAAACGGGAACTGTGTCTGTCCTTGGCCTCCGTCAAATCCCCGAGTATGTAAAGATCCTTTACGGCATGCTTAAGCAGGACGTCCACAAGCCACGGAAAGACGTCAAAACGATAGTCGTCCCGAGGGTTGTCGGTAAAATGGGTATCTGATAAAAGGATTGAGTTCATTCGATTGGAAGCAGTTGAGAATTGCCCTTCAAATAAAGCGGATGAGCAGGTTGGCCACTCAACTTATTAATCTTAAGAGCCATTGGCTGTATGCGCCCTTGCGCTCGAATCAGTTGAAGCACTTCACTGGCTCTTCCAAATAACCCACCGTAATTTCCCCAAGCACAAACGATGATCCTCGAATCGTTACAGGCCTGCACAATGTGCCGATTATTATCTGGCCCAACAAGGGCAACTTTAGGCAACTGACTGAGCGTCAATTCCGTCGGGTCAGTTGCGCGGTATGCGAACAAATTAACCACCTCAAGTCGCTCACACTCAAAACTGCGGGCGAAGGCTACGCAGCGACGAATGGTCGGGTCGTCATTCACTTCATCCGCAGTAGACGGATTCAACATAATGAAACAGCAGGCCCCTTCACCTACCCCAAAGAAAGACTCATGCTGCGGCCAGACATCTCGGACAAGTCGGTAGCGGTACTTTTGATCCTTGGAAATAATTGCGCTGTTCATTTTCCAATCCGCGGCCGCTTAGTTGCTGGCGCTTTCGGCATCACATCAGCATAATACTTGGCCAGTAGCAAACTCTCCGCCCTATTGTGATCCTTCTTTGCGTCAAGCGGCGCGTCAGGCCACATCCGCTGCGCGAGCTCACGGGACTGCTCTTTATCCTTCCCAAGAGCGTAGAACTTCTTCCACTTTTGAGGGCTCACTAAATGGACGCTGATGCCAAGCGTAGCCAGCACGCCAAGGATGATGCCGTAGCTCTTGCCCATTGCAAACATGGAAGCCACCCCTTGCCCGGGCATCGAGTTCACGTTCTCCGTAATCACTGGAACATCAAATCTTCCTTCGCAAATCTCCCGCAGCAGATTCGCAAAGGCAATAGGACTGACCATCCGGCGATTGCTCGACTTGTTAGCCAGGACTGTTGGTATATCAAGCACGCCAACAAAATGACCGCTGTTCGTCAGCACGCCAACCGCGCCGCTCACACCAGGGTCAATGCCGATGATCACATCAGCCCCCACTGAAAACCAGACCAAGCGTTTTCTTTCCAAATAGAATCAATGGGGCTGGTCGCTAAGTGCTTGATCTTCCCCTGCGACCGTGAAAATGAAAAGACCAGCATGTTATAATAGTGGTGTAGGAAGGTAATTCCTACACCGTTCTTTAACAACTGGAGAAGATGATGAAAATACCGCAAGTAGAACTTGCTCGGCCTGGCGACCATTTCCTGCTGCTCATCCCAAATTATTGGGCACGAGCGGAAACGCTGGAAAAGGCCAAAGCAGGAATCCGCAAAGCAAGCGGCTTCAACGCAGAGAAAGGCGAATGGGTTTTGTGGTCGGTTGACCCCAATGCCTGCTGCGATGATGTGTGTGGTGACATTATTCATAAACATGACCATAAGCCTATAAAACTTGCTACCTCGGCCAAGTAACAAACTCAGCCCCGTTGACGCGGGGCTTCTTTTTCAACTGGTCACTAAGCCGCCTCATACCAACTCCAGCTTCTCTGCAATCCAACGATCAACAACAATGTAACCATCATGCTGGTGAATCTCATTCACTGTGGAGAGGGGGAACCAAACTTCGCCTACTGTGTCTATCTCAACCAGGAGGGCGCGAACGGTCTCATGCTTCACTTCGCAGTCAATGCGGACGCCTTCACCACCCTCATTATTCTTCCGTGCCATACTTCCTCCGCTCCGGCAAGAACGTTTTCTCAATACGGTACCACTCCCTGATCACCTGCTCACGCAAGTCACCTTGCGGCTTCTTCCCTATCTCTTCAAGGAAGGTAAGGGAGGCCATTTCATCCTCCACACCGTAGCCAAAAGTTAGCTGGAAATCACACTGCCGAAACGGTAGGCCTACCTTATTCTTCTCACACTTCGCACGGATAATTACAGCCACCGGCCGTTCCTGCTTGCTCACAGTGCGCTTGAGCTGTTTAATATACGTGAGCCAGATCACTTGAGATGCGTAGAAGTCCAACGCCTTGCCGCCGCTGCGCGTTGTCTTCTTTCCAAACGTGACACCAATGTTATCTCGCACCTGTGAAACGATCATTACCGCTATCAACTTCGCCCGCAGCTTGCGGACCAGGCGGCGGAACATTTCACTAAGGTTTTTGGCCTTAGCGGTGCCATAGGAGCCCTCCCCGATAGCCCTCGCCATCTCCGCGTCATCGGAGAGTGAATCCAAGGAATCAATAATGTAAAGGATAGGTTCATCATCATCCGACGCCTTAATAAGCGCATCAAGATCTTTAAACAGATCCTCAATCGTATTCAAATCCTCCTCAACATCAATCTTGTCCATCGGAATGCCAAGCGCCGCAGCATACAGCGGATCAAACGCACTCTCACATTCCTTATACTTCACATGCCCGTTTGGATACTGCCGAAGGAAGTTTGCCGCCCCCTCCATCGCCAAGAGCGTCTTGCCCGTACTCTTGTCCCCCACTACGTTGGACACTCGTCCCACCGCCCACCCTCCCCCAAGGACACAATCCAAAAGCGTACAGCCAGAGGAAAAGAAAGGAATGTTCTCCTTAGGCGAAGCAAAGTAGAGCCCCCCACCAGAAGAAAGACCGCCCCCATCGGCCTCAACTTCAATCCGAGGACGACGGGGGCGGGAAGGTACCACGGCAGAAGAACTCTTTATATTAGGACGCTTCACGGCGGCGGCTTACTTCTTTTTGCCGAGCGCCGCAAGCCGTTCCTTCAACGAACTCCCTTTCCCGGAGGTAGCCGCCGCTGCGGGCTCCGGCTCAGAAGGGATATCATCGGTTATCCCCAAAGCTTCGCACAGCCAATCCTGGTAAGCCTCGAGGGTGTCAAAGGAAGTGTCACCCGAATCAGCGCTGTACTGCTCGGCAAGACTGGCGGCGGTGTCCACGTCCATCTCATGCACTTCCTCCCACGTTGGCAACTGGGGCTCTTCCTCTTTGGGCTTCGCTGCCGCAGCGCCGCCAATACGCGGCCTGCCTGCGGTCTTGGCTGGTGCTGGATCTTCCTTCTTCGCTGGCTTGGCTGCGGTCTTTGCGGCAGGCTTCCGTTCTTCCTCCGCCGGCGCCGATGACTTGCCCTCGTAGGCCGCCTTCATGTGATCGTAATCGTGATACACAAGGATGCTGGGTAGCGGGTTTTCCGTGATGAACTGGAGCCAGGCCATCGCCACGTCGTCGTCGTCCGAAATGGGAGAGGACTTCCGCGCTATCTTTATTCCCGTATACTGCTTCTTCTGGCCAGTTCCTTCCACGGTGAAGGAAACATCGAAGCCGTCGTCCGGGTTATCCAGCGGGACCACCTCGCCGGTGTCAGGATCGAATGCCTGGGCGCACACCTCCTTATCGAAGTTGGACCACGGAGATGCCCACGCTTTGGGGCCGTCGCCTTCCTGCGCCCGCTCGATCAAATAGATCAGCACCCGCTTCGTGGGGTTCAAGGCCTTGGCCAGTTCCGGATCGTTCGCGTTGTTCGCCTCCGCCCGCGCTTCACACAACGGGCAGGCCTCGCCACGCATCTTGGCCAAGCACAGATAACCTGCGTTGTCCGGGCCAATGCCATAATGCACGAACACCTCGAGGCCGAAATGCTCCGCGTCCTCCCACGTCGGCGGGCAGATCCGCAACTTGTGGTCAGCAGCCTTGGGGTTGAACAGCTTCACGTTACCGTCGATGAACGTATCGCGCCCTGTGCCCGTCTGCGCCGTCCGCTTCTTCACCTCCTCCGCCGTACGCGGGCGGTAGTTGAACTCAAACTTCTTCTTCGCCGGTTTGCCAATTGCTGGTCTTGCTACGGTACCCATCTGCATTCTCCTTCTACGTGGTAAAAACTACTATAGGGTGGGGTGGACTATCCCTTGGTGAGAAACCTCACGCTGGCCGTTCATTCCCCGCTTTCCAGTTCCAAGCATACCTTCCGATATGCGGGAATCCGTGCGTAGTGTCCGGCAGTTGGTGTCCACCCCGTTGGTCAGTTCTTCCGATCTCTACTCATTGCTGCCCTCGCCACCGCAGCCTGGCCGGCGGTCAAGTCCTTCTCCCCCTTTGCTTTCACTGCCGCTGTATAGTAGCCGGCCTGATACAGATTGCAAAGGTACCGAATAGCATAGCCACGCTGCGAAAACGCCTCCTGCAACGCGAACAGGACACCGGCCCGCTTCGTACGTTTCATGTAGATGTCATAGGCCATGACATGCTTCATATCTTTGGCCACGAAATCCCGGATCATGCTCTCATTGGCCTTTTCGCTGCTCTGCCGATACTCAACACCACAAGCCGCATCCTGCCGAGCCATTGCCTCCTTCGCCTCGTCCTTCAACGACAGCGCCAGAGCATACTCCTGCGACACCTGAAAATACAGGTCGGCCTGCTGTTGCAACGCATCGTCCAAAGCGTTCTTGTCGATGGCCAGGTAACCTCGGTACTCCGCTACAAACGAATCCTGCGTTTCAGGCAGCGGAGCAACCTCTCTGATAGTAGGGCGTGCCATTACTCTTCTCCTCCAAAAATTACGGACCCAACGGCCAGGTACAGCGGCGCGTTCTTCTCACTAGCATTGTAAAACGGACTGCTGAAAGCGCCAAGCGTACGGAGCAGGCGGACCACTTCTTTGTCACCCTTGGCCTTGGCCAATATAGCTGTGATGTAATTCACAATTACCAGCCGCACGCTCTCTGGATTTACCCCTGCAAGAGCATCTATTTTCCGCGTCGCTTCGGCCCATGTGCGGCCCTGCGAGCTGACCAGGAAACGGGCGAGGTCTATCGCTTCCACATTCTCGAGAGCTGTTTCGAGGATCTGCTGTATCTGCTTTTCGTCCTCAAGACCATCTACCATGGAGAGATATTGCAACGCCTGCCGAACGCTACCGTCCGCCTTCCGCGCGATCATGCCACAGCATTTATCTGTGGCTACGATCCCTTCCAGTTTGGCAATCTGCTCAAGGTACTCCGCGATCACCTCCCACTGCACCCCTTTGAGGTCGTAGGTGTGACAGCGAGTGCGGATAGTATCCGGAACCTTGTTTGCCTCTGTGGTGCAAAATGCCCAAAAAACATGATCCGGTGGCTCCTCAATCGACTTGAGCAAGGATTGCCACGTGGCCTTGGAAAGGGAATGACAATTATGTACTATCAACCCTTCAACAGCATAGGACGGGTGCCCTTCGATTTCAAGATCAATAAATTCCGCATACTCAATACCGTCGAAAATATCCGTTTGAATACCGCTGTCTCGGATTGCCTCACTTCCTCGTTCAATACTCGTAACACTCGCCATCCTAAGCTGGCCAGCCTCTGATCTTTCTTCTGGTCTAAAGCCTTCACTCGCGGATTTTGATGCCCTCTCCCATCCACCTCTACAGCCAACTTGATCTTGGGCAATGCTAAATCCACCTTGTAATTGGAGGGCCAACCGTCCTCCCCAGGAGAACGCCCTGTATGGATTACAAACTCCAGTTCGCAGCGTAAAAGCCGCTGAAGGGTGAGCTGCTCTGAGGTGTGCTGGCCATTTCCACCCCTCTTCCCCTTCCATATATGAAGAGAACCCTTTGCCTCCTTTGTGGCCCGCATTTTCTCGAAAACTCCAGGCATCCGCGACGGGTTGTTTCTCTTCATCCTCTCGGAACAATCCTTGGCTACCTGTTTCCAAATTTCCGGATTCTCTACTTTTGATCGTTCTACCCCTTCTTTTACACTTTGTTTTACTTCTTCCGATCGAGGATGAGCTCGCTTCCTCCCCGCTGCAATATTGCCACACTCCCGTGAACAATGCTTTGACCATGACCAATACTTCTTCCCACATTCCGGACAAGTATTGGCTCGGCGTTCTTTCTGACACACCAAACAGTAAGTAGTTCCTGGCAAACGACTCACAAAAATCTCTTTGCATCTCCGGCAAATGTGCTGGTAATCTGTCTCGAACTTTGCATATTGATTTGACATGGTCAAGTTCTCCCGCAGGTACCCATCCTTCTGGAGTTAGAAATAAATGGTCCCGTGAGCAAATAATACTTTTTCCATCTGCCAAACGCAAGCGGATAATCCGTGTCAATGCAACCTTGTTCCTAAATACAGTCCTGACCTGTCGAACCCCTTTCAATCCGATAACGAAATCGCCCACTCGAATATCTTTTATGGTCACAAGCCCGGTTGGGGTATTCACCAAAGTATCTGGCGCGAAGCATTCATCTATGATCACAAATCTTGTCGGCTGTTCACCAAGAGCTTGGTACTGCACCATGCTCGTAACCTGCCGCATATCGTCCACACCGCTATTCGTCGCTGCATCAATCTCAAGGATGCCCTCTTCCGCCCCCACGATCTTCGCAATGATCCGCGCAATCGTTGTCTTCCCCGTGCCCGAGGGCCCCGTGAGGAGATATGCGTGCGGGGTATGCTGCTGAAGCACTGAAGCCAACGACGCCAGCACCGCCTCCTGCCCCAGTACCTCAGTCAAATCCTGGGGGCGATATTTGATGTGCAACGGCCTGTCATCACGCTTCACTTCTTCCTTCTTAATGCTGGGTCTAGCCATTTTCTTTCTCCTTGTACCACAATAGCCAATCTGCGTTATCCTGGGAGCCAAACTTGGCCACCTCCTCTAATGCTCCCCAAGTCTCCCCAATGGCCAATTCTATCACAATGGGAACCGAAATGAAATCGTACCGGCAGTCACACATCTTGTTCGCGATGAACTCAATATCCTCTTCTGCTGTTTTCTTCGGCAAATAAAAGGTCAAGTCATCATGCACGTTCAAAATGGGCTGGTACTGCGGCTTGTCCATTTCATACGAACAGAGTGTCAGCTCATCCATCTTATCCAACACCACGTGCGCCGCAGTACCTTGGATCGGGGTATTGGTCAGCTCATTCATCGAGCAGGGACCGTACCGCCGCCATCCAAAAAGCGTTTCACAGTAGCCGGTCTTGATGTAGTTCGTTTTAACCTGCTGCTGCCACGTTCGTACCTCAGGGTAGGCACCCCAAAACTCCTCCCCGATCTCCTGCGCCACTTCCACAGGCACTCGCAGCATGGCAGCGCATGCCTCCGGCACAGAGCCGTAGAAGCTGGCAAACACCCAGTTATTCTTAATCTCATTGCGGCCAGTTTTGAATATCAGCTTCTTGTCCTTCGGATCAACCTCAAACTCCTCAATCAGGTAATCTTTCCACCCTGGGGCCTTATCCAAAAACCGTTGCGTCCAATACGCATGAATATCAAGGCCACCCCACAATTCTTTCTGTAAGCGCTTCGCCTTCGCAGCCATCGCTAAAATACGTGCCTCAATCTGGCCGTAATCAAGAGAGGCAATGATACAATCCTCAGGTGAGCAAATGATGTTACGGATCTCCCGATTCTTTCGCTTAGGCCAGTTCTGGGCGTTTGGATCCTCTGAAGCAAGCCGAGTAGTAATCGTCACAAGATGATTAAAGTTGCTGTGGATCAAACCGTCCGCATAAAGACGGTTTCCAGTGGGAAGATACGGCGCGACGAACGTCCCCAACAGTTTCTGATTAGAGCGGACGATCAGGGTGCCCTGTGCAGCGGGATGATCTATTTTAACTAGGACCTCTTCCTCCGTACTGTACTTCTTCCCCACCAGCATCTGGTCCTTGTACCCCAACTCAATCAATAAATCTTTCACATCCGTCGGGGAGGTGGGCTTGAACTTCTTCTGCCGCTTCTGCTCCCACGCTTTCACATTTCCGTTCGTCGCAATCTTCGCTTCCGCTGCGGCCATATCCGCGGCAAGGGACTTGCTCAACTGCACGATCATCGCAGTATTGGGCACCAGCCCCTTCGCCTGCGTCCTGACCATACTGCGAGTTCGCCCCATGAGGAATTCATAGACGTGCATCAAGCCTCGTTCCTGAAGCTCTGCCTCCTGAATCAACGAAGCTGCGTGAGTGTATTTGGTATCCCCCCCGTTGTACCGCAACACCTGCTCAAGTGGATACTCGTCCACCCGCGTACGGTCCACGTCACTAAACTTTTTCAGCAGGAACCCAAACAACCGCAAACAGACGTCGTCCAACGAATTGATCCGCCTCTCCTCCTTTATCCCTTGCCGAGCGAACAGAGCGTGAGCCTGAGCCATTGTGTCACCCCACTCGGTCTCAAACAGGAGGTCCTCACCATAGAAATATGACAACCACTCCTGCTCAAACTTCGCGCTGTGACACCACTTCTTCCCGCTTCCCAACAGGTACTCACGGATGACTTCATCCAGCTGCTTCAGCTGCGGCTCTGTCCACTTCACTTCCCGATGCCGGACAGGGATGGAAACAGTGTTTTCATAAGTGCCCACAGCAATGGAAAGGATCTTCGCCCCCTTGGCATAGGGGCGCAAACCGTTCGTTTCAATATCCAAACCGTGTGGCCCAACCCCCACTTCCGCAAGAGCATCAGCAACGTCATCCACTTTCCAACTTGTAATGGACCGGATATTGTGAAATACTGTTTTGGTATCCTCCGGGGAAGGCTGAACATAATGCTCGAGGAAATCAAACGCCGCCTGCAACTCACGGGAAAAGAAACGGACCCACTCCTCCCCTTTCTTCTTATCATGCCGCACTCGCGCAACGTACTCAGGATGTAGCAAGGGGAAGTACCACACCGCGTGCCCACCGATTCGTAGCGGTAACTTCCGACCATGCCAATTCATAATCCCACTCACACCGGTCAGCAACTTGAGTGGAATGCCGCCAAAACCAAGGACAATCTTGGGCTTGCTCGCCGCAATGTCATCCTCTTGCAACTTAGAACAGCAAGCCAACTCCAGATCCGTTGGCGCTCGATCACTTCCATCGGTAACTGGCCTACAACGTACAGAATTATTCCACCGAATACGCTTCAACCATTTTGATGGAATGAACCCACGCAAAAACTTCCCGCCATCGCTGCTGAATTGAACCCCAGCATTATCATCATCCCAAACTGGGGCCTCACCAAGAATATAAATCAGTGGGTGAGGAGCATCCCCTGTGGGCAGCATCTTCGGGTGCCGCAGCACAATCTTGTCCAACGGACAGTTGCGGCAGGAAAGAGTCGTAGTGGAGAGGAGCGAAAGCTGCCGCGAGGGCGCGGTAACCGCCCTCTCCTCCGAGGAATAAAAGAAGCCCACAGGATTATTTGCTTGTGCCGATACCACTAATCACGTGGACAAAGGAATCGCTGCGCAGGCAAATTGAGCGCTCTGTCACCCCCATCTCCGTTGCCAACGACAGCACCCGCCGGAGCATCTCCGCATTCACCACCACCTTGGCCTGCGGCACCTTCGCAGATATTGCCAGGTTGGTGCCAGCCTTCCCAAGAGCTGTTTCAGTATTAATGCTCAACGTCTTGTCGTTCACCGACAGCGTGGTGTTCTTTTCCGCGGACTTGTTCAGGATCACACAATTCCGCTCGATGACCCGCTCGAGGTCCGCCGGCACGTCAAAGCCAGCATACCCTTCACTGTGCTGGCTGATCACCGCCTCGAAGTCCGTCCCTTTGAACTCCATCAACCGTGCAATCACAAAGATGGGCGGCGTAGTGGCAAAAGAGAAAATGGCCGTCGTACCGCTCATGCCCAGGGACGGTGCTTCTTCCGTCAACTTGGCCAAGTTCAACGCCTGCTCCACAGCAGGCTTGGGGAGGACAGCGCGGGCATTGATGTTTTTCGGCTCACCCACCGTATAGCGCGACAGCGATATGTTGTCCGTGCTGTAGAAAAGGGCTCCAGGGCCCCTTCCGTGCATGATCGTAATGCCAATAAACTCGGGACGGCGCGGGTCGCGTCCAACAGTGACAGAGCAGCGGGAAAGCGCTTCCTTGAACGTATCGTCGAGCGGGGTCTCCCAACTTGAGGCATCGTCGGGGAATTTGAACAGAAACTCCTTCTCTGACAACATAGGGAGGTCCGTATCACCGGTATCCGTTTTGATTGTAAGGGTAAGGCCCTTCTGCACCAACTCCACTTCCTCCCCGCACGTCCCGAGGATGCCAAGCAGCGTATCACCTTTCACCGCGCCCTTAATCCCGGTCTCGAGGGCCACGATCACCGCGCTCACGTCATCGTAGGCGTGCACGGTATCGCCAGCGAAACAGAAGTGGCTGAGAATAGGGATAAAATCCACCCCCACAAGAGAGGTCTTTGCTGCATTAAGAACAAACAATAGGTCTGCTGTTTTCACTTCTTCTCCTCAGTTTAATTGAATATGTTGCAGCAACCGCGACTGCACCCACGCACGACGATTACTCAACTTCTGCCGCTCGCGCTGTATAGCCTCCACCTGCTTCCGCGTGTCTAACAAGAGGTCATGCTTCGTGATCTCCAAAGTCTTCAAACGAGCCCCAACCGCGTCATACTGCTGACCCCAATACCACGACAGGATTCGACTAGGAATAATTTGCATGATCACCCTCCTTTATGTTCCATGAATTTCTTGATGGGCTTGGGGAGCCAAAACGTGCCAAGGTATTTCACCTCCGGAATACCAATCTCTTTCAACATCGGCAGGCATTGCAAGAACAACTCCTCAGTCTGCGAGGGCTTGCCACTGATAAAGAAATTGAACCGCCAATCAGGGCCGAAGCGTTCCGCGTTCTGCGCCTGGACGGCCTGCTCCACCTTGTAGATGCAGAAGAGGTTGGCATAGTCGCGGTAGACATACTCCTCCGCCACTTGATCCACTTCCACCCCAAGCTCTGCCAAATACTGCTGAACCATTGCTTGCACCCGGGGCGTTTGATGCCAATAAGAACCCGAAGCATGTTCACGCCGCTTCGTCATCCACACCGGCCGGGGCTGACCAGAGAAGTCCCACCCTTCATGCTTGCCGTGTTTTATAACAGGTTTAGGGAGGAGGATTGCCCCATTACGGGAATGAACGAACGCGCTGCTGGCATCCACACTTGTCCACGGCCAGCGGGCCATCAAGCTGTAACTTGCCATCGCGAAGCCATGCACCCGCACATTGGGCCGCCCTTTGGCGTCACACATCATTTTGAACGCGGCGTCGGCCCAGGTGAGGTACTTTGGCTTAGAAAAGAACTGGCCGAGGCCGCCGAGCCCCACATAATCAAACTTGTCCAAGTACTTCTTCAACCAAGAATAATCCTCCCCGGGATGCAAGACAGGGATCGGCGTAAGCCCTTGCTTCACCAACTCCATTGTAGTTTCGTAGGAAAGCTTCGGGTCAAAGATCGCGTCGATGGTAACCACAAATTTGAATTGCTTGAGGTTGGCGTGACAGAACTTCACATACTCATCAAAATACTTCTTGAACGCAGGACTGCGGTAGTAACTTGAATCTATCTGCGTATAGATCCGCGCTTGGACGTTGATGTTCTCCCCGCTCACCCCTCCCCCCGTCTTGGGCATCATGAACTTATGGAACAGACTGTGGGCGCCGCTGTCTAGCGCAAGCGTGAGCATTAACAGTTTCCTCCCATGGCCCGGATCTCGGTCACGATCCGTTCAATCGCGCCATGCCCCAAATCATGCAACCGTTTTTCCGTCTGTGCGAAGAGCTGGCCATGAACCATGTGCTCATACCCCTTTGCGTACCGCAGCACCAATTGAACCGCGTGGTCCATATTGTTGTATTGAAACGCCGGGTCGTAGACATCAGGATAGGCAAGCCGCGAGGGCACCACCGGGATACAGCCGTGATGCGTAGCCTCCTGCATCGAGATCCCCCATGTTTCCTGCTGCGCTGCGGAAAACGCAATCTTGGCATGAGACAAAAGATCATAATACTGTTCCTTCGTCCGCGGGATCGCTTGAGATTTGATAAACTGCCAGCCAGGCAATTCCTTCGCCAACTTCTCCGCGAGCTGATCAAATACCTCTGGCTGCTTCTCTGGGGCCAAACGATGCGGGAAGACCACAATGTTTTTCTTCTTCCCTGCGGACCACTCCGTATTTGGCAAGAGGAATGGAAATCCTACCTTGCGGATCTTATCCCCGGGCACCATCCGCTTCGACCGCAGCAGGCGCTCGTGGAAGTTGCTGTGAAGGAAAATCCTGTCCACGCCGCGAAACCAAGCCTGCTCTAAATCTTTCCCCCAGCTATCCATCCCCTGCCGTGTAAGGAAATCCCACGGATCGTAGGTGCCGGCGTGGAGGTACCCGCAGATATAGAAAGGCAACTTAAGGGCATCACGCACATAGAACAAAGCCTCGAGGCCTGGAAACCAGACGTCGTGTAAAAAGACCACATCGTGAGGTTTTACATGCCCACCTGCCACCTGCTCAAGGAACAGTTCAATCTGCTTCCCCTTGTAGATATTCGTGTGGATGGCGTCCAGGAATTGCCCGCGCGCTATGCGTTCCGCAGGCTTATACAGAGGATCAACCCGATCCCACACGACCCCCAATCGGTTATACTCCTCCGCGAACCACTTCCGCCACTGCGCACTATATCGCATATCGAGCGGCTCTATCGGAAAATCATATAACATGGTCTACCCCTCCCCCTTGAAATAAAGGATGGCGCCATTCTCCCCATCCTCCGATACCTCTACCTCCGCCAGTACCCCCTCACCATACTGTACGAAGAACTCTGCAATCTGCTGTGCAATATCTTCACAAGACAGCTCAAACTTCTTCTCCTCGAACGTGCGCCGCACGAAGAGAATAAGGCTGTGCTGCATCATGAAGAATTCCAGCTCACGCTGATTGTGTGACACCCGCAAGCTGACCTTCACATGGAACAAGTGCCGATGCCAGTTCCGGAGGAAAGCTACTTCATGTGGCGCATCTTTCCATCGGTGATACGCTGCAAAGCGTGTGGTCACGTAGATGAGAGTAGAGATGGGCTGAATCATATACCGCTCCGCGTGAACGACAAGAACTCTGCTCGCGTCTGCGGATCTTCCTTAATACGGCCACGCAGAGAAGACGTGGTAGTTATCGTGCCCATCTTCTGAATCCCCCGAGACTCCAGACAGAGGTGCCGGCACTGCAAAATGACCCCCACCCCTTTCGGCTTCAAATGCTCCTGCAATGCGTCAGCAATCTGAACGGTCAGGCGCTCCTGTACCTGCAGACGGCGAGCAAACACTTCAATAAGCCGGGGGATCTTGGATAAGCCTACTACCTTCCCATTGGGGATATACCCAACGTGGGCGCACCCAAAAATCGCGGCCATATGATGTTCACAATGAGAAAACACAGGGGTTCCGCTGACCACTATCATTTCATCGTACTTTTCCCCGCCGTCCTCAAACTCCTTGAGAACGGCCTTAGGATCCTGACCATACCCTGCGGTCCATTCCTGCCACGCTTTAAGGAATCGGGCTGGAGTCTCACGAAGCCCACCTCTCTTTGGATTCTCCCCAATGAACTCCAACAAGCGAATTGGGATATCATCCGCACTGTGGACCGCATCGCCTTCCCACGGAAAAATCACATATTCATCCGCGGGGAGCATTGCACCAAAAAATGAATTTAGACCGTCGGCAGCATCCTCTTTCGCTCTCTTGGTGAAAAGACTAGCGAACAGTCGCCTCTCCCCTTGATATCGTGCCCGAGTGGCCCCAGATGCAACCAAATCATCAATAATGAGGTTGGCCTCCTCCGGGGTATCAACTACAGAGTGAACAGGAGTACCGTGATTAGAAGCCGCAAGTGCCAAAAGAATAGCTGCACTTCGCCCCCCTCGTGGCACCCCGTACACCCGAAGGCGTTCACTGCCCCCCAGCTTCGTAAGAAGTTGGCAGGCAGCCGAATAAGCCTCCCCAAACGAAAGAGTTCTCACCCTGTACCCCACCCAAGCCGGCTTACGCCAGCTTGCCGAGTACGCGGAGGAACTGGATAACGCGCTTGGTACGGACAGTTTCGACGAGGACCAGGTCTTCGCTGGCCGTGATCTTCTTCGCCTTCAACTGTTCCATAACCTGTTCCGGCGTCAGCTTGGGGTTCTTGCAAAGCAGATACTTGGTCATGTCGGCAGCGGACTCTTGCGGCTCATCGCTGCGAACGCGATCTTTGGGTTCCGCTTTTTCCTTTGGAGCCTTCGCTGCCACCGGTTTGGCCGCAGGTTTGGCTGCAGGTTTGGCTGCAGGCGCTTTCACGTTCGGCTTCTTTGCGGCAGGTTTGGCCGCCGCTGCCGGTTTCTTCTTTGCGTCAGGTTTCTTGGCCTCAGTCTTGGCATCAGCAGCGGCAGCCGGCTCGGCCGTAAAGCCAGGAATCACTCCCTTCTTCGACACCGCTTCCACCGCCGCCGCATGCCAGGCCTGCGTTTCTGGGGAGAGCTCTCCGTACACATCGTCAGGCACCTTCTCCATCGCTTGGACCAGCCGCAAGCGGAAGGCTTCGCCTGCTTCCTTCGCTCCCTGCGCTTTCGCCTTCGTTACCGCCAGAATTTCCTTCAGGACTGCACTCATTTCACTTCTCCTTGCTTGAAATGGCCAATTAAAATTTAGGGGAGGCCGTTACCCTATTCCCAACCTCGGAATCCGATGTTCGGGTTAAAATACGTCGCCGAGTTCTTGCTGTTCTCTCGACACTCCACAGACAAGATCCAACATCGGCCTTTCGTCCGCTCACGCAATTCCTGGTCTGCAAACTTGCACACCATCTCCGCCATCCCCTCCGTGCTCGTGGACGGCACCACCGTCAGCTGGCAAGCGCCGACCTTATGCAATTCACGGAACAGTTCCAAATAGGGGTCATCATCCTGGATCAACAGCGTATGGTCAAACTTGAGTTCGAGGTAGTCTTTCAACCAACCCAGGTCACCAAAGTCCACCACAAATCCACACTTGTCTCGCTCCTTGGCCTCGAAAGAAAAAATGAAGCTGCGGGAGTACCCGTGTATGACCGCACAGTTTGAATCATGCCGCCACTGCCGGTGCGCACACGGCAAGTTATCATAGGTCTTCGTACAAGTGAACATCAATGACTCCATTCTCGAGTTAATTCTTGAACTTGGATTTGGGTGAGGTCACCGGGATCCTTTACCCCATTAGGCAAACGACCTAGCTGAACTTTTCCTCCCCTCACCACCTCCTCCAACTGCCATGTTAGCCTCGGATTTGCGGACAAAATGTCCTGGTCCAGTAAGCATATAACAGACCTCGCGGCCGCTGCAATCTTAACGATACGACTAAACTTTTCCTTACTGACCGCGACTCCCAGAAGCGCCACAGCAGTACAGCCTTCTCCATACATCGCGATCTTCATCGCGTCCATCGGCCCCTCAGTTATCACAAGAACATCTCCATCCTTCACCTGCGCGTAAGCCACGTCCTCATTGAACACCGCATCACGTGGCAGCTCTGGATTGGCCTTGTACCGCAGCGACACGTCAGACCGTACTGTGCGGGAAGTCCACCCCACTATTTCCTCCTCAAATCCAAACACTGGAATGACTATTCGCTCCTTGTAGTCACCCACCCGTGCATAGTACAGGGCGAAGACCTGCGCTGTTTCATTCGCTGGGCGGAAACCGCGAGACTCGAGGTAGGACAAATACCGATCACGCCCTCGGCTAGTCGCTACCCACATAGGGTGGAACTCTGGAAGCATCTTTGCTTGTCGTTGCGGCGCCGCGAAAAACGTCTCCTGCTCTGTCGCGCGCAGACGCTCAAGCGTAGCATCAAAGTCGTCCACATAAGCGGAGCCCGCGGCCACGAGCTTCTCCGCATGTTGCTGAGTGCAATTGATCAGCTTCTGAATCAAGCGGACAGGATTCCGCCCACGATGCCGGCCATCCCGCAGGCAACCCCACGAAGGGGAAGCCGCCTTGAGAGAAAGGCCTAGATGCTGCGATGGATCCGACTGGCCACAAAAAGGACACTTGACCGATATTTCGCCATTTTTGGTATTCGGCCCAGCAGTCACGAATTCGATATTGTGCTTCTCGCAGAAGCGGAGCCAGTCAAATCTTACGGAGTTGAGCATCACGCCTCCCCTCACAAATGGCCTTAAACAAGTCGCGCCCCTCTTCGATGAACCCCCACACTTTTTCATCCACTGTGCCCACCGCCTCAAGCAGGTATCGGTACACCCTCCGCTTCTGCCCTGTGCGATACACCCGCTTCCACGCTTGCCAAAATTCGGAGGTGCTTGGCGGCAGCTCATAAAAGATCACAAAGCGGGAGACGTTCTGCAGCTCATCAATCCCTGTTCCTCCGCTTTCCGTGTTCGCCACGAGCACACTGCACCCAGGGTCATTAAGAAAACGATTGTAATGGTCAATCGGCCGCTTCACCCCTCCCCGCAGCACCGCATAATTTTTCACGCCAAGCTCTGCAAGCGCAAGCTCAATCAGCTGGCCGGTGAAACGGTAGTAATGGAATATGACCACCTTTGTGTCGATCGGCACAGACTCAAGGAGTGACAGCAACGCCTCGAGCTTGGGGTTATCCTCAAATACATACTCCGCCTTTTCTCCCTCGTCCGATTTCAAGCCCATGAACCCTGCTGTGATCTGTCGCGTGCGGTGGAAGAAACTGTCAGTCAGCCGAAAGTCGCCTCGAGACTGCGTGAGCGCTTCAACGGCCTTGTTATAGTAAAGCTTCTGCTCCGCGGTCAGCTCAATGGGGATCACGTTTGAGACCACGTCCGGCAGATCCTGTACCTCAGCGTCCTCATACCGGATGCTCCGATGCTGGATGATCCGATGAACGTCCTTCTCCATTGAGGAGTCAAAGCGCCAGTCAATACCCCCAAAATGATTCACTCCACCTTTGTAAAAGGCCTGGCGGAAAAGAGACATTGTGGGGCCTAACGTCTCCCCATCATCCACCACCTTAAACTGCGACCATGCCTTCAACGGGTCACGCCCAAATAGTGTTCCAGTCCCACCGAACCGAACCATGCACTGCTTGGCCACGCGGGATGTGAGTCGATGGACAAGGGAGTCTTGGGAGCCCAGCATCTTGTGGCTCTCGTCCAGTATTAGACCACCGTTGGCAAATCGTTTCACGAATTTATTGACCTTGGATTGGACCGGAAACCGCTTCTGCTTGTTCTTTTTTCCTGTGCCAAACTCCGTCATATACACCATGAGCCCAGCGTAGTTCATTATAAGCAGGTCAGCGTCAGTTTCAATCAACTGCTCACGATCCTCCGCACTGCCCAACAGCTTCGCGTAGGTGAGGTTCGGCGCGTGGATCTTAATCTGCTTCGTCCAACTTTCCACGTTCACCGCCCGTGGAACAAGAATAAGAGAGCGGCCTAACCCACGCTCCGCTTTATAGTACCGCAGCAAGGCCAACCATATAGCCGACTTCCCCAATCCCATGTCAAGCAAATGGAGGAACTGCGGATAGGCAATGCCTAACGCGATGCTCACAAGCTGGTGCTGGAAAGGCTCTTTCTCAAACTGGTCCCAATCCGGATACACCAGGTCTTCCAACTCTTTCCGCTTCAGCCCCTTCATCCATGTGTGGCTCTCACGGGGCCGGTCAATGAACTCCTGCACCACCTTCGGAGAGATCAGGCAGTGGGCAAAAATCGCCTCCGCCTTTTTACGGCGTGAGAATGTTTGGCCGCTTTTTAGCGACCGGCCCTTGATTAGCATTCCGTACCACCACGTCTAAGTGTTCTTGGTAACTGTCGTTCATCCGCACAGTATCCAAACAAAACTGGCCTATCGCGTAGGCTTGGGATATCAACAGCATGAACTTATCCTCGTCCGTCCGCCCCTTCGCTACAAACAACCGGCCAAGGTTCGCTTGCTTCTCTTTCAACGACTGGGTGTAGGTCAAAATATGATCCGATGTGGCCACAAGACTCCAGTCCTCTTGGGCATCCGTCTCAAGAACCACCTTCGCAAGAGCACCAGCGCGGTTGGATTGATGCGCTGCGCAAATGGCTATATTCCGATCCACCGCTATGCCGCGCAGGTCCTCAAACAGCATACCCAACTCAACACGGAAATTCTTCGGGTCCACATTCATCAGCTTAGGGTAGTCCACCAAAACGATATCCGGAACGAACTGCTCAAAGCGCTCGAGAGCATCCAAGTAGGCCAGGAATCCATTCATCGTAAGAGAGCGCGTTGGAAACTGACGGACGATCAAATTGCGACGGGCGTGGATATTGGTCAGCTTATTACTCAGCTTCGCGAACGTCGCGTCATCGTCAAACGAATCCACCGGCACCTGCTCATTGCACTTCAGCTCAATCAGCCGGTCCAGCGTGTCGCGCCCAAAGCGGGTAACCATGTACCGCGCCTTCCGCTTACCCACTGCAAACAAGCTCTGCAGGAAACGCTGGATGTATTCATCCTCGCTCATCTCAAGCGTGATCACCAACGTCTTCCACCGCTGCAAGAGTGCCCTCTTGCCAACGTGCGTCAGCCACCAGCTCTTCCCCTTGCCCGACGCTGCGATAAATGTGTGCAATGTTTTCCGCGTGGGGACCAACTTGCGGATATCCAGATCCTTGATGCCCACCAAAACACAGTCGCCGCTGCTGTCCTCTTTTGCGGCTAGACGAGCTAGACCTTCCTCAAGCGTGGAGCCCTTCCGGAACAGGGACAGTCGCTTCTTCAGCGCAGCCTCAAGAATCACTTCCGCCCGCTCGGGGTCACCCGCTTGCAGCGCATCACCCGCCGCGACTATGCCCAACTTGAGCTGTTGCTGGCGGACAAACTTCTCAAGCTGCCCAAGGACGTACTCCTCGTTGATGCCTTGCGACAGCTCGTACACATTGCGGATGACCCCCTCATAGAGTTCCTTTTGAGGATGGGCAGTATTAAAGACGTCGTCGAATAGATCAGGGAGGTGAGAGCCTGGGGGTTTCTTGAAGCGGTCGATATAGTCGGAGACCCGCTCAACGATGTCACGAAATACATCGGAGGAAAAGAGGGAGGAGTCAACGCTGTTGCGGACAAGCTGACAGCAGGACTCGCTGAACGCAAGGAGTACGAGCAGGTTCTCTTGTTGAGAACCAGAGAGGCGGTCCGCCATTGCCGCCTAGGAGATATGGAGAATTTTGTGCTGTTGCAAGGAAAGACGATAGCCGTGCTTAATAGCAAGTTCAACAGCGAATGCGGTATTCTTCTCATTCTTCATCAAGTCGTGCTCGTCACACGGCTGCACAAAGATATGATCCACTGTGGTACCCTTCGGAGGCCTCGCAATAAGCGAGGGCATTCGTTGCTTCTTCAAACCCTCAACATCTACCCCCCGCTGCGTGGACCCGATCGGCAAACCGTCCACATCCACTTCACCTGCGGTCACAATATATTTCCAAGCGGTGGCGTGCTTCTCAATCATCGGATGAACCTTGCGAACTTTGGGGGACACCACAATCGTCAGCTCAGCCATATCCTCCAACCCAGGCACCCACAACGTGCCTGCTGTTTCGATCTGGACACGGTACCCGAGGCTAATGAGATTGGAACAGAGGGGCTCAATGTTTTGCAGCATCGGCTCACCGCCAGTGATCACAACGAGCTCGGCCTCCGACTCCCCCCTCACCTCCACCACCTGAGTAAGGAGCCCTTTGAGACTTATTGAATACCCGGAATCAAACTCGGAATCGCACCACTTACAATGGAGCGAGCAGCCTTCTGTGCGTAGAAATATCGCCGGCGTTCCCGCCAGTGGGCCCTCACCTTGAATGGTGAGGAACACCTCCTGAACCCGTAGCTCTTGCCCGTTGCCCAACTCCTGCTTCCGCGCTGGATTCGTCCCGAACATGATTGCCGCCTTTCAATACAGTATTGATAAGAAAAGGTAGCCACCCCGCTTGGGCATACCCTGGGAAATCTTGGTCTATAACGTGAGGAGCCTCACGAACTGTCATTAATATCCCAACCCACAAATTCTTAGATTCTTGAATATGTGGTAGAGCCAAGTCAGCAAACCAAGCAGCAATGGCGTTCTTATTTATGGGGATATTACCGGGAGGAAACATTGGAACCAACCATTTCCACAAGGCTTCCTCCTCTACCAGAAAACTCTTAGCACGAGACGAATATGTAAGAAACTCATCGCATGAAGGCAGATGATGCCCCAAAGAGTTAAGCCGATGACGAAGAGCTTCATATAAAGGACTATGAAACCCATATCGAGCAGAAACTTTTTCTCCTGCCTTCCTCTTCGGCTGTACCGTCTTTAAGCAGCGCAACTTCAAAATAAGAACATCAAGCTCATCTACGGTTAATTTTGCTGCCGCCTCCACCAGCTCAAGCGGGGCGGACACGGCGGCGGCTCGTTGTCTGTTCACCAATTGCGGTGAAACAAAACGTCGCGGCAGGTCCATCCCCAGTTAATGCCTTTAATCGACTAGCGTCGAGTATTTTGTCCTTGTCCTGTCTTATCCGCTCCAGCGCGGATGAATTCTTCGTCCCCAAAGGTCGCCCCACCCCTACCGCGATATGCTTCTTCGGCATTTTGTGCTCCAAGAATATTGTTGAAAAGTTTTCCCGCTGCGCACAGTATAAGCGAGGGGCACTAGCGATCTGCAAGTGCTATCTGCTCACGTATCTACTTGAAAAGTATCAGGAGCAACCTCCCCTCCCTTACCATACAGCTTCCGCATAAATACCCGCTGATCTTTATCTTGCTTCTCCTTCTTTTTCTTTAACGCGGCTTTCTGCTTCTGCTCAAAATCCTCCCCCAACTTAGGAGCATCCAAAACATCACGGAAACCCAACGTGATATGAGTTACTTTACGCTTATCAAACCCACGCTTACGAGGAGTCAACACTACGTTAAAACTGGTATGTTCTCGAACAACCTTGGCTGCCCGCTGCATCAACATCCAAGTATCATTCCAGCTTGATTCTTCAGGCGTACGCAAATAAACTTTCAACCAATCTACTTCAAAGGTGCATCTTGATTCATTTAACTTTCGGCAAAAACTAGCAAGAATGAATAACTGTGCCGCCCGGGCACTCTGCAACCGCTTAAACTCCTCAATACCAATCAAAGTGAAATTTTCATTTCTCAAATTGAGAAGCAACTCTTTCAACTTCTCATTCAATTCAAAATAAACCACTTCCTCCTGCTCATCCCAAAAAGCGTATCGAATAGGCCAAACTACAGCTATCCCAATCTTACCGTCTGGCCCCTCCTCAAAATCAGGAATTACTAAAGATGCCCCATCCCCCACATTACGGATAACATCAAGAACCGCGCGCTTATTTCGCCAGGTAGAAAAACCAGCAAGATGCATAAGGCCTTTCAACGAAACCTTAAACCGTCCAAAGTTTTTATCTGTTTGCGGCAGAGCTAAAAGCCCCATAAGAACTCGATGCTGCGGCAAAGTCATCCTCTTCTCCGCAAGAGCATAACGGTTGTTTACTTGAATCTTTTCCTTAGCTGGCGCGGTAATAACCTCAGCTGGGAACAAACTTTTAATAATAGGTCTGCTCATATACCCTCCATCACAAATTTACTTACGCATATTTATTTATCTATCATTGTTTGTCAATGCTCTTTCGTGTTATTAAAATTGTCTAGCTATGTTTTAACCAAGTTTAGGCCATGCGATAGGTATCGTAGTTTCTACTAACTTTTTGCGATAAGTGTCGAAAAGGCCTACGATAGGTATCAGTAACCACGCGATAGGTATCAGTAACCACGCGATAAGTGTCGCAAACAGAGTAATTAACCCGTTAATACCAAAAAAGAAAACGAACGTGTGAAGTTTTTGAATTTGTCGAAGACTACTTGAATTTAATTCGTCCCCCAAAACGTACGGCTACCACCTTGTCCGCTCGCTACGCTCGCAATAATCAAGACAAGGGGTGGGTTGCGATACAGCTTGCAACCCACCCCTGGTCGTGTTTGCTTTTCTTCTCATAACCATGACCAGCATTACTGCATGCGCTTTTCACTACCCACATATCGGTCTTCCAGTATTGCATCCTTGCGGTCCAGGTCCGTGAATGGCCCCAGCACTAGCTTCATGTGCCTCGGCTTGCCCTTGCTTCGCACTGCCCTTTCCACATCTCTTGCGTAGGACTCCTCGTGACAAAGGAACAAGATAACCTGGCCATTAAAGTATGTGGCTCGGATTCCGATCATGATTTTTTCCCTCCCCTTCGTCGCCCTCCAGAAAGCTTCAACGATCCTTGTCGAGAAACTTTCTGTTGTCGTCGCTCATTCTTTCTGCACTGTGGGCAAATAGAATCGAAATTGATAACACTGTTATTGGCCCTAACCATGTGCCCTTTTGAGCAGAGATAGATCATGTCAGCTTCTCCGCTTCCAGGATGGCTTGTCGTGCCCTGTCACCCACATCCTCCAAAATAGGGCATACAGGGGCAACGGGTTCCTCCGACCCTGCGAGATCGTGGGTCTCCCAATTTACAGGGTGAGCGTAGAACCGCAGCGCAGCGATAAGGATAGCCTCCCGCTTGCGTAGCCGCGCAGCGTCCATGATCGCAAATTCACCCACCGCGGGGCTCACTCGTCGCTCCTCCCCGCTGCGGATTCCCTTGTTGGGGCCTGTTGGGGCCCTCCGTCGATCTACAGTGCGGCGTTCAGTCTGCTTTATTTCATCCTTCATAAATTGAGTCATATTGCTTCTCCTCTTGTTATAAATCCCAAACTTCACGACCACCGAGATACACGGGGAACCGCGGGGCATCCTTTACACCGATTAAGAACGATTTGTACTTCACAATTTTACCTACTGCTGCTTTTCTATGCGACCAGAACCACACGCGATCCTCATCATTGAAACCAGTACCAATTTGAAACTCAATTCCAGTTTTTAGATCGCGAACTGCGAGCGCACCAGCCCTTCCCTTACCAATCATACCAATTTGGTGGTGTGAGCGTTTTGAATAACCCAGTTCATTGGTGGTCTGTTCATTTGTATTCTCAAACTCCTCAAGCACCTTAAGCACCTCCGCCTCACTGTCCTGGAATCGTTTAACCTTGAGCATACCACCTTCACGCACTGTTGACCGCCCAAACTTATAAATACCAGTTGGGTCGCGGAGGATTAAACCTTCATAACCTGCTACAAGGCAATAATTCTCATAAGCAACCAGCTCACTAATGCTGCGCACCACCTTCTGTTCAAGCACAACCACGCCTAGTGAAGTGCGCAGTGACCCAAGCCGTGAACCGAACCCCCCTTCTGCAAGGTAATTATCAAACACATAGAACGTGACAGCTGGTGTGCCGTCCTGTCGGCTTGTGGCACTGCCCGTGGCGCGAAATACATCACGCGCCGTAGGGCTCCCCACAATTAGTTCGCCGTCATACCCGCTGAGCCAATGTTTGCTGAAGGCTTGCATAACGTGCCGATTTGGTATTGCCTTTAACGACCGTGACCGAAGAATCCCATCTATCACAATGCCGCGCACGCCGTCAAGCTTCGGCGACGCGAAGACAGGGAAATGCACCGTAGCCGGATCAACGTTCACCGCAAGCATTGGCTTGATTACATTTCTTTTCATCCTATTCTCCTTATTATCGAATCTGGACGGTGTCGCCAAATGGTGCTTTCCGTTCGTTCGTCGCTGCCCACAAGACCGACCACTCCGGCTCATGTTCTGGGAATGAACCGAATAAATCCGTCAGATAGACCACGCAAGCAGGCTCCAGCCCCTGCTGCTCAATCCACTTGAAGGGTGGCCTGAAGTCCGTTCCGCCCCCACCCGCCGGCCGCAACTTAATCGGCAGGTCCTCAACGCTGTACTCCTCCGTCCTTGCGACCGCCGAGTCACAGTACACGACGTGGATGGCCTCGGGGTGCATGTCTTCCGCGATTGCGTTGATCTCTTTCTCGAACAGGCCGAGGATGTAGGAGCCGATGCTCCCGCTTGTATCGACCACGACCACCATGGGCCCCATTCCTTCGCTTTTCATCGAGGGCATGTAGATCTTCCGTTGCAGGTAGCGACGGTTGGGCCGCATCCAGCTCAGGTCATCCCTCGCCACCGCAGTGCAGAAGCGCCGCAGCTCATCCTGCCAGCTTACCTTGGGCGTGAGCGCCTCCTGCACAGTGCGCATCAGCCCGGCAGGCATGGAGCCTTGCGACAGAGCATTGTTCATTGCCTGCTGCATTGAGACCTGCCACTCCTGGGCGTTCGCAGTGCGCTCCGCTGGGGAGGCTTCGGACTGGCCATCGTCCCCCGGCATATCCCGCACCTCTCCCGTGCATTGCCCAAGGGCTGTGGATTGCCCCTGCCCATTGCTCGTTGGGCTAGAACCCGCTTCGCCAGCTTGCTCGCTTGTGCTGGCCCCAGCTTGCCCGCGAACAGCGTCTTGCGCCCCTTCCTGCGTTCCGTCAGCATCCCCTTGATTTCCTTGGGAATTCTGCCCAACCCCTGAACCGCTACCCTGTTGATTTTCTTGATCTTTTTGCTTCTGCTCCTGGAGCAAGCGGTACACTTCTTCCGCAGTGCGCCCAGCGTGCTCGCTGCTAGACAGTGCCCCTTGGGGCAACGATAGCCCGCTGTCAGCTACGATCGGATTTATGACATAATCCGCCGCATCATTCCAGGTGTCCGCGTCCCTGTCGCCCCTACGCACACAATGCTCAAGGGCGGCATGCAGGACCTCGTGGGCAAGGACGCCTGCCACCTCTTTGGCCGGCAGTGCAGCGAACGCTTCGGGGTTAAATCCGATTTGCTTGCCGTTGACCCAGACCAATTTGCAGGACGGGTCTTCGACCGGCTCGAGATACATCACGAGATTGCCGAAGAACGGATGGTCAAGCAAGAGTGACCGACGTGCCCGCTTGAAAGCGGGATGGAGATCTTGGTTGCTCATCACAGCACCACGATCACGTTGAGGTAACCTTCGGAACGATATCGACGGCGGGCGCCTGGAATGACCATCACCTGATCAATTGTGAGGGCCGGAAACTGCCGGAGGAAAGAATCAGCCACCGCCCGACAATTACTCCCTTTTGCAAGAGAGGGTTGGCCGCCAACAGCCGAGGCAATTATAACGCGACCAAGAGCGGCCTGTTTCTCCGCAATACGTGAATTGATTGTCGTTTTCATTTCTTAACTCCCATGTAGCTGGCCATTTTCTTGAGTATGGCATCAGCCTCTTTGGCCACCTTGCCCCGCACCACCGGTGCGTCCCGCAGTTCCTCGGGATCCTGTTTGGAAAGTTTGGTCTCAATTTCCTTCCGCACAGCCTCGAGCTTGGGGTCGCCGGTCACGTTGAGCTGCGCGACCAGTTCCACGCATTCCTTCACGTTCCCCACCAAGGAATTGCGAAACTTGGCGTCGTCCTTTTGCAGACGCTCCTTCAAGTGGGTGACCACTTCCGCGAGGCGCTCGAACAGCTCACGTACCGCGGCCTGCTGCAAGTTGGTCAGCACCCCTTCTGCTTGCGCACGGAGAGCCTCCATTTCCTTGACGCCCATCCCCTCGAGCCGCCAGTCCCCAGCATCCGGGATCGGCATGATGTCCAACTGGAACGCGAACTTGGTCGCGAGGATTTCCTTGCTTGGGTAGTCCGCGGGATCAAACAGCTTGCCCCGCAGGATCTTGGCTTCACGGATATGCTCGTCCAGCTTGGACAAGAACTCCCTGTCCGCCGCTTCCGCTTCCGCTTGGTACGCCCGCATTGCTTTTGAGTAGTCCTTCAACATGCGGACCGGCACCATCCGCACACCCTCGTCCATCCACGGGCTAGTGTGCTGGATGTGATACGCCCGGGCATGGTGGCTTACGTCCCACCGATGCTCCAACGCTGCTTTGGACACGAGCCTCGACTTGAAGCTGCCTGCGCCGCTTTTCGCAGCATGAGCGTCCAAGACGTGCTTCGTGGCCTTCTCATCTTTCTTCGCCGCGGTCCATACGCTGTCACTAAACTTGACCAGCACCGCTTTTTCCCGCAGGGACTTCATTGTACTCGTTGCCATGATCACTTCTCCTTCTAATTATGGTTAAAATTACTGTTTCCAGCCGCGTAATTTTCCGATGGCTTTTGCATAGTTGAGCGCAGCCAGCACTTCGAGCCTATTTTTTTTGTCTGCCCAGTATGCCTGGCCCTCGGCAATGCTTTTATCTCTGCACCCAACCCGTATCCGTTGCACTCCTTCTTTATTGATGTAGGTCCAAGCGTCCCATTTATTTGGGCAACCGAGTTGCATTGCAAGGTCGGCTCCGGCCAGGTCGGCTCCGGCCAGGTCGGCTCCGGCCAGGTCGGCTCCGGCCAGGTTAGCTCCGGCCAGGTTAGCTCCGGCCAGGTCGGCTCCGGCCAGGTCGGCTCCGGCCAGGTCGGCTCCGGCCAGGTTAGCTCCGTACAGGTTAGCTCCGTACAGGTCGGCTCCGCACAGGTTGGCTCCGCACAGGTCGGCTCCGGCCAGGTCGGCTCCGGCCAGGTTAGCTCCGTACAGGTCGGCTCCGCACAGGTTGGCTCTGGATTTCACCGCCGCCTGTAGGCATAGTTTTACGCTTTCAGTTTCCAGCGAAAACAAAACCGCGCTGTTGAATCGACTCCTAATCTCAATTTTCATTTGCTTCTCCTAGTTATGGCCTAATACCTCAGGCCCGGTGATTCAATCAATAACCGTTGGTAATTCTTTCTGCTGCTGAGTGGTTGGCTTACCTTCATCCACCCAACCTATCCCAACCCAATTGCGCACAGTGCCATCAAGAATGACTCGAGAAATCTTCTTCTCACCGCCGCTAATCATCGCACAATTTGTCAATTGTGACCTCTTAACCGTTTTCTGTTTCTGTTTCATTTCATCTCTCCTACGCGCGGTTCAGTAAAATGTCCTTGTGGCTGGCCGCCCACTGGATGTAAGTAGCCGTCTCGATCAGGTCCGGATTGCGGTCGAACATCCGGGTGCAGAGGACCTGAAATTCCTCCGGCATCCGCTGCACGTACTTGAACACGTGGCGCATGTCGCGCACCGTGAGCCTCGTGCCGATCATCGTCGCGATTGCGTACAACGCAGCGGCGTTGGTCGGCACATCCACCGAGCCAGGATTCTTGACCAGCTCTTCGTAATCCGGCAGGTCGCGGAACACGCGGACGAAGCCGACGAACTCCTTCGCTGCGGCCTCCCCTACAGTGCCGCTGACCACTTCGATCATCGTCTCATCGTCCACCCCGTTGCTCACGATGCGGGATACAAACTCCCAACTGCGCGGCGAGGGGAAGGCCTTTTGAGCCGGATCGAAAACGTGCATCAGCGCGGGACGGAAGCCAAGGAAGGCAACCACCATCAGATTGATCTTGTTGGCCAGTGCCCACGTCCGCCAGTCCTCGTAGTCCACATCAATGTTGATGTGCGTGAACCGGTTCGCAAGGTGGCTAGGCATCTTATTGGTCGCTGCACGGTCCCCTTCCCTGTTCCCCGCTGCGAGGACTACCCAGCCCTCCGGTAAGACGTAGTCGCCGATGCGGCGATCCAGGATCAACTGCGACGCGGTGTTCTGCATCAGCGGGAGGGCTTGGACAAATTCATCCAGCAACAGGACGCCTTTGCCCTTTGTGGGCAGCATCGCGGGGGCGGCCCACTGCGCCTTCCCCTTTTCGACCGTCAGCACGCCGCGGAGGTCGATAATGTCCAACTGTACCAAGCGCAGGTCCACGAAGCTGCCGTAGGCCTCCGCCACCTGCCGGACGATGCTGGACTTGCCCACGCCCGGAGGGCCCCACAGGAACGTGGGTTGCTTGATTGCGATGAGGTGCGCGAGCGCGCGGATTGCTGCTTGGGGTTTCATTTGGTCATGCTCCTTATTATCGGTGGAAGGCCCACCAGCAAGAAGGCCTTTACGGCCCCCTTGAGTTGGGTCCTATCGGATGACACGGTATCCACGTCCTGCGAGGCAAGCTCGCAATGTGGTCTGCTGCTCCTGCGCTCCACGCCCAGCGGCCCCAGTAGCACCACCTGCGGCGCCCCACCCAGCCATCTGCGCTGAACAGTTCCGACCACATAGCGCAGCACCAACTACCGCGCCAAATAATGCGCCAAACGCGGCGCCGCCTACGGCGCGGTCACCTACGTTAGTCTGGTTAGCAAGTGCGGCACACTGGTCATAGTCCTGTTGGTACTGAGCCATGTTGACGCCGTTGGGGTCGATTAGGGAGTAGGAATCTTGCCGAGGTGCAACAGCGCAAGCGGCAAGGGTGAGTACAAACAACAAAATGAGAAGCTGTTTCATGCTAATGCTCCTTGTGGTTGTGGAAAAACACTCTTGAATTGAATGAATCTATTTCTTGTACGTGGCGTTGATGGCCTCCCCATAGGTTGCTTCCCACGTTGGGAGCCCAGCGTCACGCAAGAATGCTTCGGCTTGGCGCGAGTTCAAGGCCATGATCTCTTTCACATAATGCCAGTGGGGTGGCCAGGTATCCATCAACTTGCGCTTAATTTGCCCCCACATGATGTCCTCCGCCCAGCAATGAATCTTGGGCTTGTTGCCCCAGCGTGAACGGATTGCTCGGCGCAACGGGAGGACGTCATCCCACCACGTGCCCTCGTTCGTCCCGCACCACGTATCAAGCAGGTAATGATCATACTCTGCCATCGTGGCCTTCTTAATATACTCGAGGATATCGGATTGGAAAACTTTGATGCCCGGATGCAAGTGCGGCTTAATCAACTTGATCACATCCTTGCTCTTTTCCACCACCGTAATGCTTGCCACTTTTGACACGTTGGGCAGGTACATGGACACCAAGCCCAAGCCCAGCCCGCCCACCAGCACATGGCCTTTTGGCTTCACTGCGGCCAGCATCTCCTGGATCTGGTTCAACTCCTCCGGCAGGTCGGTCATCCACAAGCCGTGCCCTTTTTCGATCAGTTGGTGGATCCGCAGTGGCTCTTTCAGGATAGCCTTGACCGGGCGGATGCCGCGCAAGTAGGCCTGCCGGTGACCGATGATGGGTGTTTCCTTTTCCACCATGACGTGCTTGATGCTCACTTTGCCGGACGTGGCCTCCGGCAAGTTGATGGGTGAGGGGTACCACGCAGGTTGCAGTTTCATTTCACCTCCTCCAGGTTTTGCGGACGCAGGCGGTCGGACAAATTGCCAATGGCGTCAATCCGCCCCTGCGCTTCATCCCTTTCCTGCTGCGTCTCCGACTTGCTTTTGATATTACACCAGCTCTGGGCGTACATATTGAGCCCCCGCTGGATCATGAGAAGCTCTGAACTGCGGAGGCCGCCTTTCACATTCCAGTACCGCGCGGCGTCTGCTTCATGCCGCAATTTGTTCCCCACCGCTTTCAGGGAGTTCGCTTTCGTCGTCATTTTGGATTGTCCTTTCACATTTATGGAAGCCTGCTTCGAGGTACTGCTTCGCTTCGAGAGCAAGCTGGGGGGAGGCGTACTGTAACCAGCTATTCCACAGACGCCGTTTGACCATATACAACGCGGGCCGGCCAAGCCGATGCAGCGTAGACGTTTCAATGTCATGCGCCGCGACTTGGTAGGCCTCGAGGGCCCCTGGGGCCAGGTGAGGGCGGGCCATGATCAGTAGTCCGGGCTTTCGCCCTCATAGAAATCACGCTCAGGTAACTCATCAGCATAGCGTTCGCGCCGTGCTTGATTTCGCCGGACCGCTTTTGGATCAGGCTGCATCCAGTAACCCCCGCCAGTGCCATCGGCATACCAACAGGCTTGATTAGTTTTGTTCGCCTCGCGCTGGATCTGTTTTTTCGTTTGCATAATAATGATTTCCTTATCTTAGTTATGGTGTCTCAGAAGGCCCACCAGCAACCAGCCACCCCCACAAATGAGGAGGGCCGGTTGAGTTAGGTCCTCTCACAACCACGCCGTTAGGCGGCGGCTGCAATCGGGTTGGCTTGGAAGTCCCGCGTCCAGTTGCGGGCGGTGTTGACGTGGACTTTGAACTTCTTCGCCAGTTCCGCTTGCAGCGCCTGGGCGTCCTTGCGGATGTTGGCCGGCTGGCGCACGAAAGCGTGGGCCTTCGCTGCCTTGCTTTCGCCGTAGTGCTTGATGCCGGTCACTTTTTTCGTTGCCAGTTTGGTACCTGCTTTTACTTTCTTGGTCATGTCATTCTCCTAGTTATGCTGCCGCGAAAACGGTCAGCCCATTGCACCCTGTTACGGATGCAAGGTGGCTCACTGCGCTTTAGCCGGTATGGCCATTCTTGATCCACTTGCCCGCAGTGCTGAGGGGTATCTCCACCAGCTCTGCGAGTTCCTTTGCCAGGTCAGCAATCATTGCCACGCTGCCATCGTGCGTATGCTTGGCAATGAAATCCGCTGCCTTCCCACGCTTCGTCCCGCTCTTGGGTGCTTTGCTGGGAGCCTTAGCTGGCGACGCAGCGACAGGGGCTGTCGTTGGCTTCGTCGCAGCTTCCGCCTTGGCATACTTCTGCGCAATCGCTAGAGCCCCGTTACCCACGGCGTCCATCCGCTCCACGAACTCCTTGGGAAGGTAGCTGTTATGGCTGCGTGGCGTGTACTTGGGTATCTTACCCTCCAACTCTTTATGCCTTGTGGCCATTGCAAGCCGCTCCTCAATAGTGAGGTCCTGTGGCCGTACCCCCTTCGCTGCAAACAGGAAGGAATATGGACTATTGGCGATCGGCACCTCTTCCAGCCGCAGCGGCGCAGGTGGGGCCGGTGGCTGGTTTTTAATCTTCGGACGTTTGGTGGCCATATCAGCACATCCAATCGCCGACATCTGATTCCGGTGACGTGTCGGTAACCTCACACATCGCGGCCCAGTTTTGTTCATCGTCCTTGGCTTTTTCAAGGGCATCAGAAAAACGGTCCCTGGCTATTGCTGCCCGCGTAGCCATCTTGAGCAATCGTTGATGCTGTTTTTTCAACTGGTCATCTGTTTTTCTACGACTCATGATCAACTCCTTCTAGTTATTGGTGAGCTGTTCCGGCCGCCCACCCACGCCGCCTAAAAACGCTGCACCACCATATACGATGGCCAACGCTTTTAGGTACTGCGTATCCTTGTCCACTGCGACCTTACGAAGACTGACGTGGCGCTGCCCGGCCTTACGCGGGGCGTCGGGATACTGTGCTGGCTACGTTTCCAGCTACGCAAGAAGTGGCATGTGTCATTGTTGGTGTCGCTACGACCAACCAGGGACTATCGGTGCGCTCCTTGGTTACTGCCGCGTTGTTGACGTAGGAGGCATCTCCTACTCGGCGTCCATACTGCTGGGACCGTCTACTTGCTGCGTTGTGGCTTACGGGTGTTCCCGCGTACTGCCCTTCTTACGCCGCTTAGGTACTGCTATACAACCAGTTCCAATTTTAATGCCTATTTCAACAATAATACCACAATATTCTAAATATATTTCCCGCTATATTTCTGGCTATATTATCAATAACTTAGCAGCCCTCCCCAGCGCGAAACTATAGCTGACAACGTGCAAATCATGCTCAATCTTGGTGTATCTGCCCACTGCGCTCGCACTGGTGCTGGGGAGCCGTGTAGGGTTACAGACAGAATAAAGCGGAAGGAGAACTAGAAATGGAAACTAGAACCCAGGTAAATGCGGTAGGAGAGAAGTGATGACCAACATTGAACAATTCAAACTACGCCACCGGTGGATGCAATCACCAAGCCTGTGGGCGATGCTACCCCCGGCGATCGGTATCATTATTATGGTGGTGTTCATTATTGCCCTATGGCGGCAATACCGTCCGGCGGCAACCGCCCCTATTACTGACACCACTGTTCAAGAACATAGAAGTGCGGATGGTAAAATCATCTGCTACTCACGGAACAATGCGCTGTCTTGTTTGCCAGTCTGGATGTTAGAGCCGCCAAACAGTTGGCTGGTTACATACACCCCTCCAAAACGCAAGGGGAATAATCCCCAAACGCGGGAGAAGTAAGATGACTATATCACCCAAACGGTTAAAAGCTATTTACCACCGATAGCCGACGCCAACCCCAACGAACGTGGTACCGTCTGTGTCTAATGCGCCGTTGACCCCGGCATGAAAACCTTTGACCTGCACAAAGTCATGCACCACTGACAAGCGGCCTACCGGCATCGGTATCGGCTTGCCGCGTGATGCTTTATAGCCGTAGTCAAAGCGCACCTCGCCACGCGACTCGACCGCCAGCCACGGGTACGGGTCCGGCTTGCTGAACGTCGTCGTCTCCCCGGTCTTCGTGTCAATCACCGAGGTCACAGTCACCGGGCGTTCGGTCGGCTTGACTGTGGTCGCGCCTGTCACCTGTTGATCTGGATTAGCGATCACCGCAGGCGGCAGCTTTGCCTTCACCTTCGCTGCAGGTTTGAATGTGCGCACCTGTCCACCGGCAACCGGGGTATCAACCTGCTCGACCTTTGCGATTGCCCGCGCGATCGGAGCCTCGACCGCAACGGAGGTATCCACCCTCTGGCGCATGAACCACCAGAACGCATAGGCCAGGGCGGTGAGCACGAGCAGCGCCAGCAGGGAGCGCAGATAGTGCTTCTCCTGCCAGTTATTCGGCATCGTCAGCCTCCACATACATGACAGGTCGGCCAAGGCGCTGGAGATCGAGCACGACGGCGCTCGGCGTCGCCCGGCACGGTAGGATGGTTGGCATCAGCTTGTGCAGCACCGCCTTGACGAACTTGGCGCACTCCCAGATGTCGAGGTTGTCCTTGTCGTCCTTGTCGAAGAACGCCAGCACCGCCTCCAATTGCGAATACGGCTCACCGACCTGCGCAAGCGCGAACTCCTCAGCCCCCTGCGTCCAATCGAGCGACATCGGGATCCAATAGAACGGACATTCCTTCGATAAGGGGTAGATCCTCACACCAGCCGACACCGATTCGAGGATGAACACGCGCTCGGCCACGCACCACGCGATGCCAACATGGCAGTATTCGGACTGCGTGAAGATGCGCACGAGCTGGACCTTGAAGTCGTAAAACGAGCGCCAGCGTGAATGGCTCCACGCGAGCACGTCGCCGGATCGTATTGTTCCGCGCGTTTCCTTGTACTTCATGCCACGCCCTCCGCGGCGGCCCGCGCAGCCCATGCAGAATTTGGAAAGAATACCCTGCGGCCGGAACCGGGCGGCACGATCTGGATGTGGAGCCAGGTCGGTGTTGCCGAGCCGTACTCGGCCCACACCTTGTACCGTTCGAGCACTGGGTAGCCGCCGTCCTCGTCTGTCTGAAAGACGAATTGCTTGAGTCGGCCATCGTCGTCGGCAATGTCGACCGCCTTGCAAA
>Ga0334722_10000592_pt1 | contig 51782 bp, 44 predicted proteins | sample C3_bottom_MG_FD_207210 | JGI IMG/M metagenome (GOLD analysis project Ga0334722, IMG submission 207210) | Sediment microbial communities from Yellowstone Lake, YNP, Wyoming, USA - C3_bottom | ecosystem: Environmental > Aquatic > Freshwater > Lake > Sediment | place: USA: Wyoming | collected...
GCCTCAAGAGCGACCTTGGCTTTGAACTCACTGCTGAAAATTTTGCGCTTTTTTTCACTCATTACCTGTTCCTTTCAATGGCCGGTTACCATCTTACACCATTGTCCGAAAAACAGGGTCCACTATACCCCTATGGTAGCATTCGTGAAAACGAACAGATCTTAAACTACAATAATGATGGTGATATCTATACGCGAGGGGCTAATTATAGAGCAGGTTTTACTTCACGGGTTGAAGACCTTGGGCCGTTCTCATTCTACTTAAATCCTGAATTCAGAAATCCAGGCTCACCCGATGTTGGCGATGACCTAATACTAAAAAAGGTGAATGTTGTTCTCAGTCTTGGGCGAGTAGATATCGAAGTTGGAAAGGATTCACTCTGGTGGGGACCCGGTTATCATGGGGTTCTGCTTCTCTCAAATAATGCGGAACCGCTCACCATAGTAAAAGTTGAAAACCCGGAACCCATTATTCTTCCTTGGATATTAAGAAACCTTGGCCCGTTTAGATTTACTTTTATTGCCTCTCAACTTGAGAAAGAGAGACGGATTTCCGAACCTTACTTCTGGGGTTTGCGCTTTGACTTTAAGCCGCACCCAAATTTAGAAGTTGGTCTTGAACGAACGGCCTTGTTGGGTGGGCACGGCCGTCCTTCAGACCTGGGTATATGGCTAACGAGTTTTTACGGGGCGAATGATGCAGATAATTGCTGGAATAATTGTTATAGAGAACCAGGGGACCAGAGGGCTGGACTTGATTTTAAATTAACCGTCCCATCTCAAATACAACCATTGCAATTGTATATTGAGGCTGATGGTGAAGATGAGTATAATAATCTTCCCAATCTATGGGCATTCGTCGGAGGTGTATATTTACCGAAGGTGATTGGCTATGAAGGGATTGATCTTAGAATGGAATATTCAACTACCAAAGGGAGATCCAAAACTCCGTATACATGGTATACACATCATATCTTTGATTCCTACACGTACAAAGGTATTATCATGGGACATCATATAGGAACGGATTCTAATGATGTATTTGTGGAGACCTCATTGCTTGTACCTGATCAAAATGCACGAGTATTCATGAATTTTGATGAGGAATATCATAACGTGTATATTCATGGCAGTAACGAGATTAGCCGTGAAATTTCAACGGGCATACACAAAGCATTGACGAAGAAGTTGGCAGTTTCAGCTTCGTATGGTCATGGATGGATCAGAAATCTCGGAAATGTTTATAGACCAACAATTAATGTTAATTCGCTTTCAGGCCAATTAAATTACATATACTGATTAGTCGGATGGATTAAGCTACGAAGATTCTTGCGGTCGTTGGACAAACCTATGGGGTCAGACTTTAGAATTGACATTCTGTCAAAGACTCGCACTATTGTGATGCAGATTACAAGCCGTACTTCTCAGTTGATTCCACCTGAGACCCTTCAAATCCATTCGCCATCGTGGAAGCACTTTCTACTTGACTTCATATACGGCATTGCCGTATAAATAGCTATGCTTTGGGAATTCATCGAACTGCCGCCCTTTGTTGAATTGAGGGACACGTTGTTTTCTGATGACGAATTTCTCGCGCTACAGGCGTTTTTATGCGAGCATCCAGAAACGGGTGACGTCATCCCCGGAACGGGCGGCTGCCGCAAACTGCGTTGGGCTGCGAAGGGAAAAGGTAAACGCGGCGGCGCAAGAGTCATCTATTTTCTCAGAACAATTGAAGGCCAGCTTGTGTTCATCACAGCATATGGCAAAGGTGATCGCGACGATGTACCTCGTCCATGGCTCAAGCGAATCAAGGAGGTATTTGAACATGAGTAAAGCAAAAGAAGCTGTACGCCGTTTCATCGAATCAATCGACAAAGGCGGCAAGGTTGAATGGGCACGTAAGACGAAGTTTATTCCGCAGCGTGACGGTTCACTCCGACGGTTGGTAACGCGCAAGGATGGGACTGTGGAAAAGGACGAGATTCTATCAGCGGAGAGAATGCTGGTAGCTGAAGCGCGGGCAAAGACCGGCCTGTCACAAGACAAATTCGCGGTTCTCCTCGGAATTTCTGCCCGAACGCTACGCGACTGGGAACAAGGCCGAAGATCACCATCGGGTGCCGCCAAAACACTCCTCCGTATTGCCACGACGCATCCCGAGGTTCTCCGCGAAGTGGCATAACGATGCCCACATTCTAATACTAAGCTGTCTCCTGAAGCATTTCGAGAAAAGATCGTGATGATGGACGCAGTAGGTTGCCATTATCGTGTTGCGATCGGGTTACAGCAAGCCTTAGAGTAAAGGAGGTTGTGATGTTTTTTCAGCCAATTCTCGGTATCATCGTATTTCTTGGAATAGCCTGGCTCATCAGCGAGAACAGAAAAGAAGTCAGGTATAAAACCGTATTGGCCGGCGTTGTCGTGCAGTTGTGCATAGCCGGCATCCTGCTGTTCGTGCCGTTTTTCAAAAAGTTTTTCCTTCTGCTTAATAATGTCGTGCTGGTCCTGGAATCAGCATCAAAGGCTGGCACATCGTTTGTATTCGGGTATATTGGTGGCGGAACTCCACCGTTCCTGCTTCAGGACCCGGGGTCGAACTTCATCCTGGCGTTTCAGGCTTTGCCGCTCGTGCTTGTCATTGGCGCGCTTTCAGCGCTTTTGTTCTATTGGAGGATCCTGCCCATCATCGTGAAAGGCTTTTCCTTTGTTCTCCAAAAGACCATGAACATCGGCGGAGCGCTTGGTCTCGGCGCGTCAACCACCATCTTTCTTGGCATGGTCGAAGCGCCGCTTGTGATCAAGCCGTATCTCAACTCCATGACACGAAGCGAGCTGTTCTCGCTCATGACCGTAGGCATGGCGTGCATTGCCGGAACGGTGATGATTCTGTATGCGACCTTTTTACAGGGTGTGATCCCCGACCCGCTGGGCCATATTTTGATCGCTTCTTTCATACATGTTGCAGCAGCGATCACGATCGCGCGGATCATGCTGCCCGAAATCGGGGAAGAGACCTCGGGAAGCCTGACGCCTCAGCGAACGGCGACGAGTTCCATGGATGCGGTGGTCAAAGGGACCATGGATGGTTTGCATCTTCTCCTGAACATTGTTGCAATGCTTGTGGTGATGGTGTCGCTTGTGTTTCTCGCTAATCAACTGATCGGCCTGCTGCCGGATATCGGAGGGAAGCCGCTCACTCTTCAGAGAATACTTGGCATCATCATGGCCCCCGTGGTCTGGCTTTTCGGCATTCCCTGGCCCCAGGCGCAGACCGCCGGGTATTTGATGGGCACGAAAACGATTCTGAACGAGCTGCTTGCGTTCCTCGAAATGGCCAAGCTCCCCGCTGGTGCGCTTGACGACCGCAGTCGACTTATCATGACGTATGCGCTCAGCAGTTTTGCGAACTTCGGCAGCCTCGGCATACTTATCGGCGGGCTCGGCAGTCTGGCTCCGGAGCGGCGGGACGAGGTTGTGGCTCTCGGCATGAAAGCCATTGTTGCGGGTACACTTGCAACCTGCATGACCGGTGCGGTGATAGGATTGTTTACGTAAACGTGCCCTCTACCAAACGAGGAGAGGGTTGGGCCTGCGGCCAACGCTTATGGGTGCATGGCGCGAATGCAGGCTGTGAGGGGGACGCTCCAGGATTTAGCTATCACTTCTGCTGATCCATCTTGACAAAAAGTAGGTAGTACGCAATACCAATTGCACATTTGTAGTTGAAATTCTCAGTTAACCCTTAGTCCGCAAACGTCTTCCTGTCCCACGCCACTTCTGGTATAATCACAACATGCTTTCCTACAGCGATCAGGGCCGGTTTATTCAAGGTGTGCGCATCTTCTTCAGAGTTCTCCTGAGCTACAAATTCCTTGCTCTCCGGGACATCTTCTCTTCACAACCTGTTCATCAGGAACGTTTGAAACGTCTCCACATTAAAAATGCGATCATGCTGCGCGAACGCATGGTCGAGATGCGCGGCGTGCTGATCAAGATCGGCCAGTTTCTGTCCTCCCGTGTGGATATCCTGCCCGAGGAATACACAAACGAACTTTCGAAGCTGCAAGATCAAGTCCCTCCCACTCCGTTCAAGGAGATTGCCAAACGCGTGACCGAGGAACTGGGCCCCATTGACGAGGTCTTCTCCTCGTTTGATGAAGAGCCGATCGCATCCGCCTCGCTCGGTCAGGTGCATCGGGCCTGCCTCAGGCACGGTGACTGCATCGTGGTCAAGGTACAGTACCCCGGCATCGACGAAGTAATTGCGGCCGACATCCGGACGCTCAGGTTCGTCATCAGAATCCTGCAGATGCTCTACAGCCATATTAATCTCGAGGTGGTCTATTCCGAGTTTTCCCGGATCGTGCATGAAGAACTTGACTATCTGCAGGAGGGAAAGAACGCGGAGACCTTTGCCCGGAACTTTGCAAACAACCCCAGGATCAAAATCCCGCTGGTCTATTGGCCGTTCACGACGAAGAAAGTGCTGACGCTTGAGTATCTCGAAGGCATCAAGATCACCGACTTTGCCGCGATCGACAAGGCAGGCATCGACCGGAAAGAGGTGGGACGCGTACTGGCTGAGGCATATGCGCAGATGTTCTTTGCCGACGGTCTGTTCCATGGTGATCCGCACCCCGGGAACATCTTCGTACGGCCGGGACCGGAGATCATTCTGGTTGACTTCGGCATGGTGGACCGCATTTCAACGCCGCTGCGCGGGGGGCTTCGGCGCGGCTTCTCCGCGATCGTGGATCGGGATGCGCTGGGCCTGGTGCGGTCGCTCGTGGACATGGGATTCATTCCCCTGACCAAGGACATTCAGCCGCTCGTTCACTTCGTGGAGCGGATCTTTCAGAAGTATCGGGACATTTCGGCAAGCGAGTTTAAAGCAATGGATATCGATGAGATCGGCAGGGATATCCAGGAAGCGCTCCAGCTATCGCCGTCGATCCAGATCCCGAATAACTTCATCCTCTTCGGCAGGGTCATTGGTATGTTGAACGGCCTCGGCTCCCGGCTCGATCCGGACACGAACCTCATCGAGATCGCAGCGCCTTTTGCGCGGAAGTTCATCACTGCCGAGGAATCATCCCCGACAGCCATATTAAACAAGGCGCGGATTGCGGCAAAGTCGTTCATTGCGCTTCCAAAGCTGCTGTCCGAATTCCTTGTTACGACCAGCCGCGGTGAAACCCGGGTGGAGATCACGTCGCAGAACATCGTGCACGAGCTTCGGAGCATAGCGCGCATCGGCAAGGGAATTGTGCTTGCCGTGCTTATTGTCGGTTTCTCCGCAGGAGCTGTTGTGCTGCATATTAATGGTTTTTCACCAGAGAGCATGTGGACAGCGGCCCTTGCCGGTTCCTTGTTCCTGTGGCTGCTGCTGATTCTACGAAAGGTGTAAGCGAATGAAGAAGATCTACATTATTTCCGATGCCACCGGCCAGAGCGCACTGCATATTGTGAGAGCGGCAATCGTGCAGTTCGAGATGTCCCGCTCAAAGATGGTGGTGTTCCACGACATCGATTCAAAGCCCGGGCTGAAAAAAATTCTCGATCATGCCAAGACGGACAAAGCGCTCATTGCATTTACGTTTGTAAAAAAAGAAATGAGGGATTTTACCAGCGAGTATTGCCTGAAGAATAATATTTATCACCATGATATTCTGGGGCCGCTTATCAATAACCTTTCTTCGTATCTGCATCTTGAGCCCCTTGAAACGCCGAGCCTGCTTCGAAAAGTCGATGAGCGGTACTTCAAGCGGATTGACGCTATCGAATTCACCCTTGGACACGATGATGGAAGAAATGCCGCGCGCCTTAAAGAGGCGGACATCGTGATCGTCGGTCTTTCGCGCACATCCAAAACACCGACCTCCTTTTATCTTGCCCAGGAAGGCTACAAGGTCGCGAATGTTCCCATTGTGCCTGGAATCGCTTTGCCGGAGGAACTTTTTGAGATCGACCAGCATAAGATCGTCTGTCTCCAGATCGATGCCGAGGTTTTGCAAAAAGTGCGCACTGTGCGCCAAAAACATTCCGGCCTCGCCTCCAGTTACAGCAGTCTGAAGAACGTTTTTGCCGAGGTCGAGTTCGTGAAAGACCTGGTCAAAAAAAACCGGTCATGGAAGGTTGTCGATACTACGAATAAATCAGTAGAAGAGACCGCGTGGGAGATCATCCACCACGTTATCGGTGACAAGCAGGACGACTATAATTAAGCGCGATTCCTGAATGAGCTGTTTTTCCACTTGCCACGATATGCAACTTATAGTATCCTTTGCGCAATCACGTTTTTAAGAGAAGACTCTGGAACACAACTAATAATGTTTGATCATAGATCGACTATAAGGAGAGGTGACGTATGAAAAAAGTGTTTGCAACTGTAGTGAGTGTTGCGCTTGTCATGGGGTTCAGCTTGATGGCAATAGCAGGGCCGAATGAGGATCTTGTTGATGCCAGTAAAAAAGGCGATGCTGCAAAAGCAAAAGCGGCGATCGATGCGGGCGCAAAGCTGAATGAGCTGGACGCAGCAGGTAATCCTCCGTTGTTTTATGCAGTCTTCTGGCCGGAAATCACACAAATGATGCTGGACAAGGGCGCGGACCCCAATCTCGGCAATTATCCGGCATTGGTGAGCGCCGCAAACGGCTACTCGATTGAAGTGATGAAGCTCTTGCTTGCGAAGGGGGCTGATCCGAACAAGCCCCAGGTCAGCATCAATGATCCGGCCGCAATGTACAAGAAGATGGTGGAAGCTGAAAAGGCAAAAGGTAAAGCCGCCAATGCCAGCCTGATCACGGTGTTTGAGAATATGGTGAAAACCGCGCCTGCTCCGACCAAGAACATTGTCAGTCCGCTCAGAATGGTAGTTGGGGGGACCAACTGTGTGGCCTGTGTTGACATGCTGTTGAAGGCCGGTGCCAAGGCCGATGAGCAAGACCCCAACGATGTGTCCAGCCCCCTCTATGTCGGCAGTTTATTGCATTCCCTGGCAATTGGCGGAGATTTGCCTGAAACTCGCGCTGCCGGGTGGAAAACCGGCGCCCCTGCCATGGAAAAGAACTATGGCATAAAAATACCCGATTGGCTTACCAATCTGCAGGGCGATCGTATCGGCACAGCGGAAGACATGATGAAACTCCTGGTCGCCAAGGGACTGAATGTCAACGAGGCGAACAAGAAAGGGAGCACGCCTTTGAGCATTGCGCTGTACTACAAAAAAAGCTTTATTGCGAAAGCCTTGATTGCGCTGGGCGCTGATCCGAAGATCACCGCGAAAGTCAAGTTCCCCAAGTCGATTGTGGAATACATTCCGATCTGCCAGGCAGCGGAAGCAGGCGACGTGGAACTGATGAAACTGATGCTCGACAAGGGTTGTGATATCAATGCGAACGGAACTTCGGCGGCTCTCTCCATATCCAACGACAGCTGGGGGGGCGACGGGTATACGCCGCTTAATATTGCGATCATGAGCGGCAAGCCCGCTGTCGCAGCGTTTCTGGTCGACAGGGGCGCCGACATCAACATCGGAACGAACGGGTATGCGATCATGAAAATGCAGGCTCCGCCGCAGGCGAGGGTCGCGGGAGTTCCGGAACTGGAATGCAATGTCGTTCTGGAAAAGAAAACGCCGATCTACTGGGCGATTGAAAACGGTGATCTGTCTCTTATCAATAAGATCGGCGAAAAAATGTTGTGGAAATATAATTCATTTTACAAAATAAATATCAAGTCCGGGGGCAAGAGAAGCATTGATGGATCCAAGGAGTATAAGTGCACTGATATCAAGAGCCCCAGTACGCGGCCATCGCAGTATGCGGACGATATGGGAAAGCCGGAAGTGGGGAAACTGCTTATGAGCAAAGGTTTGTAATGGTTGCTGATGAGAGTCTGAATTGTTTTTAGGCTCTCATTCAAACTGATTTGAATAATAAAAGGGATGCGGATGCCGAGGAATTATTAACCTCGTTTACCCGCATCCCTTTTTGTTTTTATATGATGCAGTGGTTAGAATGTAGGATACGAATTTAACCATAGAATCCGATCATCGACCGATGCCATATTCACAACTGATACTTTATGAAAGATTCTCGGATGTAGGCATAAGTGGAGTTTTGCATTGTATGCTAACTCCAAATATTGACGTATGCCTTGAAAATACCCTGACCGGGGTATGGACAGGCTGAACGTATTCATGCTATCATCGCGCCAGATTCGGAAATTACTAGGGTTTTACGCGCAAGTTTCTTCGATAAGAGATGAGAAGGAGCAACGATGATAAACGGTGTCCCATTGAAGATAAAAAAGGAAATACGAAAAAACCTGATCATATATTTGATGGCGATAGCCTGCTTCATTTGTGTCATTCCAGTCAGGTCTTTTGCCACCAACTCGAACGGATGGATATATCAAAACCCCTATCCCACATCGAATACGCTCTTAGGTGTTAAATTCGTAACGCCGCAAAAAGGCTGGATCGTAGGAGAACATGGAACCATCCTTTACACTCAGAATGGTGGCGATACATGGGTGGCTCAGGAAAGCGGGACAGAGCAAGACTTGAGGTGTGTGGCATTTATTAACGAGCAACAGGGCTGGGTTGTGGGGAATCGTGGTGTTATCATTCACACATCTGACGGAGGGGTAACGTGGAATGTTCAAGGGAATTACACTCAAAACCTTTTCAAAGTCTTTTTTGTAAATGAAAAAGATGGATGGGCTGGCGGTTACGGTGGTGTGCTCCTGCATACAACTGATGGCGGCATAAGGTGGAGTGAGTCGTCTCTTGCATCCGGCTCAAGCCTAAATGGAATTCATTTCATTAACAGTAATGTTGGCTGGGTCATGACCGGGGGGAGAGTATTTAGAACGATTGACGGTGGCGTGAACTGGGAAGGCGGTACTAAATTTAAGGTAACTATGCAGCGAACAGAAAAAGCTGGAAGAGGTATGAGTTTATCGGAACAAGAAAATGATCTGCCGCCAGATTGGTGGCAGGGCGATATTTATTTCGTTAATGATAAAAAAGGTTGGGCAGTTGTTGGTCTTTGGTATATCTTTTCCACAGAAGACGGCGGCAAGACCTGGACAGCAATCGATTTCGGTTATATGTCATATGGATTAGGATCAATCACTTTTAGTGACGAAAAGACCGGCTGTGCAGGCGGATCAAGTATTGTTTGCACTGAAGATGGTGGGAAGACATGGAACGAGAGATTGGGGATTAAACCCGGAAAGCGAGAGATAAGAGACGATTTCTGGATTAGTGTCCAAAACTTTTCATTTGTAAATAAATTTGTCGGATGGGCGGCAGGTAATGATGGGCAAACTCTTATTACAACAGATAGTGGGAAAAGTTGGAAGACACAGAGTCGAGGTGGATCATTTTATGTAGGCAGCATGGTTTTTTTGAATGATAAAATCGGCTGGGCGGTAAAGTCTAACGAGCCCACACATAAAAGTGAAATTGTAAGAACAAAAGATGGTGCTAAGACGTGGTCGTCTCAGAAGGAATTTGAAACTCCTATTAACCTGCGTTTCTTTTTTGTGGATTCAAAAAATGGCTGGGCCGTAGGTTGGTTATGGGACCAACTTTCTAATTATACAGTTTCGGGTTCGATCATCCTACATACAGACGATGGCGGTGCTACATGGGTTACTCAGTTCCAAGAAAAAAGCCATAAATTGACTTTGCAGGACGTCGTCTTTACAAGCTCTAAAGAAGGTTGGGTAGTTGGCTCCGGCGGCACAATTCTTCATACGACTGACGGCGGCGCACACTGGATAAAACAGAAAAGTGGAACCACATACCGTTTGGAAGGAATACGGTTTATTGATAGTAAAATCGGTTGGGCCATCGGTTATAAAGGTGGTGTCCATGAGTTTTTTGACGACCCCAAAGAGAGGAATGATAGCATTATTGTCCATACCGAAGATGGTGGCCATCTCTGGGAGGAGCAGCTGCGGAAAAAATATGGTTTTTTTAAAGGCATGTTTTTCTTAGACAAAAATGTCGGTTGGGTAATCGAGAAATCAGATGATAGTCGCTACTCAATCTATCATACGACCAATGGAGGAAAAACCTGGCCAGAAAATGAATTGAGCGACCTTGATATTGATTCCTCATGCTTTATTGACAATGATCGCGGAGCACTGTTTGACAAGAGAGGATTTATGCTGATCACTAATGATGGAAGCAATACCTGGATTAAACAGAAAACACCACTTAAGAAATATCCGTGGAACTGTTCTGAGATTTTCGCTAAGCCACGATAGACTAAAATTCTTATGGCATCTACAGGGAGTGCATCCCCCAATTGCGGATATATGAGTTCATGCTACATGCGGCGCAATATTTACGGAGTTTTAGTGCTTGTCGTAGCTATGATTCAGATTAGAAAGGACCATCAATAATGAGCGAAAAATTCATGCCAATAAGAAAAAGAACTCAATGAGGACATTTGCTTTATTTTTTATTGCGATAATCTGCTTCATACCTTTTGTCCCGCACAAGTCATTTGCGGGCTCTTGGAACGGTTGGATTTATCAAAAACAGTACCCCACTTCAAATACCTTGCTCAGCGTAAAGTTTGTAACACCGAACAAGGGCTGGATCGTGGGAGATAAGGGAACCATTCTCTATACTACAGACGGCGGAGAAAACTGGGAAGAACAGACGAGCGGGACGGAGAATGCTTTAACGAGCATAGCTTTCGTAAATGAGAAAACAGGGTGGGTTGTAGGAAACAGAGGAAAAATATTATATACGGAGGATGCGGGTAAAACTTGGACACCCCAGGGTACTGCGAAAGAATCCCTTCATAAAGTGTTTTTTTTAAATGACAAAGAAGGCTGGGTAGTCGGAGATCATGGGACAGCGCTTTATACCAGAGACGGTGGAATAACATGGGACAGGAAGGACATCGGAACAAATCGTAACATAGCATGCGTATATTTTATTGATACTCAAACCGGTTGGTTATTGGCAGGTGATGAAGTATTCATAACAACAGACGGTGGAACAAAATGGGAAGTATCTAGATTGCCTGTCGAGAGCCAAAGATCAGGCATGGTCGGCGACAGCAGGATTATATCCGGAATGGGCGAGCAATTGCCCTATGACTGGCGGCAGGGCGACTTATTCTTTGTTGACAGCAAAAAGGGATTTGTTGTTGTCGGTTTATGGCATATTCTTCAGACCGATGATGGAGGCAAGACATGGGTCAATAAGTCACCTCATGGATATATGTCTTACGGGCTTGGGCATATCTCCTTTAGCGATGCTGGAAAAGGCTGTATAGCAGGCTCAAGTATTTTCTGCACAGAAGACGGCGGCAAGACCTGGAAAGAACAACTCGGCATTCAGCCCGGTAACAGGGGAGATATAAACGGCCAAATGGTGTCCATTTGGGGTCTGTCCGTTGTCAACCAGTCCACGGCGTGGGCTGTTGGAAATGAAGGTCAGATAATAAAAACAGAGGATGGCGGAAAGAGTTGGAAACAAAAGTCGCGGAACATCCTGGCCCCAGACTTTTTTTTAAATTCAAAGACAGGTTGGCGATTTGGAGGTGAAATTTTAAGAACCGATGATGGCGGCGATACTTGGAAAGTTCAATCGAAAAAAGATCAAATTGGAGTGGATGACGTTTTTTCTTTAAATGATTCCATTGCATGGGCAGTTGGAGATCATGGAGAGGATAGAGACAAAGATGGCTGGCACCATAAAATCTGGGGTGACATAATTCATACAACTGATGGATGGAAAACCTGGCAAGTGCAGTTTAAGGAACTAATCGGCACAAAAGATGGTTCCGATAGATTATCTTCGATCTATTTTGTTAATTCTGATAATGGTTGGGTAGTTGGTTCAAAAGGTCTTATCCTTCATACGTCGGATGGTGGTAATCATTGGGCACATCAAAAGAGTGAAACAGTTTTTGATTTACGGGAAGTTCAGTTTATCGACACTAAAAAGGGATGGGCAGTGGGAGCTAAAAGGGCGTCAGTGTCAAATGAGCAAGGTGAAGGGATTATCCTTAATACTGAAGATGGCGGTAAACATTGGCGTACACAATTAAAAAAGAAAGACGTTTGGTTTAAGCAAGTGTTCTTTGTAGACAATAAAGTTGGATGGGTAACTGGAATAGCCAGACATGGTAGCGCAGGGATATTCCTTTATACCAAAGATGGTGGAAATAACTGGCTTGATACAGGCAGGAAAGAATACGTTGAGAAGTTTTACTTTATTGATAGAAATCGAGGATGGATAGAGGCGCGAGAGGAATTCTTTGAAGAATTTTTAGAAAATAAATATTATTTGACAGATGATGGGGGCAAGTCATGGAAACAGACAAAAATCGGACTCCATAAATATCCATGGAGAACTATTGATCCCGTAACCTCTAAATAAAATATCAAGCATGGGGGTGTCGCATGTTTAAACGGCTATTATGGACTGCGATAGTTATTATAATTTGTATAGAATTTATTGCATCGACTGCCTTAGCTACACCTCCCACATGGAATGGTGGGTTGCATGTTTGGCCGTTTTGGCAATTCGAGCCGTATGCTGGAGGAATTGAATCGCCATGGACAACTGACCCACAGAACCCATATTCAGGCATAGAAGGGAAAACAATCAAAGATCATGGCTGTTTTATTACTTCCATGGCGATGTTGCTTAGATATCATGGGCTAAGTTTTATTCCAGATAGTAATCATATCCCGAATTCCATCCGGCCATTCATACTATTCCTCGTCCTATCGCGCTAATGACCCAACCAAGGTTTACGAAGTTATTCCGCCACCCGGTTTAAATGAGTTTTATCCACCTTATAATAAAAAAGGGATGCGGAGGTGGAGGAATTTTATGTTCCCTCATCCGCATCCCTTTTCGTTTTTAGTTCCTGATTCTTCTTTATTCCGCCCGAACCAGATCCTCGAACCGGATATCCACGCCGAACACTCCGACAATATTGCTGCCGTCATCCGAAATAGGCGCGGATACCGTGATGCATAATGCGCCGGTGATCTTCGAGGTGTAAAAATCGGAAACAAAGCTTTTTCCGTCCTTCATGGGGCTGATGAACCAGGAGCGATCGGAGAAATTGTCCCCCAGGCCGGAATGTTCGAACTGGGCCTTGAACTCGATCTGCGTGATGTTCTTGGTGATCTTGTTGCCTTCCCTGTTGACCACATACGCGAACTGGATAAAGAGGTTCTCTTCCAATAGCTTCTGAATGATCGTTTCCTGTTGTGTATGGCTCATCGAGCGCATTTCCTTCCGCTCCACCATGTTCTCGACCAGGTGCAGGGCTATCTCCTGCGCTTTTTTCTTGAGCTTGTCGAGGTCGGAAACGAAGTATTCAGGCAGATACTTCTTTGCCTTCTCATGCAGTTCGTCATGAGAGATGCTTGTGGTCCGGCCCTGCTCATACTGTTCCATGACCCACTTATTGATCTTCGCAAGGCCGGGATGCCGCTTGTCGATCTTTTTGTCCGTATCCAGCCCGAGGTGGCCGTTCACCCAGTGCGCGATGCCCGCAATGCCCGATTTGTCCGTGATAATCACGCCCATGGGCCGCTTCAGGATCTTCGTGGTATCGAAGATGTTGTAGATCTCCTCGTTCTTCATCATGCCGTCGGCATGGATGCCGGCGCTCGTTGAATTGAACTCGGAACCCACAAACGGATAATTGGACGGAATGGGAAAGCCCATTTCGCTTCGGAAATACTCGGCCATCTCGGTGATCGCCGTGGTGTCGATGCCTTCGCTGTTGCCCGTAAGGCTGATGTAGTCGATCAGCATTGCCTCGACCGGGGTATTGCCGGTGCGTTCGCCGAAGCCCAGAAGCGCTCCGTTCACCGCAGCGCAGCCATACATCCATGCGGCGGTACCGTTCACGAGCCCTTTGTGGAAGTCGTTGTGGCCGTGCCATTCGAGCTGTTCCGAGGGAATGCCACCGTCGTGGATCAGAGCGTAGAATATCTCCGGCACACCGCGCGGCAGGGCTGTACCCGGGAAGGGGAAACCGTAGCCCATGGTGTCGCAGGCCCTGACCTTCACCGGGATCTTCGCAGCTTCAGAAAGCTTCATCAGCTCCTGCACAAAGGGAATAACGAAGCCGTAGAAGTCCGCCCGCGTGATGTCCTCGAGGTGGCAGCGCGGAAGAATACCCTGTTCGAGCGCTGTTGCGACGATATCGAGGTACTGTTTCAGCGCCTCTTTGCGCGACAGATTAAGTTTCAGGAAAATGTGGTAGTCGGAGCAGGACGTAAGGATGCCGGTCTCCTTGAGCCCGATGTCCTTGACGAGCTTGAAATCCTTTTTGTTCGCCCGGATCCAGCCGGTTACTTCGGGGAAGCGGTAGCCCCGCTCCATGCAGAGCCGCACTGCTTCGCGGTCCTTCTCGGAGTAGAGGAAGAACTCGGTCTGACGGATCACGCCGTCTGGACCGCTCATGCGGTGCATGAAATCGAAGATGTCAGCGATCTGCTTTGGCGTGTACGGCGGACGAGACTGCTGACCATCGCGGAACGTCGTGTCCGTTATCCAGATGTCCTTGGGGATATTGGTCTGGATCATCCTGTCCTCAAGCACGACGCGCGGTACGCTCGAATAGGGGAACATGTCCCGATAGAGGACCGCTTCTTTTACATCCTTCAGTTCGAAGGGGATTTTTGCTGTCTGTTTTTTAATCGTCACTGGTGCCTCCTGCTTCAACTAAAATTCAATATTCAACATTCAAGATTAAAAATTGGTGTACTTACGCTCTTCAACTAAAAATTCAATATTCAACATTCAAGATTAAAAATTGGTGTACTTACGCTCCTCGAATTCCTTTGATCGCTGCTGCGTAGTCTTTTTTCCCGAAGACCGCTGAACCTGCCACAAAAATATCCGCTCCAGCGGCGGCAATCTGTGCCGCGTTTTCAGGTTTAACTCCGCCGTCCACCTCTATCTCGATCTTAAGACCCAGATCATCAATGCGCTTCCTGAGTCGTTTGATCTTTTCCAGGGCAGAGGGGATGAACGCCTGTCCGCCGAAGCCCGGGTTTACAGACATGATGACCACCATGTCCAGGTCAGGCAGAATATATTCGAGAGCTTCAAGAGGCGTGGCCGGGTTCAGAGCAACTGCCGCTTTCACGCCTTTGTGTTCCTTAATACTCTGCACCAGCCGATGCAGATGATAAGCGGTCTCGGCATGGACCGCGATATAATCGGCGCCTGCTTTGGCGAAATCGGCGATATAGAGCTCCGGATTCGTGATCATGAGATGCACGTCGAGGGGAAGCTTTGTTACCCGGCGAGCGGCCTCAACGATCAAGGGGCCGATGGTGATATTCGGCACAAAGTGTCCATCCATGACATCGATATGGATGATGTCCGCGCCAGCTGATTCAACAGCACGTATTTCTTCTCCCAATCGGGAGAAATCCGCGGAAAGTATGGAAGGCGCTACTTTAATATTTTTCGTCATGGTATTCCTTATCAGTGAAATGGTTAATGTTTATTTGCTCACAACGATATCAACGCTCATATCTGCGACAACGGGATAACCTGCAAATGGTTTTTGGCTCAGTACCATGCGGCCGGCACTTGTGGACCCGTCACCGGCCGCCCGGAACACCACCCGGTGCTGCAGCCCCATGCGATCAACCACCCTGACCGCATCCTCTGCTTTTTTTCCGATCAGCCTCGGCATGACAAGGACAGATGGCTTTTTTCCCGCACTGATGAGCAGGCTGATCGGGGAGCCTTTTTCAAGCGAAAGCCCGACTGACGGGGCCTGGGCGAGCACGATATCCCGTTCCACACTCTCCGAATAGACCTTCGACTGGACAGCAGGAAGGAAACCCGCCTGTCTGATCATGATCTCCGCTTTGCGATATTGCTCGCCCACGAGTTTGGGCGTCAGCATTTCATTGGGACCCAGGCTGATGACCACCCGTACGGGCCGTCCTTTTTTCAGCATACTCCCCGCAGCCGGTGTCTGAGCAACCACGATGTCCTTTGCCAGCGTGGGATGGGGCTCACGCCGCTCCACCTTGAGTTGCAGGCCCTGCTGGGCCACGGGATCGATCGCGGCAACAATGTCCTGACCGACCAGGTCAGGCACGCGTACTTCCTCCTGGCGGAGGAGCAGGGCGACCACGGCGAAAGCGCTGATCACGCCAACCGCTATCAGCGCAAGGAAAATGCCGAAACTTTTCAGAAGCCATTTCATGGAGTAAGGCGGTATTTTACCAGATTAAATATACAAAGCAAGAACTTCTGAAGAGAACGGATGAATATCATACCAAGAAGAGCTGGTTCGTGAATTCCCAATATAATCAACAGACAGCTATTAGCCTTAATAAACCTATCACGTGCCTATCAATAAGAGGATAATTTATGTGCTGGTGTAGCCGTCTTTCATTAATCAGCTTGGCTGGGTATCTGCAGTGCTTTTGTTGATACGCAATTCGGGGGCGCTGATTCAACCAAGATGATGAAAAGAAGCCTTGACAGTATATTCCCTGGAGGCTATATTCCATCTATGGCATGGGACGTTGAATACACGGGAGTGTTTGACGGGTGGTGGGGCGGGCTGGACGAGAGCGAGCAGATCGATGTCGATGCCGTTATCGGCCTGCTGGAAATCAAGGGGCCGAATTTGGGCTTTCCCTATAGTTCCGGCGTAGAAGCTTCCCGGCATAGTCACATGCGGGAGCTGAGAATCCAGCACAAGGGTAAACCGTATCGAATACTCTACGCGTTCGATCCAAGAAGGGCCGCTATCCTGCTATTGGGAGGCGACAAAACGGGGAATAACCGCTGGTATAAAAAGAATATTCCGATTGCGGATAAGCTGTACGATGAACATCTTGTTTCCCTGAAAAAGAAAGGATCACGATCATGAACACGAAACCCTATAAACTCCTTCGAGAGAAAATGAGCCCGAAAGCTCGCGCGGCTGCAGCAAAAAAGACCCAGGCGCTTTTAGCTGATCTTCCTTTGCAGGAATTACGGCATGTACGCATGCTAAGCCAGGAGCAGCTGGCCGTAAAGCTGAACGTGAAACAGGCGACTGTGTCCAAGCTCGAACGACGGGCGGATATGTATATATCGACGCTACGTAAGGTTATTAAGGCCATGGGCGGCGAGTTGGAGATCAAGGCTAAATTTCCTGACGGAGAAGTGAGTATCAATCAATTCAAGGACACAGATACTCACCGGCAATTGAAAACTTCAGGTTAACGCGGTTTCATCGCTTAAATGACGTTCAGTAGTGGTCACTTATTTAGCCATGTCATCCTTGTCAAGATCAAAGAAGTGACCCTCTATATCTTTTCCCGCGACAAAGCAATCTTGATGCATTCGTAATAAGTCAAAAAATCCGTCTTTGCGAGCGTAGCGAAGCAATCTTGTTGTTTGTATCTGTCTGATAAATCGAGATTGCCGCGTCGCTCCGCTCCTCGCAATGACAACAGTGGGGACTATTTACAAGACCACAATCTTAAAGCTAAGATTGCATCGCTAATTGAAGGTTCGTAGCGATCTCGCAAAGACGGTTTCAAACCGCCGTTACAATGAAATATCTGTTTTCCTTAGTTTTGCTTTGGTGTATACTTGTAGCGAATAGAATGGGATACGGGGATTTTTCAATGCCCATTGCACAACAATAAAAGGAGGACGGCATAAGAGGACGACATTTACAATGAACTACTCAAAAGGTGATGTTGTTCTTCCATTTACGAATCTGTTGAAAAAGGAGTAATAAAATGCATACGGAGATTGTTCACCCATACATAGCCTCGCGGAGCGATATCGGCGCCGGGCGTCCGATAATAGCTGGAACACGAACACGAGTCGCGAATATTGTGACTTATTATAAGCATGGCTTTTCTCCGGAAGAACTTGCACGTGAATTTCCTCATCTGTCGCTTTCCCAGATTCATGACGCTCTGTCCTACTACTACGAACATAGGCAGGATATTGACCATGAAATAGATGAAGAGCTTGAGGAAAACTTGAAGGGCCAGTCGTCTACATGAGGCTCAAGGCATATGTTGACGAAGACGTGCCGTCGTCGTTTGCTTATAACCCACAACAAAAAAGACTTCATTTATCTCCATAACGAATACATGCGCGCTGGAAAAACACATGCTGGCATTGTCGTAGCTGACCAGCTTTCCGTTGGGGTGACGTTACGCCGTTTTATGAAACCCTGGTTTTCCGCGAGGAATGTAGATATGGTTAATAGGCTTGAGTTCTTGAGTAACTGGAAATGAATTTTTCATCGAGCACAGAAGACTTCAGTAAAATCATACGGTTGATGGCGCCCATCCCGTTCTGATCAACTTTTGTAGCAATTTAGCCTGTTTCCGAATACCCTAAAAATACCCCGAACTAACCCAGAATTCTTCTTGTATTCACCCCCGTTGTTCTATATAATTTCACCTGCATTGAGGCATTTGGCTCCATTTGTCGCACAGATCGCAAAGCTTTATTAGGAGGCTCGTGATGGCACTCATCCTGCAAAGCCAGCCAGCCAGCCAGCCAGCCAGCCAAATAACCCGACGCCGTCATTCCCGAGATATTCTATCTGGAATCCAGAATCTTTCAATCGCCAATTTCTATGTAATCGCTGAGCCCATGTGTCCATAAAGGATGCATGGGTTTTTTGTTGTCAAAATTTCCGGAGGGATCATGAATAAGATGATGAGAAGCAACTGGCTGGTTTTGGGTATACTCTATTTTTTCATTATTTCGTCAACGCTTTCGCTGAGCAGCTGTGGTGGTAGTGGTGGGGGCGGAAGTAGCAACGGGCTCCCGACGAATGGTGATACAACTCGCCCTACGGTTAACTCAATTACGCCAACCAATGGAGCTTCAGGGGTTAGTGTTAATACAGCGATTATGGTTACGTTTAGTGAAACAATAGACGCCACAACAATAAATGCTGCCAGCTTTGTTGTCAGTAATGGTATAAGTCATGTTGCGGGTTCAGTTGCATACAGCGGGACATCTGCTGTTTTCACGCCATCAGGTAACCTGAGTTATTCGACAACATATACGGCCACGATAACCACAGGAGTAAAGGATGCCGCCGGGAATGCGATGGCGTGCAATTATGCGTGGACGTTTACCACAGGTACGGTTTCTGACACAACACCTCCGATTGTCAGTTCTGTATCTCCTGTAAATAATGCGACGAGTGTGGCGGTTAATGGTACAATCAGTGCTGTTTTCAGTGAGGCGATGAACGCAACCACGATCACAGCCTCAACATTAATTCTGAAAGATGGAAGTAATAATGCAGTGAGCGGTACGGTTTCGTACGGCGGTACAACTGCGACGTTTACTCCATCGGGTAACCTGAGTTATTCGACAACATATACGGTTACGATAACCACGGGAGTAAAGGATTCCGCCGGGAATGCGATGGTGAGCAATTACGTGTGGACGTTTAGCACAGGCACGGTCTCTGACACAACACCTCCGACTGTCAGCTCTGTATCTCCTGTAAATAATGCGACGAGTGTGGCGGTTAATGGTTCCATCAGCGCTGTTTTCAGTGAGGCGATGAACGCGACCACTATCACAGCTTCAACACTAACTCTGAAAGATGGAAATAATAATGCAGTGAGCGGTACGGTTTCTTACAATGGTACAACTGCGACATTCACACCATCAACAAGCTTAAACTATTCGACAACATATACGGTTACGATAACCACGGGAGTAAAGGATTCCGCCGGGAATGCGATGGTGAGCAATTACGTGTGGACGTTTAGCACAGGCACGGTCTCTGACACAACACCTCCGACTGTCAGCTCTGTATCTCCTGTAAATAATGCGACGAGTGTGGCGGTTAATGGTTCTATCAGCGCTGTTTTCAGTGAGGCGATGAACGCGTCCACGATCACGACAACAACTATGACAGTGAAGGCAGGTGCGACAAGCGTTTCCGGAACGGTCGGTTATTCTGGAACAACAGCTACATTTACGCCATCAGCGAACTTGTCATATAGCACAGTATATACGGTGACGATTACCTCAAGCGTGAAAGACCTGGCAGGGAATGCGCTGTCGAGTAATTACTCGTGGACGTTCACAACAGGTACAGCTGCTGACACGACACCGCCGACGGTAATTTCGGTATCTCCAGTGAATAATGGAACCGTTGCAGTGAATGGTTCCATCAGCGCTGTATTCAGCGAGACGATGAACGCGACCACGATCACATCCTCAACATATATTGTGACGGATAAGAATAATAATATAGTAAACGGTACTTTAAGCTATTCTGGAACGACAGCTACATTCATGCCGTCATCTAACCTATCTTATAATAATTATTATGGTGTAACGATTACCACCGGGGTGAAAGATCTTGCAGGTAATGCGATGGCGAGCAAATATTCGTGGCTGTTCTTCCCAGAGAACGACGTTACTCCGCCTTCCATTCCTACGGGCCTAAATGCCACTGTCGTTTCACCAACCCAGATAAATTTATCCTGGGTCGCTTCAACGGATAATGCAGGTGCTCCTAGATACGAAATTAGTGCAGGCAGATATGGTGCCCTGATCAAACAGCTATCGGGTACGACAATATCGCTCGTAGATCTCACCCCCTCAACAAAATATTGCTATGCAATAAAGGCTTATGACGCGGCATCGAATTTTTCGGACTACAGCACAGAAGTTTGTGCAACGACTCCTCATATTAAGTGCCCCGACACCGGCCAAACGATTTGCCATGATTCATTAGGGAATTGGGTCAACTGCACAGGTACGGGCGAAGATGGTGCGTACACTATCAACGCACCATCCTACACCGACAATGGTAATGGCATAATCATGGACAACATCACCGGTCTTATGTGGCAGAGTCAGGGTGATGGCACAGTTAGAACCTGGGGCCAAGCCAATGCCTACTGTAGCGGTTTGGCATTGGGCGGTTATACTGGATGGAGACTTCCAACAGATTTCGAATTAATGACCATTGTAAACTATGGAGCATATTTCCCTGCTATCAATAGAACATTTTTCCCAATTGTATCGGATTCGCTATATTGGTCGTCAACTACGTGCGCCGTAGATTCTGCATATGCTTGGTATGTCGACTTTTTTAGTGGCCAAATAATCACCTACACCGCTACCGCTGACAAACTATACAGTTCCTACAATGTCATGTGTGTAAAAGGAAATCAGTTTGCGTCTGTCTTGGTTGACAACGGCAACGGCACTATAACGGACTCAACTATATCTCTTATGTGGCAGAAACAGGATGATGGGACAACTAAATCATGGGATCAGGCGCTTTCTTACTGTGAAGGTTTGTCTCTTGCCGGTTTCACTGATTGGCGGCTACCGAATGTTAAGGAACTGCGTTCTATTATAGATACCACAACATATTCGCCTGCCATTAACCAGACATATTTCCCGAATACTAAAAATGATTACTATTGGTCCTCCTCGGACCCACTGTACGGTCTTAACTACAGCAAAACGGAAACATGGTCCGTTAGGTTCGACGTGGGCTATCCAGACTACATTATCAGCAAGACGGCCAACCATTATGTTCGTTGTACGCGAGGAGGGCAGTAAACCTATTAGAAACGATATGTTTTTTGTTTCACGGTCACGCAAATAAAAAGTAAGGACACCTGAGTGTCAGGCTTAGGAAATAAGGTATTGGTTCCTATCATGCAAACTGATTAAGTTTAGCTTCCATACCCCCTCTCGGAATAATCGGGTCAGACATGAAAATTACCATTTTGTCACAGCCAGTTTGTAGATTTGCTGTATTGAGTTATTTAGAGGGCATCTTGAATATTGTTGTCGGAGGCGATGAAAAGGAGCAGAGCTTTTTTGCGGAGGCTACCGAAAAGCTTTCATAGTCTTTATGCAGTCCGCCGCATTGAGGACTCTGAACGGTAGGTTATCGTGTTGCCGGAGAAAATGTCGGTTTTCCGTTACCAACGCATCAGCACCCGTCCACTCAACATATGCGGCGATGAACGCGTCAGCAGGCTTGAGGCCGTCTGCTTCGTACTTTGAGCCCAATTCAAACGGGACGACGAAATCCTCGTCAATGGCAGTAAGGCTTATAATGTACTCGATAAATTCTCTGAATTCTTCCGGGGTCAGGTGGCGTCCGACTTCTTCGATGATGAGACGGGGGATACGGATGGTATGCGTAGGTGCCTCGGTTATAGTATCCAGAAGCGCTTCACTGGAGGGCTTTCTGGCAAATCCGAAACCGAAGATAAATTCGTTGGAGTCAAGTACGAGCAGCAAATTTTTTATCCCAAAGTTCTTCCCTGGTCTTGCGCAGTGTCTCTAAGACCTTTTCTTCTTTCACTTCAGTCAAGGGATGCTTTCGTTTGGACACAAGCTCGCGTAGTTTTGCAAGATGTCGTTTGGCTTTTTTGAGGTTCTGTTTCATAGCGTCACCTTTTAATACTATAACATATCGGCTTGAAGTGGGTCAATGTGAAAAAAGTGATAAAAAAACAAAGTCGCATTTTGCGTGTTGTTTCAATTGACTGAAACCATCCGTTATTCACCAACTCTATTTCTTCTTTGCCAATCTCACGCCAAAGAATCCATCCATGGACGGCTCATTCGGAAACGTGTGGAAATACCCCGCTTCGTTCACAAATCGGGCTGCTTCTGAAGGAAGGAACGGCCGGGGGTCTTCTATTGCGAAACGGACTCCCTGACGATCGAGGAACGCTTTGATCACTTCTTCATTCTCTTCAGGTTCGGTTGTGCAGGTGGCGTAGACCAGGATCCCGCCCGGCTTCAATAGGTCGGCACAATTTTCCAGGATTTTTGACTGGAGCGCCTGCCGCTCCCTGATCGTATGCTCCTGCTTGTTCCATCTTCCGTCCGGATGCCGTCGAAGAACACCAAGGCCGGAACAAGGCGCATCAATGAGAATGCGATCAAAGACCTCACCCCGGTAGGCAGCAGCGTCTCCGGTAACAGATATGATGCAGGTGATGCCGAGGCGAGCGCTGTTTTCGCTGATCTTCCTGACCCGTGCAGGATCGCTTTCGAGCGCGACAAGCTTGCCTTGATCTTTCATAAGTTCCGCGATGTGGGTCGCTTTCCCGCCTGGTGCGGCGCAGGCGTCAAGCACGGTTTCCCCGGGTTGTGGAGCAAGAAGCAGGCTGACGAGCTGGGCTGCCTGGTCCTGGACCATGAACCAGCCGTCCCGGTACGAGGTGAGCGATGTGATCACAGCACCGGAGGTGATCTCGAGTCCGACGGGTGAATAGGCTGTCTCAATAGCAATGACGCCTTCTGTTGCAAGGGACTCTTTGAGCTTGTCCCGTGTTGTTTTGAGCGTATTTGTTCTGATGATGAGCGGCGCCGGCCGGTTGTTCTCGCGGAGAAGTGTTTCAGCTATGTCCGGGTTAAACCGCGTTACCCAGCGCCGTACCAGCCACGCGGGGTGGGAGTAGAGGACGGATAATTGTTTGACCCGGTCCACGGGATCAGGCCAGATCACGGTTGCCCGCTTCCGGTCAAGGTTCCTGAGAAGTCCGTTCACATAGCGGTCTTTCTTTCCATGGGTTTTGGCAAGCTCTGTCGAGGTGTTCACCGCAGCGCTCACCGGGACCCGGTCGAGAAACAGCATCTGATACGCGCCGAGGCGAAGAATGTTCCTGGTCCAGATATCGGTCTTTGCCACGGGCTGGGCGGAAAAACAATCGAGCACCCAGTCCAGCCGCGTCCTGTTCCTGAGGATGCCGTAAACGATTTCAAGGATGAAGGCATTGTCCCGCGTGTCAAAGTCCTTGCGCGACTGGTCAAGAAGACTGTCGGCGAAGGTGCCTTCTTCAGTATGTTTGAGGATCTCAAGCGCCTTTTCCCGGGGATTAGCCCTCTGCGCCATGGGGTTCTCTATTGCCGTTTGCGAGAAATTCGAGCGCTTCGGCAACTTTATCTATGTCAACGCTGGTGTTGAAACAGGGTCCAAAGGGCCGGTCGTTCAAAATGCCGATCACCGGCAGGGGGTAGGCGTCCTGTATGCCGCTGGTGAGGTCACGCTCGCAGGCAACCGCGATAATAACCTGGGGTTTTGCCTCGGCCACGCGTCTGCGGGCCAGCGTTCCGCCCGTGGCAACCGAGAGATGCACGTTGTGTTTTTTGGCGAGTACGACGAGGTCTTTGATCCGGCACTTGCCGCAGGCCTGGCACTTGTACGCGTCACTCGTGATCTTGATGGCGCAGTCGTTGAACTGGAGGCAGTGCGGCATAAGGAGCAGAATGCGCGTCGGCTTGATGTCGCGGCACTTTGCGCGGACAAGGAGGTTGTTCACCTCCACGAACGACTGCTGGACCTTTTCCTTGGACATGCCCAGAAGTTTGCCCACGACGATCATTATGGGGAAGAGCACCTCGATCACGATGCCGCGGAGCCGCGCCGCGAAGAAGATCTCCCTGCCGCGGATGAGCGTTAGGATCAGAAGCCCCACGCCGAGCGATAGAACTCCGAGCGCTCCGCCCATGGTGTAGCACACGAGCTTGGGCGCAAGCGGATGGATGTTCTTGAGCCCGATGTAGGGGATCAGATACAGCCCCACCGTGATCGCCGCGATCAGGAACACGGTAAAGACGATGAGGCCGATGAAGATTCTTTTTTTAGGTTCAGACATTATTTGAATTCAGTAGGGTGTTGGGAGTTGGAAGTTCGTAGTAACAGCTTGACCCATGACTCCCTACCCTAACTCCTTACTCCGGACGCCTTTCAAACTTTTTCCCAGCAACACCCCGGTGTCCGCGCAGAAAATCCTCCGCAGCCATGGGTTTTTTCCCCTCAGGCTGGATGCTTTTGATACGAAGCAGACCGCTGCCGGTCCCGATTTCAAGTGTATGTTTATCCTTCTCATACAAAACGCCGGGTTCTCCTGTTCCGCTTACGGGTTCGGAGCTTATGATCTTGACCGTTTTTCCCTCCAGGAACGAGTACGCTCCCGGCCAGGGAGAGAAACCGCGAACGCGGTTATGAATATCGGTGGCGGACCGCGTCCAGTCAACAAGACCGTCTTCTTTTTTGAGGAGCGGCGCCATGGTCGCTTTCGATGCGTCCTGCGGCCGGGCCATAAGTTCTCCGGATGCGATCAACGGTAAAGCCCGGGCGATGAGCTCAGCGCCCAGCAACGAGAGCTTCTCCGTGAGCGAGCCGGTCGTGTCCCCGGGTTCGATGGGCAGGCGTTCCTGCAGCAGGATGTCGCCGGTATCCATGCCCTCGTCCATCCGCATGATCGTGATGCCGGTCTCCCGATCATTGTTGATGATTGCCCAGTTGATCGGCGCGGCGCCGCGGTACGCGGGAAGGAGCGAGGCATGTATATTGATGCAGCCATATCGGGGGAGCGTTAGAATGTCTTTCGGGAGAATCTGTCCGTAGGCGGCGACGACGATGGCGTCGGGCTTGAGCGCCCGAAGCTGGTCAACGACAGCCGGCTCGCGCACGCGCTTCGGCTGAAGGACCGGCAATCCCAGCTCGCGCGCCGCGATCTTGACCGCAGGCTCGGCCAGAGTGCGGCCTCTTCCCGCGGGCTTGTCAATTCGCGACACCACGGCGATGAGCTCATGTCCGGCGTTTATCAGGGAGCGCAGCTGCTGTACGGCAAAGGGCGGTGTGCCCATGAAGATAATTTTCATAAATAAAATACCGGACCACAAAACGGCAAGAAGATTTCTCGCAACCAACAGCAAAGCAAAACCAAAAAGCGTCTCTCGCAACCAACTGTAGGCGCTTTTAGGCGAGACGCAAAGGACGAAAGGACGCAAAGAAAATCTTAAATCCGGTTTTTAAAAACCAAAGATTCGACCTTTCTTGGCGGGCTTGGCGAGCTATGCGAGAATATTTTTTGCCATTCTGAGAAGCTTTTGATTCTTTAGTTACTAATGATGTGCCTCTCTTTGCGGACTTGGCGTCTCGCCTAAAAGCGCCTACAGTTGGTTGCGAGAGACGCTTTTCGCTTTTGACCTTTTCTTACCGGGCTGTCCGGATTAGGATTAGTATGAGTTGTGTTTTGTAGGTCTGAAATATGCCGGATCGGCTATGTCTTTTCCGCCAGGGTCTTTTTGAAGCGGCGCTTGAAGATGCTTTTTTTCAGCATGCTCATTCTGTCCACGAACAGCACGCCATTCAGGTGATCTATCTCATGCTGGAGGGCCTTCGCCATGAGGCCTTCAGCCTCGATCTCAAATGCTTTGCCGTTCCGGTCCTGTGCCCGGACCTTGACACGGGCAGCCCGGGTGATCGTTTCCGCATAATCCGGAATGCTGAGGCAGCCTTCCTCCTCAGTGACCGAACCCTCCTGGGAGAGGACTTCCGGATTGATGATGACGATAAGCGGGTGGCGCTTCTTCTCATTCTCCTGTGCGCTCAGATCGATAACCGCCAGCTGGATCGGAACGCCGATCTGATTGGCTGCCAGGCCGACCCCGGGGGCGGCGTGCATGGTTTCCACCATGTCTTCGATGAGCGCATTCAGTGAGGAATCGATTTTTTCCACGCGCGTTGTCTTGACCCGGAGCACAGGGTCGGGATAGGTCCGTATCTCACGAATAGCCATGGGTACCATATTTAACACGATTTATTTTTAAAATCAAGGCATAAGATATAACGAGAGTGTTGACACCCTGCTGAACTTTATGGTATTTTACCCGAATGGCGGTCGATAAAAATACAGTCACCAAAGATGCGGCGAAATTCGCTGCCAAGGGTCAATTCGACAAGGCCATTGCCGAGTGGAAAAAACTCGTTAAAGAAAACCCCGACGATGCCAGTATTTATAATACCATCGGCGACCTGTGCCTCAAGAAAGACGCCAAGGCGGACGCGGTTGATGCCTATAAGACCGCGGCCGATCTCCTTGCGTCTGACGGCTTTTCCTCCAAAGCAACAGCGCTCTACAAAAAGATCCTCAACATCGACCCCAAAAAAATAGAAGTCCACCTCGCCCTCGCCGACCTGAACGCGGAAAAAGGCCTGACCGGCAACGCCCTTGAGAGCTACAAGGTCGTTGTCGATCATTATATTCTGAACAACCAGATGACCGAGGCGCTCGGCATCTACCAGAAGATGGCGGACCTGAACCCTTCGAACATCGCCTTCCGGCTCAAGCTTGCCGACATGTATGCAAAAGCAAGCATGAAGCAGGAGGCGACCAAGACGTACCTCGAAGCCGCAGACGTGCAAATTGAAAAGGGCGCCAACCAGGAAGCCCGCCAGATCTTCGAAAAGATCCTCGCTATCGACCCGGGCAACAAACAGGTTTATTACAAAGCCGGCATTGTTTATTATAAAGAAGGCAAGTTTGTTGAGGCCTGCAAGGCGTTCAAGCCCGCGATGGAGGCCGACCCGTCGAACCAGGAGCTTCTTGAAACGTATCTCGATGCGTTGTCGAAGGCAGGAAGGTCCGCGGAAGCGGAGGACATTTACAAGAAGCTGCTGTCCCAGGACCCGGGCAGGATCGATCTACGCGAGAAGCTTTTCCAGATTTATTTTACGAAAAAAGATTTCAGCAAAGCTCTCCAGGAAGCCTCGTTCATCGTTGACGTCCGGCTGCAAAATAATGAAGCCGAGGCTGCCGAGCTGTTTCTCAAGGAGCTGGTGGCCGCAGCGCCGAAATTCGCCGCCGCACGACTCAAGTTGGCGGAGCTGTACGTAACCCTGGAACTTCCCTCCGAGGCAGGCAAGGAGTTTATTAAAGCCGCGGATATTCATATCGCCGAAGGCAAACCGGAAGACGCAAAGGAAGTCCTCACCCGCGCACTCGACATCTCCCCTGATCTGCCCGAGGCTGTCCAACGGCTCGCAAACCTTGCTCCACCTTCCGCTCCGGAGCCCGAAGCCGCGATTCCCATGCCGGAGCCTGTTCCGGAGCCTGGTATTGAGGAGCCGATTGTTCCGGCGCAGGTCGTTCCTGAACCCGCACCAGTGGTCGTCGAGGCCGCTCCTGTTATTGCAGCTGTTGTTGCGCCCCCCGAGCCGGCGCCTGTTGCCGAAGTCGCGCCACCGCCTGTTGAGGTCCCCTCCCCTGAACCTGTTGCCGCGGCGCAGCCGACGGAAGAGGACCTCGTCATTGCCAAAGAATTCACGGAAATCGATGTGCTCATCAAATACGGCCTGACACCCAAGGCGATGGAGCATCTCGAGGGCATGGCGAAGAAGCATCCTGACAACCCCCAGGTTCGCATACGACTGCGCAACCTTTATGGGGACATCGGCAATATGGGCAAGGCGGCCGCGCACGCTATCGTTCTTGCCGATATTTATACCAAACTCGGTCAGCCGGACAAGGGAGAGACCGAACTCCGGTCGGCGCTGGAGATGGACCCGAACAATAAGGAGATCCGCGCCCTTCTCGGGATGACGGTCCAGGAAGAACCGGCTGCCCCCGCCGTTGCTGAGATCCCTGTTGTCGAGGAAGCGGCTGTTTTCAAACCCTCTTCGCTTGAACCTGTTAGGGAAGAGGCGGCGCCACCTCCGCACGAAATGCCTTCCCTGGAAATGCCATCCGGGATTGAACTGGCCCCTGCGCAGGAAGAGATCCCGGCAACCGGGCCTGATCTCAACGGGGAGATCCAATTCGACGGCCTCGACACAACGCTGCCCTCCCTGAAAGAAGCTGTACCGGAACAACCTGTTGCAGCAGCACCGGTAGAAGCTGAAAAACCGACGGCCCCGCCTGTTCGCGAGAAACAGCCTGCAGAAATCAAGCAGCCGACGCCGCGTCAGGAAGCACCGCCGCAACCGCCTGTCGAGCAGATCGATCTTGGCGAGGTATGGGCGGAAGCGGAGTTCTATTTTCAGCAGGGGCTGTTTGATGAGGCGAGAAAGCACTACGATAAGATCCTCGAACATACGCCCACCGATGAGCGGGTGCTCGCGAGGATCCATGAGATTTCGCGCGAGCAGGAGGACACCCAGGAATTTTCAAAACTTGCCGAGGCTGTTGAAGGGCTTGAGGGCATGGTACCCGCGGAGATGGGCGGCGCCGATGTGGCGATGAGCACGTCGGTATCGGATGACGAAGCCGTGCGCATGCTGATGGAAGAGATCCAGAGCCTTAAACAAAAGCCGCCCGTACCGCCGCCGCCACCGGTTGCCGAGCCTGTTGCTCCTCCTGCACGAAAGAAGACACCGCCAAAAGCGCCGCCACCAGCGGTCGAGCCGAGCGCGCCCCCCGCTGCCCGGAAAGCGCCGTTGTCCGCGGCTGAGCCGAGTGCGCCGCCTCCAGTTCAGAAGGCTCCGTTGAAAGCACCGGCGCCGCCGGTTGCTCCTGAGCCTGTTCGGGCGGTCAAACCGCCTGTTCCGGTTGCGCGCCCCTCGGATGATGAGGACTTTTTCGATCTCGGGGCGGAGCTTCGCGACGACGAGGAGCAGATCGCTGCCCCAAAAAAAGAAGCCGCTTCAGACGATTTCTTCGATCTTGCCGCAGAACTCCGGGACGATCTGGGCAGCATTTCCGTTCCCGGGCACAGCGGGGTCACCGCCGAGGAGCAGAGCCTCGACGACATCTTTGAGGACTTCAAAAAAGGCGTGAAACAGCAGGAGGTCAAACAGGACCTCGATACACATTATAATCTCGGTGTTGCATACAAAGAGCTGGGTCTGCTGGATGATGCCATTGCCGAGTTCATTGTCACTCCCGAGGGAGAACCGAAGTTCATTCAAAGCCGGCATATGCTGGGGCTCTGTTACATGGAGACGGACGAGTATCATAAGGCGATCGCGGAGATCCGGAACGCCTTGAACTACTCCGAAAGCCTGGGCGGAGACAAGGAAGAACGCATCGGTATGCACTACGATCTTGGTCTTGCCTACCAGGGAGCCGGCAATGTTGCCGAGGCGCTTAAGGAATTTCAGCACGTTCATGATCAGGATCCGGAATACCGGGACACGGTCGCAAAGCTGAAGGAACTCAGGAAGGGCGGTTTCATTTCCCTGGATCAGTTGAAGGATGACATTGAAAAAGAGATTTCATCCAAGTTCCTTGAAGAAGGGGAGCGGATCGAGAGGGAAGAAAAAACACGCAAGAATGAGAAAGTCAGGAAATGAACCTGCCTAATAATTAGGCTGCTGATTAAACATAAGGCAGCACCACCTTTCCTAATAATAATTAACATTCTGAAATAATAGATATTATGCCTTAGCATTGAAATTGCTAATAATATGCGCAGGAGACTTGACTATGAAAAAGATAGAAGCTGTCATAAAACCTTTTAAGCTTGATGAGGTAAAGGACGCTTTAAATGCCATCGGTGTGCAGGGTATTACCGTGACCGAGGTCAAAGGTTTCGGACGGCAAAAAGGACATACCGAGCTGTATCGCGGAGCCGAATATGTTGTGGATTTTCTTCCCAAGGTAAAGATAGAGATCATCGCCGCAGACAGCCTGGTTCCAAAGATCATTGAGACCATCGAGACGGCTGCAAAGACCGGCCGTATTGGAGATGGAAAAATATTCGTTACGCCTGTGGAAGATGTGATCCGCATCCGAACGGGCGAACGGGGAGAACCGGCGATATAACAAGATACCCGATGCAGGATGCAGGAAGTGCTATCCTGTTATCATGAATCGTGTATCATGGATCATGCATCATTTAAAAAACAGGAGGAACCAATGACACCAAAAGACGTACTGAAGCTTGCAAAAGAGAACAAGGCGTTGATGGTGGACTTCAAGTTCATGGACTTTCCAGGATTGTGGCAGCACTTTTCCGTGCCTGTGGACGAATTGACCGAAGGCATTTTTGAAGAAGGACTCGGGTTCGACGGATCGAGCATCCGCGGCTGGCAGTCCATCCACACCAGCGATATGCTGGTCGTTCCTGACCCGGAAACCGCGGTGATGGACCCCTTCACCCAGTATGCCACCCTCTCGCTGATCTGCAACATTGTTGACCCGATCACCAAAGAGCGCTATTCCCGCGATCCTCGCTTCATCGCCCAGAAGTCGGAAGCATATCTCAAGTCAACGGGCATCGGCGACACCTGCTTTTTCGGCCCCGAGCCGGAATTCTTCATCTTCGACGATGTGCGCTTCGACCAGAACTCCCATGAAGGCTACTATCATATCGACAGTTCGGAAGGCGTCTGGAATACCGGCCGCGTTGAGAACCCGAATTTGGGTTACAAACCGCGCCATAAGGAAGGCTACTTCCCGGTTCCCCCGATCGATTCCCAGGAAGATATCCGCTCCGAGATGTGCATGGAGATGCAGAAGGTCGGCATCTATGTTGAGCGTCAGCATCATGAAGTGGCCACCGCGGGCCAGGCCGAGATCGACATCCGGTTCAATCCGCTTGTCAAGTGCGCTGACCAGGTCATGTACTTCAAGTACATCATCAAGAACGTGGCCAAGCGCCACAACAAGACCGTGACCTTCATGCCCAAACCGCTCTTTGGCGACAACGGTTCGGGTATGCATTGCCACCAATCCATCTGGAAGAACGGCAAACCTCTGTTCCACGGCGATCAGTATGCCGGCATGTCCCAGATGGCGCTGTGGTACATCGGCGGCATCCTGAAGCATGCAAAGGTCATCGCCGCTTTCACGAACCCAACGATGAATTCCTACAAGCGACTGACCCCGGGCTTCGAAGCGCCGGTGAACCTGGCGTATTCGAGCCGGAACCGCTCGGCCTCGATCCGCATCCCCATGTACAGCGCGAACCCGAAAGCCAAGCGCGTTGAGGTCCGTTTCCCGGATCCTTCCTGCAACCCGTATCTCGCATTCGCCGCCATGCTGATGGCGGGCCTCGACGGCATCGAGAACAAGATAGATCCTGGCCAGCCGCTCGACAAGGACATCTACGATATGGCGCCGGAAGAGCTGGCTAGCGTACCGTCCATGCCGGGCTCGCTCGAAGAGGCGCTGAACAACCTCGAAGCGGACCACAGCTTCCTCTTGAAGGGCGATGTGTTCACCAAGGACGCCATCGAGATGTGGATCCATTACAAGCGGACCAAGGAAGTGGACGCGCTCCGTCTCCGGCCGCATCCCTATGAATTTTTCCTGTACTACGACATCTAGTCTTCACACACCTGACCAGGTGGGCATCACTGACCGGGGCTCTCGCGAGAGAGCTCCGTTTTTTTTTGCTGGAGAACATCCCGGGAACGTGATGTCGCGATCGTGTCGTTGGCGTTTTTTCTGCACCGCCCTTCACAGGGCGAGCGCATGTATGCAGGCATTTACCGTGCGTCACTTCTTTTTGCATAGCAGCTCCTCGCCTGAAACTACCAGGCGAGGCCTGCCCGGCTGGTTGGCTTTTCTTTATGGCTGCGGTGTTCGGCATAACGCGCGCTTACCCAGTTCAGTGGATGCAGGGGTCGGGGGAAAGGCACAAGCGTAAGGCGCTGTTGTTTCACCACCCTCCGTACGTCCCCGGAGGGGCCTATGAAATTTTTGTACCATGCATCAAAGCCAGGGACGCGTCCCGAAGGGGATGTACCTGCAGATACACCCCCCACAAGACCCAGAAAAGCCAAAAAAAGGAGCCCTGGTTTCAGGCTCCTTTTTTGTTTTCGCATCTGTTTGTCGCAGGGTGTTAGAGTTTGAACAGCATTTCCGCATAGGTCGGCAGCGGCCAGTGGTCCGCGGAAATGATCTTTTCCAGCGCATCGCCGTCCGCTCTCAATGCGAGCATCTGGCTGAACACGTTTTTCCTGAAAGCGGCGGCCTGCTCGGCAACGTCAGAGATCTTCACTGTAGCATCAAGGGTCTTCTCAAGCGCATTTACGTTCTTGTTCATCGAGGACAGTTTGTTGGAGATATTTTCCAGCAGCTCTTTCTGGGCTGACACATCGATCTTATCGGATACGGCGGCAACAGCAGAAATTGACTGGGCGACTTCCGCTGCAAAGGAACTTGCTGCAGGCATGATGCTGTGCTTGGCCATGTCGATCATGGTCAGGGCTTCTATATTGAGCGTCTTGTTATACTGCTCGACCATGATGTCGTAGCGGGAATGCAATTCCTTCTTAGTGAAGACCTTGTGGGTAACGAACAGCTCTTCCGATTGCTTGGTCACCAGCTCCTTGAGCGCTTCAGGAGTGTTCGGGATATTCTTCAAGCCGCGCTTCCCGGCTTCCTTGACCCACGCATCTGCATAGTTATTGCCGTTGAAGATGATGCGTTTATGCTTTTTGGCGGTCTCCTGGAGCAGCTTCTGCAGATCACCGGAGAAGTCCTGCGACTTTTCCAGCTTGTCTGCGAATTTCTTGAGTGCATCTGCAATAATGGTGTTGATCACAACATTCGGGCCCGATATGGAGAAGGAGGAGCCGACCATGCGGAACTCGAACTTGTTGCCGGTAAAGGCAAAGGGAGAGGTCCTGTTCCGGTCGGTCGTGTCCTTCGGCAGTGCGGGGAGCGTCGTCACCCCGATCTGCATGTCTCCGCTCTTTGTCGACGATGTTGCCACGCCTTTTTCGATCTGCTCGACGATGTCGGCAAGCTGGTCGCCAAGGAATATGGAGATGATGGCCGGAGGCGCTTCGTTCGCGCCAAGACGGTGGTCGTTGCCCGCATTCGCACAGGACGCACGCAGAAGACCGGCATGCTCATCAACAGCATTGATGACGGCCATCAGGAAGGTCAAAAACTGCATATTATCGTGCGGGGTGTGGCCCGGCTCAAGCAGATTCTGGCCGTCATTGGAGCTCATGGACCAGTTGTTGTGCTTGCCCGAGCCGTTTACGCCGGCAAAGGGCTTTTCATGGAGCAGACAGATCATGTTGTGCCTGATCGCGATGCGCTTCAGCACATCCATGACCAACTGATTGTGATCGGTCGCGATGTTGGTCGTTTCGAAGATCGGGGCGAGCTCGAACTGTCCGGGCGCAACCTCGTTGTGCTGGGTCTTGGCAGTAACGCCAAGCTTCCAGAGCTCGGTGTTGACCTCCTTCATATAGGAGATAACTCTTTCCTTGATGCTGCCGAAATAGTGATCTTCCATTTCCTGTCCCTTGGGGGGCATGGCGCCGAACAGCGTCCTGCCTGCCAGCAACAGGTCGAGCCTATCGAGGAAATATGACTTATCGATCAGGAAATATTCCTGCTCAGGGCCAACGGTTGACGTTACCCGGGTCGCATTCGTGTTTCCGAAGAGTCTGAGTATCCGCATCGCCTGGGTCGAAAGGGCCTCCATGGAGCGAAGCAGCGGGGTCTTCTTGTCCAGGGCCTCGCCGGTATAGGAACAGAAAGCAGTAGGGATGCAGAGGGTAATGACATCCGCTTCTTCCCTGAGGAATGCGGGAGAAGTGCAGTCCCAGGCAGTATATCCCCTTGCTTCGAAAGTGGACCTCAAACCGCCGCTCGGGAAAGAGGAAGCGTCCGGTTCGCCTTTGATCAGCTCCTTGCCTGAAAATTCCATCAAAATGCCTTTGTCGGTCGGTGTGATGAACGAATCATGCTTTTCTGCTGTGATTCCGGTCATCGGCTGGAACCAATGGGTGAAATGTGTTGCGCCTCTTTCAACAGCCCAATCTTTCATGGCGGTAGCAACCACATCGGCAATGGATGGGTCCAGCGGTAAACCTTCATCAATGGTCTTTTTCAGATTTTTGTAAATCGCCTTTGGCAGTTTCTCTCTCATTACATCTTGATTGAATACATTCTTACCGAATAGTTCCATATGTTCTCGCTCCTTGTCTTGTGAAATTTAGGATTTATACAGCTCTTGAGCTGCAATTAGACTTAGCAGATTTAGAGCATCAAAGCAAATACCGCCATATAAAAAGCAAGATGTGTGCCCATTTTTTGAATAAGCAGTGTGCTAGCCATAGATAAAGTTAACTGATTGTAAAGTTTGTAGTTTATGCTAAAAGCAGGTCTAGTTCAGCTGACATTGAGTGGAAAAAGTCATATTTATAGATTAAGAAGTGACAATAAAATAGGCATGTGCTTAAATAATAATCAAAGGTCCCCCCCCCGAGAGATCCCTCAAAGAAGTACTCAACAACCTCGAAGCGGACCACAGCTTCCTCTTGAAGGGCGATGTGTTCACCAAGGACGCCATCGAGATGTGAATCCACTACAAGCGGACAAAGGAAGTGGACGCGCTCCGTCTCCGTCCGCATCCGTATGAATTTTTCCTATACTACGACATCTAAACACGCATACCCATAACCAGGTGATCGCACATCCGGGACCTTCGCAGGAGGGTTCCGGTTTTTTGTTGCTGCGCGACCTCTTTACCCCTCCGGGTGAAAACGTCAGGCTATCACCTGTTATGTTGCCGGTAGCAAACAAGAGTCCTTGTGATTTCAGCTCAATTGTCTTGCCATTCAAATCTCGTTATAGTATTCTCTTCCTCATAACACATAACAAAGACCGCCTGATAGCGAATGAGGATGCACGATGCCGATAAATTCGGACAAGCCGCATTTATGGAAAGCCGATGTTGCCGATTCAATCGATTTCTATAATGACTGGTTTCTCCGCTTCGCCCCTGCCGCCTTTCGCAAGCAACACGTAATCCGCACAACCGACCCTCTTCTTCGTGATCTGGAAAAGAACCAGCTTACCGCGCTCACGCGATGGCTTCGTGGACAAGGATACATTGAAAGGGCATCGGACGAAGCCAGTTGCCTTGATAAAATCCCACCCGGTATGTTTACCATTTTGCCCACCCTCTCCCCTGGAAAGAGACGCAACCCCACGACCGCTTGTTTCGTTAAACCTCTCCGCATCAGCAAGCCATATCAACCTTTGGTGATTGAAGTAAGCCTTCTGGAAGTGCGACAACTCTCAACAGGTGGCATAAGAATGAAACGCAGAGGTTTGCGCAGCTCAAGGAGTGTCATGGGGAAGATGTTAAATTAGTCTTGCTTCTGTGCGGTCACTTCGATCCTTTTTATTTCGGGTATCAGGCAGCGGAAGGCATCGACTGGATATGGGCGCACCGCCTGGATGATTTGAGGGAGTTGCTTCGCTGCGGTAATAAACAAGCCGCATGATAATGTCACCGAACGTTAAATTTTATTTAAATGTGCAGCTAAGAGCGCCAATGTAAACAATTGATGCAGATTTACCACACCTCATCGTTTCAGACGAGGGAGAGGGCATTGTTTTTGCTAGGCTAGTAGAGAACGGAAATCCGTTTTTTATGACTTAGCTGCGGCTAGTCAATTACTGGTTAGCCAAATGGAGAAATTACATGCAATTGCCGCCACAAAGCGAGTTGGTTACTTCCTCTGAGGAGGCCGTCAGGCGTCTTATTGCCAGTCTCCTATCTATCAAGGAAAGGGGCCTAAACCTTTCTGAAGAACGAAATACGAAGGAGTTCGCAGACGAACTTGGTCGGCTTGCCTCATTTCTCAAGCTACACCACGCACTCTTGCCGCCGACGGGGTGGGAGAAGGTCTATGTGCCAGCATACAATCGATTGGTAGGTGCAATTCAAACGCACTTCTCGCCGAGTCAGTCTCCCGATACTCTACAAGAGGTATATGTGTCTACAGAAGTGTTTCTTGGTGCGATTGATAAAACGTTGGCGTTGCTCGCTGAGCGCGAAACGAGGAAAGATATGACAAACCATTCGACCATAATCTATGGGAATGTCGGCTTTATTAATCACGGTCAAGTGAGGGCTAATACTATTACAGGCATTGCGACGCACCTCAGAGTAATTGAAGACAAGATGTTTTCGAGTGCAGTAGCAGAACTTGTGAAGGCAGTGTCTGAATCTGCTGCAATTACAGCAAACGCCCGGGATGAAATTCTCGAGCAGATAGAGGATTTAGTAGACCAGGCCGCTCTCCCTAAAGACAAGCGCAAAGCAGGACGTGTGAAGGCGACCCTTGAAGCCATGGCCATGGCTCTTAGTGCTAGCGGTGGTCTTGCTGAGACGTGGGCCACTTGGGGTCCAGCTATCAGGAGTATGTTCGGCTAACCAGGCGTTGCAGTCGATGGATCAAGCTTGCAAGAGGGCTGTCGTTCAATAGGTAGAAGCGAAGGGAGGTTCCAAGGCGACCGCAAGCGCGCTCGCGGCGAAACGCTACGTTAACTTTCAAGGAGAGTTTTATTGTGTGGAAATTTTCCGGAAGCATTCATTACACATGCAGCCAATGTGGTGATAGCGCAGATATTCCAATTGATGACTTCAGTATTGAGTGCATCGGAAGTTCTGAACGGCAGATGGGGGCCGAAAGCATCTATGAAATTTCTTACGAATTTGACTGCCCTAAATGTGCTCGCGCGATTTTGTTGAAGTTTGACGCATCCGAATATCCGGTCGAGTGCCTCAACTTCGTCACAAACAATTCAGCAGGTGCGCAAACCATCGGCGAACCTGAGTTTGAATACTTACGTGAAATCTATAGCGCCGATGATTGGCTTCAACTCTACGAATCAATCCCCGAGTTAATTTCCGCACTAAAAGGCAGCCCTTATCTACTTCGGGAACTTACCGCCAGAGAGTTTGAAGAGGTGGTTGCGGAAGTGTTTAGGGCAAAAGGGTTCGAAGTTGATTTGACGAAAAAAACTCGCGATGGAGGGAAAGACATTATTGCCATCCATACCGATGGGCTTGGGATTCAGAGTAAGTATTTCATCGAATGCAAGCACTACGCAGAAGACAACAAGATTGGCGTCGGCATAGTCCGTGCGTTGCATGGGGTGAAGAACGCAAAGGACGGGCCAAACAAAACTATTCTGGCGACCACATCGACCTTTACAGCTGAAGCCAAGAAATTTGTCGAAAACGAAATTGCCAGCAAGTGGGATATAACGCTTGCTGACTACGATGATATCGTGAAATGGCTAAACGACTACCAAGAAAGCCAACCCAGCGTGCCAGGGGATACTTCGCGTTAGGGCTGTGCAGCACCCCATGAACTCAAACATTGGCTTGAGGTTATTTGATAAAGCGCTATGGACAGCTTGTCGATGGGTGACATTTGAGCACACTTAAAAGAACAAAAAGGACAACCCCTGCGCGTTCACAGTGGCGGTCTAAAGGCGGCGCATGTGACAGATGAAAGAAAATTAGCTGCTATCCTCTTCTTGGCCGCTGAGCCCACAGACGCATCACGATTGCGCTTAGGCGAAGAGTTTCGTGAAATTGACGGTAAACTCAGGCAAGCACGATTTCGTGAATTCTTCAAGTTGCAACTACCACAATTAGCGCTTCGCCCTGAAGACATTAGCCAGGCATTATTAGATCTTCATCCCAAGATTGTTCATTTCTCAGGCCACGGCACATCTAGCGGCGCCTTATGCTTCGAGAATCAGACAGGGAAAGCTCAGCTTGTTCAGCCTGAGGCACTTGCTGCATTATTTGAACAGTTTTCTAGTCATGTTAATTGTGTGATATTGAATGCATGTTATTCCGAGGCGCAAGCTAAAGCGATCTCTGAGCATGTTGAGTATGTTATCGGAATGAACAAGGCAATTGGCGATAAAGCTGCCATATCCTTTGCTGTTGGTTTTTATCAAGCGCTTGGAGCTGGGCGCACAATCGAAGATGCATACAAACTTGGCTGTGTACAAATAAGATTGCAAGGCACTTCAGAGGATCAGACACCCATACTGATTAAACGTAAGCCGCATGAGATTCAGGTGACTGACTTTAAAATCGAGTTTTCAAACGAACAAGGTTTTTACGGGAAACAGCGAGGTGAGCTTTTCCATTTCTTAGTTTCTGGTTGGCTGTCTAGCGGACCGGCGGTTGCCATTCTGCAGGGTTTCCCGGGGTGTGGTAAAACGCAACTGGCGTCGTCGGTTGCGGCACACGCGAAGCGTTGCCTTGATCCAGTCGAGCCACAAGTAGAATCGAACGATCCTTCTCTTGACTTGATGACTGATCTCGCTTTAACACTTGAATACAGCGGCATCCATGATTTAATGCAAGAACTTGAAAAAGGCACTTCTGGTGACCTTTTCAATGCCCTGCTCAGAGTGCTCCGTAGAGAAAGTATTTTAATAATTATCGATGAATTCCAGCGTCTCTTGTTTGCAAAGGACGCCTTACCGCCACAAGGCTGGCAATATCTGATAGAAAGTCTTAACAATTCCAATCGACCATCTGGAAGATTGCTACTCATCAGTAATCGTTTAGTCAAAAAAGCACGCTGGTGCGAAAAATCCGTTTCTAAAGAACTCAAAGGTCTTTCAGATATTGAGGCAGCGACCTTTCTTCAAGCATGTCTCGCGTCAAAAGATCTATCTGCAAAAATTCCGACGGAAAGGATGGAAGAGATCGGGCATCGTTTGGGCGGAAATCCACGAGCCTTAACAACTTTGGTTGAAAGTCTGAAATACTCTTCTCTTGAAGAATTAATTTCCTTAGCACCTGATCTCTTTAAATCGGGAGATGTTAAACTCAGTCCTGAATTAGTTGAGGATTTTGAACGTGAGTTGATTGAACGTACACTCTCCCATCTAGACGGTGAATTGTTGAGTTTCATGAGACGGCTGTCTGTATATCGTCGACCCTTCAAAAATGAATCTTATTCTGAACATGATGATCATGTTCGCTCATCGCAATTATTTCGGAAACAACTTATTGACCGCTTTCTATTGGTAAACACAGCTAGCGGAGACAGCTTGCACCCACTAGCGCGAGAAATCAGTGTTTCCCGGCTCCGTGATGAGAAAGAAGAATGGCGTTTTGCTCATAATCTCGCTGCAAATTACTATTTCCGATATTTTAAATCACTAACACCGAAGGAACCTCGTAAACTCACATCGTCATATGCGGAACTCCGACACCACCTTTTTGAGGCTGGGCGGATCGGAGAACTTTATCTCGCGAGCGAAAAGCTTGCAAAATTTGCGCTGTCACAAATTACTACGCCCGAGCAATCGAAAGTTCCCGACAGTGTTGAAACATTAGAGGAACGTATTGCTCTAATATCGACGATCCCTGATGAATTAAGGCCAAAAGGGTTGGAATATCATCTTGCTCTCTGCCTGAAACACCGTAATACCGGGGATGATTATCAAAAAGCTCTCTTCTACGTGCGCAGGGCAGTGGGGCGACATGCATATTATGCAGTATGGCTGCTTCTTATCGATCTTGAATATGCCCTTAACGGAATCGATGCCATGATTAAGGCGCAGAATCAAGCAATCAAATTACTTGGAAGCGGCAGCAATGTCTTTGCAATCTATCATCATTGTGCAAATATTCTTGACAGAGATAATAGGTCAAATGACGCAATCAGCCTGCTTAAGAAAGCTATTAATACGCCCGGAGTAACTTGCATCTCGCCACTTATCAGCTTATGCGCCAAGTACCTCGAAAAAGTTGACAAGTTTGATGACGCTATCAGCCTTTTGGAAAAAGGAATTAATACTCCGAGAATACAAGAAGTCGACATCGTTTACAAAAGTTGTGCAACGTTGATGATAAAAAAAGGACGGCCTGACGATGCAATAGCTTTGCTTAGGAAAGGACTAGATGCTCCCAACATGACAAAGCCAAGTGCGCTCTACCTTTTGCTTGGTGAATTGCTGGAAAAAAAGGAACAAGTTAAAGAAGCAATTCAATTGCTGAAACAAGGGCTTTACGATAAACGCGTAAGATTCCCGCAAGCAGTTTACTGTTATTGCGCGGAGCTGTTGGTTAAAGATCAGCGCACAGAAGAAGCAGTTTCTCTCTTGGAAGCCGGGATAGCATCACGAGTAATAACAGACCCTCTACCTCTTTATCACTCCTTTGCTAGAATTACGGAGAAAGCAGGAAAGCCGTTAGACGGTGTGAAGCTACTCATGTCGGCGCTGTCCAACGCTCGGATGAAAACAGAATCTTCAATGTACCTCGCATGTGCAAAATTATTATTTAAGGCTGGAGATATCGACGAAGCTGTTGTAGTCCTGAAACGCGGATTAGAAATTCCAGGAATCAGGGAAAAGACTCAGCTCATCCAAATGTGCGCCGATCTGATAGCCAGAAAAGGCCTATTGGGCGAAGCGATAGATATGCTGGAAAAGGGCATTTCAGAAAACGACATATCTTTTGTCTATCCCCTTTATCATACTTGTTCCGAACTAATGGTTAAAGCAGAGCGCCTGGAAGATGCAATTTCGCTCATGAAGAAAGGCATCAGTGCGCCAGCTTTGACAAATAAAGCGGTTCTTCTTCAAATCTGTGCAAAGCTTCTCGATAGAGCTAAAAGACCAGAGGAAGGTATTGATCTGTTAAACAAGGGGATCAGATTGCCAGGTATGACAGGACAGGTCATCCTTTATCAAATGTTAGCGCAATTATTGGAGAAGGTCGGTAGACAGCCGGAAGCTATTCAAATTCTAAAAAAGGCTATTAGCGGACCGAAGATTGGGAACTCTGTTTCACTTTATTATGTCTGTGCAGAACTGCTGCTATCGAACGGCGAACGTGACGATGCGATACGCCTTCTAACGAAGGGCATTGATGATTATCCCAAAGACAAACATTTGAAAGACATTTATGAGAAGGCAATTAGTACCAGTGAGTGATGCCAACCATCGCGTCGTGTCCGACCGCTACGCGGCGGTACACGCGAGCGTTAACGAAGGAGGCGGGACATGAGAAGAATAATTGTTTTATCAATGATTACATTAGATGGAGTAATGCAAGCACCCGGCGGATCCAAGGAAGACGCCTCAGAAGGTTTTAAATATGGCGGCTGGTATGCACCGTATCTTGACAAAGCGTACAGTAAGGTCGCAGAAAAAGAAATGAAACCAGCAGAGTATCTTTTGGGCAGAAAAACATTTGAGATTTTTGCGGGCTACTGGCCTGAACATACAGACGTTTGGCCAGGTATCAATGATGGCACCAAATATGTTATGTCTAAGACCATGAAAAAGTCAGATTGGAAAAACACCGTATTCCTCAAAGGCTTGGCAGATATCGAAAAGCTCAAAAATTCAAAAGGCCCTGACATTCAAGTATGGGGCAGTGGTAAGCTCATTCAACTGCTACTTAAAAATGATTTAGTGGATGAACTCTGGCTCAAAATTCACCCATTGACTCTTGGTAAAGGAAAAAAGTTGTTTGACAATGGCACGATTCCGGCAGCATTTACATTAATAGAGAGTTCTGTTACGCCAAGTGGCGTGATTATTGCCAATTACAAGCGAGTTGGAAAAGTCAAGACAGGTACTGTTGGAGATTAAGGCAGCCAACCTGTTAATAATTCCTCAGTGCGTAGGTCGGGTATAGCAAGCAAACATGTGCCCGCAATTTTACAGAGGTATGAATGAAACTAAATATTCAAGACATTTACATTCGACTAACTAAGCGGCTGAGAAATCTGGCAGATGCATTCAATACTTGGATAAACAATGCGGACTTCGGGACATTGTGTCTGAAATGAACTTGCAATTCTTCTGCACTAGAAGAGTGACGTTTAGCAACAGGGTCACAAAACTCAAAATGCTTTTGACTTGTTATTGTAATCCTTTATAATCGAAAAGTATCTGTTGACCAAGTGAAGTCTTGATTTAGCGGAGCTAAGATGTGGAATGACTATTTCGGAAGTTGAATTGCTGGTCCCGAATGCTGAGAAGGTGAATATCACCAGGGACACTCTCGCGGTTGATTTGAGCGACGGCAGGACGATATCCGTTCCGCTGGCATGGTTTCCCAGACTGCAGCACGCCACAAACCAGGAGCGGAAGCATTGGAGACTGATCGGCAAGGGTCAGGGCCTTCACTGGGATGACATCGACGAGGACGTCAGTGTTGAAGGACTGCTTGCGGGAAGACCGTCAGGGGAAGGGCAAGAATCTTTTAAGAAGTGGCTGGAGCAGCGACAAGTCAAACGTCGGGCGCATAGGTGAGAAATGAGTATCACGATCTTCGCATCAGGAAATATTGAACATTCCACCGACATCCCGCGCTTGATCAACGATCTGAAGCAAGTCGCCATGGAACACAGCTGGGGATATCACATCATAGACGACGACTTTGATGCGCAGCCCGACGCTCAATTGACTCATCGCGACTCAGGTGATCGGGCTGCTGTCATCGAAGGCTCGTTAGGGCTGAAGGGTATCATTCTGCATGTCGGTACGGGAGCCGAGCCGCTGTCGATTCTCTTTGATCGCGACGGAGTGCTGACGGACATGCTTCAGCAGTTAGTTTGGATTAATAACCAGCAAGGTGAACGATTTACTATATGCAAAACTCAGTTCGCCGGCATCGATTCCCATCTCCGCATCATTGAGGTCCTGGACAGTCTAAAGCAGAGCTATATCCCGAGCCTCGTGGTAAACGACGAAGGAGGCTATTGGGAGAGTCGTGACCGAAGAATACTGGCCGAAAAACGCATCTTCCTCGGACAGTGCCTGCGCCGCGCTGAGAAGGTGATAGCGGGTATCGAGATTTCCGGCAAGGGCGTCCGGAACCCCGATACGATTGCGTCCTGTATTGAGGAAGCGTTGTTAAAAGCGGATGAGAAAAACCGTTGGGAACTCTAATCAGTTGCGAAACTTGTTGCCTTTCAGAAGCGTCAAGGTTGATGGTCTCGTAAGAAGTCCCAATTGCTGTCATTGCGAGAAGCGGAGCGACGCGGCAATCTCGATTTATCAAGCAGCTACGAACTACGAGATTGCTTCGCTACGCTCGCAAAGACGGCTTTTCGACTTCTTGCGAATGCATCAAGGTTTAGTCCTTCCCCTTTTTCCGTTGACCCCCTGTGCTGGCTGGTATAAAATCAACACACGATGTTTCACGCAAGGCTCCACGTAAAGTTTCTGGTGATGGTCCTGGGTATTCTAGCGGTATTGCTCGGAGCCATGTCCTATGTGATCGTTCAGCGGGAAGCGCGTCTTCTTGCGAGAAAGAGCGACGAACGGCAGCATCTCCTGGCGTTCACTATTTTTTCCGACCTCGAACGAAACATGATGAACGGCACGCCGAGGAGCACGCTTGCGCTCATGAGCAACCTTCGGGGTGCCTATGGGCTGGTGAGGCTTGAAACGCTGCGGCGCGATGGTAGCCGCGCTTTTGGAAGCGGAACCGACCGGCTCACCATTCCCCAACTGGAAAGCGTTTTTGACGCGGAAAAGGAGGTTTCCTTTCTGGAGGAGGGGAAGGTTCCGCTCCACACGATCCTTCTTCCGTTAAAGAACGAGCAGGCATGCATCGACTGCCACGGCCAACAGAAAAAAGTCCTCGGGGTGCTTCTCATTTCATTGTCCCGGGAAGATACGCTCCGGGAAATCAAGAAAAGCAAACAACGTCTTACCTCGTACCTTTTCGCGCTGATCCTGCTGATCGGCGGTGTCCTGTATATCGTCCTGCGACAGGTCGTGCTGAAACCGCTGGCAACGCTGCATCACGGCGCGGAATTGATCGGGAACGGGCTGCTTTCGCACCGGATCCATCTGGATACCCAGGACGAGATCCAGGAGCTGGCGGGGGCGTTCAATGTCATGGCCGGTCAGCTTGAAAGTTCGCACGCCGGTCTGGAGCAAAAAATAGCGGAGCGGACCGTTCAGCTGTCCGACGCCAAGTCCGAGGTGGAGGACAAAGCGCAGCGGCTCTATTACCATAGCCGCGACATGGCCACGATCTCGCGGCTTTCCACCAAGATTTTCAATGCCGGTTTGACGCAGGACCAGCTGCTTGACTGGTTCATGCGGGGGGTAAACCGCGGGCTTGGCTATAAACGCGCGATGCTGTGTCTGGTGGACCGCAAGCGGTCCTGGCTCGACATGAAGCGCGACACCGGCGTCGGAAGCGCATTTCCGTTCACGAGCCAGCCCATGTCGGGCAACGATCCCCTGGTCCGGCTGACGCGGGCCGGCAAACCGGTAGTGCTGGACGACGTGCCGGGTGAAGCGGTGGCGCTTGCGGTCATCCCGATCCTGCGCCACATTCCACGCATGTGCTGGCAGGCGCGAAGCTGCATCAAGACCGACTGCCCGGCATACGAAGAACGTGAGCACCCGTGCTGGCAGATGCCGGATACGCTGTGCCAGAACGAGCTTATGGCTTCGTACCACGATAAACTTTCCTATTGCATGACCTGCGAGGTGTTTCCGGTCGTCGGCGTGCTCATTGTGGCGGTTGACCGGAAGAAGCGTTCGCTGCGCGGAAGAAGCATGAGCGTTCTGCGCATTCTGGCTTCCGAGATGGGCGCGGCCATCGAGAACCACTGGCTCCATGATGAAAACCAGCAGATGGTCAAAGAACTGCTGGAGCTCCACAAGGTAACGGCGGCCTCGCTGCTGGACCTTTCCCTCGATAAGGCCCTTGAGACGTTTGCCGACTCATCTCTTAAATTCTCAGGACTTGATTCCTGTAATTTCTGGCTCAGGTCCAAGGACGGTCAGATGCTGGTGCGCAAGAGCGGCGGCTGCCTCACGCACATCAAGGGAGACAGCTGCCCGGTCTGCGTTCCCCTTGATGCGGGACCGCTCGGCAGGGCTTTTTCGGAGAACTCAGTTGTTCTGGACTATGACGCGGCTGCAGCCACGCACACACCGTTGGGACAGGCGTTGTCGGCGCACGGGCTGTTGTCGCTCCTGGCCATCCCGCTCAGCATCGAAGGCCGGCCCGTGGGCGTGTTCTCCGTGCATAAGCAGAGCACCCTTCCGTTCCTCGAAAGTGAGGTGGCAGCATTCATGCTGCTTGCCAACCAGGCGGCGCTGGTGATCAACGTATGCGCTCTTAACGAGGAAATGAAAGACCAGAACCGCGAACTTGCGCGGCATATGAGCCTTTTGAGCGGCATCCTGTCGAGTATGTCGAGCGGGGTGCTGCTCCTGGATGAGAGCGGGATGGTGACGCTGATCAATCAAGCTGGAGCAATGCTCTTCCAGACCCAGCGCGAAAACCTGGTGAACCGGCGGCTGAGAGATCTCTTTCCCGAAACATCCGCGTTCTCGGAAGAAAGCATGGGAGTGTATCGGGAGATCGAGATACCCCTGCCCGATGGGTCCGTTGTCCCTATCGGGTATTCAAGCACGTATTACCGTGGTGTCGGCGGGGACCACGAAGGAGTGATCGTCGTGTTCCGGGACCTGACCGATATCCGGGTGCTTCAGGCGGAGCTCATCAACAAAGAACGCTTTGCCGCCATGGGAAGAGTGGTGGCTGGCGTTGCCCATGAGATCAGGAACCCGCTGTTCGGGATCAGCTCCATCGGGCAGATCTTTGAACGGGAGCTTCAAAATCCCAACCACCTTGAGCTTGTACGCGCCCTTTTATCCGAGACCCGAAGGCTGAATCAACTGGTGGAAGAACTCCTGATCTACGGAAGACCCATGAAGCTGAAGCTCGAGGAGTGCGATCTGCACCAGCTGTGGGACGAGGTCCTCGGTATGCATAGGGATGAGGCGGAGCGAAGAGGCATCCGCATTACGGAGGATTTCGGCATAGATCATCCAATAGCCTATATTGACGCGCACCAGGTACGTCAGGTGTTTCTGAACCTGTTCAGGAACGCGATCGAAGCCACGCCGTCGGGCGGACAGATCGCCATACGCCTGCTGCTTGAGGACCGTTTTCTCATCTATCATATTGCCGATACCGGGGCCGGCATCCCTGCGGTGATCAGGGACAGGGTATTCGACCTTTTCTTTACCACAAAACCCAAGGGCACGGGCCTCGGTCTTGCCATCTGCAAAAAGATCATTCAGGACCATGGTGGAGAGATCTCCATCGAGAGCGAGGAAGGGAGGGGGACCGCGGTCACCGTGCGGCTTCCCTCCCGGGTCGTTTTGGGGAGACCCGATTCGTTGACACCAACATAATTTATGCCGAGCCTCCTTATCATAGATGACGAGCGCACCGTGACCATGGCCCTGCTGCATCATTTCACGTCCCAGGGCTGGGAAGCGGTCGCGACAGAGAACGGCGAGCAGGGGATCGCGCTTGCTGAACAGCTTGCGCCGGATGTCATCCTTCTGGACATGAAGCTGCCGGACGGAGACGGGGTTGGCGTGCTGAAACGCCTCAAGGCGCTGGGGTGTCCGTCCGCCATCGTGGTGATGACGGGCTGGGGTTCCATCGAGAATGCCGTGGAGGCGATCAAACAGGGCGCCGAGCAGTATCTGGTCAAACCCGTGGGACTGATGGAACTGGAAATGCTTTTGAACAGGATTCTCGTAACGCGGAAGCTCCAGATCGAGAACCTGTACTATCAGCAGCGTCAGGACCATTCCGTGGTCGGTGTTTCGGTCGAGGTCCAGAAGCTGCATCGCATGATCGACCTCATGGCGGAGAACGCCGACACCACGGTGCTGCTGCTCGGCGAGAGCGGGACCGGCAAGGAACTGGTCGCCCGGGAGATCCATAGGAGGAGCAGAAGGGGCGAGCGCCCGTTCCTCGACATCAATTGCGCCATGCTCTCGGACACGCTGCTGGAGAGCGAAATGTTCGGGCACGAGCGCGGGGCGTTCACGGACGCGCGCGACCTCAAGCGGGGCCTGTTCGAGGTGGCGGACGGCGGCACGGTGTTTTTGGATGAGATCGGCGAGATGCCGGCCATTGTCCAGCCGAAGCTGCTGCGCGTGCTGGAAAACCGCTGCTTCAAGCGGGTGGGAGGCACCCGGGACATCCAGGTGAATGTCCGCATCATTGCCGCAACCAACCGGGATCTCGGCAAAGCCGTTGCAGCCGGTCAGTTTCGCGAGGACCTGTATTACCGGCTCAAGGTTTTCCCGGTGGTCATGCCGACGCTTCGGGACCGTCGCGAAGACATCCCCGTGCTGACGGAATTCTTTGTGAAACAATTCAACATCACGCTCAAAAAAAGCATTACCGGATTCACCCCTGATGCCATGGAACTCATGCAGCGGTATGCGTGGCCCGGCAATGTGCGCGAGCTGAAAAACATTGTCGAGCGGGCACTGGTCCTGTCGAAGAGCACGGTGATTGACGTCGATCTGCTGCCGCGGGAGCTGGTGAGCGCCCAGGGAGCGCTTGCTGCGCATGCCATGATAAAACAGAGCGCAGAGCGGAAGAGGCCCTTGGAAGAGGTGGAAAAAGAATATATCCTGGAAGTGCTTCGCAGGGAAAACGATAATCGCTCGCTGACCGCGAAGACGCTGGGCATTTCCCGCTCGACCCTGATCGAGAAGCTGAAAAAGTACGGGATCACGTAGCCCGGTTTACTGTGGCTTTTTCGTCATGCCGGAGTCGATCCGGCATCCAGGTTTTTGAAAAATGACTGGATTCCTGCCTTCGCAGGAATGACGTTATTGAATGAATAATAATATAAATACAAGCTCTCAAACTATGCGACCTATCAATTGTAGCGAGCCCCCTGCCTGAAGACCGCAAAGACATTTCTCTTGATTTTTCCCCCGGTTCATACGATAATGCCCGCCTTGACACAATTACTTACATTCTGAGGAGGTTGGTACATGCGCATTATTCTACTAGGAGCACCGGGTGCAGGCAAAGGCACGGTGGCGAAACTTTTAACGAAACTGGACGGGTCCGTACAGATCTCTACCGGAGATATCCTCCGCGGTGCGGTAAAGGCCGGCACAGCGCTCGGCAAGGAAGCACAGGGCTACATGGACCGGGGCGACCTCGTCCCTGATACGCTGATCATGAACATCATGGGAGAGCGCTTCAAGGAGCCGGATTGCCAGAAGGGCTTTTTGCTCGATGGTTTTCCGCGGACCATATCGCAGGCCGATTCACTCGATGCCCTGCTAAAAAAGATGAATATCAAGCTCGACCTCGTGGCAAGCATCGAAGTTCCCCGCGATGTGATCCTCGACCGCCTGACCACACGCAGGACCTGCTCGAACGCGTCGTGCCAGGAGATCTACAACATCAAGAGCAACCCGCCGGCCCCCGGCGACAAGTGCAAGAAGTGCGACAGCCCGACGATCCAGCGCGCTGACGAGACCGTTGAGGCGATCAGTAAGCGTCTCGATGTGTACAACGAGAAGACCGCCCCCCTTATCGGCTATTACGAGAAGAAGGGCATGCTCCTCAAGATCAGCGAGCCAAGCAGCGACGGCGTGGTCAATGCGATCACGAAGGGTATTGCGGCGAAGAAGTGACGGTTTCACCGTCACCCTGAGCGAAGCGAAGGGTCTGGCAGCAAAAACCTGAGAAAACGAAGGGCGGGGTGAATTCATCCTGCCCTTTTTTAATTCACCTGGTCATGACAACTCGTAGCAAAATAACAATAGAGAGGATTGATCCAGAGCCCTGTCTTTCCTCTTAGAACCCGCTTGCATTTTGAAACGATCTATACTATTCTTTTCGTAACAGATGGAAAAGAGAGGAGGTTGCGTAGTAATGGTAGCAAAAGAAAGTATTAATGAAGCAATAAAGATCCTTGCTGATGCGGCCCATCCCCTTAAAATTATTCTCTTTGGATCATACGCGCAAGGTAAGCCGACAGAAGACTCGGACATCGACTTACTGGTGATCGAGCGGAAGATATCCAATAAACTGGATGAAATGGTCCGTTTGCGCCGCTTATTGCGACCGCTGCGAATACCCGTTGATGTCCTTGTGTATTCCGAAGAGGAAGTCCGGGAATGGGGGCATTTGCCGGGAACAACGCTCTATTGGGCGTTACACGAGGGAAAAATTCTGCATGAAGCAACCAGTTGACCTCGCACACGCGTATCTCAAACTCGCCGATCGTGACATAAAGGCGCTCGATCTTCTCATCCATTCCCGAGAGATCGACGATGAGACTGTGGGTTTTCACGCGCAGCAAGCAGTAGAAAAATGCCTCAAGGCCGTCCTTGCTCTTTCCTCAATTTCCTTCCGAAAAACCCATGATCTCCAGGAGCTCATGGACCTGCTGATTGACAATCAAAAAGCCCTTCCGCCAAACGCAGACAAATTGGAAATGCTGAACCCCTACGCTGTGCTGCTGCGCTATGATTTTATCGAACTCAAGGGTTTTGACCGCCCTGCGGCATATGAACTCGTCGAGGATGTGCGTAAATGGGCGGAAAAGCAGATTGGTTAAAACAGAATCAGTATCGGGAAGTAACCGCGTTGGGCCCCTCTTTTTTTGTTTAACAATATTGACCAATAGAGAATATTTATGCTGCCGTATCCCGTCCCTTGAATACCTTGTTAATATACGAGTTGCATCAAGTCAACCATCGCGGGAGGTGTGTAATGAAAAACCTGTTTACAATGTTGCTGATCCTTGCCAGTTTGTCCTTGTTTGCATTCATTTCGGTATATTTTGCAGCCGGCAAAGAAACTATTCACCTGGTCGGAATCTTTGTCTCAGCTTTTGCTTTAGCTCTGGTTATGTACTTTTCGGATAGACAGGCGAAAAGGAAAGGTGAGCAGGGACTAGCCTCTTCTAAGATAGTCGATGCTGTGATCGGTGGTGTTATCCTCTTTCCATTCGCGGTCCTTCTAAGCTCCTTTTATCATATTGCGCCGGTCTATTTTCTGATCCTGCTGGTAATCGTCCCGTATGCTATAAAAGGGTTTCGGAGCGGAAACTCGTAACATGCTCTTGAGTCAATAGATCATTCTTTCAATTAAGATTGTTGGTACAAAGATTAGCATCCACATCTTACTAATAAAATGAATTAACTAATCGTGCCACGCTGACCGCTTCGCGGCGTGTGAATTCGACGTTCTGTCGTACACCGTGTGCGCAAACCATCAGTCTAATAATAAGTGATCTGTAGTAAGCACGGGTGAACATGATTTCCGATTCTATCAGCGAAGGTGTACATACGCACATTGAAAATACATCTGTCTAAAATACACATTCGCGATCTTCAAATCGAACCGCCCCTCCTGCTGGCGCCCATGGCTGGCCTCACTCACAGTGCTTTCCGTCAAATATGCAATGGCTTCGGCGGGGTCGGGCTCTTATCAACGGAGATGCTGTCGGCGAGAAGATTGCCCACAGAAAGTCCGCGATTTTCTCCTTTTCTTATCCGAACTGCCACGGAAAACCCCCTGTCGTATCAACTCCTGACCTCAACGGACAAAGAGCTCGCGCCTGCCATCGACGTGCTTCATCGAGTGAAAGCCGATATCATCGATCTGAACATGGGCTGCCCCGCACCCGCTGTCGGCAAGTTCGGCGCTGGTATCAATCTGATGGACCAGCCGGAGAACACTCGGTGTCTGGTTGCCGAGGCGAGAAAGCACACAATGCTGCCCCTAAGCGCAAAGATCCGTCTTGGCAGCGAGCTTGACGAGCAGAAACTAAAGGATTTCTGTACGATGCTCGAAGACGAGGGCCTTGACATGCTTTCCGTGCATGCCCGGCTCAAGAACGAGTCTTTTGCGAGGAGCCCGCGGTGGGAGTGGATCGCTAAAATCAAAAACTGGATCAAGATCCCGGTTATTATCAACGGCGGTATCTTTTCAATAAAGGATGCGGAAGATTGTCTGCGTATTTCCAACGCCGACGGTCTGATGCTTGGACGCGGGGCGGTGATCAAGCCCTGGCTTTTTGCGGAGATTGCCCGTAAGGTATATGGTGCTGACGTATCGGAGCAGGAGATCTCTTTGCCCGTGATGTACGGCAAATTTATTGACAATCTTGTCGAGTTGTATCGGCCTGAATACCGACTGGGGAGGCTGAAGCAGTTCACTCCCTACTTTGCCAAAAACTTCAAATTCGGACACTTATTAGCGACCAGGATTCAGGTTTGCCAGAGTGTGGAAGAAGCGAGAGAGAAGGCTGTTATCTTTTTTGAGAAGAGTATATAATTTATGGATCTTCTGACTTTCATGTGAGTAGAATAAACTCCTATTTCATATTTTATGCGGTATATATCGCCATTTTATCAGGTTGTTGTTACCTTTCTTGCTTGCCCAAGAAAGGTAACCGAAAGAAGGGC